>Ga0115011_10000101_pt1 | contig 79058 bp, 83 predicted proteins | sample TroAtlMetagenome_2_FD_88705 | JGI IMG/M metagenome (GOLD analysis project Ga0115011, IMG submission 88705) | Marine eukaryotic phytoplankton communities from Atlantic Ocean - Tropical Atlantic ANT8 Metagenome | ecosystem: Environmental > Aquatic > Marine > Oceanic | place: Tropical Atlantic... | reverse complement strand
GGAATTGAACCTGCGATCTTCGCCATGTCAAGGCGACGTCATAACCCCTAGACCACGAGCCCTGTTTTACCGACTACGATATTATTCATCAAGTGTTCTGATTTCATTATGAAACAATTTTTGATATTTTACCATCACATCCAATCATCGAGCAAAATCCCGCGATCCTAGTTCTACCATTGTTCATTTTCAATTGAACTCCATTTTTTATTGGTCCATATTTTTTACATTTGAGACAATATCCATCGACCATGATATTTTGATGAAGTTTTAATGTATAATCATATTTAATCTATGTATATTACACTATTTTCTTTAATTTTTATAAAAACGTTATACTGCAAGCATATTAATCATATTTAATCAAAATATTATTCTGATAACATAGATTATCGGCCAGAACTACAGCGAATATTTTTATGTTTTTCTAGAAATTTCCTAATCCCCAAAAAAATTTGTAATTATCAAATATATTTAATTGAATAATTTTTATAATAGTATCTATATTATTTTTATTTAAAGATAGATTCAATAAACCTTATTTCGATTTACAATATTACCATTTACCATTGTCAAACTTACAGGAGATGATCCTGGAGTTTGGCACCATCCATCAACTGTTTCAGACCATAGTATATTTAGATCGGCTTTATAATTTTCACAAATAATACCTCTCATATTTTCGCCAGAATATATAGTAGATGCAGGATTTCTCGTTACTGATATCAGTGATACTAATGGATCTAAAGATAACCTATGTGTTAAGATACTCCCTATCATAGGCAATGAAATTATTGGGCAGTTTGGATTAAAATCAGTAGCAACTGAAAATTTCCACCCTTCATCTATACATTTATTGATTGGTAAGTTTATATCTTTATTTAATACATAAGGGGTACCTACAAGAAAAGTTTGCATAGTCCCAGATTCAGAAGCTTCACTTCTCGCTGAATCACTAGAATGAGCGACATGATCACCAGAAACTGAACCTAATTCAGTAGCCAACTGTAAACCCCCAGAATCTACAAATTCATCAACATGTATTCTAGATCCTAATCCATATTTTTTTGATTCATTAACAATATATTCTGTTTCTTCAACGGTATACCAGCCAGGTTCGCAGAATACATCAACCCAATTTGCTAATTTATTTTCCGATATCAATGGGAGTTGTTCTGTAATTAATTCATCAATATATTGTTCTCTAGTTTTATCATCAGGAAAATCATGAGCACCTAACCAAGTAGCGTGAATGTTAAGAATTTCATGTTTTTTTATTTCATCTATAGCTTTTAATATCTTTAATTCATTTTCTGTATTCAATCCATATCCACTTTTTACTTCCATTGAAGTGGTTCCATTAATAAGAGCATTATGTATCCTAGAAATTCCAGAATTTACTAATTGATCAATACTAGTTCTTCTTGTGCTGTTTACAGTTTTTTTTATTCCTCCACCTTGTTCGGAAATATCTCTATATGTCATTCCAGTTTGTCTCATAGACATTTCATTAGACCGATCTCCAGACCAAATTAGATGATTATGAGAATCAACAAATCCAGGAACTATGGCCTTACCCTTTGCATCAATTACTTTTACTTGATTAGTAAAACTACTAGAATTTTGATTATTTACATACTCATCTAAAAGACTTTCACTATCATCAATTTTTATTACAATATCATTATCAATTAATATTCCAAATCCTTTAGGATATACCAATATATCTCTATCTTTCATTTCAAACCCTGATATTGCCTTATCAATCTCTCCATATGATAGATGAGCGATTTCTCCGCAGTTCGCGATAAGGGTCTTCATGTATCCGAATAGTTACGATACTTGAAATCAACTATGCCTTCCGGCGTACATGGCACGGTTGATATTGGGGATTGAAAGTACTGCTCATACTTTTTCAATTGGATATGTAGATGATACAGGAAATTTATATTCATCTAAATCTGCATTATTCAAACCTGATAAAGGTGGCATCCATCCACGTGAAGCTGCAGATCATCATACCTTAAATGCATCAAACCTAATTAGCGAATTAAATATGGACGATTCATTTTCTTGGAATGATGTTGAAGCTATTGCTTTCAGCCAAGGACCAGGGTTAGGGCCTTGTTTGCGAATTGGAGCTTCAGTAGCTCGTGCACTTTCAAGTAAATTATCAGTACCCCTAATTGGAGTTAATCATTGTATTGCACATATTGAAATTGGAAGAAATGAAACAGGCTGTAATGATCCAGTTTTATTATACGTAAGTGGCGGAAATACACAAGTTATAGCTAGATCCGAGGGTAAGTATAGAGTATTAGGAGAGACATTGGACATTGGTATTGGAAATATGCTAGACAAATTTGCTAGATATTTTGGTATACCATTTCCAGGTGGACCAGAAATTGAAAAATTATCAAATAATTTCAATTATAATTCAATAAATTTTGATAATATTTCATTGCCATATGGCGTTCATGGTATGGATATGGGATTTTCTGGAATATTAACATCGGCAATTAGACATGTTGAAAATGGCAGATCTATGGAATCAATTTGTTGGTCAATACAAGAACATTCTTTTTCTTCATGTATAGAGGTTGCAGAAAGAGCTATGGCCCATACAGGAAAGACAGAATTATTACTAGGTGGAGGTGTAGCCTGTAATTTACGAATTAGAGAAATGGCTGAAATTATGTGTAATGAAAGAGATGCTAAGGCATATTGGCCTAGTAAACAATATTGTATTGATAATGGAACTATGATCGCTGAATTGGGTCGAAGGATGATAAAATCGGGGATAACTACCCAATTAGAAGATAGTGCAGTTAATCCATATTTGAGAACTGATTACACATCAGTTGAATGGGATTAATATTGATTAATTTGTATATTTATTAATAATACTTATGAGAGCGGCCAAATCCGAAGCAATTAGGATGGTTGCTTAGTGCAGAGAAGGAGAAGGTCAAAGGCCGAGCCAAAAAATATTTTTGGGAATTCATCAAATGTAAAATCTAAATCAAAAACAAGAGAAAATATTAATCTAAAATCTAATAGAAGAATTTCAAAACCACTACCTCCATCTATTCCTGGAAGTACGCCAATATCGATTAATATAGAAGATGATATAAAAAAGGAAATAGTAGAAAAAAAAGATATTGAATTAGAAGAATCAATTACAGAAGAGCCAGTAATAGAAATCATTGAAGAGAAAATGAATGCCGATAAAATAATTGAAAAACAGATAATCCCAGATGATAAGAAAACATTAGGATTATCAAAGAAAAGGAAATCAAAGAAAACTATTCCAAAACCCGAGATTAAGCATAGTTCAAAAGCTAAAGAATTAATCGATAAAAGTAATGCTAGAGCTTTTCAGAAACCTGTGATTAAAACAGTAAAAAAAGAAGGCACGGGTAAAAATATAGTTGATAAAAATGCAAAAAAACCAGTTAAACCTAAGAGGAAAATAAGAAATAATGTATCTTCTTTTCAACCGGCTAATAGGGCAAGAAGGTTAGACAGAAGCAGACATATGGAATACAAGTATGAAATGAGAAGGACATTGGAGCAAATAGGAGTTTTAGATGAATATCGATCTAGTATTTTAGCTACAGTTTGGGCTAGGGGAGAAAGGCAAACATCAAAAGAAGCTAATGATTTTCTTATGGATAAATTATCTGAAGGGATAATTGATGAAGAACAATTATCAATATTAAAAAAGATGGTGGATGGATATACAATTAGAAGATAATCATGCAATGGTTCATGATTAATAACGGCCTCGAACCCTTGTGGACAAGCAAGAATCGGGAACACCACCTTATAGAAGAGGAATCTACAAAACTATGTATGGTGGTAAACTTTGGACAATGAGGCAATATTCAGGATTCTCATCCCCCGAAAAAACAAATATGAGATTTAGAAAATTACTTGATAGTGGTCAAACGGGATTATCAATTGCATTTGATTTACCAACTCAATTAGGATTAGATTCAGATAATGAGTTATCTATGGGTGAAGTAGGGAAAGTTGGAGTAGCTATTGATACAATTCATGATATGAGAGTATTATTTGATTCAATTGATCTAGAAAAAATTTCTACTTCAATGACAATAAATGCTCCAGCAACAACACTATTGGCCATGTATGTAGCTTTATCAGATGAAAGAGGAATTGATAGAAAAAATTTATCTGGTACAGTACAAAATGATATTCTCAAAGAATATATTGCCAGAGGACTTTACATTTTCCCACCCGATCCCTCAATGAGACTCACTACAGATTTGATTTCTTGGTGTAGTACTAATCTTCCTAAGTGGAATACTATGTCCGTTAGTGGATATCACCTAAGAGAAGCAGGATGCACAGCAGAAGAAGAAATTGCACTATCTATTTCAAATGGATTATACTATATCAGAAAGGCTATAGAATCTGGACTAGATATAGATGATTTTGCTCCTAGGATATCATTTTTCTTTGCATGCCATAATAATATTTTGGAGGAAATTGCTAAATTTCGAGCGGCTAGAGAATTATGGTATGAATTAATAAATCAAGAATTTAATCCAAAAAATCCGAAATCTACCCAGTTAAGATTTCATACTCAAACTTCTGGTGTTACCTTAACTGCTCAACAACCTATGAATAACTCTATTAGAGTTGCATTTCAAGCTCTATCTGCTATATTAGGAGGAACTCAATCATTGCATACAAATAGCTATGATGAAGCATTAGGTTTGCCTAGTGAAGATGCAGTAAAAATAGCTCTTAGAACTCAGCAGATTATAGCTGAAGAAACGGGAATAACTGAATTCAATGATCCCATAGGTGGATCTTATGTTGTTGAAAAGTTAACTAATGAGCTAATAAGTAAATCAAAGAAAATAATTAATCAAATTGATAGTCATGGTGGAGCATTAGAATGCGTAAAAATGGGCCTTCAGCAAAAAATGATACATGATAGTGCTTGGAAACAAATGAGAAATTTTGAAGATGGTATTGATAGGATTGTAGGAGTAAATATTAACAAAGAACAATATGATGATAATGTAGAAGGTTTAATTTTGGATCCAAATGATTCAATAGTGAAGATTAGTAATTTGAAAAATATTAAAAATAATAGAAATAATGAAAAAGTAAATCAGAAATTAAAATCTCTGAGGAATAATTGTAGAAATGATAAAAATATAATGGAGTCACTTATAGAAGCGCTAAAATCTGAAGCTACAGTGGGAGAAGTAAATCAAATATTTAGAGAAGAATTTGGAACATGGGTATCTCCGAGTGGTGTTTAGATGAAATCTGGATCGATAAATCATATTGGAATTGCTACATTATCTCTTGATGAAGCAGAATCAATATGGTCAAATCTAGGATTTTCAGCTACGAATGATGAAGTTATTGAAGAACAGGGAGTAATTGTTAGATACATGAGTGGATTAGGAAATACCAAAATTGAGTTATTAGAGCCGATATCTAATGATTCTCCAATTAGTAGGTTTATCAATAAGAGAGGTATTGGAATTCAACAGATTGCAATTAATGTAGAAAATATAGAATCGAAGATATTAGAACTCAAGTCTAATGGATTTAAAATGATTAATGAAAGTCCTGTGATGGGTAGTGATGGTAAAATGATTGCATTCATACATCCATCATCTTGTGGTGGTGTTTTAGTAGAGCTAGTTGAAAATAATACCTGAATAATACTACAGTAATATTTAATTATAATATTTTATTCGTAATCAATATGCCTAAAGTTAGTCTAGATATGCCGCAAGAAATTTTAGATGATTTAAAAATTCATATTGGCGACAGTAAAAAATTTGTTAGTGTAGCAGATGCAATACGAACTGCTTGCAGAAAAATGCTAGATCAACTAGATCTAATTGATTATCGGCAAGGTAGAATAGGTGATTAAATGGCTACTAGAGAAGAAGCTATAGATGCTGTAGAGAAGTTAATTAGATATATAGAAAAAGAGGATGGTGGACTAAGAGAAGGTGTATTAGATTCTCCTGAAAGAGTAATATCTTCATTTGATGAAATATTTAGTGGGTATTCAGAAAATCCAATAGAAATACTCGATTCAACATTTAACGCAGAAGGTTTTGATGGAATAGTACTTTTAGATGGAGTAGAATTCCATAGTACATGTGAACATCATTTACAACCATTCAGTGGTTTTGCTCACATAGCATATTTGCCTAATAAGAAAATTGTTGGAATAAGTAAATTAGCAAGACTGTTAGATATACATTCCAAAAGGTTACAAAACCAAGAAAGAATAACAAATTCAATTTGTAATGATATTTATGAAATTCTTTCACCTAAAGGATGTGCAGTGATAATTGAAGCTAAACATGGTTGTATGAGATGTAGAGGTGTTATGAAACAAAATGCAATCATGAAAACTAGTACAATGAAAGGAATTTTTAATGAAAATTCTGTATTACGTAATGAATTATTTCAACTAATAAATGATAGGAAATGAGTAGTGATAATTTGAAATACCCCATTGTAGAAATATTTCATTCTGTCCAAGGGGAAGGATATCATGTAGGAATACCACATGTATTTATTAGATTTGGAAGATGTAATCTTAGTTGCGAATGGTGTGATACAGAATTCGATAATTTCGAAGAAATTGAATTGAATGATATTGTTAACCAAGTATTGTCTTACAACTGTAAAAGGGTAATATTTACTGGTGGCGAACCAGCCCTCCAAGATCTTGAGACAATCGGTAATGAATTAAAGAATAATGGAATTTCTTTGTCAATTGAAACCAATGGCACCATACCAGTAAATCCAATTATTGATTGGATCTGCGTTAGTCCCAAAGACCAGTTATATCCTAATACTAAAATTAAACAAATATTGGGTGATGAATTGAAAATTGTATATTGTGGTCAAGATTTGGAAATGTATGATGATTTAAAGAATGGTTTTAATCACCTGTTCATTCAACCATGCTACGACGAAAATATTTCTATTGAGCAAAATGGGAATCATTTCAAAATAGTAGAAAATCTAGTAAAAGAAAATCCAGAATGGAGACTAAGTCTTCAAACTCATAAATGGATGGGAATCTTATGAAATATGCAGTAATGTCTCTTTCTGGTGGCATGGATAGTACATCTTTGCTACTAAGATTAATTAGTGATGGATATCAAGTATCATGCTATACATATGATTATGGCCAAAAACATTCAATTGAAATAGAACGCGCAAAAGATAATATTGAATATCTCAATAGAAAGAATATTGAAGTTTATCATGAAATTATTGATATTAAATCTGCAATGATGTCTTTCAATAGTTCATTGATAGATAATAAATCTAAGATACCAGAAGGTCATTATGAATCTAAACAAATGAAATCGACAGTAGTTCCAAATAGAAATGCAATATTTTCTTCAATACTTTACGGACATGCACTAAGTATATCATCAAAATTAAATTGTGATGTAATTATTGGCCTGGGGGTACATTCTGGAGATCATGAAATCTATCCTGATTGTCGTCCAGAATTTTATAATGCTTTAGATATTGCTTTTAGGTTAGGCAATTGGGGTAGTGAAAGAATATCATTTCATCTACCATATCTAAATGGCGATAAGAAAACTATACTTTCAGATGCACTAAATTGTTGTACAGAATTAGGACTAGATTTTGAAACTATATTTAAGAATACAAATACATCATATAATCCTGACAGTCAAGGAAGAAGTTCAGGAAAATCTGGTGCAGATATAGAGAGAATTTTAGCATTCCATGAAATAGGAATTAAAGATCCTGTTGAATACACAGAAGGGTGGAATAATGTACTCAAAAATGCATTAATAATATTGAAAGAACATGAGGGATAAAATGAGTGAGGAAGCAGATTATTCTGACATTAAGAGTGATGAGTTATATAGAAATAAACTATCTACTCTTGAATATTATATCACAAGGGAATCCGGTACAGAGCGAGCTTATACGGGTAAATATAATCTAGAAAATAGAGACGGAAAATATTATTGTATATGTTGTAATCATTTATTGTTCAATTCTGATATGAAGTATGAATCAATGTGTGGTTGGCCTTCATTTCACACAGAACATAAGAATGCGAATATAGATAGAATTATAGATAATAGTCATGGAATGAAAAGAATAGAAGTTAGATGTAACAAATGCAATGCGCATTTAGGTCACGTATTTGACGATGGCCCAAAAAAACATGGTGGAGAAAGATACTGTATTAATTCGGCGAGTCTAAAATTTGTAAAGGGGAATAAATAATGCATTCAATAAAAAGATGGGTAGAAACAGATACAGGTCATAGAGTACCAAATCATGCTAGTAAGTGCAAGAATTTCCATGGCCATAGGTACCGATGGGAAGCTGAATTAGTGGGTGAATTAGTATCAGAATCTGGAGTGACGAATGAAGGAATGATAATGGATTTTGGTGAAATAAGTAAAATCTTGAAAGAAGAAATTCACGATTTGGTTGATCATGCATTTATCCTATATGATGGAGATGATGTAGGAATAGAAGCTATTTCATTACTTGGAGATAATCATAGAACAGTAATTGTGCCATTTATTCCAACTGCCGAAAATTTGGCGAGGTGGGCTTTTGACATTGTTAAACCTAAAATACATTCAAAATACGGCAATATGATTATTTTAAAATCATTAGTAGTTAGAGAGACACCAAAGTCATATGCTTCTTGGAGCGAATGAAATGGTAACAAAAATTTCAGATATATTTGAAAAAATATTATCAAATGACTATTCGAGGTCTTTTCTGATATATTCTATCTTTAGAGCAATTTATGGGCCATTTATTTTATTGATAACATATGTGTTTGCTACAGAATTTGAAGACGGAATATATTACTCTATATTGATTTTAATTACATCAATGATATTTTCCAGATTATTATTCTCTAGGATAAAAATTTGGCTTAATCTAGAAAAGAATCTGCAGCCTGAGTGATTACAGCAAGAATTCTATGAATTTCATCTTCTTTAGGTAAACCCCTCATTATTACTCTCATTAATGTATCTTCAATACCCTCTCTCCTATGTTCTTTAGTCTTCATATTATCAACTAATCTCTTTATTTCAATTCTTAATTTTCGTCTGAGCTCAGGACTCAATATTCGATCATTATATTTTTCATCAATATTTTGACAATTATACCATGAATAGCAAATAATTGAGACTGCATGACTAAGGTTCAAGATTGGATATCCTTGCCATGTGTTAATATTCACAAGTAAATCACATTTCTTTAATTCTTCATTTAGTAATCCCTTTCCCTCAGGTCCAAAAACTAGAGCTATTCGCCCATCCGTATTTTGGAGTCTAGAAGGTAATTCTTCTGGATTTAGGAAGTGACGATATGATGTTTTTGTCCCTCCTTCTCTCTTTCCTGAAGTACCAACAACTATTGAGCAATCAGATATTGAATCTTCGAATCTTTTGTACACTTTAGCATTCTTTAGTACTAATTGAGCATTTTTAGCTCTCTTTCTAACAGTTTCAGACCAAATTCCAGAATGACCGACTACACGTAAATCAATAATTCCAAAATTCATAATATTTCTAGCAACTGCACCAATATTTCCATCATGTTCTGGATTAATTAGAACGATGCAGATATTCTCAGAAAACTTAGGTAGCGGAACTTCCTTGTTGTCGCCCATGACATGCGCGCTACATCATACATAAAATATGTTCAATCTGTTCTGCGTTGTTTGTATCGAGTAATATAACCCGCTATCCAATTTCTCATTCTCTTATTATCTACATCAGAAAATTCTGAAACTAGCATTTTATTTTTATCAAAATCATCCGTAAACTGATCAGGATATATTTCAATTAATCTTAACGCTCTAGTTTTAATAAAAGAAGGTCGAATATTGCCCATTTTAATCATCCATTAACTTAACTTCGAGAGGGAATCCCTCTTCTCTAGTGCAAACCACCTTAATTTTTCTTGGTGGATGTTGCATACCTCTTGACCAAATAGCGTGATTTACTGATTCATCAATCCAAATTTCTTCATCTTCTGTCTTCTTCATGTGCCTTGAAACATGCAATTTAACTTCTGCCATAGCTCTCTTGGCACGATGAGTCCTAGGAACATTCCACGCTGCTCTTAATGGAATTATCATTTCTTTAACTTCAGCCATTATTTCACCTTTGTAGTTTTGATCTTCTCCACATATGTCTTTTCGGATGTGTATTCATTTTTCGATTTGTTTTCATTACTACCCAAACTGGTACACGCTTATTCTGTTTAGTAACTTTATTTAGGCGTTTTTTCTTTGCGTATGGTTTATTTCTTGCCATTTTAACACCTCAATATCTTGATAATTCTGGAAATCTTTCTTCTGCGACGGGCCTAACCTCATTAGCAACACCATCGATTAGTGATTGCCCTGTTGAGGATAACACCTTACCTCTGATTACAGTTCCTGTTGAATTCATAGAATTGATAATAAGATCGGATTCAGATAGTTGCTGCAATATTTTCCTAGTAATATTTCTAGAACCTGATACAGCTTTATTTCTCTTTACTCCTCTGTTTTTAGATCCGCCAAATTCTTGAGACATTCTATTTGTCCCTATTGGACCTTTAATAGCGACTTTGCGAAAAATAGCAGCTGAACGAATATACCACCAATCGTCTTGAACTGGGGGTCTTTCTCTATGAGTACCAGTTTTTACATAATCAGTCCAATCTGGTGGAGATACTGCACCCATTTCTTTTAATTTAGAAGATAATGATGATATTAGCTGGTCTGCTGGAACATCATAGTATGTTGTCATGTAGTCACCGTGCGTTCCGGCCGTCCAACAGACCATATTTAACCGTGATGACATGATTTCTGTTTTCACAAATAAAAAGTAATGGAATTCTACAAGTATTCAAAACTAGATATGCATCCGAATAAACGTGCGTCGTTCGATGTCTAAAAACCCGAATATGCTTAGAACTATGGTAGGAACTGGATTAATGTTAATATTAATTCTATCATATGCTGTATATTCCAACACAGTAGATTCTGAGTATTATGGCTATGAAACTACAAATTACGGCGAATCTCTAGAATTGGAGTTAGAAAATGAAAACTTGTCAGATTGGTACGCTACAACAAAATCAGCAATTACATGGATTAATGTAAGTATTGAGAATGCACCATACGAAGAATTGTCTGTAGTAATTAACTCACAAGGAGTAAAATCTGAATGGTATTACTCTCCTAATTTAGGAATTAAAGGTGTAGATAATTTTGTTTGCAATGAACCAGAAAGTGATTACTCCGGATTACTTGATACTTGCGACTATTCTAGTACCCATACTATCCTTATGAATAATGGGAGTGTGATAATAAAGGGAAGAGTATCATTAGATTTACCCATACAAGGTAAGGGATATATTGAGAGTGAGAATATTGAAAATGCTGAAGAATTAGTCAGATCTAAAATTAGGGAGGAAAATAGGACTCGTACTTGGACAATTTCTATATATAGCAATGATGAACTTATTTCTAATGAAGGAATAATAATAAATGCAGAAATTACTTCACATGACTTTGTCTCTATAGAACAATTCAGACTTAATCCTATTCAGGAAACTGCATACAGTTTCGCATCTCTAGCCGGATGTTTCTTTTTGGTTTTAGTAATACCATTAATGATATATTATTCTTCAATTTATAGAGAGAAAAGAAATGAAGAAATTAGATTATCAACGAAAGAAACTAATAATTAATCCTCAATTTCAATTGGTTCTATACTCCATTTAATTTCATCTATTTTTGTTAATAAATGAACTAAACCAAGATCTAAAAATTGTTCAATAGATAATATTATTCTTTCTGGCGCTGGATATATTCTTTCATTAAACTCTTTATCCATTGTTTCAATGATTTCTTTTATAGTATTAGAACCATCCATTAGTACCCATAATCGTGAATTCATATCATCTAAATTTCTAGTTAATTTCGTTGGTGCTTTAGTAAATTTTGCTATTAATAATTCAATTTTACTAAATTTTTTATCAATCACTATTGATACGAAATTTCCTTCCTTAACATACCAAGATACAGGGGCCCTTACAGGATAATTATTCAAAATCATATTAATCAACATAAACTAATACTATAAGTGAAATCATGGATGAGATTCCTATAGTTGCAAATATTTTAACTAAATCATTTCTTTGTGTAAAAGTATTATGATACCATGAAAATAGTCCAGAAATTGAAATTAATGAAAGAAGAACAATTCCTCCTGGTGGAAGGACTTCTTCAACCATTATTTCATCTCCTTAGTTTCTTAGAATTGATTATAATTGATTCTGCTAAATTATCTAACCTTTCAATAATTTTTTCATCAATTATCTGCCCATTATCATCAAATGCATTTTTAATATCGGGAACAGCGATTTGCTCAGGCACAGCCCAGCCATGTATCCACCTAACTACAATTCTCATATGATTGAGTGTATTGCTTGTAGATTGTCCACCAAGTGTACTCATTAAACCAAATATCTTACCAGAACAGTGTTTTGAGTATATCCAATCTAAATTATTCTTCATTACACCACTCATAGTACCATGAAATTCGGGACTTGAAAGAACAAATGCATCCACTGAACTAGCTAATTCTTGAAACTCTTGTACATACTCATTATCCCAGCTACCATCTTCTCCTACTAGTGGTAATGGCTTATTTTTATTATCCCAAACATATGTTATTGCGCCTAGATCACTACATCTTTGAAATAATAATTCAATAAGTCTAGAATTAGCTGAATTATTATCGTAACTTCCAGAAATTCCCATAATTTTTATCGGTTCGCTCATGTCCTTACGTAAAGGGCTTAGATTTCAAATATACCGACTCGCTAAATAACTAAGGCTTATGCATTAAATATAAGTCGAAGTAGCATGGATGCAGCTGAAATCAATATTCTTATTGAAGAGGCAAGAATATTATCTGATAACGGAGAAACTGATGATGCCATTGATTCTTTTAATGATATTTTAGATATTGATAATGATAATATTACAGCTTGGTATTATATTGGAATGTTGTACAAAAATAAAGGAATGATAAAAGAAGCTGTGGAAGCACTCGAGAATGTAGACAAGAGATATCCTAATCATTCACCTACAATTACTAATTTAGCTATTCTTTTAGAGGATAAAGACTATGCAAGATCCGTTGAATACGCTAAAGCTGGACTAATAAATGACCCACAAAATTCTGATTTAGAAAGAATAGTAAATAAAAAAATAAATAAAGTGTACATTCAATCTGTGCCAATTGATAATCTTGATACTGAAAACGGCACGGAGACAATAGAGGACGCAGAATCATTATCAAATTCCGGTGATTATAAATCAGCCATATCTGTATGGAAAGGATTATTGAATAATTCTCCCGATTCACCTGAAATATGGAGAGGTCTAGCACAGACTTTAGATTCTGCAGGATTTAATGAAAAAGCTAGTGAGTGTAGGAAAAAAGCAGAAAATTTAGAATCGAACTACGAAATAATTGAAGTAGAAATTACAGAAAATGATGATGATGGAGATTTAATATTTGATTCTAATCTAGTTATGAATGCAGATGAAGAAATTAATCAAAGAGATATAGATTTGAATTCTATTATTGAATGGTACAATAAAGGAATAAATTTTACACATGAAGGTAGTTATGAACAGGCGATAACTTGTTTTGAAAAGGCCATAGGTGGGTGTCCAAAGGAAGAAATTGATATTAGAGTGAATGCACATAATGGCAGAGGGAATGCATTATTCTTAAAATCGAATTATGCTGAATCTATTTTAGCATATCATACAGCAATCGAATTGTCACCTAAACATGTTAGTGGAAAAACACTATACAATATGGGTACTGCATATGCTGCCTTAGAGTTGTTCAGTGATGCGATTAAATGTTTTACACAATCAATTACCATAGGACTTGAAAAAAATGAAATCGAGAATTGTGAAAAACAAATTAGTAGATGCCGATTATTACTAAGAGAACAATCTAGAAGGCAGAATTAAGTTAATTATTTGAATTTAATTTTATAGTTACTTCAACAGATTTACTTGTGGGTGTATTGCTTTTTTCTGCTACACTATCTATGGGAATTAAAACATTACTTTCAGGAAAATATGTTGCTACATTTCCTCTTGGAATATCATAAGGAATAAGATACCAATTATCTGCTGATCTTTTTACTCCTGAATAATGTGATGTTATGTCAACTCTATCATACTTATTCCATCCCCTATCAATCATATCTTCTTCATTTACTAATACTACTCTTCTCCCTCTATCAATTCCCCTGTATCTATCTTGCATTCCGTAGATTGTTGTGTTATACTGATCATGAGAACGTATTGTCATCATTATGAAAGATGAATCCAAAAACTTTTCTTGAGATGATAAAATATTACACATAAAGTTTGCTTTTCCTGTATTTGTATTGAAAATTCTATTATCTCTCGGGGGATTAGGTAAATAGAAACCGCCTTTATTTCTACACCTAATATTATAATCATCAAATCCAGGAATTACTTTTTCAATTAATTCTCTAATCTTATCATAGTCATTAGAATGCTCAATCCAATCAAAGGACATATAATTCTTCCATCTTTCATTTTTATTATGATTTCTTTTCAAAAATTTATTCTCAAATGCTTGTGCAATTCCCGCTACAATAGCAACTTCGGATTTTAAATTTTCACTTGCTGGTAAACTAGTACCTTGAGAACTATGTACTACCCCCATAGAATTTTCTACTGTAACTATTTGATTTCCTGTTTTTCTATGATCTATCTCTGTTCTACCTAAACAAGGTAATATTAATGCAGTTTCTCCTGTAATGATGTGTGATCTATTTGGTTTAGTAGAAATCTGGACCGTAAGTTTGCATTTTTTTAATGCTTGAGCAGTTATGCTCGTATCAGACATTGCAGAAAGAAAATTTCCACCCATTGATAAAAAAACATCTGTATTTCCTTTAATCATTTCATTAACTGAAGCCACTGCATCAAAACCATGTTCTTTGGGTGCATTAATGCCAGTATGTTCATTTAACTTATCTAGAAAATCTTTATTCGGTTTATGATTTATTCCGACTGTTCTGTCACCTTGGACATTTGAGTGACCTCTAACAGGGCATAATCCAGCTCCTTCTATACCTATATGACCACCAAGTAAACATAAATTTGATATTTCCTGAATTGTTGAAACAGAATTCTTATGTTGTGTTAAACCCATTGCCCAGCATATTATCATTTTTTTAGATTGTGAAATAATATTTCCGATTTTTTTGATAGTTTTTTTGTTAACTCCTGAGTGATAGGTAATATCACTCCATTCAGTTTCATTAACTAACTTCTTGTAATCTTCAAAACCATGTGTATAATTATCAATAAATTCATTATTTATTTGGTTATTAATCAAAACTTTAGCAAAACCACGAAATAATGCCATATCGCCATTAATATTAATTGGAATATGAAAATCAGAAATTCGAGACCCTTTTCCTAATATTTCGATTGGATTTTGGGGGTGTTTAAATCTATTCATCCCAGTTTCATATAGAGGGTTGATACTGATTATTGAAGCACCCTTTTTCTTGGCATTTCTAAGTGATGTTAACATTCTAGGGTGATTTGTTCCGGGATTTTGTCCAACTACTAATATTAGATCAGATTTTTCAAAATCATTTAGTTTCACTGTTCCTTTTCCGATTCCAATTGATTCCGATAGTGCCACTCCAGAAGATTCATGACACATATTTGAACAATCTGGTAAATTATTTGTTCCTATTCTACGAGCAAGAAGTTGCCATAAAAAAGCGGCCTCATTACTAGTTCTCCCAGAAGTATAAAAAATTGCATTATTTGGATTATTCATAGAATTAATATTTTCAGCAATTAACTCAAATGCACTATTCCATCCAATTTTTTCATATTTATTGCAATTTTTTTTCAAAATCATTGGATCTGTGAGTCTTCCTTGGCTATTAAGCCAGAAATCTGATTTTTCTGAAATATCTTTTACTGAATATTTGGCCCAGAATTCTTCATTGGCTCTACTATTTGTTCCTTCATCTGCAACAGCTTTTGCTCCGTTTTCACAAAATTCAGCAATTGTTCTATGATTATCTGGATCTGGCCAAGCACACCCAGGACAATCAAAACCTCCAAATTTATTTACATTATTGAGATTTACTAGGGACTTTATAGGCCCCATATTTGATAGTCCATGTTTCATGGTTGAAATTACTGCTGGAATGCCTGCAGCTACCTTCTTTACCGGTCCTTTGATTGGTCTTATTCTTTCTAACGGTGTTGTCTCCGTAGTGCCCCTATCCACGATTCGCTATAGCATACAATATGTATACCTATTTAGAAAAATAAAAATTATTTAGTAAAATTATTGAAAATTCTTCTCATTCCGCTATATATTGTAATTTTATTATGTCTTGCAAATGAACACAATGTCAATCCATGTTCATTTGCCACATCAATTGCCAACGAGCTTGGAGCGCCAACAGATATCATAATTGGAAATCCTGCCTTTATTGATTTGAATACAAGTTCAAAAGATGCACGTCCCGACACTACAACATATTCATTTCTACTATTATTGAAATCTCTATCTAAAGTACTACCAATCAATTTATCCATCGCATTATGTCGACCTATGTCTTCTTGTATATCTATTAATTCTCCTAAATCTGTGAAACTAGCACAAGCATGTGATCCACCAGTAGAAGAAAATATATGTTGTTTTTCTCGCATCAGTAATAGTGAATTACTTATCTGTTCCAAATTTAATTGAATTTTTTCACTTAATTCTGGACCATGGAAATGTAGTAAATCATTAATTCCACTTCTACCACAAATTCCACATGATGATGTTACAGTATTTCTTCTTTCATGGATATCGGATTTAACTTCAATTGATGAATCCAATTTCACAATTGCTGAATTATCTTTAAATTGGATATCTGTAATATCATCTAATGTACTAATTATTCCTTCACAAAACAAAAATCCAGAAATTAATTCTTTATCTTTACCAGGAGTTCGCATTATCACTCCTACGTTTAAAACATTTTCAATACCATAATTAAGTGAAATTTGTATTGCACTTTCTGTGATGATATGGTCTGCAAACCTTTTATGTTTTTGGTTTTCTAACTTAACTGAATCTCTGTATACAACTGAATCCATAATGTTTCAGATGCGTTATTATTGATATGTTTGATGGAAGAAATACCAACTGTTGAAATAATACTGTCTATTAGGATTAATATGGAAGATGATATGTGCGGAGTTAGACTTTCACTGCCTGTAGCAGAAGTTTATGATTCAGTTGCTGTAAACATTGATTTTACTGACAATGCTAAAATTGCAATACGAGATGCTATGAATGGAGATTATTCTCAAGTTTTGATTGTTAAAGCTGAGCGAGGTGGATGTTCTGGTTATTTGTATGATATGCAAATAGATAATAATCCTAATGATAATGAATACCAGACTATTGAAGTTGAGGGGATGAAAGTTCTAGTTCACAATAGAGATAGTGAGTTGTTAACTGGAATAACTATAGATTATAAAAATACATTAATGGGTGGAGGTTTTCAAATTTCTAATCCCAATGCAAATAAATCATGTGGATGCGGTCAATCATTTTCATGATTTTCTTTAATCCATTGTGAAAGTGGGACTAATGCAGATAGATGTAATGATCCCATACTCCTTGTATAAAGATATACCATTGGATTAAATTCATCAATTATTTGATTTAGGAAATTATCTTTTACTGGTTGTCCTCGGGACCTGAAAAATATCAATTCTACAGTTATTCCAATTATTGTTGCCGTATATAGAACTAATAATACACTAATTGCAAAAGAAATTGGATCTTGTAGTAATCCTTCAGCACGTATTGAAGATCCATATAATAACTGTCTAGATAGTAAAAAGATTAAACCAACACCAACAGATGGCCCTAAAGCATCATCTACTAATGTAACCATGGGAATAATTCTTCGATGAGATGGATCAGCAAAACATAGAATACTTTCAGTAGCTACTCTAATTACAGAAATTGTGCATACTAAAATTATGTATACAACTGCACTGATTAAAAATATAGTTGATGGTGAATATGGCAAATATGATACAATAAGGTATGCAAAAAGTCCTAAGAATACAGTAATTGGCATCCTATATATTGATTCGAATACACCATCTAGTTCCTTTGCCCCATCATTTATTGGAATTGCAATAATTTCCCATCTTGTAAATCCCTGAAGAAATTTAGCAATATTTGATAGCACCTTTTTATCAATCAATATCCATTCAATAAATCTAAAAACTGGCATCATTGGTATGGTAATTATAGCGGCAAAAAATCCCACCAAAGGCCACAATATAAGACTTGGAAATAGTAGAAAATGGTATAATCTTAGTGGATGAATTAAATCTGATTCTATTCTAGCTTGGCGTTCTGATAATATTTCTACCTTAATTGCTTCAGCATCTAATTCAGTTCTATATCTTGAAAGGGGAATTCCGGAATCTAAAACTCGTCGAACCTTTTCCCGATAGTGCTCATGTTCAGGTTCTGTTCCAATCCACCATTTCCAAGCGAAAGATACTGGAATAGCCAATAATAATGGAATAAATAATATAATTATACCCGAAATTATAGACTCAGATCCATCTGCCATATTTACCTCGAATATACATTTTTTTTATAAAAATTAGAAATTTGCCTCTTTAAAATTATCACTGACTTTAGCCCAGTTAATTACATTCCACCATGAATCAACATAATCGCCACGAGCAGGTCCAAATTTCTTATAATATGCATGTTCCCATACATCTACACCTAAAATAGGTATTCCTTCTCCTGTCATCAGTGGATTATCCTGATTTGGAGTAGAGCAAACTGACAATGACCCAGATGAAACACATAACCATGCCCATCCGCTACCGAATCTCTTTAATGCGGCACTCTTTAATTCGTCTTTTAAATTGTCCATACTGCCGAATTTATCATTAATTGTTGATAATAATTCATTTGAAGGGTTTGTCGGTTCAGGAGATAATGTATCCCAATATAAGCAATGATTCCAATATCCTCCGCCATTATTTCTAATTGCTGGATTATCTTTGTGTTCCATTAATAATTCTTCTATAGTCTTATCCGACATTTCTGTGCCTTCAATGGCCGCATTAAGATTTGCAGTATATCCAGCATGATGTTTGCTATGATGTATTTCCATAGTTAGTGCGTCTAAATGAGGCTCAAGTGCTTCATATTCATAATTTAAATTTGGTAGTTCATATGCCATGTTAATCTTCATTATTGTGTAAGGGCCATAGGTTATAATACAACTGTTTTGCTTAGTACGAATTCAAAAAATTCAAGGATGTTTTTCTCTTAGAGGCATCATGGGTAGAATTGCCGTAACTGATGGAATGAGTGAAAGTGCGATATCTAAATTAGAAAAATTAGGACATGAGGTTATTGTTTCACATTACGAAAAATCTGATTTAGAAAATGGAATACTATCTGAATTTGATGCCGTTGTAATTAGAAGTGCAACAAAAATTTCTAGGAACGTATTGGAAAGTCTAGATTCTGATACTAATAGATTGAAATTTATTGGAAGAGCCGGTGTTGGTGTTGATAATATTGATATAGAAACGGCTACAAAGATGGGTATTTATGTATGTAATACACCAAAAGCCTCTACTCAAAGTGTAGTCGAATTGACATTAGCTCATTTATTTGCATCAGTAAGACATCTGGCTAGGGCCGATAGGGATCTTCGAACTGGCATTTGGTCCAAAAAAGAATTGAAAGGAACAGAATTAAGAGGTAAGAGGCTGGGTTTGATTGGTTTGGGCAGAATTGCAAAGGGGGTTGCAGATATATCACAATATTTGGGCATGGAAATTCATTATTTTGACCCATTTATTGATAAAAATAATCAATATATCAAACATCAAAAAATTGAAAATTTGTTTGATATTTGTACTCACATATCAATTCATTGCAATCTAACAAATGACACTGAAGGATTAGTTAATTTAGATTTAATAAATAGAATGCCTAAATTAGATATTGATGGAATAGAATGTGGAAATCATATAGTTAATTGTGCAAGAGGAGGAATAATTAACGAAAAAGACGCTCTTATTGCTCTAAATAATGGATCACTTACATCACTAGCATTAGATGTCTACGAAGTAGAGCCTTCAATTGGACAAGATTTGCTTAATCATGAAAATTTTCACGGAACTCCACATATTGCTGCTTCTACTAAAGAAGCGCAAAATAGAATTGGTATAGAAATGGTAGATTTAATTGATGAATATTTTAGAGGTTTGAAACCTTCAACCACTCTAAATTAAACTATGCATCTCAATCAGTGTATCTCTAATTTCATTTAGTTCATCTGGAATTATCACGTCTGATAATTCATTTTTCAATGAAATTCCTGAATCTTTCTTAATTTTCCATACTAATGAATTAAATTCCATAATATGTTTAGTCAAAATTAAATATTTATCTATGTTTTTATCAATATTCAACATTGGAAATTCTCTAATATCTACAGAGCTCTGTCCATATATATTTTCAGATAAGTAATGAGTGAAGAATGGGCATATAGGTGAAAATACTGTAAGTATATCACGAACTATTCTATGCAAAGTCCAAGTTGAACTAGTATTTCCATTGTATAATTTCTTTTTAGACATCTCTAACCAATGACTTGGGAAAATACCTGTGGAAAATGATTTAATTGTTTGTGAAGCTGTATAAATATCAATTTCGGACCATGATTTTTCAATAATTTTTAATGATTCGTGGAATTCTGAAAGTATCCATAAATCTTCAGTGGATAAATCCGGAGATTGTTCTAAATTTTCGGGAATTGGAAATTGATTGGCAAATCTAGCGATATTGAAGATTTTTGTGAGAATTCCGAAATATTTTGTTTCAATCTCTTCGGGATTAATATGAAAATCATCCCCAACTTGAGCATCACATGATTTCCATAATCTGAAACATTCACTACCAATCTTATTTGCTCTAAGATTAACCGTTTTGCCTTCCGGTCCTTTAATTTTCCAAGCTCCAGTTCTACCCTTGAAGCCACATTCTAGTACTGAATCAGCATCTATTCCATTGCCTAATGATTTGGACATTTTTCTTCCCCATGGATCCATTCCTAAACCATCAATCCAAATTTTATTAAATCCTGGTTTATCTAATAGAAGAGTACTTTTTAGTAATGTATAATATAACCAAGTTCTTACTATTTCCTTGCCTTGAGGACGTAATGATGTAGGAAATGATTTTTCAAATAATTCATTATCACTAACATATCCCGAAACAAACAGATTAGAGTTAGATGAATCCATCCATGTATCAAAAACCTTTTCTTCACCAATTAATTCACCTAATTCGTCTTTCATATCTACGAATTTACCTAAAATTTTCTTAGAATGTCGATCTAAGACTTCTGAATTATTAGGAGGCATATCTTTCCATGGTTGTACGTATTCGCCAATAGGTGGTACGATAACCATTTTTCCATCTTTTGAATACCAAATTGGAACTTCTGTGTGATACCATCTCCTCCTACTAATTGGCCAATCGATTGAAATTCCATCCATCCAATCTTGAAGAAATTGTCTATTACGTTCTGGAATAAAGGTACTTTGCAAAGATAGTTCCTTTATTCGATCTTGAATATCAGTTTGTTTGACATACCATTCTTTCAGTAGTATTATTTCTACAGGATTCGATCCTCTTTCACTTACTGGTACTTCTTGCATTTTTTCTGATAATTTGTTAATATTTCCATTTTCGGAAAGAATTTCAATTGCTTTCTTTCTTGCTTCTTCTACATTTAAACTTACAAGCGGGCCCGAAATTTCAGTCATCCTACCATCCAGATCTATTGCTTGAAATGGTTTCAGTTTCAGTTGTCTAAATATTGAAACATCATTTTGATCACCAAATGAACATACCATCAAAACTCCTGTTCCAAAATCCATTTTTACAGAAGGGTGAGTGACAATTTTCACCTTATCTGTTCTATTATTTGTGTCAATAGGTAATTTAACGAATTTACCTATTAGATGTTTATATCTATCATCATCAGGATGTACAACTACTACACCGCAAGCACAAATTAATTCTGGCCTAGTAGTACTAATAATTACATCATGCCCATCTTCGGTTTGCCATTTAACATCACAAAGATTGGTTTTTCTAGAAACTCGTTTTACTTCAGCTTCAGCAATTGTGGTTTTTTCTATTGGATCATAAATATTAGGCCTTAGGTCTTCAATAATAGAGCCATTTTTGAATAATTCTACAAATATTGACTGTGAAACTGCTCTATATTCGGGTGAATCAGTTTGATATTCATTATTGAAATCACATGATAGGCCTACTCTTTTTGCTGTTTTTCTCATTGATTTAGTATATTCTTCAATTGTTTCATAGCATAAATCAATAAATTCTGAACGTTCATATGTTCTCATTTTTTTACCGGTTTTCTTTTCTACAGTAAATTCGACGTTGATTCCATTTCTATCTACTCCCCAGGGAAATTTAACTTCTTTACCTAGAAGTCTTTGACTTCTTGCAATGACATCAATCATACTATACTGAGCTACAGCACCAATATGCCAGGTTCCGCTAGGATAAGGCGGAGGGGTATCGATTACGAATATTTCTTTTGGTGATGCTGAGTTGAACGAATATCTATTTTCATAACCCACAGAATAATGCTGTTCCTGTATTCTTTTTTCTAGATCTATAGACCATCGTTTTTCGAGATTATCCGATTTCACATTTATTCCCCAAATGTTCCAATATAATTACATTCTTACGGTTGTCATTAAAATACTTCCAAAAACGACATTAATTAATTTTCCTTAGCGTGGGGTTGAAGGGATGTCCGTAGTCTGATTGTATTGAGCCACCATGCCGAGTGACGATTCTAGTGGGGATAATATTGATTCCGTGTTAGATCTTATCGGTAGAACAAATACTAGAATAAAAAGAACGTTGAGAGATTCTGATGCTACTTCAATATTAATTATGAATCCAATTATAGCGATATTTATTTGTCTTTGTTTGACAATATATTTATTGCCGCATTCGGGAGTTAATGATTGTAGAGATGGATACGAATACAGGTGGTGCAGCGAAGAATCTGCCTTGAATGTAAATGGTGATATGGAAGTATACCTACCTACTGATAATAATCCTGATAGTGTTAAGAATCTTATAGCACAAGTAGAACAAGATTGGACTACAAATGTAATGGTAATTTATGTTGAGTCTGAAGATTTTAACGTCACACAGATAAATATTCTTAAGCAAATAGATTTAATTGAAAGAGAATTAAATCCGGTAATGAATGATCAAGGAGATCAAGATAACGTAATATATGTACTTTCAATATCTACAGTAATAAAAGAAGTTAATTCTAGTGGAGGTAGAGTAGTAAAGGCATTTTTCTCAGGATTAGCAGAATCTACTGGTAATCAACAATTTTCTGATCAAATAAATGATACCATAGATGCGCAAAGTGATATTATTGGTAATTATGCCATTCCTGATGAGCAAGATAGAATAGATCAAATATTACAAGAGATGCCACAAAATGCTCTAGATAAACTAGTTAGAGACGTTGGAAGGGACTCTGATGGAGATGGAATTAAAGAGGCTGAAAATGCATTTTTTTGGAATAGAGGAGTAATTATTATAGGAATTTCTGACGATCTCACTGATAATCAAACTATTTCATCAATAATATCTGAGACGCAGGAAAAGATAGATGCGATTTCAATCAAAAATAATTGGATGGAATCTAATTTAACTATGACTCTGACAGGTCCAGCTCCTCTAACAAATGCTGTAACAGAAGAGTCATTCAAATTATTTTGGTCAGTTTTTCCTGTTGGAGTAGTTGCTGTAGCCATTACACTATTTACCTTTCATTGTGATTTATTACAAACAGGAAGAATCAGGTGGATTCAAGGAATTAAGGTATTAATTATTTCGGGATTGCCGACTCTTTGTTCAGTATGGATTACATTAGGTATAATGGGCATTACTGACTATGAAGTTACCATGACAGTAATTATAGTTGGACCAATTGTTTTGGCATTAGGGGTTTCTTATGGACTACATATTACAAATAGGTACGCAGAATCTAAAGGAACGCCCAAAGAAAAAATGAAAACTGCTCTTAATTCTACAGGAAGGGCGGTTTTCTTATCTGCAATGACTACAATAATTGGTTTTATATCATTGACATTAACTCCTATGAAACCTATTCAAACTGTAGGTTGGGCATTAGCTGGCGGAATTGTTGTAGTGTATGTCATGACAATGATTATGGTTCCTAATCTTACAATACTATTAGATCTGAAAAAACCATCTCATCCACCTCCTAAGTTATTTATTAGTGCAGTTAATCTTCCAGTAAAATGGTCTAAAATAACAATTATGATATTCCTATCATTGATGATAATTTCAGCTGGATATAACAGACCTAATGTTGAAGAAAATATAGACTTATTAGAAATGGCACCAAATGACGTAGGTGCAGTACAAAAATTAGCCACATATTCAGAAGAATTTGAAGCTGGACAACCCGGTTTTTTGTTAGTAGATGCAAATGTACAAGCTGTACCTGAAATATCTTTGGATGGAATAACTGCAGATCATCCATATGCTAATTTAGAGGGCATTGAAAGACTGGAGACCAATTGTAATAATGTTGAAAATGCTACCGCTGTATCTATTGTATTTCTAATGAAGGCAATTGCTGTTGGAGTAAATGTTTCAGGTACTGGAATTGCAGATATTATAGAAGATACACCATTGCCTGATGCTGTTAAAGATGTAGCCAATTTGATATTTGATAGAGAACAATCGGGAAATATTTCATTTTGGACTGTTTTGGATACTTTAGATGTACAAGAAGATGATGGCGGCAGACAGGTACAAAATTTCTTACTTTATGTATTCTATAATAGTATGACAGATGAAATGAGGGAATTATTCATTTCTTCAGATTATCAAAGAACTTTGATATATATCGATATGCCATTTATGGATGTTAAAGGTACTGAAAAAACTGCTAATGAGATAAATAGTTGGGCAGAGGCTGCTGGAGATTCTGCAAATCCAGTAGATTCAACTGATTTAATTGGAGTTGCATCGATAACGATTGCGGTAAATGCTTTGATTGTTGATTCACAATGGACATCACTAGCATTTGCATTAGGTTTTACTATACTGACATTAGCATTAGTATTCAGAGATATTAGATATGCTCTTCTCACCACAATTCCAGTAGGATTTACTGTTGGAATGCAATGGTTAGTGATGGATTCGGGTGGCGTATCGCTATCACTCGTAACAGTTATGATTGGGTCAATATTAGTTGGAGTAGGCATAGATTTCTCGATTCATATAGCAAATAGAGTAAAGGAATTAGGTGGAACAATTGATGCAATTAAGACATCATGTGCGAGTACTGGAATGAGTCTGTTCGAAGCTACAGCAGTTACAACTGCAGGAATGACATGTGCATATGGAATTACAATTGATGCAATAGCACCATTCGTTACGGTAATTATCATATTACTTATTGTAGCAGCATTATCAGCTTTACTATTATTACCTGGAATATATGCATACATGGTTAAAAGTAATCTAGGATTAACTGGTGGCGTTGATTCTATGATTAAGTCTGCAGGATTGAATATGATAAAAAATGATAAAGAACGGGATGTAATAGATGCAACCATAGCATATGGTGATACTAAGGATGCATGGTGAAAGTGATATAATGAAATATTGGTTAATGAAAAGTGAACCCCATGTATATTCATGGGATGATTTGGTTAATGATAAACAAACTCATTGGGATGGTGTAAGAAATTATCAAGCTAGAAATATTATGAGAGATGATATGAAAATAGGTGATCAGGTATTATTCTATCATTCAAATTGTAAACCTCCTCATATAGCAGGAATTGCAGAGATATGTAAGGAAGGATATGCTGATTTTACAGCATTTGATTCTAATTCTAAATACTTTGATTCAAAATCTGATATAGATAACCCGAGATGGATAATGGTAGACATAAAACCAATAAAAAAATTGATGAAAAATGTAAATTTGACAGATATGAGAGAAAACCCACTATTAGAAGGAATGCCATTACTAATGAAGGGTCAGAGACTTTCAGTACAACCCGTAACTAAAAATCAGTTTGACATAATATGTGAAATGGGAGATGATTGAATTAGTGGGCATGTCTTCGGTGGACGCTCGTAACTAGAAACTAGAAATCAACAGTCTTCTCCATTCCGCGATCCCAAGGCATTCAGAATCCCCGGTCGGGCTGCTCGCTTCCGCGCCTGACCTGTTTCCCGGGTAATAGGTAATTTCAACTTCCCTCCGGATGTTAATTTTACCAACCTGCATCTCTTGGGGGCGAAATATCGTAGTTAACCGTTGAAGAGTCAATAGTCCGTCTCCGTCGCCCTCAGACTTCAAGTCACCATTATTGACGATTTGTGAATAATAGAGTACGTCAACACCCCCTCTAGCCCACATATCGCAACTAGTGGTTAGATATGAAGAATACCATCCTATGCAACTTCATATTTTGAAGGGCATCCAGTTTGTATTTCTTTTCCATTTATAGTCCATACTCCATTTATATCAATTAAAATTCCTTTTACAGATATTGTTATTCCATCGGAAAATGAGTCTGGCATCTGTGATTTAGAATAATCTATAATCAAGTGTTCATTGTTTCCATTTAATTGAAAGGTCATATTTTTATAATCTATTGAATCTTGCATCACTTCTCCTCGAATGAAGATTTCTTGATTAGCATAATCATCCGGATTTGTCATAATTTCATCTACGGAATATTGAATTTGTGGTTTAATATTGATAAGCATTAATGAAATAATTATTATGAATGAAAAAAGCACAATAACTAATCGTGAAGACCTAGAAACTCCCACAATGCTTCTAGAGGGCATGATGCTAAATGTGTTTGTATCCTACAGCTTCACTGATTGAAGAAAAATTATTATCTTTAGTATAATTACTTAGTCCTTTAATGATTGAAGATACAACAGATGGACCATTGAATACTAATGCAGAATATAATTGAATTAATGAAGCACCTGAAGTAATAGCATTCCATGCAGATTCCTTAGATTCTATTCCACCAACACCTACAATAGGCAACTTTCCATCTGTTTCTTTATAAATTAAATCAATTACTTCTATTGATCGATTGTGAAGAGGCCTTCCTGATAATCCGCCATTGTTTGAAAATGCCTTTCTTGATTGTGTAGAAAGGGGAATTGGTCTATTAATTGTGGTATTAGTAGCTACAATTCCATCCAATTTGAAATTAGATATTTCATTAACCATATCTAATATTTGATCATTACTAGAATCTGGTGAAACCTTCAGCAATATGGGTTTTTTGATTTCTTTGTTGTTCCTTAATTTTGTACTTTTATTTAGAATATTACGTAGATTTTCAGTTTCTTGGAGATCTCTAAGTTGTTCGGTGTTTGGTGATGATATATTTAGTACAAATAAATCTGCATAATCATATAGTGAATCTAAAGTTGAGCAGTAATCATCTGCTGCATATTCATTTGAAACTTTTTTTGATCTACCTATATTAGCTGCAACGGGAGATTTTGGCCATTTTCCAACTGACTTTCTAATTTTCAAATCTTCACTTACCTTAGACGCTCCAGGATTATTAAATCCCATACTATTTACTAATGCCTGATTTTTATTTGCTCGGAACATTCTTGGTTTAGGATTTCCCTCTTGGGGATATCGAGTGATACCACCGTACTCTGTCCAAGAAAAACCCAAAGCATTCCATGATAATAATGCTTTAGCCTTCTTATCAAAGCCTGCTGCTAACCCTAATGGATGGTGGAATAACATATCAAATACTTCTATTGGTAATTCCGGAGCGCCATATATTCTATTTATTACTCTTTGACCTAAAGAAGATTCGCCGAATCTAGATAAAACGGCCATAGTAGCTGAATGTGCTCTTTCCGAATCAACAAAACGTAAAGAAGGCTGGGCAAATAACTTCCACGCGATTCCCATTGGCTATCGTAAAGGACATTATCCTACAATGGTTGCGCATGAATTATACCGTAGGTGATTAAATGAAGGTGGAATTGATTGAGCTAGCAAAAAGATCTTTAGAACATAGCATATTTTCAATAAATATAGATAAAAAAAACAAAGACGAGATATATTCTATAGTAGGTTTAATCAATGAATATATTCCATCTTTAATATTGGATGTTTATTTACATGATTCGGAAAAAGGGAGTATAGAATTTATTTGTGAAAATGAAATATTTGCATTCATTGGTGCTGAAGAGCCAGAAGATTTAGGAATATTGTGGATAGATAAAATTTCATACAAAGATTGGGAATTTTATAAAAATACAATTGTGTTATTATCCGAATCAGGTTATCCGGGATGTAAGAATTGTCTTGGACCTAAGTACGAATATCTTTGGGATGAGGAAAGATATAGAAGAGAAAAAAACAATTAGTTGTATAATAAATAAAAGTTTCATAAATATTTACTCACGTTTATAGATAGTAATTAATGCCATAGTAATAACAGTGATACAGATGAGTAATCTAGTAATTCTTGAATCGGGAGCAAAGGCTACAACAATCAAGAAGTTTCTAGGTAAAGGATGGATAGTTCAAGCATGTAATGGGCACGTTCAAGACTTACCTTCCAAAGGAAATAAAGATAGTTCCAAATCTATGTGGCCCTCTAATAAAAAAGAATTACCGAAACCTCCATGGTCATGGACGCCAAGAGCGGAAAAAATCATAGAAAAAATTATGAAAAGTGCAACAAAATCAAACGTTCAAGAAGTATACATAGCTACAGATCCTGATAGAGAGGGAGAATTTATTGCTTGGCGATTAAGTATTATTTTTGGTGATTTTAAATCTATAAAACGTATAAGTTTTAATGAAATAACAGAAAAAGCAGTAAATGATGCAATTAACAATCCTAAGGAATTAGATATGTCATTGGTTGAAGCAGCAATGGTAAGACGTTTTATGGATAGATTAGTAGGATTTGAATGCTCAAATTTCTGTAGGTCATGGAGATTATCATCTATGGGCAGAGTTCAAACTCCTACACTGGGCTATATTGTAGAAAGGGAGATTGAAAGAGATAATCATAAACCCATAGAATATCATTCAATTAATTTGAGTTCTAATGGTATTAATTTCAAAGTCAAACTTCACTCGAGGGATGATGAAGATGGATGGTATGATGATGGTAAATTCTATCCCGACAGAACATATGATAAAGAATATGCAGAAGAAATCAAAGATAAATTAAATGATGAAAAATATATAACACTTCAAGAGGTTAAATCCGGACAAAATAAGAGAAAGCCGCAACCCCCTTTTACTACTGATACAATGCTTCAGGCAGCTAATAATTACCTAGGATGGTCGATTTCGAAGACTAGTAGTCTGGCATCTAATCTTTATCAAAAAGGTCATATTACATATATTAGGACTGATTCAACACGTACAAATCTTGATGCTAGAAAAAATATTAGAAAAATAATAAATTCTAAGTATGGAGATAAATTCTTGTCAAATAAAAATATTGATTATGGAAGTAGTAAGAATTCGAAAGTTCAAGATGCACATGAAGCAATAAGGCCTACAAATCCAGAAAATAATGATATATCTGGAGATGAGGATGAAATGAAATTATATAATTTGATATGGAATAGATTTGCTGCTAGTCAAATGTCAGATTCGATTAGGGAAAGAAGAAATTTGAATATGAAATGTAAAGGAATTAAAAACGAAATTTATGGGACTTCTAGTTGGAGGATTCATGCAGGCTGGGAAGTTGTTTTCGAAAAATATCTTACTAATATAATAACAAATCCTCCAAAAATTGGATTTGAAATAGGGAATAACTGGAAATTGGACGAAGTGGTTGAAATAATTACTGATCATACTAAGCCACCGAGAAGATATTCAGAAAGTTCAATTATTCAAACAATGAAAAAGGATGGAATTGGTAGGCCTTCTACTTATGTTAGTACTATTTCTAAGTTAGTTGATAGAAAATATATTGTTAAAGATAAATCATCATTAATGCCGACTGAAAATGGAAGAATGTTGTGGACTGATGTAGTTCCGCACTACATTAATGATATAAAAGAAAATAATTTATTTGCTCCCGAATTTACTTCATTGATGGAGTCCGACTTAGATTCTATTGAAATTGGCATAGTTGATGCTGCTGTGAAGTGGAATGAATTTGTTAATTCCTTTGAAAAAATTCAGCAAGAGGCATTAACAAAAAAGAGGGAAAGTCCTACAATTAGACAACGGCAATTTATTCTTAATGCAATAAATGGAATGGATAAAGAATCTATGATCTCAATTATGGGAACTAAGAATATTGATTCCATTAACGGAGATGAAGCAAGAGAAATTATTGATAAAATGAAAGAAATGAATGTAAGTGTTGGAGCGAGTGAAAAGCAAATTGGATTAATTATTAGATTAATAGATAAACTTTCATTGGATTTTGACGAGATATTGAATAAACTAGGATTTAAGGATATTTCAGAACTTACTGGTGGCAGAAAAGGTACTGCAAGTACGGTAATTGGTCACCTAATTGATTTAGATAATAATTCACCGGCTACAGAGAAACAAAAAGAAGCGGTGCTTTCAATGACAGAAAGTCTTTCTATTGAAATTCATAATTCATTAGAAATTGTTGAAACTGAATCAATAGAAACATTAACAAAAAAAGATGCAAGTAATCTGATAGGAATACTAAAGAAGCAGATTTCGCAGAATAAAAAAAAGAAAAAATAGGTTGAATTATATGGAGCAGAAATATGATGTTGTTGTAATTGGAGGAGGGCCTATAGGAGGTTATCTTTCAAGAAGATTTAATGAATTTGGACATAGTGTACTAATTGTAGAGGAACATGATGAGATAGGAAGGCCATTTCAGTGTGCTGGACTAGTTAATCCTGAATCCATGAAAAAAGTAAATTTAGAAAAATCGATACTTAAAGAAATTTGGGGAGCTAGGATACATAGCCCCTCTGGAATACCGGTCATTATAGGAAATAGTGATAGGATTAGGACAATGGCAGTTTGTAGAAAAATATTCGATGAAGGAGTAGTACTCCAGGCATTAAATAGTGGAAGTGATATATTATTATCAAGTAAACCTAATTCTGTTGTAATTAATAATGATAGAGTAAACATTTCAATAAAAACGCCTGAAGGAATTAAGTCTGTTGAAACTAAGTTATTGTGCGGAGCAGATGGAGCTCATTCATGGGTTAGAAGAATGTTTAGAATGGGTAGGCCCAAAGAAATGATGATTGGATTTCAAATTGAAGTTACAGGATATAAGGGTGAAGAAGGTAGATTGGATATGTATACTGGCAGAGATATAGCACCGGGATATTTTGCATGGGCTATACCTTCAGGAGAGACTACTAGAATTGGTACGTGGACAAGAGCCGATTTACTAAACGGATTTTCATGTGAAGATTTGATGAATAGATTAAGAGATAAAGAATTATGGAAAGATAGATTTGAAAATATTACAGAAATAGGACGTTTCGTTGGTCCAGTGCCTAGTGGATTTGTGAAAAAACCATTGATTGAGAGAGTAGCATTATTTGGAGATGCAGCTGGAGTTTGTAAGCCTACAACAGGTGGAGGTATAGGTCCAGGATTCAAACAAGTAGATATATTGGTTCCAAAATTAAGTGAATCTATCAAAAATGATGATTTATCCCTGTATAAAATGACTAAATATAGTAAACTATTGAAAGGGATGGTTTCAGATCAAAAAAGAAAAAGGGGATTAAGAGATGCATTTCTAACAGAGTCAAGCGATGATGAATTGAATCAAATATTCTCAGTTTGGTCTAGGCCAGAAGTGATTGATTTAATCAATGAAGTAGGGGAGATAGAGAATCCAATACCTTTGGGACTTAGGATGCTTAAGGAGATTCCTGAATTCAGGAGATTAGCTGGCAAGGCTGCTAAGGCTTTAATTTGGGGTAGCTGAAATACTATTGAAATATATTATATTTTAATATTTAAAAACGGTATTTTATATACCAAAATAAACTCAACGAATTTTGTTACTATGAAAGATTCGGATGATATTGTTAGTATAATTACATGTGATTTGGAGGGGCGTATCGAGACGTTCAGCAAAGGGGCAGAAGAAATGTTTGGATATACTGCTGAAGAAGTAATTAGTAAGAAGAGAGTATCCATATTTTCACCCGGATTAGTAGTGCTTGGTCATGTATCAAATTGGCTGAAAAATGCAAGAAAAAATAAGGATGGTTACAGCACACGAACTACTTTTATCAGAAAGGATGGTTCAAAATTTGCAGCTGAATTTAAAGTTACTACTACTAAGAAAAACGGTAAACACATAGGATATTGTGGAAAAACTAGAGAATTATTGGAAGTCTCTCCGGAAGATACTATGCCAAAAACAAGTATTACTACCAGAATAATTTCTGTAGTTGCAATTACAAGATTGCCTTTTCTCAGTGCAACATGGATTCCAATTATAGCTGCATTAATTTGGGGATTAAATGGAAATCTATTCAGTATGAATTGGACTACATTTATTCTCATTATGATTGGAGCTTCATGTCTTCATCTTGCAGCTAATACTTTTAATGACTATTTTGATTGGACGAGTGGAACTGATCAGATAAACAATGATTATTTTTTGCAATTATCTGGTGGAAGTAGGGCTATAGAATTAGGATTGATTTCTACTAAGCAGCTATTCATACTAGCATCAACATTTTTAATAATATCAGGAATTATGGGATTGGGGATAATGCTTAGTCTTGGAGACAATTATCTAGATTTATTCTACTATGGGATTGCTGGGGCTTTTTCTGGATATTTTTACACTGGATATCCATTAAGATTAGTTGCGAGGAAAGGGTTAGGAGAATTGCTTATCGGACTTAATTTCGGCCCATTGATGACTATGGGTGCGGTATTTGCTATGAGTGGAATTCATAGCTGGGATGCTTTCATACTAGGAATTCCTCTGGGTTTACTTACTACGGCAATATTGTGGATAAATCAATTTCCTGATATGAAGTCTGATGAGATAGCCGGAAAAAATCATTTAGTAGTAGTACTAGGCTTGGAGAAGTCTAGCTGGGGATTTCTTTTTCTGATGATATCTGCATTTACTTCAATAATAGCGATTAATTATTATGATATAGTAGAAGATGGAATACTGGTATCTTTACTAGCATTACCCCTAGCATTAATGCTATGTTACAAGGTATTACGTGATTATGATTCTAGAAAATTATCTATAGCTAACTGGGCAACAATAGGTATACATTTCATTACGGGTGTACTAATGATAATTGGAATGGAATTTGTAAATTAATCAGTTCCAATTATCTGTTCTATTTCATCTATTTCTTTTGGGCAATTTCGATTAATTATCTCGGGACCATTGTCCGTAATCAATATGTCATCTTCAATTCTAATTCCAATTCCAGCATATTTGTATGGGATTTCGACATCTGATCGCCACTTAGAAAAATACAGACCCGGTTCAACAGTAACTATCATACCAGGTTGTAAAACAGGACCTGGTGTGTCATCACCCTTTCTTCCACCGCCCACATCATGAACATCAAGGCCGAGTAAATGACCAGTCCCATGCATAAAGAAATCACGAAATTTGCCATCAAAGTTTTCACCAATTACATCTTCTATATTAGAATCAATTATTCCTAAATCTACTAGCCCTTGTGAAATATGTAATACTGAAGATTCGTGCATCTTTCTCCACTCATTTCCTACTTTACATGATTCTATTGCTGCTTTTTGAGCATTTAGAACGATTTCATAAATATCCTTTTGCTCTTTGGTAAATGTTCCATTAACTGGCCAAGTCCTAGTAATATCTGATGCATAGCCATGGATTTCACAACCTGCATCTACCAGAACTAGAGAGCCATCTTGAATTATAGAATTATTTTTTTTATAATGCAAAATGGTAGAATTATCTCCACCACCAATTATCGGAAAATAACTTGGCTGTGATTTATTTATTTTATAATGATGTTCAATAATTGCTTGTAATTCCCATTCTCCGATTCCAGAATATGATTTCTTCATAGCTTTAATGATAGCATTAGATGCAATATCAGATGATTCATGTACATATTTAACTTCATCTAAAGACTTGATAATTCTAAATTTGTCAATAAAGGGATTGATATTTTCAATTATGGGAAGAAAGTTATCAAATGAATCACCGGAATCAAGATTATCTTCAATTAAATCAGTAAAATATCTAGTTTTTTGATTTAAGTATATTTTTTGACTATTTGTCTTAATAATATGTAAATCTTCAAACAGAGAATATATTGTTTTTGCATCATCTACTGGCCAGAATTTCCTAGCCCCTTCAACTCCCTGTCTTCGCCCTTCCCAAATCTCTTTCTCTGTATTAGTGGGTTTTACGTACAATGTACTAATCCATCTATTAGTAGAATATTGCATTAAAAGTACACTATTTTCTTCTTCCCAACCACAAAGATAGAGCATGTATGAATTTGCCCTAAATGGATAACTTACATCATTAGATCTAATCATAATGTCATTTGTAGTAATAATTATGATATCTTTTTTCGAAATGGAATTACACAGAGCTTCCTGTCTTTGCATATATTCATGCTTAGTAAAGGGCAACTTTACCATTATTAGTTCTAATCATCTGTATTTTATTAGTACTTGCAATTATATCTGTAAATTAGACCCATTTTGGAATATTTTCGATATTTTCTCTTTTTCTTCTTGAGGAAGAGATTGAAAATATTAGGAATGCAAAAGAACCCAATAATACGAAAATTAAAGTATTAAATGAACTATTACCATCTCTATTTCCAATATTTATTGAAATTGTGCTCGCCTCATTATCATTATCTATTACTTCAAGTGTTAAAACATAATTATCATTAATTCCTTCAGGCCATTCAATTTCTCTTATACTTCCTTCAAATGTTGGAATATTATTGATTTTCCATATATATCTTAATGAATTAGCATCATTAATGGTATCAGATGAATCTGAGGCATCTAAGTATATTGATTCGCCCTCTTCTATATTTATTGTATCTCCATCAAAAGTTGATTCCCCATTTACATTTAATCTGATGAATGGTGGAATATTGTCAATAATTATATCGCTATTAGTAGAGCCAATATTTCCTGCTTTATCTATTATCTGAAGTTTAATCTTAAAATCTCCGGATATATTTGTAGGTATATTTATTGAAGTTAATTCCCTTCCAGATTTAATAAATACTGGCGAATTTTCAAATGATGAATTTTTAGAAAATGTCCAAATATAATACAAATCTGATCTACCCCATTCTGGATCAATTGACTCTGAAGCGTCAAATATTATATTGTCACTACCCTCTATAATAATATTCATTCCATTTATTGAAACTGATGGACTAGTTTTATCGATTCTAAATTTTATACAATCTAATGATAAAAGGCCTTCATTCGATGAATTCTCTGTACTTGAACCTACATACATAATGTAGCTACCATCAATATAATTTTCAAGATTTATACTACTATGGAAATAGCCTGAATTTTCAATTACATTAGCATCGCCATCTAATGGTAATTGTGAATAGTCCATTGATTTATATTCTTCAAGAGTTGTATCATCACAATCTATATTTTGAGTTAATTGTTTAATCGCATATGTAATATGAGGAAGAGAATTATCAATTTGATTTGTGAATCCTGAAATATGAAAATATTCAGAATACCACGAATTTTCTGCATCTTTGTCAATTACTAATGCTGGAGTTAAGTCACTCCCATCATCGATGTAGAATGATAAAATTTTATTAAAAATCTGACCGGATATAGTTTGTACATATATTTCTAAATAACAGGTGCAAGAAGATATTTCATAATCGATAAATATATTGAATGACCATTGTGTTCTATTATTTGAGGTATTAAAAAATGAAATATCATCCGTAATAATATCGGAATTGAATATTGCTGATTCACTATATAGGGTCCACCAAATTGAGTTCGGTTTTATTTCGTCTTCTATATAACCAGAAATTGAAGAAATTGTTTCAAGCTTTATCCCTTGTTCATCATCAAAAGAAATTATTGGATTATAATCAGAAGTTTCGGCTGTAACGTTAGAAGAGTTAATTAAAAAAGATAAAACAATAACTACGAGAAATAGGATATGTTTTTTCATAACTCTTCCAAATCAAAATTATTTTTGAATCAATTGTATGATTGATTTTATCTTTCGGAGATTTGCATTTGCCAGGAAAGCTCATCTAACCATAGCCCTAATGTTTCTAAATTGACGAATTCCATACTGGATTGGGCAGATAAAACACATTCACAAGCTGCTGCTGCTAGAGTTGCAGAATCACGCATTCCCATCCCATGTCCTAATGCTGCAGCTAATGCAGTTGCTGCAGCATCATGTAGTCCAATTTGCTGTTCAGGACTAGGGGACATGCACGGAATATGCAAGAAATCTTGAGAGTTTTCATATAGAGTTACTCCATTAATGCCACCTAAAACCAATAATGATTTCCAATTGTAATCTTCAATTAGCTTAAATGCTGCTTCTTTTGTAGAATTAACCATCATTCTTCTTCTAAGTAATTCAAGACCTCTTATCTCGAAAAGGACCACAGTAGCGCCAATACTTTTTTCCAAACCTGTCAATTTTGGATCTACAATTGTGGGTATATCCAATTTATTTGAACGATTAATTAATTTTTGAGCTTCTTCAGAAGTAATTACTCCTTTATCATAATCTGATATTACTAATGCACAACTATTTTTTAGAGAATTATTTGCTCCGGAAAATAGTTTAATTGATATTTCTTCATTTAGTTTATTTTGAGGTCCCCTATCTGCTTGTAGAAGTATTTGACTTCTATCCAACAAACTTTCTCTGCTACCATAAAATCGTATTTTTGTTAATGTATTTCTATCTTTAGCAACAATAATATTGTTTGTATTTATATCCATCTCAGATAGATAATTGACAATAGTTTCTCCTTCATTATCATCTCCAACAGAGCAATGAAATTCTACATTCATTCCTAGTGAGTTTAGTCCTAATGCTATATGTGCTGATGCGCCTGGAGATTCTTCGGATTTAAGTATCTTCACCACAGGAACGGGCGCTGTAGAAGTCAAATTATTTGCGAAACCGTGGTGATAACGATCCAACATTGTATCGCCAATTAGAGTAACCGTTGAACCATCTATATCATTCAATAAATTCTTTAATTTCTTTAGAGAGTTAGCTCTGTCAAATTCTCCGTCGCCCGTCATCTACACTACACGGATGGAGGCATTACAGATGATATTTGGGGATAGTGTCTAATTACTAAATCAATACGAAGCTATGTGCAATTACACGAGGATGGGTGGATTTATGATGGACGAGCTGCAAATCGTCTGTGGGAAAAATCTGCATTGGGTAAGAAAATTTCTGATGGTAAATTACTATTATCTGATGCGGAATTATTATTCTGCCATAAACACAGAGGATTAAATCTACCAAAATCAAATTCTTTAGAATCTAGTGAAGGAAAATATAATTGGATAATTGAAACGATTTCGAAAAATCCATATTTATTGATGGAGTCTACCATTTTAGAATCTTTGCGAGCATCTGGAAATAAAATAGTATTGAATAATAATTTGCATAATATTGGAATTAAGCACAATGATTCATGGGCACTGAGGTGGAATTCGGAGCAACATCCCTCTAATTCGGAACCAGTGTCTGAAATTTTATGGTTTTTTTCTGCTGAATCAGTTAGTGATTTAAACTACAATAATGGACCAATGGCGAAATTATTAGGATGGACAAAAAACAATGGAACTATGGATAGGTTGTTGACATGGCAAGAATTGGTTTCGAAAAGTGGTAGAATCGCTGAAATTTTAGTTATTGACGATGAGCAGTCTGTTGTTACTTATAGAATAAGTGAAGCGGATCCGCGAGGACATTTACTTCCTCCAGACAAAATAGATTATGAAAATATTTCAAAATTGTTGTTCAAGTGTGAAATAGATGAACATGGCCTATATTTTTCTGGTTTTGAGAATTGGCCAAATGAATGTATAGGAATTCCAACTCATAATGGAAGGAAGTTAGACATTATTGAATCTGAAATATTGAGATTTTATGTAGAAAATAATGCTAATGATAAATTATCTAATTCAGCAAAACTATTGTTAGATCTTTGGAAGAGGGGACTTAATACTAGATCTGGATTCAAATACGGAACTACTTGGCGATGCTATAAAGGCGAAATAGGTAAGGAGCATGCGCCATGGTTGGTTGTTGATTCATCTAAAGAAGGCCCAAAAAATTGGGCTGAAGTATGTCTATCATCTAGATTGGCTTCTGGCGTAAATAAAAAATGGCTATATCCAATCTACAAAAATGGAATTTGGCGATATCTTGAAGTTTCTAGGCCGCCTTCTGATTCTAGATGGTCTAATCCAAATAAGATATAACACATATTAATTTTCATCGTTTGACGATTTGAGCCATCCTCTCTCGTCTGAGTAATCGCCTAGTTGTTCTAATCTCTTTAACCACCCCTTAGCTTCAGCAGATTTAGTTGTCCTTACTAACCAAACTCCTCCGAATACAGTATCCCAAAGTCCTTGACTATCTCTTTTAAATCTATAAAATAAGTAATCGATAATGGTTGGCAATAATATTACAAATCCTATGCCAAACAGTATTTTACCACTAGTGTCTGATAAATCCTGAGTCGAAGTTGCAATGAATACTATGCCTCCTAAAACTAGCCCGAAAGTTAAACCTTTAATTGTTAAATATGGCCACTGAGGTTGCTTATTCTTGTGTGTAATATAGGTAGTTCTACTTATCCAATTTCCAACTGTCCTACCTGTTGATCTTGGCATTAATACTAGATTAAATCCTGTCAAAATTATTCCCAAAAGCAACAAATAGGTTACATCTGATGCGAATAATATATTTATTAAAAATGGACCAATTATTAATCCATATGAAGTTAATAAATCTGAGTATCTTCTTACTACATTTTGTCCTGATGATGCTAGTTCATAGCCATCAGGTAATTTTTTTACCTCTCTAACTTTTTTAGCCCTCGGCGAACGTTTTTTTCTCTCTCTTTTCTTTCTAGACTTGCGACCTCGACGTCCCTGTTTTACTTCTTTTTGCTCATTTTCTTTTGATTCAGGTATGATTTGAGAAGGTATTTCTGCAGCTATTTCATTTGCTGGTTGCTCTACAATTTCTTCTTTATCTTCGGTTTTTATTTTATCTGCTTTCTCTAATAGACCCATTTTGTTCACCCATACCTTTCTCCAATAATTTTGTAAATTTCGAATTCATCTGACTGTGCAAAATTGTTTATTGATTCTTCGGGTAAATCGCCGAGTAATTCATTAATCATATTGAAGAAATCCCTTCTATCTTCTTCGGTAGTATTTTTAGAATCTGATCCTATTTGTTGAAATAAATCAAATGATTCTGATTCTATAAATGATGTAGTAAATTCATCACTTTGTTCACCTAATAATGTATTGATAATTTCAAAGAATTTCACAAATTCATCTTCGACTTGTGAGACATTATGTAAAGCATCTACAAATTCATCAAAATCAATTGAACCTGAATTATCAGTATCTGCCTTGTCAAAGAATATTTTTAGTTCATCCAAGTCCATTCCACTAATTGCATCTTCAGAAATTCCTGTAGCTTCTGATACTTTAGATACAAATTCGATATCTTCCATAGATTCTTTAAATTCTGTAAAAGTCATCTCATTTGATTGATCTGGTGCAGATATTAACTCTACCTTTGGCTTGATAGAACGTAAATCTTGTTGTTCTTTCTTTCTCAGTACAATTATTTCCCTATCTAGTTCCGAGCCAAATCTATCTGAAAATCTATCCAATAGGCTCCCACTTCTAGCTGAAGAAATTCTATCTATTTTATTATATAAATTATCACGCGTTTCTGATGCTAAACTAGGATTGGAATGTTTCCTACTTTCCCATACAGATTTGAAATCTGATATTGTATTGTCCATATTAGGCGGAGGTAAATCATTCAAAGCAGTTGCGGCATCTAATAAATCTCCATCTCCAGATAATGATTTAGGAAATTCATTTGTTAACTCTTTATTATTTATTCCAGGTGGAGGTGGTAAATCTATTCCAGGTGGAAGCGGTGGTAAATCTATTCCAGGTGGAGGTGGTGGTAAATCTATTCCAGGTGGAGGTGGTGGTAAATCTATTCCAGGTGGAGGTGGTGGTAAATCTATTCCAGGTGGAGGAGGGGGAGGTGGTGGAAATTTGGTATTTTTCTTACCCTTTTCATAAGCCTCATACTCATCAGCCATGAAGTGGTGTAAAGTTCACCACTATTCAATATTCTGTGGCCAAGTGAGAAGTAAGTATCATTTTTTCAGTGTTATGAAAATAATGAAGAATTAAATTTTAATTATTTTAGCCCAACCTTTCAAGCAAAGAAATGTAGCCATAGCCTCGGAAACTAATCTTAAATCGCCTTTGTTACCTTCTACTATATCGTCCTTAATTTCAGCCAAGATATTATCTTCAACTAATTCTATATCTATCTTTTTTTGTGTACTGAAAACAACCGCCTCATTTAGAGCATTGAAGGCATTTTTTGAACTGGGATTTAATCTTTCAACTGGGAATTCTGTTACCTTTAATCCCGACTTACCATGTAGACTTCCTATCCATCTAATTACACGTTTAGTATCTACTGTAACCGCTTCATCAGTCTCTCCTGCAGTATTCAAAACTATGCTAGAGTCACCTCTAACTAAATCCCAGAATATTTGTGTAAGTGGATCACCAAATACTGTAAGAGTATTGTCTTCCATCAGTCTATTTATTCGTTCATCATCTGAAGACAATTTGGCCAATTCTTTAATTTTTTGTTTGGATATTGATGTTTTAGTGTTTTTGAAGTTTTTTGATTGGTTGTTTAAAATCCCATGTAGTCTATTTAATTCATGAACACTTTCATCATTTCCTGAGTTAATTATGCCTAATTTATCAAAGGTTGAATTAATTCCTGTTCTGACTCTTTTCCCCCAAGATATCTCTGGACCTAGTAAGGAAAGATTTGTATCAATTCCCTCGCCTCTTATGTAATTTACAATTTCCCTTCGGGCATTAGAATCTAAATGTAATAAATTTGGATCTCTTACGTGAATATGGAATCCCCTATGCCCCGAAAATGATGTTTGAATATATTCTTCCTTAAATCCAAATTCCGGTTCTAAAAATTCACTCCATAGTTTCCAAGCCTGATCTTGGATTGTAGCTAGTAAATTTGGAAAATCTGTAGTATCAATACCTGGCAGATGATCTCCGTCTAAATCAAAAATTAAGTCTGCCCCTAGCCATCCTTTTTCTGTCATTTTTCTTTCACTAGCATCTTCATAGTAAGCAGTACTGTAAAAACAAGAGTTTGGATTTTCTTTCTTAATAAAATTATGCAGATCAGTTTTTGTTCTAAACGAACGATGTCTTTGTGGTATTCTATTCCCCCATGGGACAAACATCCACTCTCTATTTTTTAGCCTAGGCGGAGTCCATATCTTACTTTCGGATAATGAATTATAATAATCAGAAAATCTTAGAGCAAAGTGGCTCCACCCTTCCGCCATGAGAATGGATGGATTCGATTACCAATAAATATTAACATCACAAATTATATTGTTCATTCTAATTTTAGTCCTGTAATTGTTGAATCATTTGTAGCTGATTTTGCCCCTGTTGCCTCTACATATGCTTCCCAACAAACATATTCATTATCAAGCACAATAGCTTCAGCAAATGTTAGAGGTTTTCCAGTAATAGCGCAAATAGGTCCCAATTGACCAGTAGCAGTTGATAGTTTATCTCGATTAGGCATGAATGTCGTATAGGGCATACATTATTCATTGTTACTAACTGGAGAAAGAAAAGTAATTTAACTAATATTAACTGAATATACCTGAAAGTAACATGACAGATGAAATGATACCCGAGATTAGTGAATTTGGATCAGTAGATCCCGCTCCAGCCAGTAATAATGGTGATGTAGTAGAATTAAGAAGTGTATTGTGTAATGAAGAAGAAAAAATGTTTCAAAGAATGCGGGCGCTTTTTGCGTTAAGAAATATTGGTGGCGTTGATGCTGTTGAGTCTTTGGCGGCAGGATTTAATTCTAAATCAGCATTACTAAAGCATGAAATTGCATATGTTTTAGGGCAAATGCAAGATAAACATGCAATAATATTTCTTATCGAAAGGCTAAATGATGCAAGTGAGGATTTGATGGTTCGACACGAAGCGGCTGAGGCATTGGGTGCAATTGGAGATAGGCAAGCAATGGAAGTTTTAGAGAAATTCAGAAGCGATCCGGAACCAGTAATATCTGAATCATGTGAAGTAGCAATTGACTTACTAAAGTGGGTAGAAAGTAAGAAATTAGATTATAGTGACTAATCAATATTAAACCACAATGGTTTAGACGATTGGTCGCATACTTCTTTCAGAAATAATTCTACAGAATTTATTGCCCTTTCATCTATCTGAAAAGTTAATTGATTGGTGAAATAATCTTCTATTATATCGAATGAAATATTTATTCTCTCTGAAGCTTGTTGGATAATTTGTTCTCTAAATATTGAATCTCTATTGTAGTATTTTATTTGATTACTAAGGTGAGAATGGGCATTTTTTATTTTTTCTGGGGGTGAATCCTTTCTTGATGCAAATACTCCTAGAATCATGGGAAATCCTGTTAATTCATTCCACTCATGAATCAAATTTAATTTAATATTTTGTGGTTTTACACTATATTCATGTAAAGCCCTATCTCCTATTACCAATGCTCCGTCGCATTGATTTAACATGTTGTTAACATGCGGTCCAGTATCAACAAAACTTGGAGATAGAGATCTCTTTGAAAGTATCCATTTTAATAAAAACTGGGAAGATGAGGAGTCGGAAGGTAGAGCTATATCTCTCATTTTATCTATAGTTCGATTTCCGAAAATGAATGATGTCCCCAATTTTCCTTCACTGATAATTGCAATATCTGGAAGGAGTTGTAGATGTTCATGATTAGCAGCATAATCTGATAGAGGAATAGGGGCAAGAAGGCAATCTTTTCTTAATAAATGCCCGGTTAACCATGACGGAGGGGTAGCGAGAGAAGACCATTCATTTGATGGAGCTGAAAAGAACGGATCACAATCTAAAAATGGAACTCGTCCTATGACATTAGACCAGCTCATATTTTCTCACTATTTCTATTGGAAATAAAGTATGGTTTTAATCCATACTCAAATTTTCACTATTGAAAACTATCAATAGCCTATTGCTATTAGTAGGCATCAGGTTATCGCATGTCGTACGAAATTGAACCACTATCTATGATGGCTAAAAGATGTAGAAAGGATATTATCGAAATGATTTATAGTGCAAAATCTGGACACCCCGGGGGATCATTATCATCGATTGATATCATTGTGGCATTGTATCAAACAGCATTAAATTTTAGAATAGATGATATGAATTGGGCAGATAGAGATCGATTCATAATGAGCAAAGGGCATGCTAGTCCGGCAGTATATTCCATTTTGCATCAATTGGGTGTTATTTCTAAAGAAGATATTCTAAGTTTTAGAAGATTGGGTTCAGTATGTCAAGGTCATGTAGATATGAAATGGACTGAAGGAATAGATTTCTCAGCTGGGAGTTTAGGTATGGGACTTTCATATGGACTTGGTTGTGCCCTTGCTGCAAAAATGGATAATAGTGAAAGAAATATTTGGGTTATGATAGGAGATGGAGAAACTCAAGAAGGCCAAATATGGGAAGCGGCAATGTCTGCATCGTATCATTCATCAAATAATCTGAAGGTTATTGTCGATAGGAATAGAATTCAGAATGATGATTTTGTGGAAAAACAGATGGAAATTGGGGACATTGGTCAGAAATTTGATTCATTTGGGTGGAATGTTCGGGAAATTGATGGCCATAATATGGAAGAAATTCTAGAAGTTCTGAAATGGGCTAAAGAAGAAAAATCGGGACCTTGTGCAATCATAGCACACACAATCAAAGGAAAAGGGATTTCATTTATGGAAAATAATCCATCATTTCATGGAAAATCTCCATCAGAAGAAGAGTTTAATATTGCAATGGAGGAATTACAGTGAGCAGTCCTTCTTCTGGTGGTGCTTCTAGAGATGGTTATGGAAAGGGCCTTCTGAGACTTGCCGAGGACCCTAGAGTAGTTGTACTAGAAGCTGATTTGGGAAAATCTACTAAATCTCATCATTTCAGAGAGAAATTTCCTGAAAGAACGGTTTCATTGGGGATAGCAGAACAAAATATGATGATTGTTGCCGCAGGAATGGCGTCGTCGGGTAAAATTCCATATGCAAGTACATTTGCAATATTCACTGAAAGGGCTTTTGAACAAATAAGAAATGGGATTGCGAGAGCGGGCTTGAATGTACACATTTGTGGAAGTCATGGTGGAATTCATACTGGATCTGATGGCAGTAGTGCCCAATCAATTGAAGACTTGGGCATATACAGGACAATACCAAATATGGCAGTTATTCATCCATGTGATGATTTATCTGCAGAGGAATTGACTGTATTGACCAGAGATTTAAATTCACCATCATATATGAGAACAGTAAGAAATAAAGTACCTAGAATATATTCCGTAGAAGAAGTTAAGAAATTAAAAATTGGAAAGGGGAGTGTGATAAGAGATGGTAATGATGTTGCCATTATTTCATGTGGAATAATGGTAGGAATTGCCCATAATGCTTCTGAGAAATTGAAATCACAGGGAATTAGTGCATGCGTAGTTGATATGCATACCATAAAGCCACTAGATAATGATTTATTGATGGAATTAGCTAATAAATGTGGTTGTTTTGTTACGGCTGAAGACCATTCTATAATTGGTGGTTTGGGCAGTGCAGTAAGTGAATGGGCTAGTTCGGAGATCCCATTACCAATAGAAAAAATTGCAGTTAGAGATAGATTTGGTGAAAGTGGTGAACCAAACGAATTATTGGAACAAATGGGTATGTCAGAAGAAAATATAGTTGAAGCGGTGAATAAAGTCATTAATCGTAAAAAAATGCAATATTGATTAACTAAATGGGGTCGAATTCATAGAGGTAGGTTATTCACATTATGTTTGATGGTAGAGTCTGATGCTGTCAAAAGGCTGTTAGAGGGAGATATAGAACCTAATGAAATAGAAGAAGATCCTAAGCTATATTCCATGGCTGAAAGAATATACGGATCTGAAGCATTAGAAGAAATGGGAGTTAATGCCCCTGAAATTAGTACTCCTGAAATTATTGAAAAGAAGAACTCGCCATTTGAAATAAATTTGCCCGATTTTCAGCCTATTTTTGATTTAGTGAAAAATGATAATGAAAATAATAAGAAAGGGAAAAGAAGATTATTTGTACTATTTATTGGCTTTTCGGGACTTATGGGTGTTTTGTTTAACATCATTATTGGTGTAGGTTTTGCTCTTTGTAAAACAGGTGTTGCAGATATGAAACAAATATGTATTGAAGGGAATACTAAGGTAGTCATATCCCGATCATTTTCATGGGATAGTTTGCATCAAATTGAAACTTGGGTTCAACCAATGAATTATGATTTTGTTGATATAATCTTAATGATAATCTTCTTTATGATAACTTTAATTGGTATCTTCTACAGAAAAAAAATACCTGAAATAGATTCAATACATCCTACCGATGAAAGCACGATTATTAGTTAATTTACCTGTAATTGAGCATTTACGTTTATCTGAATAAGTTTTATTTGCTATTCCCAATAATGTTAGGCCAGTTAATTTTTCTAATTTTTCTGCGTCGGAATCGGAGCCATCAAATGCCAACTCATAGATATATCCGGTTTTTATTTTTTCAGACAGTCGTAGCTCTCCATCATCTTCAATTACATTTGGTAATTCCATTATCTTCGCATCAATCATTTTTGATGCTCTGATTCGCAATTCATCTGATATTTCTTCTAGTAATTGTGTTATTGATTCAACTAAATTTTCTATTGATACTGTTCTTTTTCCACCTGTCCTTAGTGAAATAATACATTGCCCTTCTTTTAGGTCTCTGGGCCCAAGCTCCAACCTAAGAGGTACACCTTTAATTTCCCAATCATAATGTTTTACCCCTGGCCGTACATCTCTATCATCAATTTTTATTCTAAAACCATTGTTGGTTAATATTGATGATATCTCTTTAATCTTTATATCCACATTTTCATCTATATGAGATGCAATAGGCATAAGAACTATCTGAAACGGTGCAATTGCTGGAGGAATAATTAGTCCGGCGTCATCTCCATGCATTCCAACTACAGCTCCCAATAGTCTTTCTGACATGCCGAAAGTTGTTTGATGGCAATATTTTATTTTTCCATCAGTATCTTCGTATGAAATATTAAATTCCTTAGACCATTGATCTCTATAATGATGATATGTTGCTACTTGTAATGTTCTACCATTTGGCATTACTACATCTGCAGCCATAGTGTACCAAGCTCCAGGAAATGTATCCCATACTGGACGCTTACTAACAATAGATGGTAAACAAAGTTGGTGCATAATTCTGTCCACCATTTCAGCATCTTCATTAATTTGATTTGTAGCAGATTCTTCGTCTTTATGAGCTGTATGTGCTTCAAAAAAATGTATTTCTCTTACTCTAATGAATGATCTAGTTTGTTTGGTTTCATAACGAAATGTATTAACAATTTGATATGTTTTTAGTGGTAAATCTGCGTGACTTCTAATCCATAATGAGAACATAGTATACATTGGAGTTTCTGAAGTTGGCCTTAGAAACATTGGAATTTCGAGTTTATTTTCACCGCCATGAGTTACCCAATATACTTCTTTTTTGAAACCAGCTTCCTCTTCATCTATTCGTAATTCAGATGGCGATACTCCTTCTTCTCTGGCCTTTTTTAGTAATGAAACTAATCTATTTTCTTTTTCTAATAATTCTTCTGGAACTAGTAGGGGGAATTTATACTCACTGTGACCAGTTCTTTTCATTTCAGTTCTAGTAATATCATCAATTAGAGACATTGTTGTTAATCCATAGGGTTTCCATACATCCATTCCTTTTATTGGATATCTTTTATCTACCAAATCGGCGATTTCAATAATTGAGGGGTACCAAGAGTTAAAATCACTCTTGGGAGAGATTTTTCTGTTAGCCTTCCCATGTTCCGCCATATCAGGTGTCGGACTAATCATTCGCTTGAATGATTCGTTAATTATTGAGAAAAAGTGGAAATAATTCGTTCTATTGCAACTGCCATAATTAAATTATTTTCAATGTACTCTATATTGCCATCTGGATAAATTATTCTGCATCTAATGCCTTCCAAATCTCTAGTTTCATTCATTAAATTTCCAACAACTGCAGCCAGATTATATTTTTTCATCATCTCTTGAGATTTAATTATTAATTCATTTTCTGATTTATCAGTTTCTAGTTTGAAACCAATCCTAATCGATTCCTGTGTAAATGGCATCAATTCTTTAATGTGTTTTGGGGATTTAATTAATTGTATATCCCATGTATTATTTCCACTGGGTTTTTTTCCATCAATTGGTTTAGGAACGTAGTCCAATATAGCTGCTGCATGTATCCATGCATCCGGCTTTTCCGTTTCGGCAATTTCCAAAGCGATTGAAAGCATTTCATCTGGTTTTTCGGCCCTTCTTACATTTTTGATTGGGAAATTAGGCAAAACTGTAGTATTACCCGCTATACAAATTATATCATGACCCATTCTAAATAAATACTCAGAAATATGCCACCCTGTTTTTCCTGATGAATAATTAATAATAGATCTTACAGAGTCTATGTTAGATTTTGTTGCACCTAGTGTAACTACTATTTTTTTCCTATTAGATCTAAAACTGTTTAAAAAATTACAAATTTCTGCTACTATAGTTTTTGCAGATGGTTGCTTTTTTCGACCTTCTATTGAATCTTCAACTAATATCCTAGTATGATTATTTTCAATTGTATTTAGTAAAGATTTTGTTACTGGGTCATGGAATAAATCATCATGCATAGATGGAACAAATAGTATTGGAGTTTTATTTCCTTTAGCCGCTGAAAGCGCCATCATAACTGGAGAATCAATTATTCCATTGATATGTTTAGCAATTGTATTTCTTGTTGCAGGTGCTACTAAAATTAGATCATATTTTTTTAATTGGGCCATTTCATGATTCCAATCACTAATTACTTCTCCTTTTGACCCCCATGACAATGCGAGCTCTGAAATTATTTTTTTTGCGCTATTAGTCATCATACAATTCATTTTTGCTCCATGACGTCTAATTTCTCTTGAGACTCTTACGGATTCTACAGCTGCAATACCACCCGTAACTAAAAAAAGTATATTTTTATCTTTGAGAGAGTCGCTCAAAATTTCAACTCCCAGGTCTTCAGTCATAGTCCTCCTAATGATACACACATTATGAGTTAAACGATGAACGGGATTTACAAATTAAACATTTTCGATTGCTATAGATATGCCCATTCCTCCGCCGATACACATTGATGCTATTGCTTTACTTCCACCCACTCTCTGTAGAATTGAAGCTGCCTTACATGCAATTCTAGCCCCCGAAGCTCCCAATGGGTGTCCAATTGAAAGTGCACCACCATCAATATTCACAGTTTCATGATTGAGTTTTAATTCATTTATACAGGCTATACTTTGTGATGAGAATGCTTCATTTAATTCAAATACATCTATTTCTGAAATTTTCCAATTTAGTCTATCTAATAGTGATTGAGTGGCATTAATTGGTCCCAATCCCATAAATTCTGGATTACAGCCTGAGACGCTTCCTGAAATAATTCTTCCAATAGGCTTTAGGGAATTTTCTATGCAAAATTCTTCAGAGCAAATCAATGCAAATACTACTCCATCTGTAAGAGGTGACGAGGTTGCCGCAGTTACACTACCATTCTCTACAAACGCTGGTTTAAGATTAGCCATCATTTCTAATGTAGAATCCAATCTAATACAACCATCTTTATTTATTGAATTATTATTTTTTATTATTGGAATAATTTCTTCATTAAACTTGTTTTCTAGTAGAGCCTTGGATGATTTACGGTGAGAATTTAATGCGAATTCTTCTTGTTCTCTTCTAGAAATTCCATATCTAGACGCAACATTTTCTGCCGTCATTCCCATATTAACATAAGCTTGAGGGTATGATTGAAGAAGTTCTGGATGAGGGCTCCAATTGAATCCTCTTCGTTTGATTCTGGACATTGATTCTATTCCACCAACTAAATAACAATCTCCCCAATTCATTCCAATTTTTGCTGAAGCTGAAATTATAGCTTCCATTGATGAACCACATAGTCTATTTATTGTCTGACCAGGTACGCTATCTGGCAAACCTCCTAAGAAAGTCATAATTCTTCCAATATTATATCCTTGTTCCCCTTCTGGATACGCACATCCAACGATTATATCATCAATCTTTGAATTATCTAAATTGTTTCTTTTTAATAATGATCTAGCAACTTGCCCCGCAATTTCGTCGGGTCTAATATCCGCTAGTTCACCTTTGTGAGATCTGGTGAATGGAGAACGTCCCCAATCAACAATTAGCGCTCCCATGACTGTTGGATAGAGCACTTGTCCATAACAATTACCGATATTGCATATGATATAATCAACCGTTGGGTTCTTGAGTAATAGTCGTCGGGGTTAAGTTATGATTAGAGAATGCTCAATACATGGATATTACTCCGATGACGACTTATGTCCAGCATGTAATTCAGAAGGTAAGTTTGTTATGAGTACTGGAGAGAGAAATAGCATGGCAAGGAAATTAGCATTAGTCCTTAGGCATGCTCCTGAAAAATTTGATTTGGAAATGGACATTAATGGCTGGATAGATATAAAGGACATAATTAGACAATTTAAGAAAGGCAATAAGAGGAGATATCACTGGCTAAGACCTCATCATTTCAGAGCGATTTCTGAGACTGATATCAAAGGAAGATATGAATTGAGGGGTAATATGATGAGAGCTACATATGGACATACTGTGGAAATAGAATTAGATTTACCTACTTCCGGAATTCCGGATTCATTGTTCTTCCCTTGTTCTCCAGAAGAGTCAGAAAATCTAATTGAAGTTGGATTAAAACCGGGTGACAGAGCTCATGTACATCTCTCTGCTTCAATAAAATCTGCCGCAGAAGCAGGTAGGGTGCATAGATCTAATCCGGATATAATTGAAGTTGATTCTGCTAGAATGGTTGCAAATGGTGAGACTATCTGGCATGCAGGAATTACGGTATTTTTGACAGAAAATGTGTTACCGGAATATCTGAGTATTGTTAGCCATGATGATCCAGAACTATCTCTATTGATAGAATCTTGGGAAGAAGAGTAGTCAAAAGTTTCCACAGACGGGACAGAAATCAATATCTGGACTTAATGATTCTCCACATGATGCGCATTCTCCTGAAACTTTTACCTTAGTAGTTACTTCCTTGTCTGGTGTAGGTAAAATTTCATTAGTCACTTCTACAAACGGTGATGATATTCTGTCATCTAATTTTTCTATGAATTCACGATACTTTATTACCTCGGAAATTGATATTTCTAATTGTAATCTCCTCCGTTCTCTCTCCCCTAAATCCTCAATATTCTCTGTTTCTGCAAGCTGAATTTGCATCCACCTTTGATATCTTTCGATGTCTCTACTATTTGACACGCCCTTGTGAGATATCGGCTTCATAAAAATGTAATTAATAAACGTAGTAGAGATACATTATATGAAGAATGATATTCAGAATATAATAATGAAGAGTAAAATAGTGATAAAACTTGGTGGTAGCTTAATTACAAATAAACAAATTGAGAATACTATTTACGTTCATAGAATAGAATCTATTGCGAAGATTATTGCTGATTTGATAGAGAATCAATTTTCTTTTATTATAATTCACGGAGCTGGTTCATTTGGACATATATTGGCTAGAAAATGGGAAATTGCTAATGGGGCAAGGAAAGGTATAATTTCAGAGCAAAGAGAGAATGTTAAAATCATTAGAAGAAATATGGTTGAACTCAATAATGAAATAATAAATATCTTTTCAAAATATGGTATAAAATGTAAAGGATTTGCACCTTCAAAATGGGCATCGGGAACCGGTGAAAATTTTAATGGGGATTTGTCATTCGTTAGTAAATTTCCAAGTAATGAAATTCCTATATTATTTGGTGATGTTGTTGATACACATGATGACAATGAATTTGGAATATTATCAGGTGACGATATTATGGCCAGGGTTTCTAAAGAAATAGGCAATGTCACTCACTCTATTTTCTTAATTGGTGATGCTTCAGGAGTTATGAGTAAACCCCCTCATATGGTAGATTCTAGTTTAATTCCGATATGGAATGAAAGAATGAATCTAGAAATAGAACATAAATCTGACATTGATGTTACTGGTGGAATGGAATTAAAACTTCTAAGAGCCAGTTCTATATCAAAAACAGTAAATCATGTTTGGTTTTTAGATGGAAGAAAACCTGAAAGAATTCATGAATTATTAACTTATGGAAAAACTACCGGTACGAAGATAGAATAAGTGAATAATGATATAATATTGATAATAGCGAGTGGATATAATGGTTGATGAGAGCAATAATATCCTGCATAATTATAATTTTTCACAGTCTGAGATGATGGAGGAAAATTGCATAACTGTTGATAATAATGATGTAGTAACTGGATTATCGCCCAAGTTTGATTGTCACTATAAAGATGGAATTCTGCATAGGGCATTCAGTGTAATACTTTTTGATGAAGAAAATCGAATATTAATTCAAAAAAGATCTTCGGATAAAATCACATTCCCTGATGTATGGGCTAATACTTGTTGTAGTCATCCATTAGATATTGATGGAAATTTAGAAGATTTTGATGTAACATTAGTTAATGCAGCTAAAAGAAAAATGAATCAAGAACTTGGAATTTCTAAAGAAGAATGTGAAGAATTAAAGTTTCAAAATATAGGTAAAATTGAATATTCATGTAGATGGGATAAAGATTGGATTGAGAGAGAAATTGATTACATTCTAATTTCAAAAGGGCGACCTCGGATAAATCCAAATATAAATGAAATATCTGACCATAGGTGGGTAAATTTCGATGAATTGCAAGCAATTATTAGTGGACAAGAAAACATAGGAATTATCGCACCTTGGTTTAGATTAATTTATGATAATTTCATAAAAAATAGTAAAATGAATTTTGAAAATTTATCGAATATTGAAAATTTTGAAATAATAAGATGTGGAGAAGTGCAAATTGTGAGTGATTCCGATGAACCTGGACATAATCTGATGGAAGCTATTTCTAATAAGCGTGAAATTGTTGAAAGAGAGATAATGGAAAGTTTGAGTAAGATGGGTCAGCAGAGACTACATGGAGCTATGACTCACCTTTTCAAGGGCGGTGGTAAAAGACTCAGGGCCATACTACCAAGATTAGTAGGAGAAGCTGTTGGAAGTGCTAATGATGGCCATTATACCCTAGGTGCTTCAATAGAGATAATTCATAATTTTACATTGGTTCATGATGATATCATAGATCAAGACCCTATTCGTAGAGGTTTAGATGCTGTTCACGTTGCATATGATGACTCTACTGCTATAAATGCTGGAGATGCAATGTTAGCAGTTGGATTTGAAATTTTGGCTGAATCGGAAGATATTCCAGATAATAACCTAAGACAGCTCATTATTACTATTGGAGAGATGGTTCGAAAGGTAGCTGAAGGGCAGCAAGAAGATATTGAATTCGAGAATAGAGATGACGTATCTGAAAAAGAGTACATTTCAATGATATCTGGGAAGACTAGTGCAATGTTTGAGACATGTGCTAGGACTGGGGCAATTTTAGCTAATGCTGACTATGAAACTGTAAATAATATGGCAAATTGGGGGTTAAATTTAGGAATTTGCTTCCAATTGATGGATGATTTGATAGATATTACAGGAGATACTCAAACGTTAGGGAAACCTGCTGGTTCGGATATCCTACAGGGAAAGAAAACTTTAGTTGCTATTAATGCATTATCAAGTGAATATGAGTTGCCTAATTTTACCAAAGTATTCGGGACTGGAGAATGTAGTGAAGAAGATCTATCTATGGCAGTTAAAGAATTAGAAGAATCGGGTGCAATAAATTATGCTAAGAATAGAGCGATGGAACATCATAGAATAGCCCATAGTTGCCTAGATAAATTGGAACAAACTGGAGCTGTTGATATACTCAGGGAATTGACAGATTTTCAGCTAATTAGAATAAATTGATTAATCTGTATATTGAGATTCCGTAGGTAGTTCTTCTTTGAGCCCTTTACGATTTCTAATTTCACCTGTAACCTTGTGGAATAATTCAGTCGGAACCATTTCATAACCTGCATTTTCTGTATTCCATACAGCTCTTCCTTGACTTGCAGCACGGATATCATTTGAAAAACCGAATGATTCAGCAACCGGCATTTTTCCTATTACACTCGCTACTCCGCCGTCAACAGGCATATCCTCAATTATTCCTCTTCTGGTAGTTACTTCTCTAGTGATTCCACCTATCCATTCATTTGGAGCATCTATCCTTATGTTTTGTATAGGCTCAAACATCACAGATTTAGCCCTTATTAGTGCACCTTTCACCGCGTTTCTTACTGCGGGAATAGTTTGTGCTGGACCTCTATGAATAGCATCTTCGTGTAATTTAGCATCTACTAATCTCACCATTACGCCTAGCAGAGGTTCATCTGCAATAGGTCCCTTCTTACAAACATCATTAAATGCCTCAATAATTAACTCCCTAGTTTCATGGAGATTTTGAATTCCTTTCGTATCATTTACTAAAACAGAGGTTCCATTAATTGCATAAATTTTTCTCATTAGATCTTTATCCATTCCAAATTCTGCAAATTTATTTCCTGTTTCTTTTGCATCTTTTAATCGAATAGGGCCATCTCCAAGTAATCCTTCCCTAAGAGCTTGAATTACATTAAGCGGCAAAGGCTCAACTTCAATATAGAAACGATTATGTCTATTTGGAGATTTACCCTCAAATGCTCGACCTTTATTATCTGATGATATAGATTCGCGATAAACTACTATTGGCTCACTTACATTGACCTTAATATTCTGCTCTTCTTCTAATCTATAGACTGTTATCTCTAAGTGCAATTCCCCCATTCCTGCAAGTAATGCTTCTCCTGTTTCTTGATTAGTAGAAACCTGTAATGATGCATCTGCTTTTGCTAAACTTCTTAGAGCATCAATAAACTTTGGTAAATCCTTCATAGCCTTAGGTTCAACCGCCACTGTAACAACTGGCTCAGAATAATGCCTGATTGCTTCAAAAGGAGTGGCGTCCTTCTCTCTTGCAATAGTTACCCCTGCTGCTGCACTTCTAACTCCTGTCAATGCAGCTATATTTCCAGCTGAGACTTCGGGAACTTGTATCCTATCACCTCCGACCATCATACTTACTTGCTGAACTCTTTCTGCCTTTGCTCCACCAATAGCCCAAACTGTCTCTCCATGCTTTATTGATCCAGAATATACCCTACCCACTGCAACTTCTCCAGCGTGAGGATCCATCCAGATTTTTGTAATCATTAATGATAGGGGTCCATCTGAACTGCAATTTATCATAGATTTTCCAACTTCTGAATCTAAATCTCCTTGCCAAATATTAGGAATTCTATATTCTTGTGCTATCAAGGGAGATGGTAATTTTTCCACTGCCATATCCAATAAAACTTCATGAACGGGGGCTTTCTTAGCCAATTCTTTTTGTTGTTCATTATGGCAATGCTCGAAAATATCCTTAAATGATATTCCTGATTTAGCCATATATGGAACAGTTATTCCCCAATTATGATATGCTGAACCAAAGGCAACTGTTCCATCTTGTACACTAACTTGCCAAGATTTTTTATGTTCATCTGGTGCGAACTGCCTAATTAGATTATTTACCTTTGTTATTTGTTCCATAAATCTATTTTGCATATCTTCTGCTGTAACCTGTAATTCGTTAATCAATCGATCTACTTTGTTAATGAATAAAACTGGTTTTACTTTTTCCTTCAATGCTTGACGGACCACAGTTTCGGTTTGAGGCATTGCTCCCTCGACTGCACATGTTAGAATTATGCAACCATCTACTGCCCTCATAGCTCTAGTAACATCTCCACCAAAATCTACGTGCCCCGGGGTATCAATTAGATTAATCAGATAATCTTCCCCACTAACTCCGTGTACCATTGAAGCGCTAGCGGCATTGATAGTTATTCCTCGTGCGCTCTCCTGATCATCAAAATCTAATACTCTGGATTTGCCAGCTAATTCCTCTGACATCATCCCAGCACCCGCTATAAGATTGTCTGATAATGTTGTTTTTCCATGATCTATGTGAGCAGCAATAGCTAGATTTCTGATTCTCTCACGAATATGCATTACCTCTGTTGCACGCTTGATATTATCTTCTTTACGACCCATATGTATGCCTCTGAATAGCTCGCCGACCTGAATACGGTTCATAAATCCAATTGTAATATATTCTTAAGAATGTAAAACAGAGTACTCAAATTAGTTATGCACTATCTGGCTGAAGCGGCTATTCTCTCTACTTCTAATCTCTTTGAAACTGCATAGGAATTTACGTCCCCTACAGCAGCTTTAGTTAGTTCGGAAATTACTCCATCAGTCAATGTTTTCTTACTTTTTCTAGTTGCCGATGCACTACCTACAGATAGGTTTCTTAGAGCGACGTCTAGTCTCCTGCTTGGAGCTGAATCTACTGCTTTAGGTTGGCTAACTGCACCAACTCTTATTCTTGTGATTTCTTCGCAGGGAGCAGCTTCGGAAATGGCATCAATAAATTTTTGGAGAGGATTTTCTCCAGTTTTTTCATGGATTTTATCAAAAGCATCTTCTAGTGCTTTGGCACAATGTTGCTTTTTACCACTAAATTTTCCTGAACGCATTAAGTTATTAATAAATCTCTCAATGATTGAAAGATTTTTCTTCCCCATCCATGCATTAGCATGTCTTCCACCTGAATGAGGAGCACCTATTGTTCTTAGGTTTACATAAGGAGCAATTCCAGGATCGTTGCAAACTACTTCACTGGCATCCCATTTACCAAAAACCATAGTGCCTATTCCAGGAATAGGTAAATCTTCTTCTATTTGCTCTTCTATGATATTTTCTTCTTCCATAGAATCACCTAATGGGCTTCTCCTTTCTACCTCTGACCATTTCATCTAGTGATACGCCATTGACTTTGATGACCTTATATCTTACACCAGGAAGATCTCCATATGATCTCCCTTTACTTCCGCCAATTCCTTCGACCATCACTTCATCGTGTTCATCGATGAAAGAAATAGCGCCGTCCCCCGGTGCAAAGGCTGTTAATTTATTTCCAGTTCTAATTAGACTAATCTTTACAGCCTTTCTGATAGCTGAATTTGGTTGCTTAGCCTCGAAACCTACTTTCTCAATAACTATGCCTTTAGCTTGGGGACTTCCCCTTAGTGGATCATGTTTCAAAACTCCGCCCTGCTTTCTCTTGAATTGACGGTTACGAAATTTTCGTTCTTTCCATCTAAATTTCTTACGATCGTTCTTCATCTTCGAACCCGAAAATAGACCACGACCCAAGATTTCACCACAAAATACGGCTCGGCGACCCTCAAGTGCTTTATGAGAGTGACGGGCGAACATCGACATATTGAATTAAAAAAAGAATTGATGGCCAACATTGAAGCGCGACTTGCTTTCGTAGATTAACATGGGTTTCAGGGATTTACTTAATGATGTGATTGAAGTAAACGAAAAGATTAGTGTTTTTCATGAAATGTTTGAGTATTCAGAAAGTAGAAAACATGAAGCTATAATTTTCAATAATATAGGTGAATGCCCAGAACATAGAGCATCATTGAATATATTGACAAGAGAGAGAATTTGTGAAACATTTGGAATTAGTCCTGGAGAATTAATTGACGTATTATCATGGGCAATGAAAAATCCTAGTGAACCTAAAATGATAGAAAAGGAATTATCTCCTGTAATGGAAAATACTCAAAGGAATGTAGATCTTAGTAAAATACCAATTCCTTGGCACTATAAAGAAGATGGAGGGAGATATCAATCTGCATCAATAATTGTTGCGGAATATGATAATCAAAGAAACATATCCTTTCACAGGCAACTCTTAAGGGACTCTACAAGTACAGTATCACGTTTCGTTCCTAGACACCTACGTTCAATGACAGATAAAGCTTGGATGGCAGAAGAAGAAATTCCTATAGCTGTAGTAAATGGTGCAGATCCATTAGTTCTACTATCGGGGGCTATGTCATTCAATGAGCCGTTAGATGAAATGCGTGTAGCTGCATCTCTTCATGAAAAATTATATGGTAAACCATTAGAAGTTTTTACGCTGGATAATGGAATAGTTGTCCCTTCTGATTCGGAATATGTTATGGAAGCATCAATAACAATGGAAACTGATGATGAAGGACCATATGTAGATATAACAGGCACAGTTGATGATATTAGACAAGAGCCTGTAATAAGGTATTCAGCAGTGCATCATCGAAATTCTCCAATTTTTCATGCTATCATTCCAGCTCAGAAAGAACATTACACGTTAATGGGCATGCCTAGAGCTCCTACGATCAAAACAGCTGTATCTAATGTAGTAGAGTGTACTGATGTTTACTTAACAGAGGGAGGTTGTGGATGGTTATCTAGTGTAGTACAAATCATTCCTAAAAGTAAAGAAGATGGAATTAAGGCCATTCATGCTGCTTTAGACGGACATAAATCAATGAAGCAAGTAATAGTAGTAGACAAGGACATAGACGTATCTAGTTCATCTAGGGTTGAATGGGCATTAATGACCAGATGGCAACCCGATAAGGATACTGTAATATTGTCTAATCAAAAAGGTTCGAGCCTTGATCCAAGTAGATCAGAATCAGGTGAAACCAGTAAGATTGGAATGGACGCCACAATAGATCCTAATATTGATAAATCGCCTTATGAATCTGTATTATAGGTGATAAATTGAGCAATGAATATGGATTAAAAGAGTCCATTAATCATCCCAGAAGGAGTTTAGGAAATAGGTACAGAACTCAGGCGCTAAAATTTTTAGAATTAGTGGATGAAGATGAAATAAATTTACAATGGGCTGAAAAAAACGCTAGACAAAGTGTTCTTCATGATTTTATGAATGAGGAAAATTGGAAGATATTGCTTGAAATTATAATATTAATGAGAGATGAGAAGGCCATTAGGTCTTTATTCAATGATTATTTTACTGTATTGGGAAGAAATCCGGATCATCTTAGACAATTAGAAACCATAAATATATTGGATGTAGCGATGAATATTTTTGAAGGTTCATTATTGGTGGATCCATTAAATCCGGACAAATGGTGGAATTCAGTTGGAAATAGTAAGAAATCGATCGATAATTTTGTTAAGCGAATGAGTGTTCTAGATTTAACAGATTATAGAGCTAATATTCTATTTTCTAGAAGATTGGAGAGGCTAAGGAAAAATTCTCATGAAGATATTTTTCTTGAATTATCAAGATTGATTTTAGCACAAAGGCCGAATAATTATGAAGCATGGAATGAGCTTGGGAGGATGTATGAAAGGAGGGAAGAATTTGATCTAGCTTGGCATTGCTATGATCAAGCAAATATACATCATCCAAGAGGTAAGATTTTAGACATGTACAAAGAAAGAATGCACAGTAGAATGGATGGTGGAGAAATGAGTAAGTGGAAGATGCCTAAAACAACAGATAGAATAATTTTTCTTGAAAAGATGAGAAATTTGGCCACCCCGGGAAACGATGCAGAGACTAAAATTGATGAAAAAATTAGTGATATTGAAAAAATAAATATTCTTAGAGATGGAGGTAGAATTTCCGAAGCTTTCTTTCTGGCTAGGAAAATAGCAATTGAAGGAGATGAGGAGGTACTAGAATTGATGAATCAAATAATGGAGGAAATGGAAAATGTCTGAATTAGTAGAATGGGTGATTGCTTGGGCAATTCCCGAAAAAAAGCAAGAAGAAAGTTGTTGGATTATGGTTAGGCACAAAAATAGAGGTTGGGAGCTACCTGGGGGGAATATTCGTCGAGATGAATCAGTAGAAGAAGCGGCACTAAGGGAATTATTCGAAGAAACTGGCCTCTTAGGAACTGCAAAGGCTGTAGATGAAAAATTATTTGATAGAGGTGCGGTAGTTTTAGTTGTAGTAGATATGGATCCTATTCCGGAAAGTTGGGATTCAGAGGATGATATGATTGATGAAGTTGGGTGGTGCATAAGTATCCCAGAGAATCTTTCTAAATTTCCTAATTCTAGTTCGGAATTGGAATTGAGTGCCTTACTCAATTATGATTGGAGTGCTGCAACTATTCTTGGATCTTGAATTTCGGACTTCCTTTCTCTTAGAGAAGAAATCCATTTATTTTCATTTAGTAATGTAGTTGCATCAATAATTAGTCCTAAATCATCCCTACCTTCGCCCGATAGATTTTTTGAAATGATAGGAAATATTTCATCTATTAATTCTATAATGTCTACGGGATTTACTCCGAAATTTGAATTTTCGGATTTTATTTTTGGTTTTGCGTTTTCTATCTTATCATTCATAGAAGGTGAATCTGTATTAATTACGTCTAATGATAAATTTAACCATTCTAGACTAGAAGTTAAGCATTCTGCAGTCATGGAAGTTTCAGACAAGTATTTTCTTGATATCCATAGATGGCGGGATGCGGACTCTAAATCTTCCATCTGTATTAGCAATCGCCCAGATTCGAGTCGAGCCAGTCCAACTACCTCATTACCATGCCCCTTTTCTATAGATATATCAGATAATAATACTAATGACATCATATATTCATCTTTATTTCTATGCCAAGAACTCAGATTTAGTAATGCTAGTCCGTGTAAAGTACTTCCAGGTGAAATTGCTTCAATGCGATCTAGACACCAACGTAATTCATCGCCAATTTTTTCTACATCGATTGCACCTAATAGCGCCCTTTCCATTCTAATCCAAGCCTCAATCTCATGATTTCTTTGCTCAATGGATTGCGCTTCTTGTAGTATTTTTTGACTTATAGATAGAGCTTCATCAGTTTTACCATCTGAAAGTAGATTTTTAAAGATTAATGTTAAATCATTTATCTTATCTATTGTATCAGTTGATTTTGGCATAACTAAATCATTCCATTTCGAAAGCTTGGACCATATCTTCATACTTCATTCTAGTAGATTCTTCTTTTTCGGTGAGAACCGCCAGATGATTTTCTATAGTTGATTTTGCTTCATTAATTTCCTCGATTAGTGATTTTCGATCTTCTACTTCCAGTAACAAATTTCCGAAGGATCTGAAAACTGACCTATTTTCTACTTGATTAGATAGTGCTTCAAGTGTTACAGAATATTCGTTTATTTGATTGGAGAGTGTTTGGATTTGATTACGAATAATTTGTAAATCCCTAGCAACGGATTGAATGTCTTCGGCTGATATTTTGTTAGTCATTATTATCCCCCTATTCCCGATGATGATAATGTTTCCTCTGATGCAATTAGTCCTCTCATAATTGAATTCCATTTCCCCCTCAGTTCGGAGAAATTATCCGATGATATCTCTAATTTTAGATTATCTTGTGATAGATTATGTCGTACTTCTGTTTTGATAGAAGCGCATAATGATTCAGCATCATTATGATGCATAGAAAGACTTAGCGAGATATTTTCATTCTTCTTCAGATCCTTCATCTGATTCACGCTCTGTAATTTTTCTTTCATAATCTAGAGCAGCTTGTTGGGCTATTACTGTCATATCTGTAGCTGTTGCTCCTTCTTGTGATCTACGTACAATTCTACGATTTGCATCTGAAGCACGAGTATAAGGCTCCCATACACCTCCTGAAAAAGTGTGATTGCATTTGCGGCACTCCCATATTCCTGCAACTTTCCTTCTAACCTTTGGATATTGACAGTTTGGACATGTATATTTTCTAGACTTTTTGGATATAGCCGAGCCAGCTCGTCTTCTTACACTGACTCCATATCTAGACCCGAAGCGGGCTGTTGCCCCTGCTTTTTGTGTTCTTTTTGACATGTTTATACCTACAGTGAATTTATGATTTTACTTATTTGTTTTGTTCGCTCAAGGGCATGTCCCATGATTTCCTCAAATTCATCGGCGGTGAAAATTCCCTTTAGACCCTTCTGCAATGAATGGACATTACCATTGTCTCCCAAAGTAATATGAATTCTTTCATCTCCGCCTAATTCTTCTCGGAAGGATGCATCATAAACGAATCTTCCACCCACTTTATGGTATGAGCACATAATAGGTGTTCCTGTGACTTCTAATTTGGAATCTTTTCCAACCTCAAATCTTTCGGCGGGAATTGTAGCTTCCTTTAGAGCAACAATTCCGGCAATAGCAAATGCATCAAATAGATTGCCATCATCTGAAATTGCAAATAAATCAAGAATAACTTGCCAAGCCTTTTCGCCTGGAATTATGCATAAACTATCTACATCAATACATCCAGATTCTCTAATTCCTCTATCGACAACTCTGCCAAGCTCTATGGATTCTGCACTAGGAGGACCTGGCTCATATTTTCTTCCAGCTAATGGCCTTACTTCAGCTGAACACATTAGTCCGCCTTGATTGGGGCGGTCTTCGTATGGAGTCATAATTTGAAATTTAACTCCGGCATATACAATAGTATCTCCAATTCTAACCTTTGCTGAACCTTCTGCTCGAGGAAGTACAGAATGTTCGATTTCAAGATTACGAGAATCCCATTGACCCCTTTCATCAAGTCTTCTATTATTTTCAGCTAGTTCAGTTAGATGGGCTCGAAGTAGTTTAGGCACGAGAGGTACACTCATTGTGAATCACCCCCTGTCAACGCTTTTTTCATTATTGAATGTACTTCTGAAGCGGCATTCATATTATAGTCCCATGCCTGTTTAAATTCCTCTTGAGAAAGATTTCCATCCATTTGTAAGAATACTAATTCTCCAGTATTAGGAAGAATTCCCATTGGTAAATCTGCTTCTCCATAGTTATCTTCTTCTTTATTTAAATCGCAGACGACAATATCATTAATTTTACCACTTGCTACGCTAACTACTAAATCTGTCATTGGTATTCCTGCATCTGCAAGTGCTACAGAAGCAGCAGTGAGTCCAACACATCTAGTTCCAGCCTCTGCAGAAATAATTTCAATATTCACCTGTATTTTTGATCGTGGATAAAGTTCTAACAATACTACACTTTCTAAAGCATCTTTTGTCACTTTACTTATTTCTTTACTTCTTCGATTAAAACCAGGCCTCATTCTATCTGTAGTAGAAAATGGTGCCATATTGTATTCAACTGCCAATACGGCTGAATCCTGTCTCTGTATTTTCCTAGGATGGGCCTCCATAGGGCCATATACAGAAACAATTGCTTCGTTTGTCCCCCAAATCATCCTACATGAGCCGTCAGCTACAGGAACAACACCGGTTTCAATTGAGATTTCGCGTAAATCTGCTGGACCGCGACCATCCATCCTCTTACCGTTTTCATCAATCATTTGCACATCTCCATATCCACCCATTTAATTTCCACCTCCGAAATCTTTGTTTTCTAATTCTAAAATGATTTTACGGACATTGGAAATTCCGGGAAGGTCGCCATCTATCCAAATTCTTCCATTATCCGCTACAACTATCCTGCATTCTGAGTTTGATTTTAGATCGGATAGAAATTTTCCTCCCTTTCCAATAATTCTTCCAATTAAATGAGGTGGTAATTGTTCCACGATGCCAGAATTTATCTTTCTTAGGCCCATTCCTTTCATTGATACTACACTTGAATGAGTTTCTTCTACTTCCTGAACACGGCATAGTATTGCTTCACCTATATCAATTACAGAACGAGCACCACCGAATTCGGCTTTTGATGGCCCGAGACTCATGGGTAGTATTGCATTAAAGGGTGCACCTATATCTACAAACCAAATATTGTTGGTACAACCTTCTATGTATCCAATAACCAAATCACTTGGCCGAGGGGTATACTTTGAATAGATTGGTTCTACTGAAACAACTCTTTCTTTCACCCTATGTATTCCTTTCTTTACAGCAGTAAATCTTCCATTTATTTCTAGTACACCATGGCCTGCTAATTTATCCTTTATTTCGCCTAAATCATCACCCGGAATTACAATTCCAGTTTCTTTTTCTACCTTATGCGGCGCGTCCGCACTCTTACTCATACTCATTATTACCGGACCGCGCGACCAGCGGCTTATTCATAACCATTAATGCTAATATGGCCATATTAGTTTAGTCCATCTCCTTAACTTCGACATTTGGAGACCGTTTTGCTACGCTTCCGATTAGATCATTTTTCATTCCGCCGGGGACAGTTACAACGCATACCCAAGTTCCATCACTTAGCCATTCTTCTTTCTGAATGGACTCACGTAATAGTTGGCTAACTCCACCATAATCTTTACCTGGTATTTTGAATGCCAATCTAATAGTGATGAATTGTAAGGGTATAATTGGTCTCAATAATTTTACCGCTCTTTCGACTTGACTTTCGACTGATTTAAAGGGATCAATTGAAAATCGGATTTCATCTAATGCATTTTCAATTCTAGTAATGGGGTGAGGTAATTTGGTCTTTGGATCTGTTGCAGTACTGGAAATTTGACTTATAATTTGCTTTCTTTTTTCTGCTACTATTTTCTTTCTTTGTAATGTAGTAAGTTGTATTGATCCTTCTTTTAATATTTTTATCACGCATTCGTCGAGATTGGTTGTTCCAAAAATTCGTTCCAAAGCATCACTTGTGGGCCTATCTCCGTTTTTGGCATCTAGCCATATTTCTTCAATAGCTAATAACTCAGATATTTTAACGGAGTCAGAATTATGTTTCCATTTTTCAACCAAGTCTGGATCCACTAATATTTCATATCTGGCGCCGCCTTTTTCAAGTCGTGCAATTACTGCATCATCTAGACTGACCACGACACTCGCACATAGACTTCAGATTAGAATGTGAGGTTCATTAAAGCTTTTCAAGGTGTTTTAATGTTGTTTTTCTATCGAGTTTTGAATATCCTTCTTTGTCTACACATGCTATCTCTACAGTTTCTTGATTTAAATCATCTTCTAATGAGTCTCGTAAAGCTTCAAGTCCTAGTTTAATAGCAGCATTCTGAGTCATTCCTTTTTTCCACTTATTTTCAAAATAATCAATTACTGAAGATCTTCCTCTTCCAATAGCTCCAGCATGATATGATTGATATGCTCCTGATGGGTCAGTTTCGAAAAGATGGACTCCTTCATCATCTATTCCAGCAATCAGAAGCGCGGTTCCAAATGGCCTAGCACCTCCATATTGAGTGAAAGATTGTTTGTAATCACACATCTTCTTTACTAGGGTAGTAATTGGTATTGGATCGCCATAAGTCATTGTATTTACTTGGCATTGAACTCTCGCTCTATCTACAAGTTGTCTTGCATCAGCCACTAGACCAGAAGTTGTCATACCAATATGATCATCAATTTTGTACATTTTTTCGATGGAGTCTGTAATAACTAATTTACTCTGAATGCGTTTGTCTACAATTAATACTACTCCATCTTTGTAAATTAATCCTACAGTAGTTGTTCCTCTTTTTACTGATTCTCTTGCGTATTCTACCTGATAAAGTCGTCCATCAGGTGAGAAAGTAGAGACTCCGTGATCATATCCGCGTCCGCTTGGCTGCATGTCTATCGGCCCTTTGCAATAATGACCTCTTATGAATCTTGGTTGTTCAGAAACTCTTGGAGGGTTGGATTCATCATGTAATATCTACTCGCAATAACATGCGTGTTGCGATATTGGCATCTGGCGGAAAAGACTCTACATTCGCTTCATGGTGGGCAATAATGCAAGGTTGGGATGTTAGTGCATTGGTGACTATGGCAGTAGAAAATGAAGATTCTATGATGTTTCAGTATGATAATACAGCAATTGCGGGATTTCAAGCCTCTTCTATGAGCATTCCTTGGATGCCTATACATTCTAAAGGAATTGAAAATGATGAAATAATTGATTTAGAAAATGGTTTGAAAAATGAATTTAATATAGAAACTATAAATCCTAAAATATTGAATAAATCTTTTGATTTTCCTGAATCGTTAAAATTCTTTGAGGGGACTTTAGATATAGATGCAATAGTTGTTGGTGCACTTAGATCTGATTATCAAAAAACCAGATTAGAAATGATGTGTGAGCGGCTAGGAATTAAATCATTTACCCCGATATGGCATCTAAACTCTCATGATTATATGCATTCATTGGTTGAAAACGGATTTAAATTTCACATTACATCCGTTTCTTGTGAAGGTTTAGGAAAACGATGGATTGGGAAAAGGATAGATAAGATTGCTTTAATTGAATTGGAAGAAATTTCGGAAAAATTTAGATTTAATTTGGATGGAGAAGGAGGGGAATTTGAGACTCTTGTAACTTTTGCGCCACATATGAAAAGAGAAATTAAACTTGAAGGATTGACAAAATGGGATGGGGCTAGGGGTAGTTGGGATATTACCAAATGCCATCTAATCTAAATCGCTAAACTCAAACAGTACGTCCCTTCCGCTTCGACTGAGATAAGATGCAGGTATCACCTATTGACTATAGATATGGTCGCGATAAAGCTAAGGAAATTTGGTCGAGAACTGGAAGGCATTCCAGACTACTAGAAGTAGAAAGGGCATTGGTTTGGGCCCATTGCAAAATGGGAAAGGTTTCTGCCGAGCATTATGATAAAATTGCCGATATCTCTGATCCAGGAATAGTCACTGCTGAGAGAGTAGATGAATTAGAAAAGGAAACTAAGCATGACATTATGGCACTTACCAAGGCTATGGCAGAAGTTGCTGGAGATGCTGGTTGGTGTATACATCTAGGAGCAACGAGTAATGATATTGTGGATTCCGCTGTAGCTTTACAAATTAGAGACAGTATACGTCTTCAGAGAGAGACAATTATTGAATTAGTTGCAGTCCTATGTGGAATTTCAGAAAAGCACAGAGATACTGTAATGCTTGGAAGGACACATGGACAAGCAGCAGTACCTATCACGTTTGGACTAAAAGTAGCAGTATGGGTTGATGAGTTTAGGCGGCATCTTATAAGGCTGGATGAAATGAAGAAAAGATGCATTACTGGTAAATTTCTGGGAGCAGTTGGAACTGGTGCTGCATTGGGCTCTAATGCCTTAGAATTGCAGAGCCTGATAATGGATGAATTAGGATTGGAGATACCTATTGCAACTACTCAAGTAGTAGGCAGAGACAGGTACATTGAGTGGGTAGGTTGGATGGCTAATGTTTCCGCATCTATTGAAAAGGTATTGCAAGAAATTAGAAATCTCCAAAGAACTGAAATTGGAGAGGTTTCTGAAGCTTTCGATGTAAAAAAGCAAGTAGGATCTTCGACTATGGCCCATAAGAAAAACCCAATAACTTCAGAGAATGCTTGTGGATTAGCTAGAATTATTAGATCGATGATTATTCCTTCATATGAAAATGCCCTTCTCTGGCATGAAAGAGACTTAGCAAATTCATCTAGTGAAAGATTTACTTTATCGCACTCTATGATTTTGTTAGATGATATAATAGTAAAATGTAAAAATGTACTTGAAAATTTAGTTGTTAATGAAGAACAAATGAAGAAGAATATAGAAAATCAGAGGGGATTGATTATGGCTGAAAAAATTATGTTAGAATTGGTAGATAGGGGGGTTGCTAGAGATGTTGCGCATGAAATTCTACGTGAAGCTTCTATGAAAACACTTGAAAATAAATCAAATCTAGAAGAAGAGTGTAAGAATAATCTAGTAATAAAGGAAAAAATTTCAGATGATGAAATACAAAATATGTTCGATCCTCTGTCTCACATTGGCTCAGCGGGTGAAATAATAGATAATACGATTGAGTTAGCTAAAAACTATTCATCAAATTAAAGATAATATTAGTAGAAATACTGCAGTCAAGGAAGCAGCGCCAAATAATAGTATTATCATTGCGTGAGGGCCATATTGATTTGTGTCATCTAAGGCAACTTTGAAAATACCATCATCTAATAACCCTTCAATCATAGATGATTCAGATTCGTCAAATTCAGGTAGTTCTCTACGCTTTATTCTCTCATTAGATTTCTGAGCCACACTACTCGCATGTATTAGAGGTAATTATTCTTCTTCATTGAAGCCTGCATCTGCGAGTAGTTGATTCATTTGTTTGATAGCATGGACGTTGGGGTCAATTAATGAATCGGGATTAATTGCCAATCCAGTATATTCTAGATCGAAGTGCCCTTTTAGCATTAGTGTGCGACGCCGCCTCAATATCAATATTTGACGAATTAAAAAGAATGAAATTAGTATCAAAATTAGTGAAGATAGAGAATTTGTAATTTCAATTAAGTCCGCCATAACTCAACTATTACGATAACTCATATTATCTTATGGGGAACCAATAGATAGTGGTTTAGAAAGATGGCGGCGATTAGAGGGACTTGGCTCAACCCAAATATTGATATCGATAGAATCTTTACTGCATAACCAGTATTTTTCGCTAGTTTTTCTACAAGTCTTACATTTTAGTTTCTGGTTTTTACCTGAACTCCTCATAGTTCTATTACAACAAGAAGGTCTGCACTGAATTCTAGGGGATGGATTGATTAAATTGAGTTTTTCTAAGTGTATTGAATCATTTGGTGAAACTATTCCTGTCCAACAGATAATGTCTCCCGGAATTAATTTTCTCAATAGGTTATTCACTTCTCCACCCTCCTTAAATGCAATAATTGTAAGTAATTCTGAATTCGATATGACATCCAAATAACTATGTCCACCTTTGGTCTCTTGGGATTTAGAAACTACTGTTCCAGTACGAGTAGATATTATGTGATCATCTGATAATTGGTTTGAAATATGAACAGCATACGATTCACAATTTTCAATTTTTTTCTGTGATTGGAGCCATAAGTGAGCTTCTTGGACGGATTTTGAATTGAGACCCCTAATTCCATAAAGTACCGGACATGGAGTCCTTGGTGCTATTAATCCCCTTTTTTTTGTGGGATCCCTATTAACGAATGTATCTGGAAATTTCTCATCTAATAATGAAATATCGTGAAAATTTACCATTCGATCGGTTCCGATTAATGATTTTCTTCGCCAAGAAATTAACTCCCAAGAACTGGTTGAGGGTGGCAACCATGCTATTGCTGCACTAGCACCTACTACCCCCCAGTCTGAATTATGTGTGAAAATAATACAGTTATTTTCCTCTACTTGTTTTTTTCTTGAAGATGGATTTACATGCCCTCTAACTGAGGACCAATACCAATTTTCCGGAGATTTATTGAATGATATTATTAAGCATGGAGATGGTTTGATTAATTCGATGGATTTAGAATCAATTTCTTCTTTCAATTTTTCAAACCATAAAGAGCAAGTATCGATTAGGGCATTTTTTTGGAGAGAATTAATCTGAATTATAGAACCTAATGCTCCATTTCCCCTTGTTCTTTTTTTTGCAAATGGCCAAAGTCTAACTAATCTTCTTTCTAATTCAACCGCATTTAGTTGATTAATTATAGTAATTAATAGATCATTCATTCTTTCAGTTGTACAACCACTCTCGATAAAATCTGTATCATCCAGTCCTAAAAATACAGATATTGAGCTCATCCTTTGACCTCTTATCAAATAATATGTTTCATTACTCCTGACAGCCCTACTTCTGGATTACATTTTATTCCTTTAACTCCAAATTTTCTTGCTGCTTCCATATCTACTTCTCTGTCTCCAACCATCACTGATTCAGATTCATCGTACTTATTTTCCCAGTTATGACCAAAAAATATTTCAATTTGATTATCTGAATTTTCACTTCCTTTTTGTATAATTTGACGTCCAGCTTCCAGCATTCCAGGATTTGGTTTTCTGGACCAAGAACCTTCCCACGGAGCATAAGGGCTGTATAATATCAAATCTAAGAACGCATCCGAATCTATTTCCAATAATGATTCTGATAATTTGTCATGTATTTTAGCTAGATTCTCATGACTCCAAAGCCCTCTACCTATTGGAGATTGATTAGTGACTACGCAGATTCTAAAACCAGCCCTCCTAAGATTTCCAATCGAAAGCGCTATATTTGGAAATAAAATTAATTCATCTATAGAGTTGATATAGTTTTCAGATCCGTAATTTATAACTCCATCTCTATCTAAATAGGCAATTTTTCCGAGCCACTCTGTAGGCAATGGAGGGAGTTTGATTTCTGAATTTAGCTTTGAACGATGACGAAATGGCATTAGCATAAAATCACAAATTATTATTTGACTTAACTGCCTCTTTGATAATATGATTAATTATTAGCTGGAAGTCTTCAATTCTTTCCATGGATTCTGTGGGAATTAAAATTGATAGATCAACCATACTAGTCAGCTTTCCACCTTCCATCTTTCCATAGTTACCAGTAATGCCTACTGTAGTACAACCTTTTTCATTCGCATAATTTATTCCATTCAAGACATTCATAGAATTTCCTGAACCACTAAATGCTACAACTAAATCCCCTTCTGCAAGGAATGTAGAAAGTTGTCCTACGAAAATATTCTCAAAATTTGTATCATTGGCCCATGCTGTTAAAGAAGAAGAATTGTCAGTATGTGAAATTGTTTTCAATGATAATTCTTTTGACCAGTCCCCTGCACTATGAGAGGGAGTTCCTGCACTGCCACCATTTCCCAAGAAATGTACTGTTTTTCCACTATCTCTTGTTTTTTCTACTAATTTCCAAAATGATTCTAAATGCCCCAGAGGGAGCTCAGAAATTGTAGAAATTATGTCATTAAGGTAGGAATTTGCAAAATTCTTGAAGTCGAACTCCATATGTTATCGTGCTCCCGAAGAGGATATCCTATTTACAGGTTAATGTTCCCCAACAGCTATGGAAGAGCCAATTGGAGCATTAATATACGGTGCAGCAGAATCTATCGGTATAGCCGAAATCACAATGCATCTAATCATAGGAGCAATTGGATTATTACTCATGGCACTGGGTTTTCACCATAAATCTGATACATTTTCTAAAAATTCTGCCATCCTGGGATGGCCACTAATTGGTTTGTTTTTCTACTTGTACTCTTCATATTTTGTTGAAATTGCTGATCCTTTACTAGTTTTGATGACAGCTGCAGCACTTCCAATCGGCTTTGCAATTTCATATTGGGAATATAAATCAGATAGTGAGAACTTAGAATCCAGATTATGGATGCGGGGTTGTATAGTTTGGTCAATGATACCATATTATGCAGTTTATGGCATTCCAATACTGAATATTTGGTTTGTTGGATTTACAGCAGATAGTGCTAATTTGATGTTGGATTTCTCTGGAATAGGTGGATATGAAACTGGTCAAATGATGATTGATAGACATGATAAAACGTCCATTTCTATAGATGATTGGAGTGGAAATTTACTAATTCTTACTGAACCTTTGGGAGAAGCGGGTTTCTTCGCTCCAATGAATAAAAACAATGGTGAAAATGTAGTAATTTTTATTCTTGCATGTTCTGCACTTCAATCAATGGCTGTATTTATTGGAGGTATTGTTGCATTAAAGTCTGTACATTGGAAAAGGCGAATGAGGGCATTAATAATTACTATACCAACTATACACATACTAAATGTATTTAGAAATGCAGGAATAGTGTGGCTTACTGACACATATAGAGAATGGAGCTTTTATGGAATTGGTATGTTTGATTTTGCGCACAGTTATGCGGCAAAGGCGGTGAGCTTGATAGCTATGTTTTTGATGGCTTTAGCTTTGTTTGACATATTGCCTGAGTTGCATAAGAATATTATGAAAATTTTAAGACCATTTACTGGCCAAAAAAATAAATTAAAGCATTCGTGACCTAATTCTACTGTATAGTTTTCCAGTTAATGGCATATCGTGCTCCCAAGCGAATTCTTTCATGACTCTAATGGCTTCCTTTTCTAAATCAGAGTCGCCTACAAAATCTGTTAATTCTATGGTATCTTTTCTAGTATTTGCTTTGAAAGCTGCAATTGGTTCTTCTTTATGGAATACTAAATATGCTGATCCAAAACCGAATCTTTCTCGCAATAATCCCCCGAAATAATGTATTAGTGGATCTGATGGAGGAATAACTAAATCTCGAGTTTTTCTTAGTGTTTGAAGATTTTCTAGCATATCTTGCCTCCCCCAACATATATCTCTTAAATCATCTACTAGAAATCCTTTGATAAGAGTTCCATCTTCTTCAAATTCATGCATGACATCACTAATCTCCTCGGGGGAGAACGATGAGCCTGCAAGTCTCTCAACTTGTTTCAAAGTGATCACTGGATAGTTTTTTACTAAATCACTCAAATATTCTCTTTTTATTTCCCATAAATCTGCATTTTGTAATGGCTCTACAGATCTAAATCCTCCACGATAATCCTGAATTAGATGTCCACTTCTAACAAGAGGAGAAATTAGCTTTCTGAAATCTGATCTCTTTAATGCATTTCTTTCCATATATAGCTCTGGATCACTGTGATCTCTAAAGAATTGTATTATTTCCTTATCTTCTTCTTCAATTGGGACATTACGAATTGTTAATAGTTTTCTGAAGTGTTGTAGTTTAGCCCAAACTAGATGACCTCGTAGATTTGAACCCTGATTAAGTTGGTGTGCTGCAACCATTGAGCCAAGAGTAACTCTAAACATTTCACAACGCCCTCTGAGGGCAAAATCATCCCTTAATTCATTTGAATTCTCTAATGCTATCGTTTCATTTTCCCAACGACTTTCCTGATGTAAGTAGTGATGATGGAATAACATCCTGTTGACTTGTTTTCTATTACTAGGAGCGACTACTCCTCCTCGAATATAACGCTCACCATCGCCCATAGAAGAAAATCCTAAATCTGATAAAATTTGTTGGATATTTTCGTCGCAATCATGCACAGGAACTCCGTTGAATGCATGTAATACGGAAACATCAACTAGTCTGTCTCTGTAATTTTCGAGAAGATCTGAGAATGCTTTTTTGAAATCATCTAGGTATGAGTGAGGTATATTTATATCTTTAATTTCTAAATAATCATTGACAACGAACATTAGAATTCGTCCAATAGGATCAACTCCTTTGAAAACGGGATAATACCACCCTTGTTTTAATAATAAACGAATTTCTTGTATGAATCTACTACTGAAAGGATCTGATTGTGAGAGAATTCTCATCTTACGATCTTCTGGTAATGGTGAAAGTAATTTTTCGGCATCTTCAGGAGAAGCATAATAGTCAGTAGGATCTGGTTGAAGTGTAACAATTCTTGTTATTTTACCTGAGTTCTCTAGATTTCGAAGAGCTTCTGCCAATTCTTCAACGGGGCGAGCAACGAAGAATCTCAAAGTATGAATTCTGACAGGACCTATTCTGGAAATTAGTTCAGAAAGAGCTTTGTTGAAAGGGAATGGTTTAATTTCTTCATGAATTTTTTTGAAGATAGCTAATGATCGTTTTCGATTTGGAATATCACGATATTGTTTTGCAACTGCTAGCTGCCTTTCAAGATTTGATAAAGCCGATTTTATACTTCTTTGAATGTGAGCATTTTCTTTTCCTTTAGGGTAGTCGGCGAATAACTGATTTCTAGGAATGCCCCCCTTTGGAATTTTATCTAATAGTTCTTGCTCTAAATCTCCAATCCATGGCTCGCCCCTTAATCCTAACAACATAGGTAGCTGATCTTTCATTGTATATCCTACACGGTTGTGAAGCAATCTTCCGTTGTATATGTCTGAGTCATGTTTGATGTCTTTCCAATCTCTAAATCTGAAATCAGAAACCCGATAGAGTAGCTCTTCTCTTCTTTGAACGAAAGATAGGTTTCTAATGCATTCAGACGGATCATCAAATTTTTCAAATGATTTTAGAAGAATTAACGTTTGTAGTGTCCTGTAGTCAATTACGCTAACTTGTCCCCCGGTTATTCTATACTCATCGACCCTAAGAATGAATTCTCCCTCATCGGTTTGAGTAAAGAATCCAATAGAAACTAAATTACGCATTTCTAATTCCTGTAGTACAGATTCTACCTGAGCAGATGGGAACGGCAATCTAGAGCATAACGATTCTGCAGTTTGAGGTCCCTCAGATCCTAACATATCTAGTAATTTCAATCTTAAACTATCCATGGGATCTGAAAGATATTTTATTTTCCACTCAGTCGGAACTCCTCCGTCAAATTGTTCTGCTAGCTCATAACTCAATCCACCAGTATATAACGAGCTGATATCATCCATTTCAGCTGCACCGGCAATTGCTAAGCATCCTAATGTACCATGAACTTCGGCCATTCTAATTGAAAACCATTTATTATCAATTTTTTCGTGACCAGTTCCTCTTACTTTGGTTATTAATTTCCTTTCTGCTAAATCATGTACCCATGATCTCATTGTTTCAAATTCTATATTTTTGAGTTTGTCGCTATAAAGTGGGTGAGTCAATTCTCTTTCAAGACCTCCACCCATATCCATTAGCCTAAGTAGTTCATTTGCATTTGTAGGAACTGCTACTTTGGATTGATAATATTGTGAGAGTTTCTCTTCATCCAATTCTGTTGCCAATGAACGTGCACCCAATAACCTCCGAAGTATTTCTGGATCTACATCTTTGATAAGATAAGCTCTAGTCCTTAGAGTTAGTAAATCCTCAAAGGATGACATGAAAAGAGTCATTCCCAGGGGTGAAGGAATCTTTACTCTACGATGAACAATTCTTACGTCTTCACTATTCATTCTCATTAGAAATTCTCGAAGACCCCACATATCTAAATCTGAATTTAGAATCTCATTCAATGCTTCTCTGACAATAACTGAATCATCCATTTTGCGGTGTCGATTCATAATTTGTTCGGCCTTTTGTTGGAATTGTTTTGGGCTAACTTCATCGGCACCTACTCTTCTTGGATTTAACATACTTCTAGAGCTAACTTCACGGAATCTTTTGGCGAATAATTGAGAATCAAGGATGTAACGATGGAGCGTATCTTCAGCTCCACTACTGCGAAAAACCTCGGGAATTGCTGATATAGATACCTCATGACTTAGTTTGGCCATGAAACCATTTTCATCGAATGATAATTCATGAATAGAAATATTATCTCTAGTTGCAATTCCTGCAAAGAGATAACCGAGAGCTAAATTGAATGATCTGCCTCTGCCAGTAGTTACTACATAAGTGGGAAGTGGGGCTTCAACTTGTTCAATTAAAATTCTATCCTTTGATGGTACTTGGAATGTAGTTGCTAAATGCTCATCTAAGAATTGAGTTAATGCACTCGCTACAGGTTTATTTAGTCCTATTACATCCACTAGAAATGGAGTTATATCTTTACCCAATCTAGCTTCAACTGAAACAATTTCCAATAAATCAAGAACTTCGCGACTAAGTTCATGAGTTCTACTATTGGCTTCTCCAGTCCAAGATGGTATTGTTGGCCTATATCCAGTTGCTGAGGTAACATTTACTCTAGTTCCAAGTACACTAGAAACACGATATGTAGATCCGCCTAATAGGAATACATCGCCATTCCTTAAGCTAGAAACGAAAGACGATGAAAGTTGTCCTACTAATGTCCCATCGGAGGTAAAAACTAGGTAATTATTATCGGGAGCAATGGTTCCTATGTTAGTATAATATATCATCTGAGCATAGCCGCGCTTTCCAAATCTATTATCTTCCCAATCAACCCAAATTCTTCTTTCATCTTCTAATAAATCTAGAACTTCTATATAATCATCATAAGGTAGATTTCTATAAGGCCAAGACAAGGATACTAAGTCATAGGCTTCGTCAATATCCCATTCTTTGATTATTGTTAGTCCAATCATGAATTGTGCTAATACATCTAAGCAATTCTCGGGAAATTTAAGAAGATCCATGTGTCCAGAAAGTATTCCATTTTGTAATGCAACCAATTCCAATAGATCATGGGGCGAAGTAGGAAGCATTCGAGCTCTCGGTAGTCCACCTACTTGGTGGCCAGCTCTACCGATTCTTTGTAACGCAGTAGCGATAGAACCTGGAGAACCTACCTGTACAACCATATCTACTGAACCGATGTCAATACCCATCTCCAGACTTGAAGAAGAAACAACACAGCGTAATTGACCTGTCTTAAGTCGCTGTTCTACATCCAATCTAATGGACTTATCCATAGAACCGTGGTGACCTTCGACTCCTGCTAAACCTGAGATTTTCAATTTTTGAACAAATGTCTCAGTCATATTCCTAGTATTCACAAAAACAAGAGTAGTCGTATGCGCCTCTACGAGTTCCTTGATTATTTCAATATTATAATCTAGAATTTCTTTTACGGGAGTTGATGTGAATCTAGGAGTAGGAAGAAGAATATCTAAATCTAATTTTCTAGATCCTGAAATTTTTGCTATTGTTACGCTCTGTTTCTTATCTTCTGATTCTCTAGGGTCACTAGCGACAAGGAATTCTGCAACATCATGAAGTGGCTCCATTGTGGCACTAATTCCTATTCGTTGTACATTTGAATCTACTACTGAATCCATCAATGCTAAACTCAATGAAAGGTGGGTGCCTCTTTTTGTTGGAACAAGAGAATGCATTTCATCTACAATCAACCATTTTAAATCGTTTAATAAAGGCCTAAATCTCTTTGATGCTAGAGCCAATCCTAATGATTCTGGTGTGGTGATTAGAATATGAGGCGGTTTTCTTAGCATAGCTTCTCTTTCTTTCTGAGGAGTATCTCCAGTCCTCAATCCAACAGTGATATTCTTGGCCCTTCCTGGTAGATATTTTTCCTTAATTTCTGTTAGTGGCCCAATTAGGTTCTTCTGTATATCATTTGCCAAGGCCTTAATTGGAGAAATATAAATACATTGAACAGTATTTGTAAGAGAACCATCAAGTGCACGAGAAACTAAGTCATCAATAATTGATAAGAATGCAGTTAGAGTTTTTCCTGAACCTGTGGGAGAACAAAGTAATAGATGTTCACCATCTAGAATTCTTGGAATTGCATATTTCTGAGGATCAGTAAAGTCAGGAAATTTATCTTTGAACCAATTTTTTACTGGATCAGAGAGTCGATTGAATATCTCTTCACCATCAACAGGTTCAGTTACGTAATTAATTTCTGGCATTATTTTTCCTCACTTTGCGTCTTGAGGGTAATGAAGCTGTAAATTAATGCTTCTCAAGATTGCATAGAATTAGTACAAATATAGCATAAAATTGAATCTATCTCAAAACTACAATATTTCACTTAAACTTAGGATGGCTTGAAAACCTCTATCCAATCGTTATCAAATAATGAGCGAGGATGAACGCATATCAAAAATAAATTCTCTATTAAGAAGGAGAGGAATTATTCTACCTTCATTTGAATTATATGGTGGCGTTTCGGGTTTAATTGATTACGGCCCCATTGGTGCGGCGATAAAAAGAAAAGTTAATGATCGCTGGATTTATCATTGGTCTAAATTAGGAAATATTGTTGAAATTGATTCGCCAACAATTACTCCCGACAAAGTCCTTCAGGCCAGTGGGCATGTTTCTGAATTTAACGATTTCATGTCGGTTTGCTCTAAATGTAGATCTACATTCAGAAGCGACCACCTGATTGAAAATCATTATGATGATTCAGACTCAATGAATGCTAATCAACTTAAGGAAAAAATTGCAGAATTGAAAATTAAATGTCCATCATGTAATAGTCGAGAATGGAGTGATCCTGAGCCAATGAATCTGATGTTTTCTACAAAAATTGGAGCAATGAGTAATGGAAGAATTGCGTATTTGAGGCCCGAAACTGCTCAAGGAATGTTTATGTTATATCCTTCATTATTTAGGCATTTTAGACAGAAATTACCATTTGGAGCCATGCAAGTAGGGAAGGGATATCGTAATGAAATTAGTCCACGTCAGGGGATGATTAGGTTAAGAGAATTTAATATGGCAGAAATTGAATATTTTATTGACCCGGAAGATGATTTGGAAATTGATTATGGCAATTGGCCGGAAAAAATTTCATTCATATCAAGCAATTCAGAAAAAATTAGTTGCAGCATAAAAGAATGTTTTGAAAGGGGAATTGTTAGAGATAAGTTTGTAGCATTGTTCATAGCAATGACTTGGGAATTTCTAATTGATATAGGCATAGATTCCCAAAAAATTAGATTCAGACAACATAATTCCGATGAAATGGCTCACTATGCTAGTGATTGTTGGGACTGTGAATTGCTGGGCTCTCATGGTTGGATTGAGTGTGTAGGAATAGCAAATAGAACTTGTCATGATTTGGAATCGCATGAGGAGTTCTCAAAATCGAATTTGTTAAGAGGTTGGAGGAAATATGATGAGCCAACTTTTGTCTCTAGAAAGTATATTTCACCAATTTCTTCGATTATTGGCCCTAAGTTCAAGTCTGATGCAAAAGAAGTAAGTAAATCTATTTCAGAAATGGGGGAAATGCCAGAAAGTTTTCCATTTGATTTGACTTTACCTGATGATAGGGTTATGGAGATTACAGAAGAGATGATTGAACTAAAACAAGAGGATGAGGTCATTCATGGAGAATATTTTACCCCTCATGTTATCGAGCCAGCTTTTGGTATCGATAGGATCATATGGCATATTCTAGACCATAGCTTTATTGAAATAGAGAAAGAAGGAGATAGCTATACAATACTAAATCTTAAGGATATTGTTGCTCCTTATGATTTAGCAATTTTGCCGCTATTTGACAAAGACGAAATGATAAAAATTGCTAAATCACTGATGAAGGATATTAATGAGATTCCTAGGATAACTGGGCAAATGGACACCAGTAGATCCATTGGGAGAAGATATGCAAGAGCCGACGAGATAGGAATTCCATGGTGCATAACTGTTGACTATACGAGTTTGGATGATTCTACTGTAACAATTAGGCGAATGATTGATCAGAATCAAGTTAGAGTAAAAATTAAAGTTCTATTAGAAAAATTACGAAACGGTACTATTGAGGGACTTTTCTAACCCAATCTTCAAGTGTTGTCGAATATAGATTGTGTTAATTATGTCAGATGGCGATGACTGGGCTGAAAAATATCGTCCTGAAATGATTTCTAAATTGGTAGGCAATGATGATAAAATAAGTAAAATTAGAAAGTGGTTAGAATCTTGGGATGATGGGAAAATACCGAAAAAGAAGGGGATGTTATTATCTGGACCTCCTGGAATAGGTAAAACTACAATTGCATTAGCAATTGCGAAAGAAAGAAATTGGGATATAATAGAATTGAATGCATCTGAACAAAGGAATGCAGCAGCGATAAGAAATACTGCATCATATGGATCGCAACATATTTCTTTGACTAGTTTTGGAGATAGT
>Ga0115011_10000099_pt1 | contig 80806 bp, 51 predicted proteins | sample TroAtlMetagenome_2_FD_88705 | JGI IMG/M metagenome (GOLD analysis project Ga0115011, IMG submission 88705) | Marine eukaryotic phytoplankton communities from Atlantic Ocean - Tropical Atlantic ANT8 Metagenome | ecosystem: Environmental > Aquatic > Marine > Oceanic | place: Tropical Atlantic... | reverse complement strand
AGTTATCGCTGGATGCGTCCGAAAGATGAGATGACCGTTGCACACCTTTACGATCAACTCTCTCCAGTGCAACGACAAATTCTCGGCGACGCCACTTCGGCAAACAGTGCATATGATCCCAAGCCGGAAGACACTCCGCTTAAAGCCTGGCTCGAGGAACACGCCCCTCACCTTGCAACGGCATCCCCCCATGGAAACTCCGATGCGCGTCCCCCCGCTGGCGGTAAACGCGGTTCTAATATCGGCCGCAATTAATCCACCTTCAACCAGAGACCTTAAAATGCGATCCACATTACTTCTCACCACCCTACTGCTACTTAGTTCCAGTGCAGATTGCCATGGTCAACCCACCCCAGCGGGGCATTGGCCCCTCACAGCAGATGCCCGGGATATCTCTGGCAATGATCGGCATGGGGATGTTGAAAACGTGGATTTCACCGAAACTAATGGGGCTGTCTTTAATGGGCGAAATGGAAAAATCACGATCGATAACCCATTGGATTTGTTCCAAGGCAATTTCAGTATTAATGTCAATATCTACACGGCTGATGAATTAACCGATGTGATTGGAGATATCCTCTCGTGCTTCAATCCGAGTACACGTCAGGGTGTCAATTTTTCAATCATGAATTACGCTGGCATTACGAATGCCCAGTCTAATTGGCGCAACATCCATTTTGGCATTAACGACTGCCATCAAACTCCCAAATGGGAGGATTGCGGCCGTCCTGGCAATAGCATGTACGTTCGTTCTCTCACGGTATTCGACGGTTCTCTCTATGCCTCCACCTGGGAACCTGAAGAAGGAGGACAGGGACACATCTATAAATATGGAGGTGGACAGAAGTGGTTCGATGTGGGAGCTCCCGATCCCGCTAACTGTATTTCAACACTCGCTGTCTATGCCGGCCAATTATATGCTGGTTCTGAACTTTACAGTGGAGGCGGTTCGTCTCTGCCACTCTCACCCAATCAAAAGCATGGCGGGGTCGTTTATCGATACGAAGGTGGAAAACGCTGGACGAGCATGGGTAAAGTCGCTGACGTTCGCAGCGTAAGCGGTCTAGCTGTCTATAACGGAAAGCTCTATGCAGGTACGGGCTCTACCGGTGCCTGGCGAGACACGCCCCGGCATCGCGGTATGTATCGATTCGATGGGCCTGGCGATTGGACTGATTGCGGTTGTCCTGACATGCGAATTGTCCATCTGGGCGTTCACAACGACAAACTTTACGGGCTAAGTTACGACGGCGGGGGCTTCTTTGAATATCTCGGCGGCACGAACTGGAAGCAACTCGGACCAATCCCGGAAACCACACAGGCGTATGCCATGATCGTGTATCAGGGAAAGACTCAGGTCGCGACCTGGCCGACCGGCTCAGTTTACGAACTGGCCGGCCCTCAACAATGGATCCATCGAGGCCGGCTAGGGGAAGAGAAGGAAGTCATGGGGCTTTCCGTCTATAACGGCAGTTTCTACGCTGGTACGCTTCCACTTGCTAATGTCTACCGTTATGACGGGAACTCCAAATGGACCAATACCGGTCAACTCGACAAGACATCCGATGTTAAGTATCGGCGTGCCTGGTCAATGGCTGTTTACGAAGGGAAGCTGTTTTGTGGTGTGCTTCCCTCTGGCCGCGTCCACAGCCTTAGTGTGGGGCAAAACGCAACCTACGACAAAGCCCTTTCCGCTGGCTGGCATAATCTCACGGTCACCCGTACCCAAGGGGGAATCATCAAGTTATACGTCGACGGTAAGCATATAGCCACTAGCACCAATAATGCGATCGACGACGAGGTTGGGGATTTGAGTACCGGCACGCCACTCTATGTCGGCTATGGACAGCATGATTACTTTAATGGCAGGATGAGAGATCTAAGAATCTATACTGAGGTTCTCACCGACCTTCAGATTCGTCGTCTTTCTAAATAACCACGTTCTAGACACCCTTTCATCAAAAACCAATGCATCGAACTAAATACCTAATGCTGATCTTCTTCCTACTGGCAAATCTGACCTATGGTGAAGAAGCCAAAAAGACCGACAAATATCAGATCACAAAGCCACCGGCTTATTTAAGTCTTCCCCCGTTCTATACCAAGCATGTCAGTGCCAGCGGCTATCCGGTTTTGGGTTCAGACAAAGTCAACAATTATGCCTTGAAAGAAGCTGCCTACCTCATTGACCTGATGCTTGCCCATCGACCAGAACTTCGCAAAATCATGATTTCCAACAAGTCCCGCTGTGTTGTCATGGCCCACAATGAATACACCACCGATGTACCGGAACACTCTCATTTCACCCCGAAGATATACTGGGATGCCAGAGCCCGGGGATTGGGTGGCTCCGAAGAAGATCCTGTCTGTTCCGTTGGAGAAGAGAATGTTTTGTCATTTCGGGGAGATCCCTATCACGCCGAATGCATTCTGATTCATGAATTCGCACACAACATGCATTTACGAGGCTTGCTCCATCTTGACGCCACCTTTGATAAACGACTCAAGCAATCTTATGAAGACGCCCTAGCCAATGGATTATGGAAGACAAAGTACGCCTCGGTTAACCACCACGAGTACTGGGCTGAAGGAGTCCAGTCATGGTTTTCTAATAACCGCCCTCCTGATCACGACCACAATTTTGTAGATACACGGGAAGAGCTGATTGAATACGATCCTGGACTCGCTAAACTCTGTCGGGAAGTCTTTGGCGATACAAAATTAGTATACACCCGGGCTCCAACGCGATTACGTGGACATCTCAAGACATATAAACCGAGCCAGGCGCCCGAATTTGTTTGGCCGGCTCATTTACACAGGAAGATTGAGGAAATACGGGAAGAGGCTCGCAACCGCAAGTAACGGTCAATCACTCCTAAGCGATTAACTCAGATATCACATTACCTTCCGGCAGCCCTTCCGTTGGACGTCCATCGAGCGTATCGAACGTTTTGTGTGGATTCATGCCCAACGCGTGATAGACCGTGGCGGCATAGTCTTCCACAGAAACCGGTCGTTCTGTAATCTCCGCAGCATGTTTGTCCGTTGCCCCAAGCACCACACCAGTCTTCACACCTCCGCCACCCATGGTAAGGCTAAACGCCTGTGACCAATGATCTCGACCAGGTCCTCGCGAATCACTATTCAACCGAGAAGTCCGACCGAATTCTCCAGCCGTAATCACCAAAGTATCGTCCAGCATTCCACGTTCACTCAAGTCTTCCAGTAAAGCAGCGTAACCCTGATCATAGGGAGGCACTTCCGTCTTCAAACGTGGAAAGACTTCCGAGTGGTGATCCCAACCGTAACGCACATACCCTTTAACCGTCACGAAACGAACGCCAGATTCGACGAGACGTCTGGCAAGGAGTAAGCCTTGCCCAACACGATTGCGTCCGTACCTGTCGCGAACAGCCTCCGATTCCTGTGTAATATCAAATGCCTGCTTGGCTCGATTCGATGTCAACAAATCAAAGGCTTGTTCATTAAAGGCATCATGCGTTTTGGCAAATCGCATTTGCCGATCCACGTTAGCCTGAAACTGGTCAACGGCCTTTAACAAACTCTGTCTATCCGCCAAACGGTCGATACCAATCGAGTCGTTTGCAGCAAATGCCTCAACACCAAAGCTACTAGCATTGGGATCTTTTTCGACCAGAAACGGATCGTATTTCCTTCCTAACGCCCCGGCTTTCGCCTGCTCCCCGAAGAGAGTGCTCTTCATAGGGCCAACCTGAACATAGGCTGGCACGCTCGCTCTTCGGCGTGCTTCTGCTTGCCAAGCTAAGACCGACCCAAAACTTGGTGGATAAAAACCATCCGTATATTTTCGGCCACTTAGCAAGTGATGGTCACCTTTCCCATGAGAAGCCGTATATGAAAACATAGACCGAATCAGGCTGAATTTATCTACGGAACTCGCCAAATTAGGCATCAGTTCTCCAAGTTCCCAACCCGGGGTTTTCGTTTGAATTGGGTTAAGTTCCCCACGAATCTCAGCAGGCGCATCAGGTTTCAGATCGTACATATCGAGATGACTTGGCCCGCCAAACATCCACAACAGAATACAACTCTTAGGACGCCGACTTGTATTCGCCAGCGTTTCCTGTTGTAACAAGCCACTTAACGACACGCCCAACGGGGTCAATGCACCCACGGTAAGAAAATCTCTGCGTGTCGTACGCCTAGCAGGCATTACATTCCGATCCAATTAAAGTTTTACTGGTGTTATTTTAAGCAGAAAATCGTAATACCGCCAATAACAACATTACCACAACGTATAACCACCATCGATCACCAACCCCGCGCCGGTCATATAACGAGAAGCATCACTGGCAAGATAGAGGGCCAAAGGCCCCAGGTCCTCAGGCTTACCGTGGTCACCCATGGGAATTTGAGCTCGAAACGTTGAGACAACATCCGGTTTCTCTCTAGCCCACCGTTGATTGGGTTCGGTCATAAACCCCCCAGGTAAAATAGCGTTTACCGTAATTCCATGTTGAGCCCAGTCAGCAGCAACACTCCGGGTGAATTGAAGGATAGCACCTTTAGCCGTCTCATAATGACGCCCCGCTATATTCCTACCGGCTACAAGAGAATTAATCGAACCGATATTGATAATGCGTCCGCCTCTGTCCGCGTCGATCATTGCCTTCCCAATCCGACTAGTGCAGACGAACGTACTTGTCAGATTAAGATCCATCAGTTCCCGCCATTTCTCCAGCGGCATCTCTTCTGTGGGAATATCCTCGCGTCGCCCACCAACGTTATTGATCAAAATATCGACTGACGAGTGCGCTTCAATCACCTGAAGACAAGTCGCCTCACAGACATGGGGATCATTCATATCCGCCTGAATAGTCCAGCACTTTCGTCCAAAACTACCAACTTCTTTTGCGATAGCTTCGAGACTATCGCTTCGGCGGCCAGTCACGATGACGTCCGCCCCGGCTTCAGCAATGGCCAAAACCATTTCTCGGCCGAGTCCCCGACTTCCTCCGGTAATCATCAGCTTCTTACCGTCGAGACGAAATCTTTCAAAGACGCTCATTCAACCTTCCCTTCGTTCAACGACTCTAAACGCGAGAGAAATTCCTCCGCCATCTCTGGCAACCCAAAATCGGGACTCCAATGCCAATCCCTGCGCGCCGCCTGATCATCTATCCGGCGTGGCCATGAGTCAATTAAGTCAGCCACTTGCTCATTCAATGCGAACTCAATTTTCACTTGTGGAACTCTTTTTTGGATTTCAGTAACAATTTCACCGGCGGTCGGAGCACAGCTAAACAGATTGTAGGAGGCGCGACTCAACCTTGCGGCCGGAGCGTGTGTCAGCAAGTCAATGGCCTTCAAGCAATCCTCTATATACAAAATCGCCGGATTTGCTGACTCTCGAACCTGAAGCGTATAGCCACCCTCACGTACAGAAGCGATAAATACGTTCGACGCATACGAACTCGCAGCGCCCGGGGATGGATAGGGGGAAATCACGATGGGAAGGCGGAGACTGCGAAAATCCAGTCCCAGAGTTTCTTTGTAATAAAACCCTAAGCGTTCGACAGATGCTTTGGTGAAGCCATAAAAACCACGCGGCCATTGCTCACAATCTTCAGGAACCGGATCCGGTAACGGGCTTCCAAATGAGGCGATTGAGCTCAAAAATACAACTCGATCAACTCCGAATTTCAAGGCGGCTTCGAAAGTATTGAACGCGCCCTGCATGTTGACTTCCCAGGCAGTATTGCGATCCGCCTCGCTTTGCCCCGAAAGCAGCGAGGCAAAATGTAGAATAACGTCCGGACGCTCCCGCCCCACCATGTCATCTATTTCGGCACGTTCCGTTACATCCAATCGCTGATACGTTGCATTATCGCCAATCGTAGAAAACGGGGCCTTCGCGATGTCTGTTAAAAGCACTTCGGCATCAGGCGGAAGACGCTGGCTAAACTGACAGGCAATATTTCCAGCTCCACCGGTAACTAAATATTTCATTCAAATTCTCCTCGACCCCTGAGTTTACCAAATTGCCATGAATTCCGGCAGAAACAATCAGCCCCTGAACGATTCTGCGTCGGAGCATTATAATATTCGTATGCAAAACGAAATTTTATGGACCCCAACCCCTTCCTCGTCGTCTACGGAAATGGCGCGCTATTTAAAGCACGTCAGCGAGACTTTCCCTACCCATGATATTTGTGACTATGAATCACTTTACCGTTGGTCAGTCGATCATTATGACGAGTTCTGGCAAGACTGGCTTCATTACAGCGGGATCATCTTCGACGGAGACGCAACTCCTGCCCTTACAGGCAGCGGGTTACGGGGATCCCGTTTTTTCCCTCAGGTACGTCTCAACTTTGCCGAAAACCTCTTACGTCATACAGGTGCTTCCACCTCACTTGCAGGTATTTCAGAATCGCGGGGCGATCAAGATATCTCTTTTGATGAATTAAGATCCCAGGTTGGTACGATTCAACATCGATTAAGAGAGCACGACATTGAATCGGGAGACCGGGTAGCTGCCTTCGTGCCTAATATTCCCGAAACCGTAGTAGCGGCATTGGCCACGGCAGCGTCCGGGGCAATTTGGTCCAGTTGTTCTCCAGACTTCGGAACACAAAGCGTCATTGACCGCTTCGAACAGATCGAACCCAAACTTCTCTTTTGTGTAAATGGATTCGTTCATAACGGCAAGACGATTGACTGTCGCGAAAAAATAATCGAAATCTCAACACAACTCCCAAGTCTACAAACTATCGTCGTCATTGAACTCATCGATCTCCCCATAGCTCCCCAGGCTAGCGATGACTGGTTTTTATGGAATGATTGGACTGCGGGAGAAAAACACGAGCCAACCTTTAAGCGTCTTCCATTTGATCACCCTCTCTACATCATGTACAGTTCGGGAACCACTGGGAAACCGAAGTGCATTGTTCACGGTGCCGGCGGAACGCTTCTTCAGCAAACGAAAGAACTAATATTACATACGGATGTTAGACCCGGAGACAACATCACCTACATCACCACCTGTGGTTGGATGATGTGGAATTGGCTGATAGCAGCGTTGTACACCGGTGCCGAAGTCACGTTATTTGATGGATTCCCAGCCGTTCCGACGATTGCACGATTATGGGACTTGATCGATCAACGGGGAATTACTCATTTCGGAACAAGCCCCAAATACCTGGGGGCCTGCCGACGCCGGATTACTCCTTCAGAAACTCATAATTTAAGTTCGTTACGTGTTGTCATGAGCACCGGAGCCCCATTGCAACCAGAAGACTTCGACTGGATATACCAATCGGTGAAGCCCAACGTTCAGCTAAGCTCCATTTCAGGGGGAACGGATATCATCTCTTGTTTCATGTTAGGCAACCCCCTGCTCCCTGTTCACCGGGGTGAAATCCAGTGTCTGGGGCTGGGGATGGATGTAGAATCTGTCGACAGTAAGTTTCAGCCACTGGATGCAGGCAGTAGCCAAAAAGGCGAATTGGTATGTAAATCGCCTTTTGTAAGTAGGCCTGTCAAGTTTTGGAATGATAATGATGGTGAGAAATATCGCAAGGCATACTTTAATGAGCGAAGCGATCGCTGGGCTCATGGAGACCTGATTGAAATAACCGGCAGTCAGGGCACGTGTGGTGGGGTGATTGTTTATGGCCGCAGCGATGCCACGCTGAAACCAGGTGGCGTTCGAATAGGCACCGCTGAGATCTACCGAATCGTAGAAAACTTACCCGAAGTCGCTGACAGCCTAGTTATTGGACAACCCTGGAGAGGTGACATTCGAGTTGTTTTGTATATCAAACTAAAATTGGGATTCAGTCTGGACAACCTTCTCAAATCCAAAATCCGGAGCACCTTACAAACAAAGGCATCCGCAAAACACGCACCTGGATTAATTATCGAAGTTGACAAAATCCCCTACACTCGCAGCGGCAAGAAAGTGGAGCTGGCGATACGCGATATTGCAATGGGACTTGAACCCACCAACCGCGAAGCGTTACAAGACCCGACTGCGTTTGACGAGTATTACAAGCTCTCATAGTCCATCAACAGATACTCGTCAGGCCGGGCACAGAGCCCGATACATCAAGAAAAATGGGAAGCTTTAAAACGACAGCAGGCCTCTGTCTGTCAACAAAGACCTGTTGTCATTTTAGTTTTGATTACGACTGAGAATTACTTTTCTTCACCCTCAGGATGATCGTGACCTTCGTGATCATGACCTTCGCCATCGTGATCATGATCATGAGCGTCTTCTGAAATCCCCTTACCCTTAGTGGCTAACGCATCAACTTTTGCGACCTCATCCAATGCGTTGAACTTTTCGACACATCCGGGACAGCAAAACCCAACGGTAGCGCCATCATAATCAGTACGGCCACCATCGTCGGTTACTTCATGCCCCATAATTGGGCAGTGCGTATTCACCAGGTTGACTTCAACAGTCGGCGTGGCTGTTTCTCCGCCATCATCCGAACTACAACCCACTAGTGCTGTCATAACAGCCAACGCTGTAATAAGTGCATATTTCACGGTCTTGTTCCTATTTATTAATTTTATTCAGGGGAGGACAGTTGTTTCACACCTTAATGTTATCATGTCACTTCTAAGATGCCCCGTTTTTTTCGCCTAAAACGGCTCCCAGCTTTGAATTTTCTTCCGCGCGACTTCAAACTCTTCCAACAGGCGTTCTGCGAGTGCACGCGACTTTCCCTGTAGATTATTTTCTTCGCCTGGGTCTCTACTTAAATTAAATACCAACGGAGGATCCTGTGCGATGCTAGGCTCCCGCTTGCCCGTTTCGGGTTCTCTTGTCCGTTCTCTTGTCTTTAAGTGGATCTTATATTTTCCGCTACGATAGGCCATCGCATCACGGAAATAATAGAGATGCTTCGTCCGTGCACTCGGCGTCCCCTGCAACCAGACTTCCGACATATCCATTGAATCGATCGCATGGCCCTCCGGAATGCTGACCCCGACAATCGAAGCCAATGTGGCATAAACATCGTAATGCGTCATCAACCCGTCATGTTTTCCGGGCTTCAGATTGTCAGGCCAGGAAACGATAAACGGCACGCGTGTCCCCCCTTCCCAGGTCGTCGACTTTTGACCCCGCAAGGGGCTGGCAACACCGCTAAATTCAGTGAACATCGACCAGGGCCCATTGTCACTGGTAAAAACGACAATCGTATTCTTTCGCTTTCCCGTTTCTTCCAACGCTTTAACAATCTGCCCCACCGACCAATCTAGCTCTGCCAACACATCACCATACACGCCATTCCGGCTGACACCCTGAAATTGCTCTGACGCGAATACCGGGACATGCGGCATATTATGAGCCAGGTAAACAAAGAACGGGTTTTCATTATCTGTTTTAATAATGTCTATGACTTCTTCGGTATACCGTTTTGTAAATCCTGACTGGGAAACAACAGGGCCTAGATTTTCTCGATTCAGATAAAGCGGGGTCTTCCAGGATTCTTCCGCTGCACTACGGAATGACTCATAGTTCGGAGCGGGGCCGTCCCAATCATTGCTCCCTCGCGTTCCACACCAGTAATCAAATCCCTGATCCAGAGGGTGCAAACCCTCTGACATTTCAAGATGCCATTTACCAATCAGGGCTGTCCTGTAACCAGCTGCTTTCAACAATTCGGGGATCACGATCGCGTCCGCCAGTCGCCCCCAGCGTCCTTTGGAATTACTCCAGGGGCGGTTAGGGTGACAGCCCGTCATTAGGCCACGACGACTTGGCGCACACCAGGCAGAGGCGTGAAAGTCGGTCATCCGTAATCCATTACCTGCCAACGCGTCGATATGAGGGGTATCGTTTAATTTGCTGCCATAGCAGCCCAGATCTCCGTAACCCAGATCATCTGCGAGTACATAGATAATATTAACGTCCTTTAACTCACCTGCGGCCCCGACAACCGGGCCTGTGCAACTAACGAAAACGGCGGTCAAAACACTAAGAACAGAATTAAAGTTCATCTACAACACTTCCCAAGACAAATGGATGGCGATTTAATTCCTGATATTCTACACCACACTATTCTGCTGTTTCATGATTTCATCGGCTAGAATGAAAACGCTCACTAATTTCATGCCACTGTATTTAACAAGTTGACAATCCAATGCTAATTCGAGCCCTTACCCTTTGTTTACTGACCGTGCCGGCCCTCTCAGCTGCTGACTGGCCTCAACACTTAGGTCCTTTGCGGACAGGTCATTCCCCTGAAAAAGGGCTCATAACGACATGGCCCGCTGACGGACTGAAGAATGCATGGAAAGTCCCCGGCGGCGTAGGCATGTCGGGGATTGCCGTTCAGGACTCACTGGCAGTCACCCTTATCCAGAAAGAGGGCCAGCAATACGCGCTCGCGCTCGATGCTAACACAGGGGATACTAAATGGGAATTCGCCATTGGACCTGAATACAATAACGCCATGGGCAATGGGCCACGAGCCTTCCCTGCTCTCACTTCAACGCAGGCATTTGTCTTCAGTGGCCAGGGCATTCTTGCTGCCATTAGCCTCAAAACCGGCAAACTCCATTGGAAGCACGACACCATCCAAGAACATCAAGGCGAAGTTGCCGATTACGGAATGGCAGCATCTCCTTTAGTCATCGGAAACGTCGTGGTCGTCACTACGGGACATAAAAACGGTGTCGCCATAGCAGCCTACAGCGCCGAGGAAGGAAAACCCCAATGGCAAACCAATTTTCCAGACTCTGTTGGCTATTCCTGTCCCGCCCTTCTTGAAGTCGCCGGTGAAAAACAACTTGTCGTCTTCACGGGTACGCACTTACGCGGATTATCGCTGCTCGGTGATCCACTCTGGAAATATGAATACATAACACCGTATGACTGTAATATCGTGACGCCGCAACTCATTGATGGCGACATCTTCATCTCGTCTGGTGAAGATCATGGTGCAGTCCGGCTTAAAATCACCAAATCAGAAGCAGACTATACGATTCAAGAAGTTTGGTCTTCACAGGGACGCACGAGTGTGATGCGAAACGAATGGCAAACGTCAATCCTAAGCCAAGGCCACCTCTTCGGCTTCGACAATATAGGTGGTGCAGGCCCCATCACCAACCTTCATTGCCTCAATGCGACAACTGGAGAAGCTCTCTGGAAAATGCCGCGTTTCGGCAAGGGAAATGCCATTGCAGCCGACGGCAAACTTTTTATCAGCATGATGGACGGCAATGTGATTATTGCCAATCTCAATCAAGATGAATATCAGGAACTTGGTCGACAAAAGGTAACACGCGGAACACGACAGGCTCCCTCGCTCAGTGACGGGCTTCTCTTTTTACGGGATGACGAGTCGATTTATGCCATCGACATTTCAGGAAACTAATCTTATTTTGCCAGCAAGCTTTAATAGCTCCAAAGTGTAAGAGTGTTTACAGCCTTGATCAGGATCTTCCCCTGTAGAAAGACAGGCGCTGCCCAGGTTGCATCGTTTGCAACTTTATAAGAGCGGACTTCATCGTATTGTTTTGTACCGCTTCGAAGAATCTTGAGATGACCATTATTTATAAGCGCGGCCACATAGCCTGGCATCGCCAGAAAGGTCACATTGTTCGCACTGCGTGGTGGTCCCTGCCAAATAAATTCGCCCGTTTGGGCGTCCAAGCAAAATAATTGGCCAGCGTTGTAGTGTGTCATGCCATAAACACGAGATCCGCTGACAATGGCCGAACTCATATCCAAAGCTGCCTTGGGCTGATACCACTTCTCTTTCACGGACCATTTGGCCCCACTCATTACTGGCTGAAAACTATACATTCCTCTGTTCTCCCCACCAACAATCACATGACCTTCATGAATCGCCGGTGTAGGCATGTTTTGATTGTGTGTTAAGTGAGGCAGCGGAAATCGCCACAGTTCTATCCCGGTTTCCACTTCGACACCCACGACTGCTTCGTGATTCCACTGGACAACCTGATGCACGCCTTGGAAATCAGCTAGCAATGGAGACGCATAGGCAGTACCATCCTTACCACTCCTCCAAAGTTCGCGACCGCTCTTCGCATCCATCGCTACCAGCGCCCCCACTTCATCGTTACCAAAATGCACCATCACGCGACTTCCGGAAACGATCGGTGAGGTCGAAGCCCCCCAGTAAGGGTGCCCTTTCTCAAATTGTTCACTGTAATCCCGAACCCACAACTGTTTGCCTGACTTCGCATCCCACGCAGCCATCACTCCCGAAATGCTCAGCGTAAATATCCTTCCATCAGCAAGCAGCGGATTAGACTTGGGGCCTTTACCGTGATACTCTCCGCCTCCACCAATCCTGAACGGTACGTCAAAAGCCCGACGCCATTGAGTTTGCCCCGTTTTCAGATCAACACACTGCATGACTTCCTGCTCACCTTGACGAGTGTGGGTGAAGACAAGATCGTCCTGAACCAGTGGCGTGCCATACCCTGTCCCCACTTCGATTTCCCAGACCTTCGTCAGCTTTTCAGGCCAGACTTTAGGGGGTACAACATCCTTAACCCAGCCATCTCGATTTGGGCCCAGCCAACCGGGCCAAAACGGCGACCCCGCCAACAAACTAGAGCAGCTAAGAACGAAAACAAGACAAGTTAGTAAAGCATAGTTTTTAGTAGTATTCATAATTCGACTGGCAAAGGTTTTTAATGAGCTTAAAATCAGGTTTCAGTTGTTTCTCTACACCTATCCGTCAATATAACAAATGCCATTTATCACACCTACTCGGTTCACACTCCTGATCCTATTTCTCCTTCAGGCACTCCTGTTACCAGCAGCCGAGCCAACGGAGGGATACAAATCACTCTTTATTGGTCATAGCTTCTTCGTTCCTATGGCACGCGGGATGACCACTCACGCCCATCGCGCAGGATTCAAGAACCACGAGCAGTTGGTCTTCTTCGAAGGCGGCGATCGGGGGACACCGGGATATTTCTGGGAGAACAGCCGCCATAGCGACAACATCAAAAAAGCACTCCAATCGGGCGAAATCGAACTATTCGGCATGACTTGGACGGGCGTCGGAAGGGGAAAAGGAACGTTTGAACACTTCAAGCTCTGGGTAGATTATGCCATTAAACACAATCCTAAGACGACCTTTTGTTTAGCCATGCCATGGGGACGGTTCCCCGCTCGTTACAAAATCGATGTTTTTACTCAGGAGATGAAAAAGGCTACCGCTACTTTCCACGGAATTATCGATCGTTTACGTGAAGCTTATCCTGAAAACGAATTTTTCTGTATTAACTATGGCCAAGGTGCCGTGGAACTAAAAAGGCTATACCATGCAGGGAAATTGAACGCTGTCGACGGCCAAACCAAAAGTAAAGACAAAGGTACATCGGGAATCTTCACGGATGCTCTGGGGCATCCCGACAAGATTCTTGTCGAACTTGGTCAGCTAATCTGGTTAGCGACGATCTACGACGTCGATCTAAGAAACTATGAGTACGACCACGGTTTCGACATTACTCTAAAGACAATAGCCACGAAGGTCATTGCAAACGATGACCACGGCAGACAATGGAATGACGAAAACCAATAGGACTGTGCCTCAACCATAACGCTAAGCCAGAGCTTCAGAACCTATGGTTGCCAGCGTTACACTACTGAGCACGACGCAATTTAACAATGCGACCATCAACGTTCCAGTCCTGAACGAACAGGTTCCCGTCGTTATCAAAGTAGGAACCGTGAGTACCGCTGAAGACACCTTCACGCCACTGAGCCTGTGGAATCCCATAAGCACGACCTTTGCCAGCATCGTCATTATGTCCGAGCACAGCGCAAATCGTATTCGCTTTATTAAGGATTACAACCCGTCCATGCAGGTCAGGCACCGAAACATAATCACCCTGAACTACAGCTGACGTGGGCATCCCTAAGCCTGTAATCACGACTTCAATAAATTCACCTTCCAGCGAATAGTGTAGAAGCCGCCCTTTTGGCTGGTGGTTTCGATCGCAAACCAAAAGGCGCGGGGGATCATAACGTGTATCGAGCGTCATACCGTGAGCGGTGTTAAACTGCTTCAGTTCATTGCCCTTTTCACCGAAGTGGAATTTGTACTTACCTTGTTTGTCATACACAAAGATGTGGTTACTGGCATAACCATCCGATAGATAAATATCACCATTGGGAGCAACCGTAATGGCCGTCGGGCTATAGCGCGCGTAATCCAGACCAGCAGCTTTTGGATCTAGCCGCAAAACAATTTCCCCGGAGTGAGCATTGAACTTCACACCTTCGCCGGCCACATTGCGAGCACCATAGATAAATTCAGCATCACCTTCTTTACGGATTTCAATGTCATGCAACATCGTATAATCAGCACCCAGATACTCCTGAATCACTTTTCCGTCAGGTGAAAACACGACTACGCCTTTGTTGGCGCTCACATAGACATTGTTCTTACTATCAACAACGACGCCGCCATGGGTTGCCCCTAAAGCAGAGCTTCCGTCCGGACGTAAACCCCACCCTGGGACAGTCTCAAACTGCAAGCTCCCTGACCCCATTCGCACAGGCAATACTTTATCTTGCCCGAAAACGGTCACCGTGGTGCAAACAAACATCACGATAGCAACAAATACAGATTGAATTTTCATTCGTAACTTTCCTTAGAGAGGGATAATCGTTCCAGTGCTCTCTACTTTACCAAATCCGACGAACATTTACCTGAGAAGCAACCGTACACTCCTCTTAAAGGCCTGACCCATGTACACATTCAATCAGGGTACCGCTTCATCAAAAAGGCAAGCAAATCACTCAACTGTTGATCCGTTAAAAGATTGGTTAGTCCCTCTGGCATGACACTAGTGGACTTTTGAACGGTATCAATATCATCGGGATTCAACACTATCAACCTCTGGGCCTGTGGATCGAATAAAGCAAGTCCCCCCTCTACCTCGCTCTGTCTGGTTTTACGTTCGTAACCCTGCAGCACTTTCCCATCCCGGGTAATCACCCGCAACGAAGCAAAGCCTTCTTTCACTTGTCTGTTCGGCCAGATCAACTCCTCGACAATGCGCTCTCCCGACAAGGTGGTGCCAAGACCTGTTAAGTTCGGGCCGATGGAACCTCCCTTTCCCTTCACACGATGACAGGAAGTACAGGCGACTGCGTTAAAAACAACTTCTCCACGCTGAGCGTCACCAATGGTAGCAGCTTGTTGCTTTAAGGATTTCACCAATGCCTCACTAAACTTAGGGGGTTCCGAGCTAACCCCCAGTTTAGACGCCAGCACCGCCAACAATTGCTGCTCGGCGCGTCCCGTCGCCAACAAGGCAGACAGCAACTGCTGAGCCTGTTTCCGATTTAGTTCCATGCGTTGAATTACCTCGGAAAGTTGCTGATTCGCCGCACGCTGCTGCAAGAGTACTGAAAGCAACCGCTGGCGACTTTCGTCGTCCATCCCGGGGACATGCAACAACTCAGCTCCGGCCTCCATGGCGCGGGCGGAATCCAAATCAGCTAACGCCCCAATCAATTCCATTCTCAAACGTATGGACAACGAAGCATCTAACAACTTAATCAAACCTTCACGCCCCTTTCCCTGTTCCAATAACGCCAAAGCCTGAAACGCTGCGATCCTTACCTGATCGGGAGCATCGACATCCCCCGCACTAAAATAAATCCCGGGCTTACATGCATCTACATCCCAGGCACCTGCAAGTAAGATTGCGCCTGCCCGGATTCCTACATCTGTGCTATCAACCAATTCAATCAACGCCGGCTGCCAGTCTCCTGGGGGTCGTACTTCTCGAAAGCTGGCATTGGCTGCGACAATCCGTAGTGCTTTTGCGTGCAGATCGGCATCATAATCGTCGCCAATTCCAAACGTCGTTAAGTGCAAAGAAAACTCATAAATATCTTGCGAATTACCGGCGGTCAGAATATTCACCAGAACCTCCAGTCGCGTTTCAGGATCGAGATCCGGACTATAGAAGGATCTCTTAAGGCTATCGACTAATGCCCCCCCACCTAACTCTGACAGAATCGCAGCCAACTCCGCCGCATTTTCAAATTGCAAATCCCCCTTCTCGAACGCTGGTCGCCAAACCGGGGATAAATACCGAACTGCCTGCCGAAATGCGTAATCGATCCAACCATCTTTTTCTCCATGCACAACTTTCGCAGCAACCGCAATACTCTGAGGTAACGGAATGGCTGCACAAGCCATGACAGCCTCCAGCCTGACACGAGGGTGAGTATCCGAAACCATTGAAGACAGCAACGTTAGAGGAGAGTCTAACCGATCACTCCAACGACCCACCATGCGTGCAGCAAACGCGCGGGCATTTGGATTCGGAGACACTAAGTTTTGCTCCAGTATTACCCGGTCGACAATCTCCAACGTTGCCAACGCACTAAGTGCTTCAAACAAGTTGTGAGAATAGTCTACCTGTGCTGGGTCCAATGACCTTACCCATCGCTGAATTGCTGAGGAGACTTCCGCATCATCTCGAACCGTCAACGCCCGCTTAGCTAAATACCGGGTGACATGTTCGGGTGCTGCAAGGCTTGCCACAACTTCATCCACGCCCGCTTCTAACAGATTGGGGGGGAGAGTAGCATCACGCTTTGTTGAGATTCGCCAGATTCGCCCATGTGCTTTATCTCTATCCGGATGACGGTAGGCATCGTCCTGATGGCAGGTAATCGGGTTGTACCAATCCACAACATACACTGCGCCATCAGGCCCAACCTTTACATCGACTGGGCGAAAGTTGCGATGGGATGATTTTAGTAAAGGTTCTTCCCAGTTCAGTCGAAACCCGGAATCCTGATCTTCCAAGGAGAACCTTTTAATACGATTCTGCTTGAAGTCTCCGACCACAAAGTGGCCCTGGTATTCCAATGGGAGGTGACGTCCATCCAGCAAGCCTACACCGCAGTACCCACCAGGATCACCAATACGTCCTAACCTTCTCCGATGATGCACAGGGATTTGCCCCGGGGACAAAAACGTGACTCCACCGGCACCATCCACGCAAAAGATCTGACCCCAACGATCAAATGCCACACCCCATGGATTCCCTGGCCCCATGAAGTCATCCAAAAGCGGATCTAACTGCTGTCTGCGAGGACGTAAGCGATAGAATCCGGCCTGATACAACTCACTGTTCCCCCAGGGGGTTTCTACACGAGACTCACAACCGTCGCCTTGGCCGAAGTATAACTCTCCGTCTGGACTCCAAACAAATGAATTGATTGTCTGATGGGAGTCACCGTTTCCGAATCCTCCCATGAGCACATGTTTAGAATCGGCTTTAAGATCGCCATCCTCATCACGCAGGAACAACATCTCTGTATTCTGCCCGATGTAAACACCACCATCTCCCCATTCGATCCCTGTCGGAATATTTAATCCTTCGGCAAACACCGTCGACTTGTCAGCCTGACCATCCTGATCAAGGTCTTCAAGCACGATCACTTTGTCATTTGGAATATCACCAGGAAATACGTGCGGGTAAGTCGTTGTCACGGTCACATACATTCTCCCCGCCGGATCCCATCGCAAATTTAACGGCGAAGTAAGGCCTTGTTCCTCCGAAGCGAAGAGATTCACTTCAAATCCTTCGGGTACTACAAATGACTCGAGTTCTGACTGAATATCTGCCTGTGGATCCCCATATAACTTTTCTGGGCGTGGTCGATTATCGCCAGGATCTTTTTGACCTCGTGCGATCGCAAAGATCCGCTCCTCTGCAAGGGCTACCAAAGGTTGCAATTTTCGCCACTCCTCCCGAAACGGGATATAACTATCCCCTCCACGGGTGAACTCACGTCGCGAGTCATCTCCGTATAGCAACTTCCAATTTGCCGGCCTCCAGTAGTCATACCAGAGGCGTTGCTTTTCCTGCACTGCATCCAAAAGAGCCGAATCTTCAATGTCCCCTGGGGTCATTCCTAACTTGAAAGCTATTTCCGTATCGGTCAACACCTCATGACCACCCAAAGTATGTACACCATTCCCGGTTCTTCGTTTCTCCCGATCGAAAAACAAGTTCACAAAGGTGGCATCAAACTCTCTGGCTAGCTTTTCTGATACCTTTACGTATTCTGCCAATGCCATATTGTGTCTGGAGACATCCGGAATCAATGAGCTCTTCGGTTTTTCAAAAGGAATTGGCGTGATCAATACGATATGACGGGCCTGCTGAGCAACATCCTTTAACAACTTACGATAATGCTCTTCAAAGTCCTGCAAACGCCCCAGCCCATCCATAGATTCCATTTGACCGAATTGCATCATGGCCACCGTCATCCCGATGTGACGAAATTGCTCCAAGCGATCACCAAACCCATCGGGACGCCACCGTTCCTTAACCGTTCCGAGACGATAAACCGTATCCGCCTCCCACGAAAGATCCCTAAAACGCACTTCTGTTTCTGCATTAACGAAGGCGTCCGTTAGATAATATTCCAGTGCCCCGGCCCGCACACTACGAACCATATTGGTGCCGCCCAAAAAGGCAACCACGTCCCCATCTTCCAACCGAATCTTTTCAGCTCCCAACAAAAACCCGTTGTGTAAAAACACCAGTGCGAGCAATGGCACCAAGACAAACGAACGCATACATCTCTTCCCTTATTCAAAGCGAGGCTAAGGCTTCATTTTAGGCTATAGCAGCGTATATATTCCAATGGCCCGTTTCCGCCCCACCGAAGATTTAAAACTAAACACCAGCCTCGCTGACCCCCTATAATAGCAGGCATGAGAAAAACCGCTGTTGCTCTACTCCTGAACGTGCTCTTAGGCCATTCTTTAACTGGCGAAGATACGAGCGCCGAAATCGAATTCTTTGAAAAACGAATTCGTCCCATCCTCGTTGCTAAGTGCTATGAATGTCATAGCACGGCAGCTGCAGACATCAAAGGCGGCTTAACCCTTGACTCACGAGGCGCGCTGCGAAAAGGAGGCGATACTGGCCCCGCCGTGATCCCCGGAAATCTAAAAGAAAGTCTTTTGTATTCTGCCTTACAACATGACTCTTTTGAAATGCCTCCGGAAGAAAAGCTTTCGGATACTGTGATTAACGACTTTAGAATCTGGATTCTAGCTGGTGCAGCGGACCCGCGTGACATGCCCCCGAATCCCGAACAACTCGCGGCACAGATCTGGGAAGACGCCTTCCAAAGCCGACAATCGCTTTGGAGTTTTCAGCCATTAAAGGCCTACGCTTCCCCTGAGCTAGAAGAAAATACCTGGTCAACACTGCCCGTCGATCGATTTGTGCTCAAGGCGCTTCGCGCAAAGGGGCTAAACCCGGCGCCTTTGGCAGACAAAGCGACACTGCTCCGCCGGCTTAGCTACATTCTCACCGGACTACCTCCAACCGAACGCGAAACGCTGGCATTCACAACGGATCCTTCGCCACAAGCATGGCAAACGGCAATCTCTTACTATTTATCATCACCCCATTTTGGCGAGCGATTCGCACGGCACTGGATGGACGTCGTACGTTATACCGACACTTATGGCTACGAATGGGATGTACCGGCTAAGGGAGCATGGCGTTACCGAGACTACCTTATCCGCGCTTTCAACTCCGATGTCCCCTTTGACCAGTTAGTTCGGGAGCAGATCGCCGGTGATTTGCTTCCCGTTCCCCGCATTAACAAGGAGTTACAACTGATCGAATCCCATATCGGTCCGATGTTCTACCAATTAGGTGAACACCGTCATGGAGACAGTCAGGAGTTCGAGGGAATCCACCAGGAGATGATCGACAACAAGGTTGACGCATTTTCCAAGGCTTTCCAGGCGCTCACGATTTCCTGTGCAAGATGCCATGACCACAAACTCGACCCCATCACCCAGGCCGAGTACTATGCTCTCGCAGGTACTTTCATGTCCTCTCGCTGGATTAGTCGTACCATTGACCTACCAAGTAGAAATGCGGATATCAAAATACAGTTAGCAGCTACAAAAACTAAGTTGCGAGATGCCTTAGTCCAGGTTTGGACCGACGATCTTCGAACTAATATCAATTCCGAAACGCTGGACCGTATTCAACCACCTTCAGACCTTCCCATCGGCGACATTAACCATCCCTGGAATCAGATCTATAAACTAAACGATTCGGAAATCAGCAAACAATGGGTTTCGCTCAGGCAACAACACCGAACGACCGACTTGGAAGCCGAGCAATACAACGAGACCCATTACAACCTTGTAGCCGATTTTCGTCAGGGCGATGTAGAGGGATGGTTCACCGATGGTCATGGCATTGAATTAATCCCCGCGTCTGGCGAGTTTACGATGCACAAGGGAGAGGAATTTGTAAAGTCGTTACTTTTACCGGGCATCGCGACCTCACGGCTGTCAAGCAAACTTAACGGCGCTCTCCGCAGTCCTCTATCCAAAAGCTTTTCAGGATTATTTTTACATGCATTGGCTGCTGGTGGGGATCTGTCCGCACAACGGACCGTCATCGACAACGCATTTCTTTGTGAAAAACAACAGTACTACGCCAATGATCGCTATGCGTGGAAAACATTAAACCTCTACAAGGATGACGACAGAAAGATCTTCCTGGAGTTCGCCACGAAGACAAGCAACCCAAACTTCCCTCCTCGATGGGGCTTAGGGACTAAACTCACCGAGGAGATGGAGACGTCACCAACCAGTTGGTTCTCGATCAGTAAAATCTACACGGCTCAAGGGCCCGGCTCGCCCAAAAAACGGCTCACCGCCTTTCTAGACCTGTTTGAATTAGGTCCTCCAACCAGTAAATCTGAAGCTGCATTGCTTTATCAACAATGGTTGCTTTTGATGGTCAAAGCATGGGGGGAAGGCACGGCAACAGACGACCAGATTCAAGTCCTCAACAACCTGTTGCAAACCCCCTGGCTCACTAAATCCAGCAACGATAAACGACTCAAACCAATCCTTGATCACTATTGGACACTCGAGGCTCAACTACAATCCCCTCGTACCGTTAATAGTCTGGCCGACCATGATCCCGGCCAAAACTATCGACTTAACGTTCGTGGTAGCTACTACGACCTCGGCGAACCTGTACCACGTGGTTACCTTCGTTTATTTGCGGAAGATGACAACAAGTCGCTACCATTTCGTTCAAATGGCAGTGGTCGATTAGAGTTAGCTAAACTCGTCGCTTCGGCGGAAAACCCACTTACGGCTCGGGTTTACGTAAATCGAATCTGGCAGTGGTTGTTTGGTACAGGTATCGTCGACACACCGAGCAACTTCGGTAAACTCGGTGGGCAGCCGTCTCATCCGGAACTTCTAGACTGGTTAACGCTGAGATTCATTGCAAACGGCTGGTCAACAAAATCATTGATCAGAGAATTGTTACAGACCCAGACCTGGCGACAATCAGGAACACTTCATGCCGAAGCGTATGAGCTTGACCCTGGCAACCGCTTCCTACATCACTATCCGACGAGACGACTGGAGTCCGAAGCCATCGGTGATGCGATGCTCGCCAGCGCGGGAATACTAGATCGTCAATTGTACGGCGCACCCCACAATCCATACAGGACAGCCGAAGATGAGATGAAACGTTTGTTTAGTGGCCCGATAGACGCCAATCGTCGTCGCATGATTTACACCAAGGTCACTATCATGGAACCAGCGAAATTCTTAACGACCTTTAATTCGCCGGATCCCAAAATACCAACCGGTGCCCGAGATGTCACAAACACGCCAGCTCAGGCTCTCACACTACTTAACCATCCCTTTTCAGTTGAAGTAGCAAACCAATGGGGGCACGAAGTCCTAAAACGGAAGGATCCAAAGCCTCGCATCAGACTTAGCGCGATGTTAGAACGAGCCTACAGTCGGCCAATCTCGCCTGCTGAGCTTTCTGCATGGGAGTCCACTTTGTTCAAACTTTCGAATTTGCTCAACGTACCGGAAGAGTCGATAATGACCAATCATCAGATCTGGTCGGACGTTGCTCACACCATTTTCAATACCAAAGAATTTATCTACCTCCGATAATGCCCCCAGTCATCAAATGTCCCCCCTTAAACGCAGACAACTCCTGAAAGACGCATCCATCGGCTTTGGCATGATGGCCTTCTCTTCGTTAGCGACTCGCGTGAGTCACGCGAAACCACTGGCTCATCATGCCGCTAATGCCAAGCACGTTATTCTGTGCTTTATGGATGGTGGCCCCAGTCATGTCGATACCTTTGATCCTAAACCCGAGCTGTCCAGACAGGAAGGCAAAGCGATCGGAACCGAACATGTCTCTGTGCTATCTCAAAGTGCCGCCAGCAGAGTATGGCTCGGAGAACGCTGGACGTCGCGAAGGCGGGGAGAAAGTGGGCTTCCGGTCAGTGACTTACTTCCCCATATCGCATCGATTGCCGACGACCTTTGTGTCGTCAGATCCCTGGTGGGAAAACAACCTCTGCATGGCCAACAAGCGTTACTCATGCATACGGGGCGGGAAACGGGAAGAGCACCAAGTTGGGGAAGTTGGGTGTCCTACGGGCTAGGGTCCGACAATGACAATCTTCCCAGCTATGTCCTGCTAAACAACGATTGGATCCCAAACGGCGGGTATGAGAATTTTGGCAGTTCCTTTCTGCCAGCCAATCATGCAGCCATGATGTTGCGAGCCAAAGGTACGCCGGTTGATAACATTGCGGCCAGTGATCCTTTAGCCATCCAACAGCAAAAGCTGGCACTCCTCAAGCAACAGGACCATCAATTTGGTAAGCAAGCGAGCCAAAGCGACGTCATTGATGCCGCCATCCAAAACTACGAAAAGGCCTTCCGGATGCAGACTTCCATTCCCGGCCTAGCAGATCTGAGCGATGAGCCGGAGTACATCCACAAACTCTACGGCACAAACAGTAGTAATGAATACCAGAAATATTATGCAATGCAGTGTTTACGAGCTCGACGTCTGGTCGAGCAAGGCGTCCGTTTCATCGAGATCACCTGCCCACTGACACACGTCAACAACTCCCCCTGGGACCAACACGGCCAGCTAGTCAAACACCATAATGAAAATGCACTCATCACCGATCAGTCTGTGGCCGGACTGATCAAAGACCTAAAACAACGAGGACTACTAGACGAGACCATTGTCATCTGGGCGGGGGAAATGGGACGCACACCGCACACCCCTAAAATCACAGATGCCGTTGGGCGCGACCATCACGTAGATGGTTACTCAATTTTCTTGGCTGGCGGGGGATTTAAGGGGGGAACCGCCTACGGGACAACAGACGCGTTTGGGAACAGCGTCGTAGAAAACCCCCTACTCATTCAGGACATTCACGCCACTGTCTTCCACCAACTAGGGCTAGACCACGATCGTTTAACCTACCGGTTCGGCGGGCGCGATGTCAGTCTAACGGATGTCCATGGTCATGTGGTTAAAGAATTACTTTCGTAGCCTTCGCAGGGCGATTCAAAACTGATCCAACGGAAAGATCGGCCTCGTTAATCTGGTCCACGGCAGTCGTTTCAGGTCCGACATCGTCATTCCGTCAGTATCCGCGCGAATGATTCGTGGTTGATACCGCGAATAATATTGGAAATTGCTGGCTGTCTTCAAAACTGCTAACTTCGTCCGTGAAACGTCCACTCCCAGTTGCTCATAACAAACAGGGTGATTCCCACCAATCCCTTCCGTTTCCGTGACCGCAAGCAAAACATGCTCTACCCGCAACAACACGGTTCTTCCTGCGTCATACGACTGGTTACCGATCACTTCAACTTCAGTGACTCCCCCTCCAAGGCTTAGCACTTCACACTCGATTCTAACGGGCTGGCTAAAAACACAATCCTGTTTCCCCCCGACCATCGCCGTCATCTGATTGCCAACACCAACTTCATAAGCCTGAGCGACGACCTCACGATCCACCATCGGCACTAGACAGTCCTGCTGGCAATCTACTTCCAATAACTTACGGAGCAGAATTGTGCTATCGCCTGGCGCGCCTCCAAACACAGAATCACCTGTATCAGAAAGGACAACAAATTGTTCTGACTCGACTGCGAGTTGAACTGCCAAATCTGGAGGCACGCTTTGCTGCTGCATAAAGCGGTGACGATTATCCCAGGCAAAACTTGCCATTTCCTGTGCGATCGCGACAGCCAGTTCCTGCTCATCATCCGTAACGACAATGACCGACCACCCCGCTTCAGAGATATCCAACCAGGGTTGCATCGGACACGGACTGACAGACAACACTCGTGGGTCTTGCTCAAACTCTCTTGCTTTCTCGAACCATTCACGCATGGGGCCGATCGGAGCCGTCAGAAATTGCTCCTGATGGGTAAGCATCGGGATCTTTTGCACCGCCATTACCGTCCTAACCTCTCCGAGTAATTCATCAACCAACAAGAGGCCTGCCTGATAACCGGTATCGAACGGGTCATGGGGTTGCGTACGATGGGCCACAATCGCATTAGCCTCTCTACACATCCGTTCGGTTACGTTGGCATGATGATCCAAGGAAACGATGATCGGGACATTTTTGCCAACCAATTGCCGGCATCGCTCAATAATATCCCCTTCACAATCGTCTAGGTGTTCGGCCTGTGCGGCACCGTGTAAATCCAGAAACACGGCGTCAACATTGTCGACGGCGGAAAGCCCATCACAGATGCTTTCAACAAAAAACGCGTGGGTTGATTGTGTAATCACCCCACTAGCGCCGGCCCATCCCCGAATCAACGGGATGGGCGTCCAGTTCAGTTCCCGATCGGAACAGGCTTTTGAAAATCCTGCAAGTGGTCCTGATACCATTCCAAACTTTAGCACCGCTTCTCGTTCGTAAAGACCGAACTGTTTGAAGGTATCCAGTGTAGTCTTAGTCAGACTGAACGAATTGGTCTCCTGACCATATTTAGCAAGGGCAACTCGCATAACGTCTCCACCAAGGACCTATTAAGTCCCTTCCCCTTGAAGCTCTACGTTAATTCAGAAATCACTTTACCACGCGGAAGAATGGGGATCGGCCTGCCTGACTGATCCGGCACCGAAATCCGTGCTGCCTCTAAACCCAGATGATTGTACAAAGTCGCCAGAAAGTCACCCGGCGATACACGACGTTCGACAGGATCTTCGCCTCGAGCATCTGTGGCCCCAATGATCTGGCCCGTCTGAATCCCCCCACCTGCAAACAACATTGTATTGGCGCGCGGCCAATGATCACGTCCCGGTTGCACTGTCCCTTTACTTCCACTGGCGACGCCACCGCCACTACTCGCGACATGAGTAATACGAGGGGTACGGCCGAATTCACCAGCGACTACAACTAACACTCTACGATCTAATCCTCGATCATAAATATCTTCAATCAACGCAGACACTGCCTGATCGAAGGTAGGCATCCGAAATTCCAAAGCATCGAACACGTGGTGATTCACCGCATGATCATCCCAGTTGGCAACCCGCCCGCACAATGGACCATCAAGTTCCGTTGTCACAATTTCGACGCCTGCCTCGACCAAACGACGGGCCATCAAGAGTTGCTGTCCCCACTGGTTCTTACCATAGCGTTCACGAACGGACTCTTTTTCCCTGGAAAGATCAAACGCCGCCTGTGCCTTGGGACTGGTTAGTAGATTCAGTGCCTGACGATCAAAGTCATTCATCGCTTCCATCACACCCGCCTGATCAATCTCGGCTTTAACTCGATCGAGACCGCGCTTCAAATCGAGGCGTTTCTTGAAGCGACTGGCAACACCTTCATCTCCGATCCCTATATTAGGAACCTTAAAGTCAGGTTGACTGGGATCGCCAACCACTCGAAAAGGATCATGGGAAGGGCCTAAGTATGTCGACCCAGCGATCGTGAACGAATCGTAACGATCCACTGGATTCACGGTAATATAATTGGGGATCTCGCGTTTCGGATTGTGTCTAAGGTAATTTGCAATCGACATCCAGTCAGGCAATACAGGCAACGTCTTGTCTTTTGCATCGGGGTCGCCAGCCAGAATTTGTAACGATCCAGCAGGGTGTCCACCGCCGGTATGTGCAACACTTCTTAGGAGCGAGTATTTATCGGCACACTTGGATAGCTGAGGCAACAGTTCAGTCAGTCGCATCCCAGGCACATTGGTTTCGAGCGACTGATATGGGCCGCGAAATTCAGATGGAGCATCTGGTTTTGGATCCCAGGTATCGAGATGACTGCACCCACCTCGCTGCCAAACCAGAATAATTGCTGTCCGGTCGCCATGCCGATTATCAGCCGTTGCCAATCCCATTCCGGGTGGCGCTGCCAACTCCGTACTGTAAGCACGTGCCTGCATGAATTGAGAGAGACTTAAGCCCCCAAAACCATACATCCCCATTTTTAGAAGTTCGCGTCGTTGCATACTACCAACTACCTTTAGAATTTAACTTCCTCTATATCTTAGCATATGCGTGAATTCCTAACGGATTCTTTTACAATCAGACTTAACGACTTACGGTTCACCGTTTAATCTTTCAAGAGAGCGCCCCTTTCGATGACCAGATCTCAGCCCAACAATCGACGTGAAGTGCTTAAAGCGATGGCCTCATTTGGAACGGCTGCCTTGCTGCCGGGCGTGGTTTCCGGACCTCTACCTGTGTTTGCGGATCATGGCCAGTTTTCCCGCCGGCGTTCTCACTTAATTCGTAAAGAGAACACCCATCCGGGAACACGCGAATGGATGCTAACTAAAACCGCAATCGATCCCAACACTAAGTTTCGTTGCCCTTCGATCGAAGGCTATGCGTCCAACACCAGTGTCTCCGCAGGCGATACGATTTCACTGCATGTGTCTTGTAATCCAGCTTCTAAATTCACAATCGATTTATTTCGATCCGGATACTACAACGGAAGCGGTGGCCGCAAGATAGCAAGTCTGGGAATATTTGATGGTAAAACACAGATTGATCCGGACATCGGTGACAACAGGTTACGGGAATGCCACTGGGAGCCCTGCCTCGAATTCACCATTAAAGAAGACTGGGTAAGCGGCGTCTATTTATGCAAACTCACTTCGCTAGAAACGGGGCTGCAAAGTTACATCACGTTTATCATCAAAGATGATCGTAAAGTAGATTTCCTATTCCAGTGCTCTGATACCACCTGGAACGCTTATAACCGATGGCCAAGCCAATACTCGCTTTACGATAACGACGAAACCGTTTGGTACTGGGGTGCCGGCGTCGACGTTAGCTTTGATCGACCGTATGGCAAGTATTGCCAAATCTTTGATGCACCACTGACCACGGGCTCAGGCGAATGGTTTTGCTGGGAACTACCAATTGCCTATTGGTTGGAATCCCAGGGCTACGATGTTAGTTATTGCTCGAACATCGACACACATGCCTACGGAGGAGGCTTAATGCGTGCCGGAACCCTGATTTCAGCGGGCCATGACGAATATTATTCGATGGATATGTTCAATAACGTCCGATCTGCTATTCGAGGTGGCCTGAATGTAGCTTTTCTCTCCGGGAACACCTGTTGTGGACTGCTCGAGATGAAGCCTTCTTCCGACGGTAGACCAAATCGAATCATTTCCAGAATCGACCGGTTTGGCCCACGAGATAAAATTGGAGACGACCTTTTCCATTCCATGAAAACACTGCCTCGAACAGCACCTAATGAGGCCGACATTATTGGAGCCCGCAGTACGGGACCTGTCGTGGGCGGTGCAGACTATATCTGCACGCAGCCGAATCACTGGCTATTCGCTAATTCCGGGATGAAGAAGGGAGAGGGTATCCCCGGACTCGTGGGCTGGGAATGGCATGGCGACCCTGCCAACATACCCGGTCTGGAAATCGTAGCCCAGGGCACAACCAATAGTGGAGCAGGCACAGGAACCTATACATCCACCCTTTATCCCGGGCCAAAGGGGAACTTGGTATTCAATGCCTCCAGCTGTTGGTGGGGAGATGGTTTGAGTGAGCCACCTGGGTATGTCCGTCCTGCTGCTCACGGAGCCACACCGCAAGGCCCGGACAAGCGAGTCCAGGTCATCACAACCAACTTACTTGATCACCTTAAGGCTCAATAGCTCGCATTACCTTTCAGTCCAAACACTGGAATAGGCGTCAATTTGCTCAAAGTAACTAAGCAATTGGGAGTAGAATTCATTATTTCCCAACGTCGCACTATCACCTATCACGATCAACTTGCGACGAGCCCGCGTCAAAGCTACATTCATCCGGCGTGTATCGCCAAGGAAGCCGATTTCACCATCACGATTGCAGCGCACACAGGAAATGATCACGACCTCTTTTTCACGGCCTTGAAATCCGTCGACTGTATCGATCTCAACGCCATGAAATTCATTGACCGAGCGAAGATACCTTGCCTGCGCCGCGTACGGCGTGATCACCGCAATCGAACTCGGGGTAACGCCACATTCCACTAAGGCATTTACCTTTTTCAACACCAACTGCGCCTCCGAGGGATTGAAGCGACTTTCACTCCCCTCTTCATGCTCTTCATCCCAATCAGCACCTGCCGTATCAATGAACTGCACCGCCGTTGAAGTCAGATCTGCCGTCGATACATCGTGAAGGTCATGTAAAAGATGGTCTGCCACTGACTCGTCTGCTGTTAAGCCGCTTTCATAAAATTGGTCCGACGAAAACTGCATAATCTGGTTATGCATTCGATATTGCGTTGCCAGACGAGTTGTAATTTGGTCACCATACAAACCGACTAAACGCTCGAGCAAGCTGACCGTAAATCCTTGTTTAGCAGCCCTGGTTGAAACGACCGTCGGAGGCAGTTGGCAATGATCACCTGCTAAAACCAGTTTATCAGCCATCTGTAGTGGCACCCAACAGGACGGTTCAGTGCACTGGCAGGCTTCATCAATAACGGCCAGATCGAAACGCCGCCCAGTGAGCAAATGAGTATTGATCGAATTGGTCGCGCAAACCACATCAGCACGATCCAAAACCCAATCTACCACCGTTTTCTCCAGAAGCCGGGCGTCCTGCCGTAAACGCTTCCCTTCCTTATACATATCCTGTTTAGCACCACGAGGCGGCTGACTCCTTGTATACCTCCCAGCCTTACGAAAACACTGCTCTGATTCACGACGCATATCCTTCACAATTTCCATCGTCTCATCCCGAGACACCCGAGCGTCAAGCGTGTGTTGAACTAAGCTGCGGTCCACACGAGCCGGATGTCCCAAACGAACCGCATTCACCCCTTCTGCAACAAGTTTTTCGAGGAGGTTATCAACCGCAGTATTACTTGGTGCGGTGGCAAGTATCTTTTGCCCTCGCTTCACAGATGCCTTAATTAACTCCACAACCGTCGTGGTTTTACCCGTCCCCGGAGGCCCATGAATAATGCTAACATCCTTCGCCGAAAGGCATTGTTGTACAGCCGCAAGCTGAGACGAATTAAGTTTCGAATTCTCATAGGTCACGCCCGTTGACTCTGGTGGTCGACTACCCAGCAACACCTCTTTCAATTGCCCTAACCTCCCGGAAGCCTCTGGTAAACCGGCAAGCACTTCTTTTTGTCTTTGACGCGTAATCTCATCCGGCTGGACGTCTAAGCGATACCGGGTTCCCTCCGGGACAAAGGGCAACGACACTTTTAAGGTTTGAGAATCTCTGGCGACGACTACCCCACGAGCAATCTCCACATCCGCTCCATTACCGGTGGTCATCACCGGCGTCCCAACACGAAACCTGTTAGGGGGGAGGCCAAGATCTCGATTTCGTTTCACAAAGGAGGCGATTGTCGTTCCCGCAAGCCCGGGCCGCAGATCAACGACTGCCATATCCAGGAGTGTATCCCCTGTTCTTTCAACTCCACCATCTCCACTTCGCTGCCGACGCTCGTCTAACTGCTTAGCCTGAGCAGCTGACTCCTGATCTATCCAGTCGATTAATTGCTCCAGAAAGGATTGCATTAGATTAGAGACCTTACTACCAAGACTACTTGTCGATTTCCGCAAACGCATTTTCGATAAAAGGCCACATCAATTCAGGGTAAAACTTATGTCCTTGCTCGCCCCAACGATGAGCAAATCTTCCCTCCTGATCGAGACGGTCGTACACACGAGCTACGCGGGCCATCGCTGCTTCGACTGCCGGGTAGTGATGAAGCCCATCCTGCTTACCATGCACGGCTAATAAATACCGGGGAACCACGAGTGCTCCAATATCAGAAAAGTCTCCCAGCTCCGATTGCACCCGTGGGACCAGGCAACAATCACAGTGAAAGACAAACCCGGAATCATCGGTATAGGAAGTAAACGAACAACTGGGTACTGCAACAGCAATTCGTTCATCTAATGCCGCCATATACACCGACAGCACACCGCCGCCCGAATTCCCTGTGAATAGCACCCGTTTCGCGTCGACATTGGGCACCGCTGTCAGTGCCCAATCAAGGATTTTCTGACAGTCCCAAACGCGTTCCCCAATTGCGGTACGACCTGCCAACAAACAATGAATCAACTGAGCTCGGCAAAGTTGGTTACCATGCCGACCCTTAGGGTCTGCAATGGAAGTGACTGCAGATAAACCCCGGACGGCAGGAACAATAGTAATATATCCGCGGCGAACAGACTCAAGTCCCGGAGTGGAATTTCGAGCCAATGCCTTTTCACGCTCCGCTGCGTTTTGGTAGATGCCTGCATAGTTATTCCAGCTATTACCACCATGCCCTTGAGCGCAAATCGCCAGAGGACGCAGTTGCTGTTCCCTTCCATTGGGGACTAGCAACCAGAACGGAATCTCAATCCCAGCTTCCGTCTCTATTTTCCCCAAGGTACGACTAAAACCATCATCTGCTATCGAATCCTGTAATCGAACCTGGCCATGGTAACCCCGATTATCTCTCGCGATCACATCTAAACCCAGTAACTCCGTAAGTTTCCGTCTCGCTATCATCTGCCAGCGCCGAAATCCACGCCCACTTATTTGCTCAACGGACAGTGGCCCGCGAATCTGCTGATGGAGACGACTCAAATACGCACTGTCACGTTCGCTATACTCCACAAAAGGCTGCTGGCCTGTAATTGAACTATGAAGTAGGTAGCAGATCACGAACACGAAAACAATCGCGAAGCGACTACTCCAATTACGCGCCCTCGATTCGCTCACGACTTACCTTTCACCGGCAATGGGCTGTGCATTCGCTACGCCGTGATACGAGATGCTCTGCGTTGACGTCGAGCCCAGGCAAACGAAACCAGACGATCCTCGTCTACGTCCCAAAGTTTCAAACGTAAGCACTTGTAGACATCCCATGGACGCAATGAAGTGACGCCGGGATTATGCAATTCCTTAATAGCTGCCATTGCTGTCGGCAGTTTATAAAAAGGAATGCGGTGATTCAGATGGTGTACGTGATGGTAGCCAATATTGGCAGTAAACCAATGCAGGATCGGATGCATCTTAATGTAGCTCGAAGACTTCAGAGCTGCGGTCACATAGTTCCAGTCTTTACCAAGCTTTAACGCAACATCAGGATAATTGTGTTGCGCATAAAACAAATAAGCGCCCGACGCTCCCGCGATGATCATGGGAATACAAGTAACATACAGAATCCCCATCGGATCCATGAAGGCAAGAACAACAATAAGTCCAGCATGCACCAACAAGGAGCAGATAGCATCCCAGTGTCGCTTAGGATTTAGAAACAAGGGACGAATCGTCATCCCCATGCAAAATACTGTTAAGTAACCCCCACCAATCGTCAATGGATGACGTGAAAACTTGTATAGCAGACGTTGCCAAAAACCAGCTTGGGCATAGGCTTCGGTCGTCATGACCGGATAAGAACCAATCGAAGCCCCAAATAGCTTGGCATTGTTTTTGTGATGATGATTATGCGAACGTTTCCAAACACTTGGAGGGCTCAGCGTAATACATCCAAACAGAAACATGAAAGCACGAACCAATCTTGACTTTGGGAGGAGTGCACCATGCTGAAAATCGTGATAGATCACAAACAAACGGACATGCACCAAACCAAGCAGGCAACTACAGGACAGGCGTAACCACCACGCATCGGTAAGAAGTGTCGCTACCACACACGAAATCCAAACCACTGCGGTCGTGACCATGCACCACCAGCTAACCCAAGGGGTTTCAGAGGCGAATTCTTTCGATTCAATCAGTATTTCTTTTTCTGACCGCACTAAGTTTTTCCGCAATGATAAGATGAGCGCTAACTGAATCACGGACGTCGTGTAATACATCCCGCGAAGTACTATCATCTAAGATTTCGAGCTAATCCACAACAGCACGAAACCATTTTAATGACGTATCTTGTAAACTATATGTAACATTTTTTGTAAGCGCGTCTTTTCAACGACCTATCCCAAATCCTCCTGTGTCCAATATGATGACAAAACTCTATCCGCGAACTCCCCTTACCCCTCTATTAAAAGCTGTATTAACTGTAGTATTTTTTGTAATTACCATGCCCATTCACGCGAATGAGTTCGAAATTGCCTATCCAGCCATACCGGAACCAGTTACTAGTTTTGGAGCGACCGTTCACGGAGGTAAAGTTTACTACTACGGGGGTCACTTTGGGCAAGCCCATCGTTACTCAACCGCTGATCAGGCAAATACATTGTGGGAGTTGGACTTAAAAACAAAACAATGGACCAACTTAAGCCGGGGGCCTCGTTTACAGGGCTTAGCCTTAGTGGCTTATAAAGATTCGCTCTATCGCCTCGGGGGCTTCACAGCTAAAAACGCTCCCGGGGATGACCATGATTTATGGTCTCAGCGATCATTTACACGATATAACCTAAAAACTAAACAGTGGACGGTCCTGCCTGACCTACCGGAAGGACGGTCATCCTTTGACGCCGTCGTATCCAGTCAGGGGATTCTCTACGTCGTTGGCGGGTGGCAAATGCAGGGAGACAAAGATGCTGTCTGGCACCAAACAGCCTGGACATTTAATCTCCGTGATCGAACCGGACAATGGACGGCTATTGCGAATTTCCCCTACCGTCGGCGCGCCGTTTCAATAGCACCTACAAAGCATGGCATCCTTGTCGTCGGGGGAATGCAAGACACCGGTGAGACGACCCCTCGCACCGTATTCTATGATCGCCGTACAAACGAGTGGTCCGATGGGCCCAGTCTAATTGGCAAATCGGAACTGACCGGATTTGGAACAGCAAGTTGCAATGCGGGCGGAAAGATCATTGTTTCAGCTTATGACGGTTCCATTCAAACAATCAATTCCCGGGGTGAATTCGAAGTAATTAACACCATGACGGAAGCCCGCTTTTTTCACCGCCTTCTGCCCATCTCTACGCAGGAAGGGCTACTAATTGGAGGGGCCAGCATGGAGAGCGGTAAATACGAATCTCTAGAGACCTTTACGCTGCCAACTAAACGGCAATCTTCACTACAGCCGAAAGGAATTAAATAGAGGTTTCTGACTGCTTTCCACCTGCCCCCCCTAAGACGTAGTAAACAAGTAATCAACATTGATAATCCGGACGCCGATATTTAAACTAGACACTGTTCAAACGGTTTAACCACGCGAGAATCAGATGTTACGTCTATTTGCTAAAGATAATGATAAACCATCGGGCAGGTACTGCGATGGCATCACTCGCCGAAGCTTCGTCCAACTTGGTGTTGCCGGTCTGACCTCTCTTGGCCTGGGTGATGTTTTACGGGCGAAAGCAGCCAGTGCCAACCGTAGTAAATCCGATGTTTCTACAATCCTCATCTGGCTTGATGGCGGTCCTGGTCATATGGACATGTATGACATGAAACCAAATGCTCCGGTTGAATACCGAGGGATCTGGAATCCTATTCAAACCAAGGTACCCGGATTTGACATTACGGAACTTTACCCAAAGCAGGCACAACATACCGACAAATTCTCAATCGTCCGTTCACTCCACCATGGCACTGGCGATCATTTTGGTGGTGCTCATCGCATGCTTACGACGAAAAACATGGGGGTCAGTGGGGCCAATAACATTGGAAAGTTCCCTGGGATTGGAGCTATCGTTGCTCAACAGCGTGAAACGGTGAATCGTGAAGTCCCCCCTTACGTTTCCGTTCCCTCAGCCTCTAGCGTTGGTCGGGTACCGGGGTATTTTGGCGGCAAGTTCTTAGGCGTTCAATATGATCCGTTTCAAACCAAGGGCGATCCAAACAATGCCAATTTCAAAGTACAAAACATGGTTCTACCAACAGGCATTACTGTAGATAGGCTTGAGGATCGAACCCAACTCCGTGGTGAACTTGACCAAATCAGTCGACAGATCGAATCGAAAGGGACCTTTGAGGCCCTCGACGAATTTGACCAGCAGGCATTCAGTTTTGTCACTGGAGAAAACGCCCGGCAAGCCTTTGATATCAAACAGGAAAGTGATGCCCTACGAGACAAATATGGACGTCACACCTGGGGACAAAGCACCCTCCTAGCCCGTCGTTTAGTAGAGGCGGGAGCGTCTTTCGTGACAGTCCAATTCAGTGGCTGGGATCACCACTGGAACCTGCAGAGTGGGTATGAAACATTATTACCCCGCGTGGATGCTGCAGTCGCGACTTTATTTGAAGACCTGGATCAGAGAGGGCTTCTTGAAACAACCGTCGTGATGCTGTGTGGAGAGTTCAGTCGAACGCCGAGAATGAATGATGGAGGCAACGGTGGCCCTCCATTGAGTAAAGGAACTCCCGGGCGAGACCACTGGGGAAATTCCATGTTCTGTCTCATGGGCGGCGGAGGTATCAAAGGTGGCCGACTTATTGGCTCTACTACCAAGAAAGGGGATGCCGCCAAGGACCGGCCAGTCACCCCTTCAAATATCCATGCCACCGTCTATGAATGCATGGGCATAGATCCTAAATTGCACATCCTTGATCACGCAGGCCGTCCAACTCCTGTCCTCGAGGACCCCACCTCGATCCATGAATTATTCTGAGCGCGAGTTACAGTAATGTTAACTTTACTAAACCAGACTCCGGAGACAAATCGCCGCCGGCTTTTGCAAGCCGCCGGTGCCGGGATGCTTGGGATCAATTTACCGCAGGTCCTTGAAGCCGTCGACAACAACTTTGGAGATGCCCCGAGCCCGACTGCTAAAAACGTCATTTTCATGCATTTATTTGGCGGCCCCAGTCAGTTAGAAACATTCGACATGAAGCCGGAGGCGCCGAGTGATATCCGCGGCCCTTTCAAACCAACTCCTTGTTTGACTGACGGACTACTGGTTTGCGAACACCTGCCGAACATCGCCGAAATCACTGACAAGATCACAGTTGTTAAAACCATGACTCATGACTTTAACGACCATAGCGGTGCCGGGCACTATGTTCAAACAGGTCACCGGTGGCACATCCCCATTGGAGGTGGTTTCAACGTCACTCCACAGGACTGGCCCGCCATTGGGAGTGTCGCCAAATATTTCGATCAACGTAGAGGGCTCATTAACGAGGCGCCCACTTACACGGTATTACCAAATGCTTTAGGCAGCCTGCAACAAAAAGGTGATATTGCCAGACCGGGTGAAACTGCGGGCTGGTTGGGCGGTGCTTATGCGCCAGTCGTAACAGGCATCAACAAAACTTCAGAAACAGATAACCCCTTCTGGCGTGACTGCACTGACGAAGAACTCCAGTTCAGTATCAAAGGGCTTATTCCGCAGGACGGCATGACGATTGGCCGTTTCAACTCCCGAGCTCAACTACTTGACCGAATCAATGCTCAGCAAAGGATGCTGCGGGAACTGGATCGAACCCGGGTATTCGATAAGTACCGTTCCAGGGCGTTAGAACTCGTCTTGTCAGACAAGGCTCGTGAAGCTTTCGATGTTACGAAAGAATCCCCAAAGACGCGTGATAATTACGGCCGACATCTCTACGGACAGTCCGCTTTAGTTGCTCGCCGTCTCATCGAAGCTGGAACACGCTTTGTCACAGTACAGTATGACTGCGTCGACGGATATAGCTGGGATTCACACCGTAACAGTGACGATGTAAAAAAACACCTACTCCCCACCTTTGATCAGGCATTTGCAGCCCTTGTCAATGACCTAGATGATCGAGGACTGCTAGACGATACACTGATCGTCGTCATGGGTGAAATGGGCCGGACCCCAAAAGCCAACAGCAGTTGGGGGCGTAATCACTGGAGCACGCTCTTTCCCGCAGTTTTAGTCGGAGGTGGTGTTAAGCGTGGATATGTCTACGGGGAAACCGACAAACATGCAGCCTATGCTACTGCCCATCCTGTCAGCCCGGAAGATATGGCGGCGACTATCTTTACGGCGTTGGGAATCAACCCCAGTTGGCAAATCCAGGACGCTATCGGTCGTCCGCACCAACTCACCTCTGGTAAACCTGTGCTAGATTTGTTTATATAATTCAGTTAGCCATTACATCCTGATCCCTAACTGAGCTCTGAACATGCCCACCAGATTCTTTGCGGTTATTACTTCCGTTTTAACTTTACTAGTCGCCTCTACTGCCAACGGCAGTGACGAACTTCCAAACATTATCCTCTTAATGGGAGACGATCACGGATGGGATGAAACCGGCTACAACGACCATCCGCATTTAGTCACTCCCGTATTAGATGAAATGGCCGCTACCGGTCTGCGATTGGATCGCTTTTATGCGGCACATTCTTCCTGCAGTCCAACCCGCGGAAGTGTATTAACCGGTCGGCACCCTAACCGCTATGGTACGTTCACTCCAGGACGCTCGTTCCGGCCAGAGGAGATCACCATTGCCCAGCTAATGAAACGAAAGGGCTATCTCTGTGGGCACTTTGGCAAATGGCATCTAGGCCCCGTCAAGAAGTCCTCCCCTACAAACCCGGGAAATGCCGGATTTGACGAATGGTTATCTCATGACAATTTCTTTGAATTAAATCCCACCCTCTCTCACAACGGTGGCGATCCACAGATGATTCCTGGCGAAGGCTCTGAAATTATCGTCGCGGCAGCGACAAGATTCATTGCTAAAGCGAAACGGCAGCACAAGCCCTTTTTCGTCGTTATTTGGTACGGCTCACCTCACGAACCATATAGCGGTCTGGAAAAGGACCTGAAACTATATGCCGATCTTCCAGCCAAATATAATGCACAGACCTTCCGTCTGACATCCAATCAAACCGGGAGGCCAACGACCAGGCCGCTCGGTGATATTCTGCAGGAACGTTACGCAGAAATTACTGCGATGGATCGTTCCATCGGTATGCTAAGGAACTACCTGACGAAGAAGAAAGTGCGTCATAACACCATCCTTTGGTACTGCGGTGATAACGGAACCCCAGGTGATGGAATCGTGACCTCCCCACTTCGAGGTAGAAAAGGACAAATCTACGACGGAGGACTTCGGGTACCCAGCGTGGTTGAATGGCCGGCCGAGATTCAAACCCCAACGGTCTCTCAGTTTCATTCAGTCACCAGCGATATCTTACCGACACTTTGTGAAATAGCAGGCATTCGCATTCCTTCCGTACCCGTCGACGGAATCTCTCTGACAGGTCTCATCGACGATTCCCTCAAACAGCGCCCCACCCCAATATGCTTCTGGCAATTCAACCACGGTGCTGACATGCAACGAGAACCGTGGATTGATGCGAATCTACAGATTGGCACGACACCATTAGTCAAGATGATGGGCGATATCTACACCCGAAATTTCCTCAATTTCAAACACGACAAAATCGTGCCTTCTGATTACACCGGCAACCGCGCCATCTTATCTTCTAATTACAAATTAGTAATCCGCGGCACCAGCACAAATCAAACCCTCGAATTGTTCGACATACATCAGGACTCCGCAGAGGAGCATAACATTGCAGATAAAAACCCTGATGTCGTCTCCAACCTGCAGAAAACAATGAAACAGTGGCAAGATTCTGTGCTCAACAGTCTCACCGGCGCTGATTACAAATAAACCCTGGCACCAAAAGGATTCCATTATCGATGATTAAGTGCGGTGTAATTGGCTTGGGACGCTTCGGGCGTTTACATGCTTTAACCCTTTTGTCGCTAGAAAACGTTCATTTGACTGCCGTGGTCGCTCGACGTCAGGATAGTGTCGACAAATTGTTGGAAGAGATCCCTTCCACAACAGGCTATACCAATCTCGACACGGCAATCGGGCAATCCGGAGCCACGGCCTGGATCGTTGCGTGCACTACAAGTCAGCATGTTTCGGTTGCACGAAAGCTTCTGGAAGCCGGGCACCACGTACTTTTGGAAAAGCCAATCGCTAATGACCTGAAAGAAGCAGAACGTCTAGCCCCCCTGGTAAAAGAGGATTCGTCCAACCTCATGCTCGGGCATATCCTTCTATTTAACAGCGAGTTCAAGGAACTCCGTCACCAGGTTTCAACACGTCCTGCATTAACGCACATGGATGCTGTACGTCACCGTCCTGCATCGATCGTTCGTGACTTTGAGGGCGAGAATCCACTCCACGCGGCAATGGTGCATGACCTGTATTGCGCACAGGCTTTAACCAATGCTGAGGAACCACGTAGCTTTAGTTGTCAGTACCACCTGACAACTAACGGTCAAATCGATCTGGCTAACGCTCAGCTAATCTGGCCAACAGGTTTTCTCGCCCGGTTTAGCGCCAGTTACATGACGCCCGCCGGAATGCCTCCTCGTGGATTTGATCGCATGGAAATCTTCGGGGAAGGATGGGCCGCTCGCATATCGCCTAATCCTCGCCCCATGAACATCTGGAATAACGAACAGGCTCAATGGCCTTTAGCATTGGAAATCACAGCCGATGAATCTGGTGCTACTGGGATGATGATCGAGGAACAACGATGTTTCCTTCGTGTCATCACAGGAGAACAGGCGGTTCCGATCGGAGCGAGATACCAAGACGGACTGCAAGTACAACGTTGGATGAACGAACTAGACCGCATCGCTATCAGGTAACTCGTCATTCCCTTTTGGGACAGGCAATCGGCAGATCACGAGAATCCCGACAATAGCCAATACCCCGATAAGCCATCGCACCCAGGCAATCTCCGGCCCAAAGTACATCGTCAGACTTATCGAGATGAGGACAACAAAAACTGCCTTCATTTTAACGTGAGAGCGGACACCGCCAAATTCTTCCCAATCAGTCAGGATAGGGCCGAACATCTTCGATCGCCTCAGACGTGCATTTAACTTCGGGGATGTCCTTAGTAGTAAAAAGCTAGTTAGCAACAAGAAAGGCGTTGCAGGCAAGCCTGGTAAAAAAGCCCCCAGAAATGCCAGTCCAAAGCAGATGGCAGCAGCCGTCATCATGACGACCTTCTTAAAACCTACAACAACTTTAGGAGATGACAAAAAACTATGACTCCCGAGACTTTCTCATTGAGCAACGACGTTACGAATAAGCCTAACCACCAAGTTATTAATGTATAATAAATCAGAGTTTAAAAAAGAAAACCCACGCCCAATTACGACAGCCGCCGGTCAATAAATGCCCTACTCGATCAAATCTATTCTCACATTGACCCTTGTCCTAACGCATTCGGTGGCGAATTGTCAGGAGGACGGTAGGGCTGGACTTGATTTCTTCGAAGCCAAGATTCGTCCCATGCTCGTTAAGCACTGCTACGAATGCCACAGCGCTGAAGCGGTCGCCAAAAACAACTTAAAAGGAGCCTTACTACTCGATACAAGAGCGGGGTCAGCCAAGGGCGGTGAGAGTGGACCTGCCGTGGTACCTGGCAAACCCGATGAAAGCCTTTTAATCTCTGCCCTGAAGCATGACGGATTTGAAATGCCTCCTGCTGGAAAACTCCCGGACGAAATCATTGAGCATTTCAAACACTGGATCACCATTGGAGCGCCGGACCCACGGGAAGGAGCAGCCATTGCCACCGCGGAGGTCGATATCGAAGAGGGTCGTAAACACTGGGCCTTTCAGCGACTACAGACCTCGCAACCACCAGACGTTCAGGACAAGGGCTGGGTTCGCAATGACATCGACCGCTATGTACGCGCCCGACAGGAAGAAAAAGGAATCACTCCCAACACCATCGCTTCTTACAGAACATTGATCCGACGCGTCTACTTTGATCTGATAGGCCTGCCCCCCTCGCCGGATGCTGTCGCCGAGTTTATCAAGGCTGCAGAAGAAGATTTCGACACCGCCTATTCAAATCTGCTAGATCACTTGATGGCCAACGAACACTTTGGGGAACGTTGGGGACGACACTGGCTCGACATTGTACGCTTCGCCGAAAGCAACGGGTACGCGTTCGATAAGGATCGTCCTAATGCCTGGCATTACCGCGACTGGGTTATCCAGGCTATTAATCAGGACCTGCCGTATGACCAATTCCTACACGCGCAGCTTGCGGGTGATATCAAAACAAAAACTGATTTCACGACAACAAACGAATACCTCACTGCTAAAACAAGTTTCGCAGCCACAGGTTTCCTTGTGGCCGGCCCCTTTACATCCCAACAAACACAAAAAGAACGCGAAAGAAGTCGCTATGAACAGCTCGATGATATTGTGAGTACGCTCGGCACCTCTGTCCTTGGATTGACCGTCGGCTGTGCCCGATGCCATAGCCACAAATTCGATCCTCTGCCGAAACACGATTATTATCGATTCGTAGCGAACTTTGCCGAAGTTGGTAGTGCCGACGTTCAGTTAAACTCCAAGCCGGAAGAATTTCTGGCCAACATGAAAGTCTATAACGATACGCTCAGTCCACTCACTGCCACGCTCAATCAATATGCGGCTGCCACATTGCCCGAAAATTTCAACCAGTGGATTTCTTCAGCCAAATCGATGCCCGAAACGGCACCTCTTTCGCAAACTGCTTGGCAATATGCCGGTGCCTTCCCTGCCAACAATCCTCAGGAGGCTCTGAATACCGCTTTCGCTCCTGAACAACGTGTGGATCTTCAGGCGACATATAAGGACGGAGCCATCCGGTGGCAAGAGAAGGCTGACTGGAAAGAAGGGGAATCATTTTCGCTGGAACATTCTCCAAATTCAGCCCATTATGCATTCCGCAAAGTAAGTTCCCCTGTCACCCAAACCGCAACTTTTACCGTGGCTTCCGCCAACAACATTTCCGTCTGGGTTAATCAGATCGAAGTATTGAAAGCGAAAGAATCTGCCGACAGTGCCCCTGGGCAGTATGAACTAAGTGTGCCCATCAAGAAGGGCGACAATCAGATCCTGATCAAGCTCACAGGACAAACAACGCAGGTTGGTTTCCGCGCCGCGTTAGTTACGCTAGCCAACAATTCAGTCGCCTCTCTCGGGAGTTGGCATCATGTGGGTCCGTTTAAAGCGTCAAATCACAATGAAGCGTTTAGTACTGTTTTTCCACCTGAAAACAAAATCGACCTAAGCATCACCTACGAGGGAGATCTTGCGTGGGAAGAACATGCCGATTGGGAAGACGGGACGGCACATAACGAGTTGTTAAGCGGGGAGAACAGTGCTAATTTTCTTTATCGGGTCATCGAATCCCCCAGGCCTCAGCCTGTCCACTTGTCACTAGGCAGTGACGACGGGATTCAGGTCTGGGTAAATGGACGCAAAGTGCTAAACAAAAATGTTGCTCGCACGGTGGCTAAAGCCGATCAGGAAAAGTTAACGATCCAGCTTGCTGAGGGCAGAAATGCGATCCTTATGAAGATAACCAATGGTGCTGGCAAGACCGGGTTCTATTTCAAAGCGACTCACGGAAAAGAGCCGGAGGACGTTCGTAACATCCTGGTTCTTGCACCCGACAAACGAAATGAGGGGCAAAAGAAACGGCTGCTTGACTGGTATAAGGGGTACGACCTGGGATACCTTAAGCTGGAACAACCCGTCAAATTCCAGGAACTTTCAAAGCCCTCCCCCGCCAATCTTCCAGTCTTTGCCGCCAGATTCAAAGGTAGCACTTATCAATTCGGCGAAGATACTTACAAGGTGTATCACTTACGCCGGGGCAATGCCGACAACAAAGAAAGCCTGGCAACTCCTGGCTTCCTCCAGGTTCTTACGGATGCTGGAGAGGATGAAACCTTCTGGACCACTGCGGGAAACACCTTAAACGAACCCTTGAAGGGTCGTGAAACACTCTCCCATTGGCTGACAGATGAACAATTGGGGGCTGGGCACTTATCAGCTCGTGTTTTGGTAAATCGACTCTGGTATCACCACTTCGGCCGAGGCATTGTTGCGACGCCAAGTGACTTCGGAACCCGTGGAGAAAACCCAAGTCATCCTGCATTGCTAGACTATCTTGCGGAACAGTTAATCAAAAACGGGTGGCATTTGAAACCGATTCACAAACTAATTATGTCAAGTGCAACCTACCTGCAAGGTAATGCAAAGTCAGACGTCGGAGTTCAGCACGATCCTGAAAATCTCCTGCTATGGCGACGCTCAACAAAACGATTAGAAGCTGAGATCATTCGTGACACGATCCTTTCAATGAGTGGATCTATCGATCTCACTCATTACGGCAAGGGAACCCTGAACGAACGGAGCAACCGTCGCAGCATTTATTTCACTGTAAAACGTGGACAACTTATCCCGCTACTAAAGCTTTTCGATGCTCCGGATGCCATGCAGGGAATTGCGACTCGGGAACAAAGCACCGTCGCCCCTCAAGCTCTGGCATTATTAAATTCTCCACTCATTCGTGAGTATGCAACTCAATTTGCAGCACGAGTGCGTGCAACTAACGAAACCGCCATGGAGCAAGTAATTGTATCAACTTACGAATTAGCCCTATCGCGACCTCCTACCACCGAAGAACTACAAACCATGAATCAGTTCATCCTGTCCCAAACCGAAATGCGTGGTGGAGATGCCAATGCTCAGCAACTGGCTGTCCGCGACTTTTGTCATCTCGTACTTTGCATGAACGAATTTGTTTACATTGACTAGAATTAGAAAATCATGAATCACCCCCCCCATCTCGCTCAAGGTAATACCCGAAGACACTTTTTAGCGAACGCAGGAATGGGATTCGGTAGCGTGGCGCTTACCGACCTGCTTCATCAGGAAGGGATCATTCATGCTGCCGAGAATGACAACCCCCTGGCAGAACGCTCGTCACACTACAAGCCAAACGCTAAAGCGATCATCTGGTTATTTCAAACCGGTAGCCCCAGTCAGGTCGACACGTTTGACTACAAACCCGAACTTGGGAAACGCGATGGACAGGCACTTGCAGGTGCCGATCCTAAAACAGGATTCTTTACAACTAGCGGCAAATGTCTAAAATCCCCTTTCAAGTTCAAGCAACATGGTGCGTCAGGAGCTTGGATTTCCGAAATATTCCCAAACATCGCGAAGCATGCGGATGACATCGCTTTTGTCTATTCATGTCATTCTCAATCAAACAACCATACGCCTGCAATGCTGGAACTTAACGGCGGGATGATTCGTCAGGGATTTCCAAGTATGGGCTCGTGGATGAGTTACGGGTTGGGAAGTTCCAACTCTAACCTACCTTCGTATGTCGTAATGCACGGTACCAAACCTCGCGGTGGAGACCCTATTTGGTCTTCTGGCTTTTTACCATCTGTCTTTCAGGCAACCTCACTGGATCCTCGTGCTGCCAAACCCATTGACAATCTGGAGCAACTCAAGGAACTCGCTGGGATTTCCCAGCGTTCCCTGTTGGACACACTTAACAAAGCAAACCGCAAACACGCAGATAAAAGGCCATTCGATCGTGACCTGAACGCTCGCCTGGAATCCTTCGAACTTGCCTACCGTATGCAAAGTGCTGCTCCCGAAGCCTTCGACATCTCACAGGAACCCGAATATATCCATGAGATGTACGGCCTGAACCGCACGGAGTCCAAGGACTATGGCCGGCAATGCCTCCTAGCCCGCCGAATGATTGAACGTGGTGTTCGTTTTGTTCAGGTTTTCGCCTCCATCCCGAAAACGCCTGGAGGGGGAGTGAGTGATGTACCCTGGGATGGTCACAGTGACATCCGACAAAATCACGGAACTTGTGCGTCGACAGTCGATCAACCCACCGCTGCACTTCTTACAGACCTTAAACAACGGGGTCTACTGGAAGACACTATTGTTATCTATGGTGGGGAATTTGGCCGCACGTCTGATTCGCAGGGCAGCGCCGGCCGAGACCATAACCCGAATGCCTTTACAACCTGGTTTGCCGGTGGCGGATTCAAGGGCGGGGCGCAATACGGATCGACTGACGAATTTGGTTATAAATCAGTTGAACAACGTGTCACTGCCCATGACATTCATGCAACGGTTTTGCATCAGATGGGTCTCAACCACGAAAAGCTGACCTATCGCTTTAATGGTCGCGACTTCCGACTAACCGATGTTGCTGGTGAAGTCCTTCACGACATACTCTCATAAATGACATTCGTCGTTTCACACCGGCGACGAATTGAGCCCGCCCCTAGACACGATATAAGATAGAGCCATGAAACATCCACTCTCCTTCGTTGCCCTACTTGCATACTGTCTATATGCTTCAGCATTTTCTGCCAACGCTGCTCCGAATGGCAATCGTTATACCTATCTAACTGATCGCAACCCTTATTACGTGGATCAGGAATTCGCTCGTCTTATCACTCCGCAATGGATTGGCGAAGCGGACATTGACGCCGTTGTCATTCTTTCCATCGACGATATGCGGGATCCGAATACCTATGAGAATTATTTACGACCAATCCTCGATCGTCTGCATGAGATAGAAGGGCGGGCTCCGGTAAGCATCTTTACAAATTCCGTAAATCCTGAGGATCCCCAACTGCAAACATGGATCAAAGAAGGACTCAGTCTTGAGGTCCATACTATCGACCATCCATGCCCCTGCTTAAATGGAGGCGATTTTGCTCGTGCCAAAAGCACCTATGATCGATGTGTTGATCTTATGGCTTCCATCCCAAACAGCAAGGCAGTAGCGTTCCGCATGCCATGCTGCGACTCCCTCAACACCCCGAGTCCAAGGTTTTGGTACGAAATATTCGCCAAAACCACGGAAGCCGGGAATCACCTGGCAATCGACTCCTCCGTGTTCAATGTGTTTACCTCCAATGACCCTGAATTGCCTACCGAAATTACCACACGTGAAGACGGTGAAGCGAGATTCCCTCACTACCTTCCTTTCGACTCATTTGTTAACACTATCGAAAACTACCCTTATCCATTCATCCAGGCTGGCGCATGCTGGCAATTCCCATGTGTGGTTCCCAGCGACTGGGAGGCTCAAAACGTACAACGGGCAAATAATCCTGATACTGTACGAGACATGAAATATGCGTTGGATGCGACGGTTATTAAAAAAGGGATCTACCCGCTTGTCTTTCATCCACACGGATGGATCCGCAACGATCAAATTATCGAATTAATCGATCATGCTCATTCTAAATACGGTAAACGTGTTAAGTTCATGACCTTCAAAGATTGCATCGAGCGGATTAACAAGAACTTACTAAAAGGTAGTTCCTTGCGTGCGGAGAACGGCAGTGACAACGGTGTGCGTCTGCTAGATTTTAATGGTGACGGATATCTAGATGTCCTGATCGGAGATGGTCAGAGACAATTAACTCGAACCTATATCCCCGAACAAAACACCTGGAAAGAAACTCCTTTCCCTGCCCGACTGACGAATTCCCATGCTCAATTTTTCTCTACTGAAGAAGGAAGCCAAACTGGCCTTTGGATTAATGAGGAGAACACCACGGGCGTCTGGGTAAACCAGAATGGGAACTGGGCGCCGGCAAAAGATCGTATGGAAGGTGATTTCTCCCACTTGAAAACAGGAATCAATGGCATCGACCAAGGACTTCGGTTTCGCGACATCGATGGCGACGGAAACTCAGAACTACTCACTAACGACGGAGAGGTTTTTGAATGGCTAAACAACTCCTGGAAGAAACTGCCGTACAGTCTCCCGGCAGGCATGCAGTTTGTCTCCAACCAAGGAACTGACAACGGATTCCGTTTCGCTGATGTCAACCAGGACGGTTTCGACGATGTTCTTCAATCCAACAGTCGGGGCTACCAACTCCATCTCTTCGACTCTCCAAACACTGGCTGGTCAATTCATGCATTAAAAGGCCAACGCCCGGAGGACACAGAGATTCCAATTATCGGTTTGGGGGGCACTAATAACGGCTCATGGTTTAGCCGCGAACACCTATGGATTCAAAACGAGTTTACTCAGAACCTACCAGCCTTAGTCGACCGTCGTAGTTTTGAGGAGTTACTAGCGAATGTCCCACCGCTTCCCAAGTCCGCCGAAGACTCCTTAAATAGCATTCAAACCATCTCTGGTTTAAAGGTCGAATTGGTCGCAGCAGAACCCTTAGTCATGGATCCGGTTGCCTTCGACTGGGGATCGGATGGACGTTTGTGGGTGGTCGAAATGGCTGATTACCCTTTAGGGATGGATGACAAAGGGAAACACGGCGGCCGGATCAAGTACCTTGAAGACACAAATCAGGATGGCCAATACGACAAGGCCACATTATTTGTCGACAATTTGGGATTTCCTTCCGACGTCATGACATGGAGAAATGGTATTTTAGTGACAGCCGCTCCAAACATTTGGTATTTCGAGGACACGGATCATGATGGTAAGGCCGATGTCAAAACCATTTTGTTTGATGGTTTTGCTGAAGGGAACCAACAGCACCGCGTCAACGGACTTCGATGGGGACTGGACAACTGGATTTATCTGGCCAACGGCGACAGCGATGGCGTCGTACACTCTATCAAAACAGGGGACAGAATTAACATCGCTGGCCGAGATTTGAAGCTCCGCCCTGACACCGGGGAAATGATTGCTTTGGCAGGGGAGACGCAACATGGTCGTAACCGAGATGACTGGGGTAACTGGTGGGGGGCCAACAATTCAAACCCTATGTTCCAGTTCGTCATGACGGACCATTACCATACCCGCAACCCCCATGTAGCGCCGCCCGGCAGTCGTCATGCTGTGGCCACGCTGCAAAACTCACCACTCTTTCCGATTAGTCGAATTATAAGCCACTGGGAAGGCTATCGCCCACCTGCTCCGGGGCAACCAAGTCGCTTTACTTCGGCCTGTAGTACAACCATGTACCGAGACAACCTGCTAGGTGCCGAGCTACGTGGTTCTATGCTTGTTAGTGAGCCGGTCCACAATCTTATCCACCGCCGCCATATCCGCATGGATGGACTCCTCATGCACTCCAGCAAACCAGAATCTGAAGAGAACACGGAATTCCTGCGTAGTACAGACAGTTGGTTCCGACCAACCACTATTCGGACTGGCCCCGACGGTGCCATTTACTTCGCTGATATTTATCGAATCGTGATTGAACACCCTGAATGGATTGATGATCAAACAGAAAAAGAACTCGACTTACGCGCAGGATCCGATAAAGGCCGAATCTATCGAATTGTTCCTGACGATAGCCCACTGCGCCCGTACAATTTCCCTGCCCACACCGCTCAGCAACAATTCGTCCGGGACCTAACCCATCCGAATGGTTGGGTTAGAGATCATGCTCACAGACAACTTGTCTGGCAAAAAGTTGACGACGAAATTGACAATCAACTAACCACCATTGCCCTTGAGAACAATTCCCCTCTGGCTCGTCTGCATGCCCTTAGCGTTCTCTCAGGTCGTGACACCCTAGATGTCCCGACAGTCGTCATGGCGTTGGAAGACAAGCATCCTGAAGTCCGCCGACTGGCAATCCGACTTTCAGAGGGACTTGCGAATGAGGCCGAAGCCCCCATGATTTCTGAAGTCCTACTTCGTCTTGGGAGAAACGAGGAAGCACCGCAGGTTCTTTTACAATTGGCCTATTCCTTAGGCGAATTTAAGACCGCCGAAGTCGCGTTATCACTGGCAACGATTCTGCAGCGACAATCCGACAACCGATACATCGTTGGAGCTGCGTTAAGTTCCACTTCAACACGATCAACCGACGTGCTTCGTCACTATCAAGCACTGACTAGCAACACTCCGAAAACCACTATTCTCACAGGATTATTAGCGACCTCTTTAGCTGCAAACGACCCAAATTCAATCCGTCGGCTTGCTCAACAACTTCTGGTGTCGGAGACCGGTCCTCCCCGAACCTGGCAATTCGCCGCGCTCAACAGTGTGCAACGGTTATTACAGCAGCAAAATACTAACCTTCGACAGACACTCCAGCAGCCCGCCGAGAAAGCAATCCTGCAAGAGTTTTTATCACAGGCGCGGTCCCTGGCTACGAACGATGAACAGCCAATCGAAAGCAGAGTAGCCGCGTTTGAATTCCTGCTTGCGACCAGAGAGAATGTTGACATACCGATTTTACGCTCACTACTAACGACCCAGACCCCGGCCGACCTACAAACTGTCGCTATCACATTTATAAACAGACACACCTCGGCAGAAGTCACCCGTTCACTCCTTGACGCCTGGACATCGATAGACCCCCTGATTAGCGACCAAATCATTACCGTCTTAATTCAGGAAACCGAATCAGCAGGAATCTTGCTAGGGGCGCTCAAAGCCAAAACACTAAAACCTGACAACTTCAATGCCACGCATCGACAAACCCTGTTAGCCCATCCCATTGAAACAATACGGCGCGAGGCACTCACACTATTCGGGATGACCTCAGATCAACAGCGACAGGATTTAATTAAGCGATATTTAACCATCACACTCCAGGAGGGTGGGGACGTAACCCGTGGGCAGGATCTTTTCACTAAAAACTGCAGTGCCTGTCACCGCCTTAACAACAGCGGCGCAGCCGTAGGCCCCAACCTGCATGGCCTGAAGAACAAATCTTCTGAATTCCTTACGACGCATATACTCGATCCTAACAAAGCCGTCGAAGACAAATTCAGAAACTACTCCGTCCTTACAACGCGGGGTAAGATCATCACAGGATTAATAACGGAACAAACGGCCATCAGTCTCACCGTCACAGCGGCCAAAGGGGAAGCCACAACGATCTTACGAAAGGACGTTGAGGAAGATGGTTTAAGAAGGACGGGCCAATCAATGATGCCTGTCGGACTTGAGAAATTCCTGAGTCCCGAAGAAATGACTGATGTCATTTCATTTATCCAGGCAAATCAAACACCACCAAAGTCGTTTACCGGTAATATGCCAACGACCGTTAAATTGCAAAACGGGCGGTATTCCTTATCAGCCAGCCAAGCGGCGATCTACGGAGACACTGTTGTTTTCGAAGGTAGATACGGCAACATCGGATTCTGGGGAAGCGAAAATGACCGGGCGGTATGGACCATCGATATCCAAAAGGCTGGGGAATATAACGTCATTCTTGACTGGGCTGCTCCGCAAGACACTGCGGGAAACAATTTTGAATTAACCGCAGGGAAGAGTGGATTCATTGGAACGATCCCTTCCACGGAATCATGGGACGATTACCAACAGCGGAAAATCGGCTCCATCACGCTCCCAGCCGGAACCATTCAACTCACGTTTACCTCGAACGGCCCACTCAACGGCTTCCTGCTGGATCTCCGAACGCTTTCCCTTGTCCCTTCGAAATAACCTTTTCAGCTAAAGATGATCGGCGTACTCCGTTCCTGTTGGCTGAGCCAGCAGGCTGTCGACGGTCGCTGTTAACGCTTCCACAATTCCAGCAAAAAGCACGCTGCCTTTTTCAGCCGACGCTAAATCGGGTCGGCCCGTACAACCTTCGGCGGTTCGCTGCCGTAAATCCCGACTGACATAGACACCCCCCAGATTATCCACGATCAACTCACCGGCGTCCTTCAGCAACTCTCCCTTCACCAACTCGGGTCGTAGATGCATCAGCATGGAGGTTTCGAATTCACAGGCATGACCCACAAACTTATGACCTCCTTCCAAAGTTTGCTTTATAAATTCATCCGCCACATCCCAGTAACACGCGGCGGTCAGTAACCGATCAACATATTCGTTCTGAATTCGTCGAAGGGCTACACGCATGGGATCAATATTGCCCCCATGACCATTCAGCAGGAGGATCCTCCGGAACCCATCATTTAGAACACTGCGTGCCATCCCCATCAATGTCTCGATGTAAACTTCCAGTGGCGTATCCAATGTGGCTCCGATTCTAAGGTGATGTGCACTCGCACCCAGCCACTGGGTTGGTGCCAACAAGATTTTCTTGGGCATGGCCTGCTCCAGGGCTTCGGCGACGCCCGTGCAAAGAAAATTGTCGGTACCGGTGGGCATATGAGGCCCATGCTGTTCGACAGCAGCAATTGGCAATACCACGAGAATGTTTTCACGATCAACATCGTTAATTTCAAACGCGGTCATTTCCTGAAACTTCATCTTCAACCTCACAGTCTGCGGAGTTCATGATTTGTTGATAGGTAAATTTACTTGGTTGGGCAGGTAAGCATCGTGACACAATGATACCCAAGATAATCGAAGAACTAAATCCAATCGGCCAGTACCAAACGGAAAACCAATCTTGAGTGTACATCAATACCAAAGTACTAACCGTGGCAAGGATTGCACTAATCAGGACCCCGGTTCCAGTGGAGCGTTTGTCAAACAACGCCAGGAGGAAGACAGCCAACAAAGGTCCGCCAAAGGCCGCCGTCAGCTTCTTTCCAATATCAAACACATCTCCCAGTCCACCCACCATACAGGCCAGACTCACAGCCCCCACCCCCACCAATACCAAGGTGACTCTAATAAACACTAAATCACCTCTGTCCGTCCGCGGCTTTAGCTTCGGGAACAACCGATCACGGAAATCCACAACAATCGCTGTCGTGACAGAGTGAATGCCCGAATCGATACTCGACATGATTGCAGCCATTAATGCAGCAAGAAACAAGCCGGCGAGCCCAGGAGGAAAATGGACACGTACGAATTCCGGCATCGCACGATCAGCGGCTTTAGGTTCGGCTGCGAAGATTGGACCTATCCTTGGAGACGAGAGCCCTTCTATCTTCTCAACAGCCTCCGGCGTCTCAACCAGCCCCGCTAACTCAGCCGGGTTAGCTCCAAAATAGGTATAGAGCCCTACCCCTATTGCCAGCAGGCCAGGTATGACTATCCACATTCCTGCAAGGTTAAGCCAGACTCCTCGTTTAACACTCACTTCACTGTTACCGGCCAGATAACGCTGTACTGCAACCTGATCCACGCCAAATGCTGAAACAGATTCCAACAACACACCAAGGAGAATCGCCCAGCTTCCATACTTCAAAGTCATGGACAATTCAAAGTCCACAACCGTCCCGGAGCGGCCGTCAAAATAATTCGAGGCAATTTCTGCGACGTTTGCGTTCGACTTACTGATGATCAGAATAAGCGCAGCCAGAATCGTCAGCGCAAAAATAAAGAACTGTATTACGTCAGTCCACATCACCGCTCGTAACCCACCCAGCATGGTATAGCCAATAGAGATCACACCGAGGCCAAGAATAACCACCGTTTCGTCAACGCCCGAAACTTGCTTTACCACTACCGAAGCGGCATAGGTTGCTGAAGCCATCCAGCCAATTCGAAGCAAAATGAAGAGTCCGGATGCGACGGACCGGACGTTAACGTCATATCTTTTTTCCAGATACTCATAGGCCGTTTCTACTTTCAATCTGGCATAAACCGGAATGAATACTTTAATTACAATCGGCGTCATCATCGTAAAGGCAAGCAGTGACAAACCGATCTTAAGACTATCTCCCAAGGCTGCAGACGGATAAAAGACAAAACTGTTGGACGAAAAGAGTGTAGCCATCACACTCAGACCGACCGTCAGAAACCCCATCGAGCCGCCGGCAATAAAGAATTCCTCCCGGTCCTGATTACGGCCGAAATATACTCCCAGCAAGATGATCAATATCAGGTAGACTACGACAGTGATAATGTCCAGAGTATGCATTTGCTCAATATAACGAATGCAAATGCCAGATGGGCAATCTTAGTCAAGAGGAACGCAGACTAACTTCATCGCTTTGCAAAGTCGCTTCTTACATTCCGCCACACGACCACATTTACGGCACTCGTGAGTCGCAGTCAAAGAAGACATGAACGACGCCTTCTTGGAACGCTTCTTGAATTTTTTCGACTTACAGTAAGATTTAGTCATCACCAACTCAGCGAGATAGAAAAAACACCCAATTGGCTTATTGCAACTGAGTCTCATTATCTTGGCATAAACGCGGGCCAACGTCAAGGATTAGATCTAGAAACGCTATTTTCACTGTGTGAAAGGAAAACGTAAAACCTGAGTGGCTGGCAAGTTACACCACCGTCGAAGTGTAAATCATCCGTTCAAATCCCACGGAAGGCCGCAACAAAGATTAAAATGGATGGCTCCGCCCCAGCTAATACAACCCCACAAGGTAAACCATGCCTGGCTCCATAAAACTAGTCATCTGCTTTTCTTTTTCCCTGTTCACGGGACAAGCCATCTTTTCCGAGGAAACGATGATTAGCCAGGAAGTCGAAATCGATTTTGGCGAGGACAGAGGACAATCCTTTGGCAATCTTTTCGAATTTATCGATCCTGAAGGTGAAGTGGTTGGTGGTGCAGGATTTGTGGATGTCTACAACACTCGCTTTCGCAACGACCGTTACAAACTTCAGTTCTACACTAAGTCGTCTAGCACGGTGAAGCCGATCATTACCCGTCACCCGGTACCGGGACGCCACACTGGCCTCTTTATTTATGACAACGACAACATCGTCTACGGTTGGGCCGGTGGTCAAAACACCTACGAATGGGACATCTCCAAACAGGACTGGGAGCCGTCAACCCGGTACTCTTCCGAAAACAATCCCAGTGGTTACGGCGTTATGAAACTGCGGGATGGTCATCTCACATTCACCACACAGGGGGTCTATTACAACGACACTTTAGCCATCGCCGTTCCAAAGAACGGCCGAGCCTACAACTACTACTATGCCGAAGGTCATGCCTTTTTTTTCCATCTCATTGAAATCGATAATCGATACACGACCCGGATCTACGCAGTCAAGTGGAGGCCCGGCGACCCCCCTGTAGAAAACCTGACCAAAGCAATATCAACAAAATGCCCTTACCCTCGGACCAGTCCATTTTCCTGGGGACAACATAAGGGCCGTGTCATTACGGTTGGCAACTATGGAGGTATCTACACCTTTGTGAATGGCCAATGGATTGAAGAACTCAAGGGCTCTGATCAGTACAGTTATCAGGTCTATTCACACATGCATTACAACGGCAAAACTTATATGGCTCAATATCCAACCGGCAACCTATTTGCCTACGACATGGGCCCGCCAATACACCTCAAGGACTGGCCTCCTAAACTACCACAAGTGTCAGGCAGTGCACGCGAAGCAATGGCAATGGGCATTTACGGTGGAGAAATGTACGTCGGCGTCTGGCCCTGGGCGGAACTCTGGAAAATCGATGCGGAACAGAAGAGCTGGAAATACGTTACGCGAGGTTTTTCTCATCCGGCGCTAACAAACAAACAAGTCCATCCATATGAAAAAGAGGCTGTCAAACTAGGTTTAGTACTTAACCATTGGGGCCAGCGAATTACCTCACTAGTCCCCCTCGGCAGTGATCTCTACATGGGCACTTCTTCCAAAGGAATAAACACCTGGACGAAAGACAACAATTTCCTCCCTCAACATCAGGCTGATGAATATGGCTCCATGCTTAAGCTCACATTACCGGGTACGATAACAGTACCTGTCAGTTGGAATGCCAATCCCCTGCGCTTACATTTCTGCATTTTCCCAGATCACATTGAAATCCGTGATCAACATGGCACGATGGGATCCGCTAAAATAGAACGCATGACGTATGAATCTCTGCTACATACCTCGGTTAGAAAAGGAACCGGGGTATTTGGGCCAACCGATCTGAAGTCAGTACGACTAACCAATTAACTTCGATTAACCTTAAGCAATGCCACGCTCAATACGTAATTCGATCTGTAGCACGTTGTTATTTTTGACGACCACTGTGATGGCCGTTGACGCACCGGCAACGCGAGCGATTTCCACCCTCACCAAACAATACTGCACTGAGTGCCACAACCCAAGCAATGGGGACGAAAGACTTGACTTCACCTCACTTGCTTTGGATTTTGACAATCCGGCAGTCTTTAACCAGTGGGAAGCCATTTTCGATAAAGTCACGTCTATGCAAATGCCTCCCGACCAGGAAGCCATGCCGACAACCGCACGTCACGACTTTACCAAACTCCTAGGCAGGACATTACACCGCAGTGATCGACAACAGATCGAGAAGTATGGAAGAGGCACGATTCGCCGACTAACCCGCAGTGAATTCCAACAAAACCTTCGTGACCTTCTCCACATTCCCCACTTGGATATCCAGGACTACCTGCCCGAAGATAGAGAAGCCCGGCATACTAATCGCATCACCACAACGCTCGATATCTCCCGTGTGCAGTTAGCTGCTTATCTTGAAGCAAGTGATGTCGCCTTGCGTCAGGCTATTGCTTCAGGAACTCAGCCGCGGACTCCTGTCAAACGGAAGTTTGCTGGAATCAATATGTTTTCGGGAGGAAGTACATTTGGTGGCCCGGAAGCGATGTTTTATGCAAAAAACAACAAACGACTCCCTCTTGCTGGTCCCGAACTACAGGAACTCCGCAACCACCCCCCCCTCGACGCCAGCATCGAACTCGCCATTTTTCGATCGGCGACCTGGCCATATTACGGTTACCCAAATGGCTTTCAGGCTACGGAAGAAGGATTCTATCGCGTGCGTTTTTCTGCAAGAGCCGTATTGCAGAAACAGGATTTCGGCCTGACGCCTGCGACCAAACCCATTCCCATGACGTTTCGAGCGAGAAAAGTCTCCGGCCCTGACGTCACGGGTGACGTTCGGGCCACCGGGGGGATCATGGACATCCCTCCAACGCCAACGATCTTTGAAACTACAATCTACCTCAAAAAGACCGAAACGTTCGAATATAGCCTATTAGGTCTACCACAACCTCGGGCAATCAATCCTCCCGACGCCCCACTGTACTACGATTTCCCTCCTATGCCTCAAGACGGACATCCCGGAATTGCCTACCAGTGGTTGGAGATTGAGGGCCCGGTCGACTCGGAACATTGGCCTCCTGAATCCCATCAGGTTCTCTTCAGCGATCTCCCCCTCCAACCTTCAGAGTCGGGCTTCTCTATCAAAATGGTTTCAGAAGATTTGGAAAACGATGCGCGTTATCTATTATCGCGTTTTATCAAACAAGCCCAACGCCAACCACTAACAGATGCTGAATTTCGACCCTTTCTGGATTTAGTAAACAGCGAACTTAAAGCAGGGCAATCTCTAGCCTCAGCTTTGTTAACAGGCTACAGCGCATTTCTTAGTTCCAGCCATTTCATTTATGTGATCGACCCCACGTCATTAGCCAAGCGAGCAGGTTTGAACTATCAGTCAGCCCTTGCTCAACAGCTGTCTCACTTCCTCCAAAATTCCCGACCAACCCCTCCCCTTCAGGATCTCGCGGCCAAAAAGGATTTACTGAAATCAGACAACCTTAGATCGCAAGCTGAAAAGCTGATGAACGCGGCCTCTTTTGATCAATTCCTTGAACCATTCGTTTACCATTGGCTGGATCTCAAATCAGTCTGGCGAGACGAGCCAGACATCCGGCTTTACCCCGAATACCGACTCAACGATTACCTGATCGATTCAATGCAGCGGGAGGCTTATGAGACCTTCAAGCTAATGATCCAGGACAATCTCCCTATTACCACATTAGTGGATGCCGATTTTGTACTCATCAACGACATCCTTTCCGATCACTACAATCTCCCCGTCCAATACGGATCGCAATTAAAACGTATCAGCGTGCCGGTTGACAGCCCGTACGGTGGTTTATTGACCACCGGAGCAATCATGAAAGTGACAGCCAATGGAACAGCCAGTTCACCAATCGTACGTGGTGCCTGGGTGATGGACCGATTACTTGGAAGTCCGCCTCCACCTCCGCCGGCCAATATTCCTGCATCAGAACCGGACATACGCGGAGCAACGAGTCTTAAAGAACAATTAAGTCGACATGCCTCGGACATCACCTGTGCAGCCTGCCATGCAACCTTTGACCCGATAGGGTTCTCTCTTGAAAACTTTGATGTCTACGGAAAATGGCGGGTCCGCTACCGCAGCATTGACTCCGGCGAAGAGGTAACCGGCATCGACCGTGCTGGCCATGACTTCCGCTATTTCGAGGGTCTAGTCATCGACAGTACAGCAACACTCCAGGATGGAAGCAGCCTAAACGGCATACAGGATCTCAAGAAACATCTCAGCCAAAAGTCTAGGCAACTTGCACGTTCCCTGGCGACTCAGTTGATCCTTTACGCCACGGGAACTCCGATTCGTTTTTCCGAACGTGAAACCATGGAAGACATCCTCGATCAATGTGCAACCCGAGGGTACTTAACCCGGGATATCTTTCACGCCGTGATCCAGAGCCGAATCTTTACGGGAGTCAAACGTGACTAACTTCCAATTGATCAATCGGCGTTCATTCCTTCAGGCTGCGGGCATCAGTATCGCACTCCCTTGGATGGAAAGCACTTCAGCAGGTACATCCCGCGAAAAAACCAAACGGATGCTCTTGGTCTCCAACAATCTGGGGGTTCTTCCACGTCACTTTTTCCCTAAAGATGACGGCAAGCAGTATACCCCCTCACTTTATCTTCGACAGCTCGAGGATTATCGTGACGAATTCACCGTCTTTAGCGGGCTCTCCCACCCTTATGTTGAAGGCGGACATTCGACCGAGAATTGTTTCCTGACGGCTGCCAAACATCCGACAGGTAGCCAGTTCAGAAATACGATTTCTTTAGATCAATACGCCGCCGAAGCATTAGGTCGACGAACGCGATTCCCCACATTAAACCTTGGTGTCAACCTCAACAAAGCACTACGCAGTCTTTCCTGGACACGTGACGGGATTCTGTTGCCGGCCATCGACAGTCCGGCCGCACTCTTCACGCTGATGTTCTTACAAGGATCTGCCAAACAGCAACAGGAAGTTCTTCAGAAACTTAAGCGACACAAGAGCATTCTGGATGCGATCAACGAAACAACAACTTCGTTGAAAACACGTTTATCCAAATATGATCGCAAACGCCTAGACCAGTATTTCACCTCCATCCGCGAGTTGGAACAACGACTCGATGCTTCCGGCCAGTGGGCTAACAAGCCCAAACCCGCCATCGACACCCCTCCCCCCAAAGACATCACCGACCGCGCCCGTTTTATCGAAAAGTTTGACCAAATGCTGACGATGGCCCGTCTTGCTCTACAAACCGATTCAACCCGAATCGTTACAATCATGGTCGACGCGTTTGAAACAGGTGTATTCAATTACGACGAAGATAAGAAATCTTTATCCAACTACCATAATTTGAGCCACCACGGCCAACGCGAAGACCACCTCCAACAACTCGAGCTCACCGACCTCCGACAAATGCAGTTATTGCGACAACAAATAAAAGCGATGAAATCCACGCAAATCACGGACGAGTCCCTCCTTGACCAAACCATGCTGCTATTTGGCAGCAACATGGGGAATGCCAACACCCACACCAACACCAACCTTCCTATCCTTCTAGCCGGTGGTGGACTCAAACATGGGCGGCATATGGTCTTCGATCGCGAAAAAAACACTCCCCTGAGCAACCTCTTTGTTTCCATGCTTCAGAACATGACAATTGAAACAAATCGTTTTGGTTCCAGCACAGGTGCTTTAGACGGTTTGCAATTCTGATACCCTTTTCACCGAAGTGTTATTTCTTAGGCTGCCACGTATAAAAGTGGTGGACAGTTCTGGACCTGAATTCCTCACCTGCTTTTAGTACCGTCGAAGGGAAATTGGGTTTATTCGGCGTGTCCGGAAAGTGTTGCGTTTCCAAGCATAATGCCTGATTGGTATTGTAGACAGCGTCATTTTTACCTGGCGTCTCTTCCATATGGATGGACGTATAAAATTGAACGCCAGGCTGATCTGTGCGCACCGACATACCTCGCCCGGACGTACCTTCCGAGACTCGCGCTAACAGCATCGGTTTTTCCGGACGCTGTAGTGATAACACGTAGTTATGATCATAGCGTCCTTCGGCAACTTGTCTGGAAATCCTAGCACCTTGACGAAAATCGAATGGCGTTCCTTCCACGGATTTAATCTCTCCGGTTGGCACGCCGTCCTCATCGACGGGTAGATAGTGTTCACAATACAGCCGTACAAAATGATTGTGAACATTTCCGCTATCATGACCAGCCAGATTGTAATAAGAGTGTTGCGTCAGATTGAGATGCGTCGTTTTATCTGTGGTAGCCCAATAATCAATTGTCAGATCATTGTTGTTATTCAGAAGGTATTTCACACGGACCGCCAAACGACCGGGATACCCTTCGTCCCCGTCCGGGCTAATTAAAGTAAAGGCAACTCCAGTACCGTTTTCTTGCTTAACAACCTTGGCATCCCACACTCTCGCATTAAAGCCAACTTCTCCTCCGTGCAGATGATGACCGCCCGAAAAGTTCTTAGCTAACTCGTACTGCTTACCTTCAAGCTCAAAACTGGCATTCGAAATCCGATTAGCAAATCGCCCGACGATACATCCTGAGAAGATAGGATCGCTCTCATAACCTGCGATATCGTCATACCCGAGCACGATATCTGACAGATTACCCTCTCGGTCCGGTGTGATAAGAGACGTCATCGTGGCACCAAAGGTAATCAACTTCACCGTGACATCATTCTCGTTGCGCAATGTATATTCGTGAACTTTTTCGCCGGCTGCCGTTTTCCCAAAGGAACGTTTCGAAGCTTTTACATCCGCTGCGGCGAGTGGATTCACCTCGATTACCAAGAGGAGTACTACCATCGCCAGCAGAGGCTTCAGGAGATTCATTTTCATTGGATTTCTTTCTTTAGATTATAGATTCAGTTCTTTTCAACGGCTCTAATTCTCGCCTGCTTCAACACACGCTGCATGCGCTCGAGTTGAAACTCCGGCCGCATCTTAATTTTGTTTTCAACCTCTGTGGGATCATTTTTTAAATCATACAATTCAAATTGCTCATCCCCCCAGTCGGCAAATCGCCACCTTTCAGTTCTCACCGATCTCCCCAACTTGGAAGGCCCTCGGGTTACGACGGTATAGGCTTGTTTTTTGACCGTCACGTTAGGATTCGTCAGTACCGGTTTAAGTGATAAACCCTGTACATATGCGGGGATAGCAATATCACATAGCTGACACAGGGTAGGCACAAGATCCACTAATTCCACCAAGCTTTGAGTTTCGCTCTCAGCTGTCGTAATTCCTGGAGCGTGGATCAACATCGGAACACGCGCACATTCTTCAAAAAGCGTGACTTTTCCCCAAAGAAAATGTTCGCCTAAGTGATAACCATGGTCTGAGATGAAGATGACTATTGTGTCTTCCCATAAGTTCCGTTCATCCATCGCTTTCCAGAGTTCAGCTATCTGCGTATCTACAAAAGAAACACAGGCGTGGTATGCCTGCATATACTTGCGTCGGAGTACCAGATCCTCGATACCGGCTTCAAAACCAAACGCTTCATAGCGATGCACCAACGCTTGGGCTGGAATATCATCCCAATCCCCGGGAGGTACCGCAGCCAACTGAATTTCCTGGGGAGGGTGCATGTCGAAGTACTTTTGTGGAGCCCAAAAAGGAACATGGGGCTTATGAATTCCACAAGCGATAAAAAACGGCTGTTCACCATGTTCTTCGTTACGCAACCAGCTACTTACCTGCCTTACGTTCTTACCATCTTTGTGCTGAGAATCTGTCATTTGCGTTGGACCATAGCCGGGAGGAGTCTGACCTCCAGCTGCCATGCGTAATTCCTTCAATCTAGCACGCCAGGCTTTTTGGTTCTTCGGCAGATCAACACTTCCAAATTCGGACTCAAAAGCATCCTGTGCAGGCTTCAAGACAGGATTCCATTCATTTTGAAACATGTGGTACTCGTCCCACGCCACTTCACCTTGATCTAGTTTTCCATGAAACACCTTGCCTACCCCTCCGGTCCAGTACCCTGCCTCCTTGAACAACTGAGGCAAGCTTTTCAATTCAGGGCTAACGACACGCATATCCGTTTTGTTATCAAGCACACCTGTCGACTCCGGATAAACCCCGGTTAAAAAAGACGCTCGGGACGGTCCGCATACCGGATACTGGCAATAAGCCCGATTAAATCGCATGCCTGCCTGAGCTAGTCGCGTTAAAGCAGGAGTTGCAACCTGATCATAACCGGCAATGGCGAGATGCCGATTTAAGTCGTCGCTGACGATAAGTAAGACATTCGGCCCTTTCGCACTGAGGTCACCCACTATAAAAATCAAAGCGAGCAATGCCCACCCAAAGCCTGTCTTGGCCATAGCGACTATCCTGAAAATAGAATTACTTGAAAGAACTAACTAAGAATGTCTGTAAGTACGTGGCCATGCACATCGGTCAATCTGAAGTCACGTCCCTGATAACGGTAAGTCAACTTTGTGTGGTCGATTCCCATCAAATGTAGAATCGTGGCGTTCAAGTCATGAATATGCATCGTCCCAGGAGTCCATTCATCCTTGTGGGGCTGAGGCCTTAGCGGATTGCCGTTCTCATCAGCAATATTGTAACCATAGTCATCGGTGCGTCCGTATGTGATCCCGGGCTTAACACCCCCTCCAGCCATCCAGGTTGTGAAACATCTTGGGTGATGGTCACGACCGTAATTCTCCCGAGTCAATCCCCCCTGGCAGTAAGGTGTTCTCCCAAACTCCCCCCCCCATACAACCAGTGTCTCATCCAGCATTCCCTGTTGTTTTAAGTCTTTAATCAGCCCCGCGGTTGCCTGATCAATATCCTTAGCCTGCGAGCTATGTTCGCCAGCGAGATTACCATGTGCATCCCATCCCCGATGAAAAATCTGAATATTCCTGACACCACGTTGAGCGAGTCGACGAGCCGTTAAACAGCTCGCCGCAAAGGTGCCGGGCGTATTCACATCTTCACCATACATTTCGAGCGTCACTGCAGTCTCGTCCGAAAAATCAACCAATTCGGGTACCGAGGCCTGCATGCGATAGGCCATTTCATGTTGCTTGATGCGGGACAGAACTTCCGGATCGCCAAATTGATCCGCCTGCTGTTGATTAATTGCCGCCAATGCATCTAGCTGAGCTCGACGGTCTTTACGACTAACGCCATTGGGATTACTGAGAAACAAGACTGGGTCGCCCTGGCTCCGCATCAAAATCCCCTGGTGATCGGACGACAGGAATCCCGGCCCCCAGAGACGATTAAACAAACTTTGTTCCGGGAACTTCGTTCGAGCATGCATCACAACGTAGTGAGGCAAATTCTCATTTGCCGTTCCTAATCCATAACTCAACCATGCCCCCAAACTTGGGCGGCCCGGTGTCTGGGCCCCGGTTTGAATATAGGTAATCGCAGGATCGTGATTAATCGCTTCGGTAAAGGTACTATGGATCACACATAGTTCTTTGGCGACGGTAGCGGTATGCGGTAACAACTCACTCGTCCAGAGTCCGGCAGCATTGTTATCCTGCTTGGTGAACTTGTAGCGACTGGGGGCCAAGGGAAAACCACTCTTTTGATTCGCTGTCATACCTGTCACTCGCTGACCATCACGAATTTCTTCTGGTAATTGCTCACCAAACTGATCCATCAACTTAGGCTTATAGTCCCACAGATCAATGTGACTTGGACCACCGCTCATGAACAGATAGATCACGCTCTTGGCTTTAGGCTGATGGTGTGGCAACCCTTCAAGACCGCCTAAGCCTGTATTCCTTGGTGCCGCCCGAAGCTCTTTCCCGATAAGTCCGGCCATCGCAGCCGTACCAAGACCTAACGCTGTTTTCCCAAACAGATGACGACGAGTCACCATCAATTCATTTTCACGTGCTGGATTAGGATTTATCATTCTCTATCACTGCTTCTACTGAAGTTAACGATCATTCGCTGTTTACAACTTGCTTTAATACAGGAGGATTGCCGGATCACTTGCCAGCACGGCAATCGCAGCCTGTGTCCAGGCAGCGTGTACGACGACATCAAGACTATCATTCTGTTCTGCCTCCCCGATTCCTAAGAGAGCCCTGGCGTCATCACTCGACTCAGCAAAGCGTTGTTTCATGGCATCCACCAGTCCCAGAACGGCATTCCTCTCCTGTTCGGATGCATCACGACTTGCCAGCAATCTAAACAACAAGTGAATACGAGCCTCGTCAGATTCAGTCTGAGTCAACAATCGTTCAGCCAGAACACGCCCCATTTCGACCCGTTGCGTTTCGTTGAGCAAACCGAGGGACTGCAGTGCTGTATTGGTACGCTGCCGCTGAACGCAACTTGATTCGCGATCGGGTGCGTCGAACAACGTCATCATCGGATGTGGGCTTGTACGCTTCCAGTAAACGTAAAGACTGCGTCGATAGAGCAACTCGCCATTATCACGAACATACTGTTTCGTGTTACTTCCGGGATGAGCAAGAGCTTTCCACATTCCATCAGGTTGATACGGCTTAACACCTTCACCTCCCATATGGGGGCTTAACAATCCGCTTGCCCATAGGCCAATATCTCTCAAGACTTCCGCATCCAATCGATAACCAGGGCCTCGGGCAAATAGTCTGTTTTCCGGATCGCTTAAATTCTTTCGCCATGCCGAACTCTGCTTAAACGTTTGGGAATGAACCATCATGCGTAACATCCCCTTTAGATCCCATCCATTCTCCCGAAAATCAACGGCCAGCCAATCCAGCAACTCCGGGTGCGTTGGATGCTCACCCTGAACGCCGAAATCTTCCGGTGTGCGTACCAGCGGAACCCCATAAACCCGAGCCCATAAACGATTGACGATCACCCGTGACACCACCGGATGTTCATCAGCGGTAAGCCACGCTGCCAAGCCTAATCGATTTTCAGGGGCCCCTTCAGGCAGGCCCCCCATGATACTTAAAACCCCCGGCTGCAGCGGATCTCCTTGTGGCTGATTGTATTCACCTCGGTGCAACACCTTCGTTTCGCGAGGAGCGTCAAGTTCTTTCGCAACCAGCGTTGTGGTAAAGCTCTTTGCGGCCTCCTCAGCATTCGTCAACAAACCGATGGCCTCCTGATGAACGGATTCGACGGCAAAGGGACCATTCACATCAGCCAACTGACCCAACCTCCCAACGACATCAGCCATCTCCCAGGCTTTCATCTGTTCGACGTTTAATTTAACTTGATCACCAACTAACTTCCCTGCCATCTCTATCAACGAAGCTTTTGCGGCTTCACGTGCTTTCCACTGCTGCCAGGCCTGCTGATCTTTCGGAGCGTTGATAACAGGGTTGTATTGGTAAGAATTACCATCCATCGAATTTTCAGCGGTACTGTTAAAAAATGCTAGCAACTGATAGTACTCAACCTGTGTAATAGGATCGTACTTATGAGTATGGCAACGTGAACACGTCAGCGTCATTCCCAACAGGACGGTGCCCAACGTCTCGGTACGGTCAAAATTGTTCTTCGCCTGAAATTCTGCAGGAATCGCCCCACCTTCTGCCGTACTCGGATTCATACGTACAAAGCCCGTCGCAACGCGTTGTTCCAGCGTGGGGTTTGGCAGCAGATCACCGGCCAGTTGCCAGGTGATAAACTGATCGAACGGCAAGTTATCATTCAATGCACTGACAACCCAGTCACGATAGGGATAGATACCACGGCGATTATCAAGATGAAGGCCATGAGTATCTCCATAACGCACAGCATCCAACCAATAGCGCGCCTGATGCTCACCATACCTTGAACTTGCCAGTAACCTTTCCACAAGTTTTGTATAAGCCTCTTCCGAATCATCTTTCAAATAGGCGTCTAGGACATCTAATTCAGGCGGCAATCCCGTCAGCACCAGAGAAACACGGCGTGCCAGCGTACTTTTATCAGCTTCTTCATTCAATTTCACCCCCGCCTCTCTTAGACCATCTGCAATGAAAGCATCAATGATTTCGCTCCGGGAAGCATCGCGGTGTGACCGAGGATATTTTTTCAATGGCGCTACAAATGCCCAATGTCTGGCATAACGCCCTCCTTGCTTAATCCAGTCGACCAAAATCTTTCGCTCAGAGATCGTCAGTTGCTTTTCCGCATCTCCAGGAGGCATTGGATCATCCTTGGATAACAGGCGATGCAGCGCTGCACTCTTACGAGGTGCTCCCTGATTAATCGCACGATAGCCTCCACGATCCACCGTCGCCAGTTCTTCTGTATCCAGCCTCAACATTTCCGCATCATTTGAATCCGGGCCATGGCAGACAAAACACTTATTGGAAAGGATGGGTAATACATCCCGAGCAAAGTCCACGTCATCTGCCTGCAGGGAAGACGCAAGACACAATAGAACTACCGTAAAAAGCGAGAGGATGAGAGGGGGTTTCATTAATCAGTAATATCCGAAAGAATACATTTCCATTCACTAGTCACTATTTTACCGGATGCTTCTCTCTAACGCATTACTACTGCAATACAAAGAAAGGCCCTCAACAAAACCACTGCTTCGCTCCAATAGTAGACAACAGGTATGATTCCCGCTCTTTTTGCAATCTGACATCTCGCTCTCCTGGGGATACCAACGCTGACGCAGCTCCATCATTGACTGATAGCAAGCTGTTTCTGCTAAACAAATGCGTCGAATTTCACCCCGGAGGCAAGGTAGCATCTCCCGGAATAGCTCTCTGCACCGCAGACCTAAAAGAACGTACCTTTATTACATCGATTACATCCGTCTTTCCGATGGAAATCCTGTAAAATTAGAGGCCGGCTTTGAAAGGTTTACTAGAAAACGCGTTGATCACTTCTTCGGACAGATGGCAAAACTCTCCGAGCCATTGCGACAGGACGCTTCCCTGTAGGTAGTTACTAACATTGACACCATTGAACAGACCAAACAGCGACAAGGTTGAAATAATGAGCCCAAACAATACCGGTAGGTTGCATTCAGTAAAAACACACTGGCTGTGGATATGGTTCTGGCGTGCAACTTTGGTTGTTTCGATTTCCTATGCCTGGTATTGCTTTTACGTCCCTTCGAATAGCATCGCCTGGGCTGACAACTACACTTCGGCTCAACAACAAGCTGACCAATCCGGTAGGCCCATCGTCCTCTTTTTTACCGGAAACTGGTGTGTCCCCTGTAAGATCATGAAACGCCAGGTCTGGGCAGATGACGACGTAATGACGTCTGTCAATTCAGATTTCGTCCCCGTGACAATTGATGTGGACGACCCTAACAATGCTTCTCTGCTGGTTCGCTATAACGTTGGCGGCACGCCAATCACAATCATTACAGATCCCAGCGGTAAGGCTTTAAGATGGCGCGTGGGTGGAATCGGCAAATCCGATTTCCTCGAACTACTACAGGGGACTACTCCGTCAGCGCACTAATTATCTATATTGACCTTTAGCAAGCCCTTCGAGGTAGCCGAACACTCGGCAAAACAAAGATTGACAATATTAAACCTTTCTCTTTCTGAGTTACCACCAGTTAACAACCACCATAACCTTTCAATAAGTCGCACTAATTTTCGGTATTGCTTTCTCTATGACTAAACCAAGCTTTCTATCCGGCGATCCTCTTGGGAGATCTCCAATCAGACTTGTCACGACTACATTCCTAGTTATCTGCGGTTTACTTTCGTCAGCCAATGCGACAGACCCTTACGTTGTGGTTCTTGGAATCGCGCAGGATGGTGGCTATCCGCATGCCGGATGTCAAAAGGAATGTTGTACGTCCCTTTTCGAAACGCGTAAGACGGGTGCCATGGTTTCCTGTCTGGCCATCGTTGATCCTGTGACTCATCAGCGCTGGATTCTCGACTGCACGCCAAACTTCCCTCAACAACTGGCACTTCTGGACAAATTCGAACCACAGGTTCAAGGAGGCCCACTCGTCGATGGCATTTTCCTGACACATGCTCACATTGGACACTACAGTGGGCTAATCCATTTGGGCCGAGAAGTCATCGGTGCCAAAGCAGTCCCAGTCCATGCAATGCCAAGAATGAAAGATTTCTTAAAAACAAATGGCCCCTGGGACCAACTAGTCCATCTAAGGAACATTGCTTTGCAGGAACTCCGAGAAGGTCAGGCAATCAACCTAAATGACCGTATCCAACTGACACCTATAACCGTTCCGCATCGTGACGAATACTCGGAAACCGTGGGGTTTCGTGTTACAGGGCCCCAAAGGTCGATCCTCTTCATCCCGGATATCGACAAATGGGAGAAATGGAACCTGTCTATTGAAGCGATGGTCAAGAAGGTAGAGCGTTCTTATCTAGATGGAACATTTTTTAGTGGAGCAGAATTACCGAATCGATCGCTTGAAGAAATCCCACACCCCCTAATTCAGGAATCGATCCAGAAATTCATCAAAATGCCGGACAAGATGCGACAATCTATTCACTTCATCCACTTAAATCACACCAACCCTGCCCTACGCCGGGGCACCCATGAACGAAGATTAATCCAACGTGCAGGAATGCGCGTTGCAAGAGAGATGGAAATTTTCAAGCTTTAGAGTAATTCAGCTCTGACATCCTTAAATGCCTGCACTGCCATATCCAGATCTTCAGGATGATGGCTAGCTGAAATCTGCGTTCTTATTCTTGCAGTGCCCGTGGGGACAACAGGGTAGGAAAACCCAATAACATAAATACCTCGCTCAAGCATAGCGTCTGCAAATTTGGTTGCCAGAGCCGCGTCGCCCAGCATCACTGGTACGATCGGATGTTCTCCCGCAAGGATATCAAACCCCTCGGACAACATTGCATCTCGAAAGTACTTTGTATTAGCCTCCAACTTATCTCTTAACTCTGTGGACTCGGTTAACAATTCGACTGCCTTAATTGAGGCGCCCACAATCGGAGGTGCTACTGAATTAGAAAACAAGTAGGGTCTGGACCGCTGCCTTAGTAATTCCACTATTTCCTTACGGCCACTGGTATAACCACCGGATGCCCCTCCCAGGGCCTTTCCAAGCGTCCCGGTAATCACATCGATTCGTCCAAGGACGTCATGATATTCATGTGTCCCCCGGCCTTGTTTCCCCATGAAACCAACACTATGTGAGTCATCCACCATCACCATGGCGTCATACTTATCAGCCAATTCACAGATATCCGGCAAGTTGGCAATATATCCATCCATGGAAAACACCCCATCCGTAGCAATCATGCGATACCTTGCATTCTTGGCGGCCTGAAGTTGCTTTTCCAAATCTGCCATATTGTTATTGGCATAACGAAATCTCTGAGCTTTGCAGAGTCGCACACCGTCAATGATACTCGCGTGATTTAGCTGATCACTGATGATTGCATCTTCAGCATCTAACAGCGTCTCAAACAGTCCACCGTTGGCATCAAAACAGGATGTATATAGGATCGTATCTTCAGTTTGAAGAAACTCCGTGAGTCTGTTTTCGAGTTTCGTATGAATGGACTGCGTGCCGCAAATAAACCTTACACTGGACAGTCCATATCCCCAGTTATCAAGTGCTTCGTGAGCCGCCTGTATAACCGCCGGATGATTCGCCAGTCCAAGATAATTATTAGCACACATGTTTAGGACAGGCGGTTCATCCAATACCTGGATACTTGCTCCCTGCGGGGTACTAATGACTCGTTCTGCTTTATAAGTACCAGCCTCCCGGATGGAGGCAATTGTTTCTGAGAATGCTTTTCGAACCCGCTGTTGCATCTAAACTCTCCTACTTCCCTAAGGCGAATGCCAGTTCAAAAGGATCTTGCCGCTGCAGCCGCTTTGCATGACTTCAAACCCTTGCTCGAAATCATCCACATTAAAGCGATGAGTAAGTACCGGGGCAATATCTAACCCACCCTGCAATAAGACCGTCATCTTGTACCAGGTTTCATACATTTCCCGCCCATAGATCCCTTTGATCGTCAGCATATTAAAAACGACCTGATTCCAGTCAATAGCCATCTGTTCTGAAGGAATACCTAGCATGGCGATACGACCACCGTGAAACATGTTATCGAGCATCGAAGTAAAGGCTGCTGGACTCCCCGACATTTCCAACCCCACGTCGAATCCTCCGGACATCCCGATCTCTTGCTGGACGCTCTTAAGATTTTCTGTGGATACATCGACGACCCGAGTGGCTCCCATCTTCGAAACCAGATCCAAGCGATAGGGATTCAGGTCTGTCACAACCACGTTTCTCGCGCCAGCAAACCGGCAAACAGCAGCGGCCATACAACCAATTGGTCCAGCGCCTGTGATCAAAACATCCTCCCCAAGCACGGGAAATGACAACGCCGTATGCACCGCATTACCAAATGGGTCAAACAAGGCGGCCATATCCAAGTCAATGGACGGAGCATGCTTCCAGACATTCGTCATTGGTAACGCGATATATTCGGCAAAGGCCCCGTCGCGATTGACTCCAATACCTTTGGTGTCATTACATAAATGACGCCGACCGGCAAAGCAATTTCGACATCGCCCACAGACAACATGTCCTTCGCCTGACACAATATCCCCGGTGGTAAAGTCGGCCACATTGCTGCCCACATCAACCACTTCACCAACAAATTCGTGCCCCACCACCATCGGAACGGGAATCGTCTGTTGCGCCCAATCATCCCAGTTATAAATATGCAGATCGGTTCCACAGATTCCCGTACGCAAAACCTTAATCAGGACATCATTAATCTCCATCACAGGTATGGGGACGTCTTCCAGCCAAAGACCAGGTTCGGCCTTTCTCTTTACGAGTGCTTTCATCGGAGCACTCCTCTTATCAAGCCAAAGAAAGGTTTTAATTTCAACTGTCGTAATCTCTCAGAATCATACCTGTTTAGGTTTCTTTATACATCACTTTTCTAAGAGAAATAGTCTAATCTGACTCAATTTCCACGTTTAACAGCATCGCTTCGCACTAGAAGTCCCGAACGGACGAGTTTCCTTGCTTCAACATTTACGTATCGAATTGATTCCGAGTAGAGTGGGAAACAGAAACGTCGCGGCCTATTTTCATTAATCTGACACGTTATCCATTTCTGGCTCGATGTTAATTCTGTCAAACTCCCAGACCTAAATGGTCTTCCGCGGTATCTGGTGGATGACAATCGACAGCCGATCAACGAACTGATCGCCTGAGGCTACTGAGCCGGGTGACTTTAATCCCGGACCCAACCTTCTCTCTCCTTTGCTCGCTCCTAGACAAAACTGCTAAAATAATAATCCAATCATTTATCCTCTTAACACTTTCCTTGAATCGATCTCACCATGAACCTATGGCGACTTATCTTCACCGCAACAGGACTCCTCTTTATCCCAGCGGCGCTATTATTGGCCGAACCACCAGCATTTGCTGCCTCCAAGAGCAATAGCAAAGTCAAAGTATTCATTCTCGCCGGCCAGTCCAACATGGAGGGGCGAGGGTTCCCTGAACCACTTACATGGCAAGTAAGCCAGAAAAAGTACCGTGGGCGATACACGCATTTCATTAAAGATGGAGATTACGACGCCTTTCTCAAAACGGTGAACGACACGAAAGATCCGGACGATCGCCGGAAAACACCAACCTACATGTGGAGTGAGCGGAAAGATGTGTGGATCAACTATCTTGGTAAACACGGTAATCTCACGGTTGGTTATGGCGCACCCAACCAGGGCTTTGGCCCGGAATTCAACTTTGGGCATGTCGTTGGGAACCATTACGATGAACAGGTACTGATCATTAAAACGTCATGGGGAGGCCGGGCTCTCGCACAAGGTTTCCTACCTCCTTCAAGTATGCCTAGCCAATCTAAGTTTGAAGTGATGACCAAAGCCGAAAACGAGAAGAATGCCGAATGGAATATCCAGCAGCAGTCCCGAATTACCAAGAACAATCTCAAGATCACGGAAGAAAACAAAACGACGGAGAGAAAGAAGCCACTACAAACCTTTAAAGCCAGACCCGTACTTACCACAGACGAATTCAAATCACGATATGGAGTTGACTATCGAAACATGGTGCACGAAGTCCATGAATGTCTAGCCAATCTCAGCGAACGATTCCCCGGCTATCGTGGTCAGGGTTATGAAATCGAAGGCTTCGTCTGGTTTCAGGGCTGGAACGATCAATACAATGATCGCTGGCTAAGTTACGAAACAAATCTGGAGAACCTCATCCGCGATCTGCGTATTGAGTTCAGTGTCCCCAATCTAAAGGTCGTGATCGGGGAAATGGGACACGATGGCCCGGACGAACCTAAGGCCGACGCTCCTCGCACCATCATCATGGCTGCTCAACAAGCCGTTGCCGAAAATAGCGAGTTTAAACACACGGTGCTGTGTGTTAACACCCGGCAGTATTGGGATATGGATGCGCACAATATTTACCATGGACCTGGCGGTTGGAATAGAGACGTTAACAAATGGCGACAATTCGGAAACGACCGACCATACCACTATCTGGGAAGCCCCTGGTTTTTTGCTCAGGCTGGAACGGGTTTCGGTGAAGCGATGCTAAAGCTTATCCGGAAAGACCAATAACCTTCAAACAACTGGAATTCCTCAATGACCTATCTCTTAGGTATCGACATAGGAACGACGACGATCACTTCGGTCGCTGTGGATGCAGATTCAGGAACCATTGCCGAACTGGCAACCACTTCGAATGATGCGCGGTACGACAACCGACCTCAGGGGCGAAGTGAATGGGATGCCAACAGAATTATTTCGCAGGCATTCCAATGTGTCAAAGACGTTGTCACCTTACTCGGCCCTCGTGCTAAACAGATTGCCGGGATTGGCATGACGGGCCAGCAACACGGAATGGTTTTAGTTGACAAAGACCTATCCCCTGTCTCACCTTATATTAACTGGCAGGATCAGCGAGGAAACGAATTAGATGCTCGCGGTATCCCGATTATCGAAACACTTACAAGCCGACTTGGAGAGGGCCAATATGAAAAACATGGTTGTTACCTAAGAACGGGTTTCATGAATGTCACCCTCTATTGGTTAGCTGCGAATGATCAGTTACCCAGCGGGTGTCGCGCAGCATTCATCATGGATCTCGTCGCTAGTCGCTTATGCAATGCCCCACTTGTTAGCGACCCAACAGCAGCAGGCAGCGCAGGCTTACTAAACATCCATACCAATCGCTGGGATTCAGATGCCTTGAAGGAATTAGGAATTCCTGACTCAGTCTTGCCTGAAGTAAGTTCCGTCAGGGAACAGGTTGGCACCATTACAAGTGAAATTGCTACGGTCACGGGTCTACCGTCCGGCATTCCCGTATTTGTTCCTATTGGTGACAACCAGTCAAGTTTTCTCGGCAGTGTCACTGACCGCCACAAACAACTATCAATAAATGTTGGAACGGGAGGTCAAGTATCTGCTTACAGTGAAAGCCCAGGCCAACACGCATCGCTGGAAGTGCGGCCATTCCCATACGGTGGATTCTTACTGGCCAACGTAGGTGCGTGCGGCGGAAGAAGTTTTGCAGCATTAGAAAGTTTTTTCCAGACCGTGGCCCGGGATATCTTTGGTTTCCAACCTGAAGGTTCAGCTTTTGAACGAATGAAGGAATTGGCAGCCGATCCAATTGCTAGCGACACCGAATTAATCTGCTCCCCGCTGTTCACTGGCACCAGACAGGATCCCACCCAACGAGCCTCATGGTCCGGATTCAATCCAGAGAATCTCACACCCGCCCATATGACCAGATCTTTGCTTGAAGGGATGGCGAACACCTTCAATAAAGGATTCGCTGCGATCCTTTCCTGTGGAGTTCAGGGGATTACGGAAATCGTTGGCGCAGGTAATGGCATTCGGGAAAATGCGATTTTACAACAATGTATTGAAAAATCATTTAACATGCAGGTTCGCAAGCCTCTTCACCGCGAAGAAGCGACTTTAGGTGCAGCCATTACAGCCGCTATTGGTTGTGACATTTTGAAGGACCTGTCTGATTCGTCCCGGTGGATCCAATATGAATAATTTTTTCCATAAACTTAGCATTCTTCTTTTCTCGACCGTGCTATCAGTAGTGCCTTCCGTATCCTGCTTGACTGCTCAGGATGAACCTGTTGAATTCAACGAACATATCCGCCCCCTTCTTTCCAACAAGTGCTTTGCCTGCCATGGTCCCGATGCAAACAAACGTGAAGCCGGGTTGAGGCTGGATCGACAGGAGTCCGCCACAGCAGTGTTAGCTTCAGGAATCAGGGCAATTGTCCCTAACGACCTCAATCAAAGTGAACTCTGGCAGCGCATCAACTCAGACGACGAATTCACACGCATGCCGCCACCGGAACATAGTACTCCGCTTAGCTCGATAGAAAAGCAACTTATTAAAAGATGGATTCAACAGGGCGCCAACTACCAAACCCACTGGGCATTCATCCCACCCAAACGTCCTCCGCTCCCGAAAGTAGCCACCAAGGATTGGGCTCGAAATCCCATCGACGTTTTCGTTCTTTCCAACTTGGAATCCAAAGGGATATTACCAGCTCAACCTGCTGAGAAAGAAGCTGTTATCCGCCGGTTAGCTTTCGACTTAACCGGGCTTCCTCCCACCCTGGGAGATATTGATGCTTTTGTGGCCGACGATTCGCCGGATCATTATGAACAAGTCGTTGAAAAGTACCTTGCGTCGCCGGCATATGGTGAAAACCTCGCCAGCGTCTGGCTCGACCTTGCTCGTTATGCGGACACCAATGGCTATCAATATGATACGGAGCGGAAGCATTGGGTTTGGCGGGACTGGGTAATCCACGCATACAACACGAACAAGTCGTTCGCAGACTTTACTGTCGAACAGCTCGCGGGAGACCTCATTCCTGATGCCACCCCTCATCAAGTATTAGCTACAGGCTTCAACCGCAACCATGGAATCACCATCGAAGGGGGCGTGATTGGCGAGGAGTATAGGACTGAATACGTCATGGATCGATTGACGACAACCGCAAGCATATGGATGGGCCTTACGGTAGGTTGCGCGCGATGCCACGACCACAAGTACGATCCGATAAGCCAGAAAGAATTCTATGAACTCTATGCTTATTTCAATCTTGTACCTGAACGCGGGCAAAATGGTTTCCAACCCCAGATGCAGGTAAATTCACCTCTAGCTGAGCACCGCCTATCCTCCATATCAGCTCGAATCACTACACTTCAAGGTGACTTAACAACAGCACAAAACGACCTCAGCGGTCTGGAACGATGGGCTCAAACACTTGTGAAGCAGGGGAACACGTGGAGAGTACTCAAGGCTCAGTCAGCCACATCGTCAGGCGGCACCACGATTACTCCGCAAGCTGATCATTCTCTGTTAATTTCAGGCGTCAATCCTAAGAACGACATCTATACTTTCACCTTCGAAACCGATCAGGACAACCTCACCGCATTACGACTTCAATGCCTGACACACCCATCGTTACCGGGGGGAGGTCCCGGTCGCCATGGGAATTCGAATTTTGTGCTTACGGGTATCGAACTTACCGCGACCTCGATAGCGGACCCTCGGCAAAGTCAGAAGATCAACTTTCACAAGGCGCGTGCAGACTACAATCAACCTCGTTATAACGTGACGGCCGCACTTGATCCCAATACGTCCACGGGGTGGGCAGTCGATGGTCCGACCCGCAAAGAGCCAGCCACCGCCATTTTTGAATCCAAGGAAGCATTTGGGTATGAAGGCGGTACAGTCCTTTCATTAACACTACGGCACGAAGCTCCGTTCGGTACGCATGGTATTGGACGACCCCGCATTAGCCTCTCGTCAAAACCTGCACATACACTACCGTTCGATGCCATCGACGCTAAGATTTTTGACGCTGCAAAACTAACACCCGCCGAGCGATCTGAAGAACAGACCAAATTAATCGTGGACTACTATCAATCCAAATTCAGCCCAGCCAGGCGAATTAAAGACGAAATCAAACGTCTGCAAAATCTACAATCAGGTGGATTCCCAGCAACGATGATCATGCGTGATCAGCCGGGAATCCGCAAAACACATATCCTCCATCGGGGGCAATATAACGAACCAACCACCGAAGTCAGCCTCGGTACTCCTGCCGCGCTCCCTCCTCTGAAGCCGGGGCAGGCCCAGAACAGACTTGGACTGGCTCATTGGCTAACCTCAAACGACCACCCCTTAACGGCACGTGTCGCAGTCAATCGTTACTGGCAAATCTTCTTTGGCAATGGATTGGTTAAGACAACCGAAGATTTCGGCAATCAAGGCACTGCTCCTAGTCACCCCCAGTTACTGGATTACTTAGCCACTGAGTTTGTCGACTCTGGCTGGGACATTAAACACCTGCATCGCTTAATTCTCACTTCAGCCACCTACCGTCAGTCCTCGAAGGTGGGGCGTCTGAAATACAGGCAGGATCCGGAAAATCTCCTTCTGAGCCGGGGGCCTCGGATGCGACTTACTGCCGAGCAGGTACGAGATAACGCTCTTTCGATTAGCGGGTTATTACTGAACACGATGGGTGGTGCCAGCGTCTATCCCTATCAACCGAAAGGAATCTGGCTGGAGTTAAATAATCGGCCAGGATACTCCCGCGCTTATCCTCAGGGAACTGGAGAGCAACTCTACCGAAGAAGCCTTTACACTTTCTGGAAACGAACGGTACCATCACCAATGATGAAAACACTGGACGCTCCGGAAAGGGAATTCTGCACGCTAAAACGGTCATACACCAATACTCCGCTACAATCCCTGCTGCTTCTTAATGGAGTCCAGTTTGTGGAAGCTGCCCGTCACATGGCCGCCAACTTGTTAAAACTCCCTTTCAAATCAGACCGACAACGAATCACTCATGGGTTCCGACTGGCAACTGGACGCCTGCCCAATGATGACGAGCTCAACCTGCTAACAGATGCTTTCCAGCAACAGGCAGATACCTTCCGTCATGATTCTCCCGCAATAGCCAATCTACTGAATGTAGGAGATTCACCCGCGGACAAAGCATTAGACCCTGTCCAGCTTGCCAGTTGGACAGCCTTCTGCCGGATCCTACTTAACCTTGATGAAACCATCACAAAAGGGTGAGACCACAATGAATCGAATTCTTGAAGAGTCGTGCCTACTCACAAACCGCCGCCAGTTTTTCGGACGCGCATCATCCGGGATAGGAGTGGCTGCACTAGCGTCAATCCTAAATGCCGATGAAACCGCTAAAACTTCGGCTCTACCCGGTCTACCGCATTTCGCCCCCAGAGCCAAACGCGTCATCTATCTCCTGCAATCTGGCGCTCCATCCCAAGTTGACTTATACGACTACAAGCCATCCCTTGAAAAACTCCACATGCAGGAATTGCCTGCCGAAATCCGCAATGGCCAGAGACTGACCGGAATGACCGCCGGTCAGGCAAAGTTCCCGATCGTGAAATCCCCTTTCACCTTTCAGCAGCACGGCAAAAGTGGCATGTGGCTAAGCGAACTGTTACCGCATCTGGGTGGGGTCGCTGACAACCTTTGTTTGATCAACTCCATGTATACCGAGGCAATTAACCACGACCCGGCAATCACATTTTTTCAATCTGGACATCAACAACCAGGGAGACCTAGTTTAGGGTCGTGGCTAAGCTACGGGCTCGGGAGTGAAACGGAGAACTTACCATCATTCATCGTGATGCTGACTAAGAACAGCTTCAATCAGGCCCAACCCATTTACGACCGTCTATGGGGTAGCGGGTTTCTGCCGTCACGTTTTCAGGGCGTAAAACTCCGCAGCCAGGGAGATCCGGTCCTTTATCTCAATGACCCTGCCAAACTTAACTCAAAGGCTCGTCGCAATTTACTCGACACCATCGCCAAATTAAATGCGCGGCGTGAAGCTGAAATCGGAGATCCCGAAATCAACACTCGTATCGCTCAATACGAAATGGCATATAAAATGCAAACATCGGTGCCGGAACTTGCCAATGTGAATGACGAACCTGAAAGTACGTTTTCATTGTACGGTGAGTCTGCCAAAGAACCCGGAACACATGCTTTCAACTGTCTGATGGCAAGACGCATGGCCGAACGCGGAGTCCGATTCATCCAGGTCTTCCACCGAGGCTGGGATCATCACAGCAACTGTCAGGGCAACTTACCTATCCTAACTCAACAGACCGATCAGGGCTCTGCCGCCTTAATAGCCGACCTGAAGCAACGCGACATGTTAAAAGACACCTTGGTGATTTGGGGCGGTGAATTTGGACGAACCGTCTACGCTCAGGGAAATCCTGCCAGTTTCGGCCGCGACCACCACCCACGGTGCTTTTCGATTTGGATGGCTGGCGGAGGCGTACAAGGTGGATTAACCTACGGCAAGACGGATGACTTTTGCTACAACGTCGCTGAGAACGGAGTCCATGTACACGACTTCCATGCCACCATCCTGCACCTGATGGGAATCGACCACGAGCGTCTAACCTATCGTTTTCAGGGGCGGGATTATCGCCTCACCGACGTTCACGGGAGCGTCGTTGACGGGATATTAGCCTGACATATCCGATTATTATGGGCGTGGCAGTAAGCCAACGGGTTTACCGTCCAACTGCCATTCAGGTCGAAGCTCTACTTCAAGATGTTTCAATGCGGTTGCCACCAGATCTACGAGATAGACCTGCCCCTGAAATTCACCCTTCTTTGCTGAATCACCACTAACAATTAGGTAGATGTTATGAATCGTCGGCACCTGGTGCCCGCTCCCATGCCCTTTGCCCTCGCCACCATGATCCGAGGAAATCAGAATCATCCAATCTTCGTGCTGATAAGTTGGTCGAGATTTAATCGCCTCCACGAGCCGCCCAACATGTTGATCTACCTTCTCAATGCACCGCATATATTGTGGAATCGACGGATGAAATCCGTACCGATGTCCATTTTCATCTGTCGAACCAAAGTACACCATGGTAGCGTGTACGTTTTGTTCCGCCAGGACTTTGACCGCGCGATCTGCAATATGTTGATCAAACACGGTATAACCATCCGAACCATGAGCTTCAAAACCGACACGCACATCAGCTTTTGAAACAATGTACTTATCGATGGGGTACCAATCAATAAACGAAGCTGTTTTGTAATCCGGATATTGCTGCTTAATTAAATGGAAGAAGTGAGGATAACGAGTAATTCTTCGGCCTCCAAACTCATTGTCATGCACTCCGTGTTTGTCAGCCCAAACACCGGTCAGATACGAGGTCCAGCCCGGCCCACTGATTGTGTCATTCTTTTGATACCGGGACCCTAAGATCTTACAAGTATTACTGTAGGAGCCATTCTTTTTAAGGGCATCGATATTCGGAGTTTTGGCTGCATCTAAAGCATCCGTCCTGAGCCCATCAATACCGATTGCAAGTACGTGTTTACTTCGTTCAGCGGAAACGCCTGATTTGAGGTGGAATTGCTGGCTGAATAGAACCAGCAGAAGACAAACAAAATAACGTGAAATGCATGACATACAACTAATTCCTCAATTTCTTAAGCTTGATCATGGCTTTCCCCATTGCATCACCAATTAGAAAATAACTTTCGGCGTTCCCAAACCAATGATGACCATGGCCTACGTTAGGGGATTCCTCTTTGGGACGGGCGAAGGAAGTTGTTTTCACAAAAGCGGCGTTGCTTAGTTTGTCGGCGGCCGCCTTTTGAGCCAATCGGACCTGCTTCATGTTATCACCTACGTCTTCCCCCATATTCCCGGTTTCACCAATGATCACTGGCAGTTCTTCGGTACCCAGAGCGGTACGCAAATCCGAGACAAGATTGACCAAATTGTCTTCATACTGAGCCAAAGCCTCTTTATCGAACATGTCATTCCAACCCTGAAACCAAACAAATCCGGCGAGCTCGTAGTTTTTTCCAATTTGGGGAAATTCGTCTTTCATCGCAGAGAGTGCCTGCTCAATCTCTTCAAGCATTTGAACGTAATACGGTCCGACCTGGCCGCCACTCGATGGTGGGCGAAAGTCTTGATAGATACTTTTACCCCCCCAGGCCGTTTTGATTAGCAGCACTGGCTGCTTCGTAGCATCGCCGAGCAAGTGTCCAAATTGGAATTCAGGTCCTATATGATGTTTACCCGGATAGCTGGTAAAGCCAACAGAGAGACCACCTATTTTAGTCTCCTCTTTGGTCACGTGTCTGACGAAGACATCGTCGCGCACGACGTATTTGCCCATGGCATCCTTGATATGTGAATAACGCTCTGCCATTTCGGGGTTCTTCATGACATTGTTGAGAATACCTTTACCACCGTTGTAGTATTCTGGATGATCAAAATCGACGACCCCCTGCCCCTGCATATTGGACTGCCCGGCAAGAATATACACTTGAACTTTACCGGCAGCGAAAATCCATTCGGTAGTGCAGAGAAAAACCAGCATACAAATCATTAAGCGAAGCAGCATTACAATTTCCGTATAAAGACCATTGTCGAATTGCACTTAGTATATCGCCCTCAACTCGACAGGGGTGGGGAGACGTCAAGTTCAGAGTTTTTTTCGAAGACTTATTTTGCTGGCCAAAGTCCCTGACTGGCCTGATCCAATGCATCTATGGCAGTACGGTGAATATCATAAAGAATCTGTACTTCGTGATCCAAAGCCAGAAATGCTCGTTTTTTTTCTGTATAGACCGGCCAACGGGGCTGTGATGCAAGATTAGGATCCCCAGTCTTTGCAAACTGTGTCCAATAATCCGTGCACAAATCAGACAACTGCTGATCCTGAGGACGTGCTTCAGCATCCTGTAGAGAATTGAAAACATAGCGAATCTCAATGGCGTGCGGTGCACCTTTGGCTGGATCCTTGTGATTCACCCGGCGAAATTCAAACTGGTAAGCCGGCGACTTTACTTTCTCCATTCCTAAGAGCATTATCCTTGCCGGATGAACGAACCAGGCATCCGTCACAAATTGGACAGCAGCAGGCTTGGCTGGCCCGGGAAACGCCTGAGCCAACTCACTTCCCCGCGCTTCACCATAAAAGGCCTGAAGTTTCCCGGTGAAGGCCTGGCGATCGCTCACCGATACGCCACCCTGAAAATAGTTACCTTCGTGTTGCGTCGTTCCTACAATCATGGGGATATCAAACTGCTCTCCTCGTTTAAACATTTCCAAAGGATGATCCGGAAGGAAATCATTATCCACCGTTAACTTGGCTGGATAATATCCCTTCAACAACTCTTTCGCATCCGTTGCACGCAACTGAGCAATTGCTTCAGCGCCTGTTTTATCTGAAAACTTCGCAACCCATCGCTGCCCGGAGGTTTCCCCACTCTCGACCACTCCAATCTTCTTGGTCTGGTGAACAATATTTCTAGCTGCCAAAGGATTGGTGTATCCGAACATCCACGGACTTTGCGAAATGGCTTTATGAAACAGGCCTTGAGCTTCCGGGATGCAACACAAAGCCGACACAGTGGCTCCGCCGGCCGACTCGCCAAAAATTGTGACATTCTCCGGATCTCCGCCAAACGCAGCGATGTTCTTTTTTATCCACTGTAACGCCAGAATATTATCCATCAGTCCGTAATTACCAGAAATCCCTCGTTCGCTTTCCTCCGACAAAGCTTGATGTGCAAGGAAACCCATCGCTCCTAGACGATAGTTAACCGTCACCAAGATCACCCCACGACGCGAGATTGCCTTCCCACTATAGTAAGGCCGACTACCATTACCACCCGTCCATCCACCTCCATGAATCCAAACCATCACCGGCAATTTAGTGTCGGACTTACCTGCACAATGGGTCCACACATTGAGATATAAACAATCTTCGTTCCCGTACGCCGTGCCCTGCCATGTCTGAACGGATTGACTGCCATTTTCAAGACAATCGCGTACTCCTTCCCACACTCCGAGCGGTTGGGGAGGTCGCCAACGTAATTCCCCGATTGGCGGCTTCGCGAAGGGAATCCCTCGATAAACATGCAACCCAGTACTCGCATCTAACACTTCTCCCACCATCCTGCCAGCAGGAGCGTTCAGTGCGTCAGTACGCGCTCGCTGAACTTCCAACTCCTGAGCCTGCAAAGAGACGCCTAAACAAACCGACGCGATCACGAATATTGCCAGATTGGATTTGTGCAAGAGCATTAACATTCTGTCTAGAAAGGGGGTTCGCTAACTCTAATTACTTCTCAATCACTTATAATGGCAGGGAACCTGCCGTCTGTACATTAGCCTGACACACTACCTATTCAAACCCATTATTTAGCTAACAACCATGCACGACAATCCCTTACAAATCACCTCTCAGGACATACCAACTTTTAATTGCATTGTTCACGTCAGTTCAACACCTGACGGTGTTAAAGCACGTGTCGCCAACCTCAATGGCATCGACTTCGTTGCGCCTGACGAGCGAACTGCCTTGAGTAAAATCGTTCCGGCTTTCAAAGCTAGTGTGCAGCGGTTTCTAAACGATGAGTTGGAAATCCCCTGGCAAGAACCACCGCATCCAGCTAACGAGGACGAGCAAACCAGATTCATCCCGGTTCACCTGTAACCCCAACCTAGCTAAACACTCTCATTTAAGACATTGGTATGAAACCATCGCTTGCCCTACTCCTCGCCCTGCTTGCCAGCACCAGCAGTTTAGCAACTGAATACGGTGAACTGATTACTAATAAAAACCCCGTCGTCTATCTCAGTCATCACACCGGCTACACAAACGGAAGTCTTGGAGTCACTCCAAAACACGTTACTATGCTAGCACCGCTACGCGGTATCAACGGGCTTGCCGGAGCCTATTCACGCTCTGCCATGCGACAATCCTGCACTTAATGGGGCTTGACCACGAAAAGCTGGTCTATCGGCACGCCGGACGGGACTTCCGCCTAACTGACGT
>Ga0115011_10000097_pt1 | contig 82560 bp, 65 predicted proteins | sample TroAtlMetagenome_2_FD_88705 | JGI IMG/M metagenome (GOLD analysis project Ga0115011, IMG submission 88705) | Marine eukaryotic phytoplankton communities from Atlantic Ocean - Tropical Atlantic ANT8 Metagenome | ecosystem: Environmental > Aquatic > Marine > Oceanic | place: Tropical Atlantic... | reverse complement strand
TATAATAGACATCCCAGGCACTTATTCTCTAGTCTCTAGGAGCAAAGAGGAACAGGTAGCCGTTAGCGCCCTCCTGGGTCTTGATGGCAACCGCAGGCCAGATGCGGTAGTTTTTTGTGTAGACGCTACTCAGCTTCACCGAAGCCTCTACCTTGTTCTTCAAGCTCTAGAGTTTGGTGTACGGGTTGTAGTCGCACTCACGATGATCGATGAATTAGAGGCCCCTTTAGATACTGTTAGGCTATCTGAGGTCTTAGGTGTGCCAGTTGTAGGAGTAACAGCTCCTCAAGGTCTGGGGCTTGATGAGCTCTTAGCATCCACTATGTCATCAATAGAGTCACCAAAACCAACAGGAACATGGCTATGGGAGCCTTCTGCGAGTCTATCTCATCACATAACACTGCTATCTTCTGAGCTAGAAGGAGGGTCCCAAGGGGGTGAAATAGCATCAAACGCTATGGCTCTGTGGCTACTTATGAGTGTCGACTCAGAGAACGAAGTGGAGGGCAGCTTGATTGAGGTCCCCGCCAGCGCTCGCGAGATCTTACTCTCAGGAACTATTGATGGGGTAGCTCTTGATAGTGAAGTGGTTAGTGCCCGTTATGGATGGTTAGATGAATCGCTTAAAGAATTTAAGCCATCCCCAAACCGAACCCTTAGCAACAAAGTCGATCGATTTTTAGTCCACCCAGTTTTTGGGTTCGCTATTTTTATAGCGATAATGTTTATTATTTTTCAGGCATTATTTTCGTGGTCAGGCCCAGCTATTGATTCAATCGAGGGGCTCTTTAGTTTCTTAGGTGGATTGGCTTCGGTAGCGCTTCCAGCAGGGTTTTTTTCTGATCTAATAGTAGATGGGATAATAGGTGGTGTGGGTGCAGTGGTTGTATTCATGCCCCAGATACTGCTCCTTTTCTTCTTTGTCGGGCTAATGGAAGCCTCGGGCTACATGGCTCGAGTTGCCTACCTTATGGACCGTATAATGCGGTTGATGAAGCTTAATGGTCGAGCATTTGTGCCGATGCTCTCAGGCTTTGCCTGTGCCATCCCCGCGATCATGGCTACCCGTACTATGGAGCGTAAGAGAGATCGTTTACTTACGATGATGGTCTTACCACTAATGACCTGTTCAGCAAGGCTCCCTGTTTATACTTTAATTATCGCCGCTCTATTTGAGAATCATCAAGCGACAGTGATGATCGGCATGTACCTTTTTTCAGTTGTGATAGCGTTGTTTGTCGCTTGGGTATTTTCAAAAACTGTATTTAAGGCCCCGCCAGCGGTTTTTGTTATCGAACTGCCGCCATATAGAGTCCCTCTTTTGGTAGATGTTCTCCGAGATATGTGGCGTAGGAGTAAACTGTTCCTAACAGAGGCTGGCACGGTTATTTTGGGAGCCACAATAGCTATGTGGCTCTTGCTTAGCTTCCCAAAGAATGATCTGTTGACTGGGCAATATGAGACCCGAATAGTCGAAGCAGGCGCTGACACGGAACTGGTTGAGGCCCTTGAGTATGAGCTAGACGGTGAATTGTTGAGATCCAGTTATGCGGGTCGAGTTGGTCAAGCTATCGAGCCAGTTATCGAACCACTTGGCTATGACTGGAAGATAGGTGTCGGGCTAATAGGAGCCTTCTCAGCTAGAGAGGTTTTTGTCTCTACGATGGGAATAGTCTACAACGTAGGTGGTGATGTTGACGAGGATAGCGATACCTTGAGAGGGCGAATAAAGTCTGAGATGACTGAAGCCGGGACCCCGAGGTATTCAATGCTCACAGGATTGTCGCTGTTGGTTTTCTTTGCATTGGCATCTCAGTGTATCGGCACACTTGCTGTTGTTAAACGAGAGACATCGAGTTGGCGTTGGCCAGGGTTCCTCTTTGGCTACACCTTCGTCTTGGCTTGGGGAGCAGCCTTTGTAGTGTACCAAGTCGGAGGGTTGTTTTTTGCTGCTTGATAATGCAGTATTGGCTCCACTTGGTTCCATTTGGCTCCACTTGGCTCACATTAAGCCCAAGGTCGTCCATGCCCAGTGATACAGACAAGGGCGGCATTTACGTCTATTTCTTTAACCTTTCCTTGTTTGTTTTTGGTGAAGTGTGATACTGTTCGGCCGTTCGACTATTTTTGGTGGTTGGTAAGCCACCATTATACCTATTGGAGTTACTCATGTTCAATTCTCTAAAAAACTACTTTATTAGAGTTATAGCTATATTCCTGCTTATAGGAACTGGTGTCGCGGAAGCCACCCACTTTCGTAGCAGCCAGATCTCATGGAGCGTGAGTTCTGGATATACCGTAGATTTCACGATTTTATCTACATGGCGAGCTTCTGCACCTGGTTCCTGGACATTTTACTTTGGAGATGGGAGCAGCACTTCAATATCGGCCTCAAGTGGAACCAGTCTGGGCACTTACACCGATCTAAATGGTGAGTCATATACTATTTTTGAGAACACCACATCTCACACCTATTCTAGCTCTGGTCCCTTTACTGCTTACTATGAATCGTGCTGCAGGATCTCGACATTAGCGATAGGTCCTGACTATAACTTCCGAGTAGACGCTGTCGTTGATATGCACGGCTCCAATACTGGCGGGCCAACAACCGCTGCTCCTGTGCTAATGCAGGTGCCTACAGGAGGCACGACCTACAATTTCCCAATCGCGGATCCAGACGGGCACTCGGCCACATGTTCACTAGTATCTGATGGTGTGAACGTACCAACGCCTCCAAGTGGTCTTAGTGTTTCATCTGCCTGTGTTATGACATTCAACCCTAGTGGTTATAGCTCTGGCGACAAATTCGCCTACCAAGTTGAGTTGACAGAGACTGGCACGACGTCAACAGCGTCTACTATTTTTGATGGGATGATTCAGCTCGTTTCAGGCAACGTCCCCTCCTGTAGTGGAGGTGGAAACTATGACATAGAAGCAGGCCAATTGTTCACAGAAACCTTTGTTGGTACCGATGCCGATGGAGGCACCTTATCTGCATCTTTAATTAATGGCCCATCAGGTGCAACCCTCTCTCCATCTAGCGGCTCTGAGCCACTGACAACAACTTTCTCTTGGACCCCAACAACATCCGATCTAGGCGCATATGCTTCGGTGATAACATATACCGACTCTAGTGGGTTTGAGGGCTCTTGCTCACTTGGGCTATCAGTATTGTTGCTACCTTCAGCGGATGCAGGTGGTCCATATTCTACTACTGAAGGCGGCTCCATATCTATGGACGGCTCAGGCTCAACCCCAGGAGATGCCTCTGACCCATCTAGTGCAATCACCCTATATGAGTGGGACTGTGAAGGAGATGGGACCTATGAGTACTCATCAACATCGTCAACAGGCGATACCTGCTCTTATGCGCAGGATGGCACCTATACCTTAGGCCTTAGGGTTACCGATGGTTATGGCTTAGAGGGGACTGGTACAGCTACAGTTACAGTTACGAATATATCCCCAGTTATCTCTACTGCTTCAGGTGACACATCTGGTGTTGAAGGTGACTGGCTGTCTTGGAGCGCCTCTGCTACGGACGTTGGGGTAAATGATACGCTGACTTACACGTGGGATTTCGGTGACGGAAACAGCGATACTGGCTCCAGTGTAAGCTATAGCTATGTGGATGACGCTACATTTACCGTCACTCTTGTCGTCACAGACGGTGATGGAGGTAGCGATACCACAACAATTACGGTCGCCGTTTCAAACGCCACCCCGACTATTGATTCATTCAGCGGTGACTCCACTGGTAACGAGGGGGATACACTGTCGTACTCAGCGTCAGCCTCAGACGCTGGTTTAGCTGATGTCTTGACCTATACTTGGGATTTCGGTGATGGTGGCAGTGGCACAGGCAGTAGCGTAAACCATGTCTTTGATAATGAAGGAACCTATACCGTGACTCTAGTCGTAGATGATGGTGATGGGGCCTCTGATACTCAGACAATGACCGTTACTATATCTAATGTAGCACCATCTATCGACTCACTTACTGGGACTGTCAGTGGCAATGAAGGTGATACCTTTACCTTCTTAGCTAGCGCTAGTGACCCTGGTTCAGGAGACCCTATCAGCTATGTGTGGGACTTCGGTGACGGCGGTACTGGCAGCGGTACATATGTCATGAACCAATACACAAACGAGGGTACATATACATTGACGCTAACGGTTAGCGACGGTACCGATTCTACAAGTTCCACACTGACAGTATTGGTGGCAAATGTAGCCCCAACTTTCAACAACTCAGCTGACACCACAGCGAACATTGGAGAGCTTTATAGCTATACTCCATCAGTTTCGGATCCAGGTGCAGACACGATGACTTACTCGCTGGTTGGCGGCTATCCATCTACCATGACTATCGACTCTTCAACAGGGTATGTCTCCTGGACACCGTCTTATACTGACTGGCTCACAGGCACCTTTACCTTCAACATAGTTGTGAATGATGGAACTGAGTCAACAGTCCAGACTGTAACAGTGGTTGTCTCGTTTATTGACGCCGATGGTGATGGTATGGCTGATGCCTGGGAGATCGATAACGGTCTCGACTCTACTGATGGTACAGACGGTAGCCTTGATAGTGATGGCGATGGCCTCACAAACCTAGAGGAGTTCAATTCAGGCCAAGACCCGAATGTCTTTGATGGACCAAGCGCTGTCACCCTTGTTTTCCCTACGTTTGATGATGGGGAGACAGATCAGTTCAGCCCTACAATTATTTGGGATAACGCGACTGACCCTCAAGGTGATGTCCTTATATACAATGTTGAACTCTACGCTGAGGAGTCGATGATAACCTTGGTGACCTCATCCTATGGGGTTGATGAGGAGTCAGGCAGTACCTCTTCCTGGCAGGTTGACGTCACTCTTGTCGAGAACACAGAGTACTGGGTTCAAGTACAGGCCGAGGATCCTTATGTGGCTGGTGACTGGAGTACGCTAACACCGCTCTGGGTAAATACCGTAAATGAGGCCCCAGGCGAGACTACACTTGTATATCCAATCGCAGAAGAGGTAGCAGACTCACTGACGCCAGAGATGCTGTGGACTCATATAGGTGACATAGACCGCGACGTCGTCAGCTATGATGTAGAGATATACGAATACGGCACTTCGAACCTAGTAGCTAGCACTATGGGTGTAGAGGCTGACGAGTCGGACATTAATGCAGCGTGGGTTGTTGATGTCAGTCTCGTTGAGGACGCTTGGTATGACTGGAGCGTTAGGCCAGTAGATGAGCACGGGCTCGTTTCAGCCTGGACAGACCTTGAGTCGTTCGTTGTCAGTGAAACCAATTCCGCTCCAGAGGGTGTAGTCTTTATAGATCCTCAAGATGGCGACCATATAGAGACGGTCTCCCCCACACTTGAGGCTACAGAGGGTACAGACGCAGAGGGCTTTGAGATTTCATATCTATTTGAGATCGACGAAGACTCGAGCTTCAGCACTGGGGCTTATATCTCAGGGGTCGTTGCTGAATCAGGCACCGGTTCAGTGATGTGGGACTTAGCTGCAGACGGGATTGAATTAACCGAGCACATCTGGGTATATGCTAGGGTTCGAGGCGTAGATTCAGAGGGTGTGGGTTCATCCCCAGACACAATCAGCTTCTTCGTTAGGGGGGAAAATGACCCACCAGATGTTCCTGAGCTCATATCTCCAGTTGATGAAGAGAGTACAAGGGATATCTACCCAGTATTTGAGGCAGGAGTTGTAAGCGACCCAGAGGGCGATGATGTAACTTGTGACTTTGTTGTTGCGACAGACCCAGATCTGACAGATGTTGTGGCCTCGATTGAGGGCATTAGCTGGGAAAGTGGAGCGTCAATAACATGGACACCAGAAGAGCCTTTGAGTGGCGACATCTATTGGTCATCTCGAAGTGTGGACGAATTCGGGGCGACTAGTGATTGGGCTGTCCCTCACCTGCTAATAATCTACGATGGTAATTATTCAGGAGGTTGCTCTTGCTCTACATCCGAGTCAAACAGGACCAATCCTATATGGATCGTGTTACTAGGTGGCGTCGCATTATTACGTCGGAGAAAGTAGATGTTAGTAGCACTAATTGCAGGATTAGTTACCGCACAAGCTCAAGATGTTACTCGTGGAGATATGCCAGCCCTTGACTCACAACTGTTGAGATTGGGTTGGGATTCTGATGAGTTTATTACCACCAGAGATTCATCGCTTTTGGATGAGGGGTTTTCGTTTGAAGCTTGGGCCTCTTATTCAAATGAGCCGCTAGTTTATCTGGTCGGCCCAGATAGGGATCTTCTTGTAAACCATCTCGCAGAGGGCGATCTGTTCTTTGCCTATCGTACAGGGAATTACAGGGTTGGTTTAGAGGTACCCATCTATTTATATAACTGGGACGGTACAGTGCCAGATGAGTATGGCCTGGGTGATCTCTCTATAGATAACCACCTTGTCTTCATGAACCGAGAAGACAACCCCGTAGGTGTCTCTATGGGCGTAAATGTAGGCCTGCCTACCTCTACTATGGCAGCAGCGCTTGGTGCTGGCGGCGTAAGTGTAGCTGGTGATTTGGCATTTGATGGCGACATAGGGCCACTTACTTGGGCACTCAATGGTGGTGTAGAGTGGATACCTGTCGTCGAGCTCGAGAACCTCGAGTGGGGGCCTCGCTATGTAGGTCACGGTGGCTTAGCCTATACTATCAATAGGACTAACGGTGTTGCAGTCGAAGCTTATGGTCGTAGGCAGCTAAACTCCGAGGCAGGTCCAGGAGGTGCGCCAGCAGAGCTTCTCGTGAGTGGTTGGCACCAGTTTGGTAGCGGTGGTAAGGTATTGCGCGTAGGTGGAGGCGCTGGACTATTAGATGGTATCGGTTCATCAACCATGCGTGTTCTAGTCTCTCTGACCTCTGGAGATGTGTTTGAGTCTGCGCCTGTTGCAGTGGTAGAGCCACCGCAAGAGGTAGTAGAGGAGCCACCACCACCACCACCAGAAGTGGAACCAGAGGTCGTATTAGACCCTGTTAGCTTCGGTAGGGTCTTCTTCGGTTATGACTCTGCCTCTCTAACCTCTCAATCTCGACAAGTTGTCGCTGATAACGTAGCGATAATGAGAGAGAACGGTGATCTAAGGATCCAGATCCAGGGTCACGCGGATGAGCGTGGTACTACGGACTACAACCTGGCTCTCGGTCAGAGTCGAGCGCAGCGCGTATTCGACTCTATGGTTAACCAAGGTATCGCTCCATCAAGGCTGTCGATAATCTCCTACGGTGAAGAGCAGCCACTAGAGCGCGGAGCCACTGAAGAGAAGTGGACACAGAACAGGCGTGCAGAGTTTATGATCCTCGAAGGAGGAGCCGACCATATCTCTGGAAGTATAGATTAAGTCCGCTAATTAGCGAGTTTAAATAACCAATATTACTCCAGGAGCGGACTGTGTTGTCTGTATCCTGGAGTATGTCTAGTCTAGTCTAGTACTGGGCTGGCAGGTTGTGTTGTAAGAGTCGTAGGTAAAGGTGGTGACGTTAACGTCTTGAGGAACTCTACGATATCGGGAAGGTCTGTCTCGGGAGATAGGTTGATAGCTGTAGACCAAGGAGCCTGAATTATATCCTCCCTGTGGCCAAATTCTGGCGTCTCTGTTGGGTCGATATAGTGATTGACACACTCTTCTAAAGTTTCGAAATGGCCGCCATGCATGTAGGGCGGGTGAGTGGTGACGTTTCGGAGTGTTGGGATTTTGAATTGTCCGTCTAGCTCAGATCCCATGCTTAGATATATCAATTGTTCGTCTGCCGCCTCTGGGTCGTCACTGTAGGCCCCGATACCGTTAAAGGGGTTGTCCAAAACAAGAGAAGCCCCGTCTATACGACCATGGTCATCAGATAACAGCCAGTCCCGAGGCCCGAGCCCTATGTTAGAAAACTCTTGGTTAGTGAAGTTTGGTCCCTCGTGACATAGGTGACACTGAGCCTCACCAATGAATAGCTTTAGCCCTCGAGCAGCCGAGTCTGAGATTGAGTCTAGCCCGCTTAGATTTTCTCCAGTCAATATTGCCTCTGCGAATTCATCGAAAGGAGAGTTGCGAGAGATGATAAGTCTCTCAAAGGCTGCTATCGACTTAGTAATGTTTGTAAAGACTACATTTACAGTTTCGCGGTCTTCACTCCGCATAGCGTTCCAAGCCAGCTCATAAGGGTGCTCAGGGTCGTCATCAGGTCTGGCGTTATCTGGGAACCTAGATTCATCAGATAGGTCTGGTAGTGCCCCAAAAATAGCCTCATAGGCATCTTTAAGTTCAGAGTCGTTAGCTATAAGGTGCGCCACAGCCATACGGTTTCCGCCCATCTCTCCAGCGGCCTCTATAGGACTTGTCGCTTGGCACCATAGCGAATCGCACCTCCCATCCCAAAAAGCCCACCTAATATAACCTGAGTTCCATAGGGTGGGAGCGTGTCTAGCGCTATCCTCTAGCCCATCTATAGATACTCGCTCGCCGTCACTCCAGCCCAACTCTGGGTTGTGGCATGTGGCGCAAGAGACCTCATTTCCATTTGATAGTCGTTCGTCGAAGAATAGAAATTGCCCTAGATGTGCGGCGTAGGGGTCATCAGCTACAGCGTTTGTTGGTTGTAGAGGTACCTGAGGGAGAGGCCAATGCCTCCTGAGCTGTATTATCTGATAGTTTGTGAACTGCTTTGGATCCTCCATATGTCCCGTGAAGCCAGTGTCTGAAGTGTCTACATCGACCTCATTATTACACCCAATGATTAGAGATAGCATTAAAACCATCGTCTACGCTCCCATGCACAAACAGCCAGGTTGGACCTTTTAGTTAAGCTGCTTAGGGCCTCAATTGGCAAAGGGGAGATCACCTTCTCCTCCAGAACAGAGTTCCGAAAATGGATAGAAAAATTACAGCGGCTCCTTTAGGGGTGTTGTTTGTTGAGGAACAGCCACATGATTTGGTCTCCAGGCTCTCATTATCAGATGTGTCATTAAGACCAGTCTCAAGCTCAACCCATTCGGGTTCTATACAGGGTCCATCAGAGTCGTCAAAATCTACGTAATTCTCTATATAATCGCAGTCTTCATCTCTAAGCCCCTCTTCAACATCCATCACTCCGTCGTTATCAGAGTCTTCGTCTAAGTAGTCAGGGTACCCATCATTATCAGTGTCTATATTACCTTCATAGCTTGTTCGGATGCCATCATCGTCGTCATCTGTGTCTAATCGGTTTTCTATACCGTCGTTATCAGAGTCAAAATCCAGCTCTTCATCGTCGTAAACCCCGTCGTTGTCCGAGTCTAGATCAAGCCGGTCATCCACGCCGTCACCGTCGCTATCAACCTCGCCTTCGTGTAGGTCAGAGAACCCGTCGTTATCAGAGTCAAAGTCGAGGTGGTCAGGTGCCCCATCTTCGTCTGAGTCTACTTGAATACCATCGAGGAGCTCAAAGTCGGTTGATAAAGAGTCATCATCATCGTCATTGTCTCGGAAGTCTTCGTCGCCATCACTATCAAAGTCTAGGGCCCCTTCAACTCTGTCACTGAGACCATCATTATCACTGTCACTATCTAAGTAATCTGGTGTGCTATCGCCGTCAGAGTCTTCCTTTCCCTCTATTGAATCCTCTATTAGGTCGTCGTCAGAGTCTAGATCTAGATAGTTTGGGATACCGTCTTGATCCCTATCATTGTAGCCCTCTGTTAGTGTGAGAATGCCATCATTGTCATCATCACTATCAAGACGGTCGAGAATTTGGTCCCCATCTGAATCTAGGTAGCCTTCTGTTTCGTCTCCGATCCCGTCGCCATCTGAGTCAGAGTCTACGCGGTTTGATAGTAGATCGCCGTCTGGGTCACCCTCTGTCTCGTCCGAGTCTGGGATTGTATCATCATCAGAGTCCCAATCGTGAGCATCAATTGCACCGTCCTGGTCTGTGTCTGGGGGTGTGTCTGTTGGCGAGGTCCAGTCGTAATTCTGTATCTCTGTAAATGTGTCCACCCCGTCGTCGTCGTCATCTGTATCAAACGCGTCAAAAACGAGATCTCCGTCGGTGTCGATGTGGTAGAGCCCATTTAATGTCTCATCACCATCAGACAGACCATCGCTGTCGGTGTCTCCAGAGTTAGGATCTGTTCCTAGTAGGAGCTCTGTTTCACTAGTTATACCATCACCATCTGTGTCGTCATCCTCAGCGTAGCCATTGCAGTCGTTGTCCTTTCCGTCTTGCAGTTCTGGCGCTCCAGCGTAGATAGTAGCGTCTGAGTCATCACAGTCAGTACCGCCGTATAGCTCCGAGTCATCTCCATCCAGATCTGCATCAAAGTCGGAGAGACCGTCGCAGTCGGTGTCAACACCATCATAAAACTGATCGTACGCTCCAGTGTAGATAGTTGCGTCGGAGTCGTTACAGTCTCCGCCGCCGCAGAGTTGTGATAGGTCGCCGTCTAGATCGTAGTCGCACGCATCGCTACCATCGCAGTCTTGATCAACACCATCGTAGTATACCTCGGTGGCGTTGGGGTAATTGTCTGAGCTGGAATCATCACAATCTGTATCATCACTCACGTATCCAAATGGCTGAAAGCATGCGACCTGAGCTACGTTAGAATCCCCAAACCCGTCACCATCATTATCCGCGTACCATGTAGCGGCATCATAAGCATCAGGTTCGTCTGTTACACCATCGCAGTCGTTGTCTATATAGTCACAAACTTCAGTGTTGTTTGGGAACGCATTAGCGCTGGTGTCGTCGCAGTCGCTGTCATTTAAGACGTAACCAGTTGGTTTTGAGCAAGAACCTTGCCAGACGCTCGGATCTCCATAGCCATCGCCATCCGCATCTTCAAAGTAGGTAGTGGCGTCGGCGGCGCTTGCCTCGTCTGTGACCCCGTCGCAATTATCGTCGTATCCGTTGCAGAATTCGGTGCCGCTAGGGCTCACGTGCCGATCTCCGTCGTCACAGTCATCCCCGCCGCATCTGCTCATGGAGTAGTGCCCGTCATAGTCAGTATCGCATGTGTCGAATGTAATAACGACTGGGTCACCGAAAGAGTCTGTAGCCTGTAGGTCCCAGCCAGTGGGGTAGCTCTGTATCGTACCCGAAGATACGTCGCCCCAGCCGATTAGGTCAGTGGCGCTAATGAAGTCCCAGATAGGCTCTGTCGTATCTAGTTGAGTCACTGTGTCGTCGCCACCAGGCTCAGTGTCAAAGGTACCCCAGTAGTCAAGGAAGTCGAGATCTCTCTCACCGAAATCACCTGACACATAGAGCCCAGTAATAGACATTATCCCAGTCCAGTCAGTCATTGACTCAATGACCTGCTCTACTACTGTTATGTCACTATAGTGGCAGTATGGTGATAGATGGCTCACTACAATATTGCCCTTTATTGCAGGCTGCCATGTGGCTCTAGTGTCGTATAGTGTCTGGAGATCTGAGGAGCTGGGCCCGTCACACCCACCCTCACCGATGACTATCGACTGAAACGACTGGAAATCAGCAGTCGTTGCTGCCGCCCATTGGGTCTCGTCCCATACTGTGACGTACCCAGTTCCGCCGAGGGCGTCTATTTCCCAGGTGGAAGTGGGGCCATACACTAATACGTTGAAGTGAGCGTGTACGGTTGGGATTAGTAGGGCGAGCGTAAACATTCTCTTTCTTATTACTAAGGGAGGTCATTTTAGCGCAGTTATACGAACAAATGAACTAATGTTCTTGGGAGATTGCGGATGCTGTGTAGCTGTAGAGACCTTTTACAATCTTGGGTGCGTCTCCTGAATCTCTTTTTTGCACGTGAGATTCGTTACTTCATCCTGGGCGTTGTGTGTAACGACTGTTGCCTTTACGACTATGCTCACTCACTCCATTGAGCAAAATAACTTTATCTATGACGATACAGATTGAGTCATGTTTTGATAAAGCAGCGTATGGCGAATGTTCTACACATTGTGTCGCGTGTGCTCAATAGTCGAGGGTTTACAGCCAACTGAACAACCACAGCATCAAGATACAGGTTAGGCTCTCTACGATACAATTATACGAGAGCCTAATCATGAAAATCACCCTGATACTTTCAACCGCATTTTTCGTTTTTGGTGGTGCCACTTTAGCTAGTGACGAAGCCGAGTGGGATATTCAAGACAGACACGCCTCAACTAGTCGTTTTAGGGCGACCTTTGATGAGGGCACATGGATGTCGGTGGATGTGAGCCCAGATGGTGAGACCATCGTCTTTGATCTGCTGGGCGATCTTTTTATATTGCCTCTCGAAGGTGGTGAGGCCGAGGCTATTAGTGAGGGAGCGGCGTGGGACCAAGATCCCAGGTGGAGCCCAGATGGTACCCAGCTAATGTATGTCTCAGACCGCGGTGGCAACCAAGAGATCTGGATTCGAGACATGGACAGCGGCGAATCTACGCAGCTTACGGAGGGTGAACCCGAGCGCTTTGCTGAGGCGGCTTGGGCTCCGGATGGTCAACATGTGGTGGCAAGAAAAAGGATCACAGATACCCGCTCTATAGGCATGTGTGAGCTTTGGTTACTAGACGTGGCCGGTGGAGATGGGGTGCAACTAACTGAGACTAGTAGTCTCGCCTTTCCACTGGAGCCCGATTATTCAAATGATGGCGAATGGCTCTACTATTCAGCGGCCCCTAGCCGCTTTGCCTACAACAAAGACCCAAACGGAGCCATCTATAACCTCTACGCAATGCAGCTCTCAAGCGGCGAGGTGAGGAGGCTTACAGGAGAGGCCGGTAGTGCCTTTAGGCCGACGGTTAATCCGGTTACAGGTCAAGTTGCTATTATGCGCCGCAGGGCAACAGAAACCGTTATGGAGATCTTCGATCCAACAGATGGAAGCCGAACCCCCTTCGCGACTGGTTTCGACCATGACAATCAAGAGGGGTTCGGCCTAAACAGCCTATACCCACACGTTGACTGGACACCTGACGGCCAGTCAATGATTGTATGGGCTCGAGGTGGGCTTTGGTCAATAGACGCAAGCACTGGTGATTGGAGTGAGATTCCGTTTACGGTTGATGTTGATCACAGGTTAACCGAGCGTCACCGCGCTACCAGGCGAATAGGCGTAGAGGATATGGTCCGGTCAAGTATGATCCGTTGGCCTCAGGTCTCACCAGATGGTTCGCAGGTACTCTTCGAAGCCTTGGGGCGATTGTGGATCCAGAGAATAGACAATGACGAAGCAAATGCATTAACTGATGGCGAGCGTATGCCTTTGCACCCGTCTTGGAGCCCAGATGGGAGCTCTGTCTTGTACGCCACATGGCACGATGAGGAGCAGGGTGACGTTCGGCTTCAGAATATCGAAACAGGCGATGTACGAGTATTAACAACCAGTAACGCCCAGTATAGGGCTCCCCTAATGAATGAGGCTGGCGATAAGGTGCTTTGGCTTCGCGGTTCGGGAGCTCCTTTACGTGGTCTAGATACACACAGGGAGCTTTGGTTTAGACTTGAGATGGCAGACATGACCTCCATGCCTTCTGCCACCCTAGAGGTGCAGGACATAACCAGCTACTCACCTGGTTGGGGGAGAGGTCACAGGGTGTACTGGGCTCCAGATGATGAGGGTTTCTTTGTAGTTAGAGATGACCCTTCAGGTCAACCCAACACAGCAGGTGGCCTAAAACTAGATGCCATAGACTTCCAGGGCAGGCTCATTGAGACGATAGCAAAATGGGGGAGCGCCCTTGAGGTAGAGGTTTCACAGGATGGTAGAAGTGTCGCATGGGTCGAAGGTTACCGAGTCTATTCCAGTGAGCTTCCTACGGTGGGCGGTGTGACCTATACACTAGGCTCTTCACAAGAACCCGTGCCCAGAACCAGCTGGAGCGAATCCGCTGGAGGCTTCCCTCACTTTAGCGGTGAGACAGTATCGTATGCTAGCGGTCGCACCTTTCACTTTGGGGATGAGACTATTGAATTGGTCGCCGAGCTCCCGCGACCTGTTGCCAGCGATGTTACGGCTTACACAGATGTGAGGGTGCTCACTATGACCAACTCTGGAGTTTTGGAGCACGCTACCGTACTTGTAGAAGGGGAGCGTATAGAAGCGGTAGGAGAGGTGAGTATACCAGATGGCGCTACAGTTGTTGATGGCTCGGGGATGACAATTATGCCAGGGCTTATTGATGTTCATGGGCACTTACATTTCGGCACCTCCGCGCATCCCCAGCGCTCATGGGCACATGAGATTAACCTCGCATATGGCGTGACGACTGTTCATGATCCCTCAGCCGATAACGACACGGTCTTTGCTACAGCTGAGCGCATACGCGCAGGGTTACAGCTTGGCCCAAGGGTCTATTCTACAGGCTCAGTTTTGTATGGGGCTAAATCTCGTGGTCGCTCGGTAATTGACTCTTATGAAGATGCCGAGTTCCACATTAATCGTCTGGCGGACCTAGGCGCTATAAGCGTGAAGAGCTACCAACAGCCCTCACGACGCCAGCGACAGTGGTTGTTGTCCGCCGCTAGAGAGGTCGGTTTGAATGTCTATACCGAAGGTGGTGGAGATTTCTTCTCTAACATAGGTATGGCTATTGACGGTCACACTGGCGTTGAACATTCCCTCCCAGTAGCTCCAATTTATAGAGACGTCGCTGAGATTTGGGCCAGAACAGGCACAGGTTATACGCCGACTCTGCTTGTAGCCTATGGCGGTATATCTGGAGAGCGTTTTTTCTATCAGTCAGAGGAGCTACTGAGCGATGAGAAGTTCCTGCGTTTCACCCCAGAAGACTGGGTGGACAGACGCCTGCGTCGACTTGGCTTTTTTGTTCGTGATAATGACTGGTTTTACCAGTCCGTCGCTGAGTCCGCTGGCGTAATCGCCGAGCTCGGTGGAAATGTGCAGTTGGGTGGGCACGGACAGGTTCAAGGTATAGGTCCCCACTGGGAGCTATGGGCTCTAGCTGGGGGTATGGGGAATGAGGCAGCTCTACATGCAGCTACATTTGGTGGTGCACACTACCTAGGTTTTGAGCAGGACCTGGGAAGTATCGAGGAGGGTAAGCTGGCCGACATTTTGCTTATCGAAGGCAATCCGCTTGAAAATATCCGAGATTCTCTGAATATTGTCGAGGTTGTACAAGGAGGGGTTCGCTACAATGGAGAGACATTAGAGGTGATGAGATGACCGAGTCGCTTCTAGCGACGGGTGCTAAAGTAACTGAGAAAGCGCCCATGGACAGGCTGGCCTATTGGAGAGTAGGTGGGTGTGCTGATTACCTCGTAGAGGTTTCTAATGTGGTGCAGTTACGGGGGGTGCTGGATGTCGCTAAACGAGTAGGCACACCTGTTACTGTTCTCGGTAATGGGTCTAATTCCCTCATTCATGATGATGGGGTGAGTGGGATAGTCTTGCGTTTAAAGGGTGAACTATCAGATCTCAGGATGGCTGGTACCGTTGCAGATGTTGGCGCTGGAATGATGCTCGTAGTCCTGCTGTCTAGGTTGGATAGAGCAGGCCTGGCTGGAGCAGAGCCGTTCGCTGGTGTCCCAGGCACAGTCGGTGGAGCGGTTGTCATGAACGCAGGGACTACACTCGGAGAGGTAAGTGATTTTTTGATAAGCGTTGACGCTGTATTAGAGGGCGGCGAACTTGTCACAATACCTGCCAGTGATCTGCGCCTCTCATATCGGCATTCAGTGTTGCCGAAGGGTGCCGTTATTGTGAGAGCAAAGTTTCAATTAACCTCTGTTGATCTAGAAGAGAAGAGGTCCCAAAGAATGAAGCTTATAGCAGCAAGGAAGGCTACCCAACCTTTAGACCTACCCTCTTGCGGCTCCACATTTACAAACCCACCAGGTGATCATGCTGGACGCTTAATAGAGGCCGCTGGTTTAAAGGGGCACCGCATCGGTGGCGCCTCTATCTCTGCTAAACACGCAAACTTCATAGTGAACCACGGAGACGCTACAGCCCGAGACATTCATGCCCTTATTCAGTTGGCTATGAGCGAGGTGCGGTCTCAATTTGATATAACTCTAACCCCCGAGGTTAGGTATCTTGGTGACTGGAGTTCGCAGTAGTCTCCACTCAACTTCCCCTCGACATATGTCTCAAAACGCCCTAAAAACGGCTCGAACATCTCAGGATGGTTCAGGAGCAATAGTGACAAGAACTTCAACTCAAAATAAGCTTATATTCGTAGTGGGCCCACCGCGTTCAGGATCGACCCTGCTTATGCGTATGTTGTCTTCACACTCTCAGATCTACTCGCGCCCAGAACCGCATCTCCTCACACCACTAGCCCACCTAGGGTTTTATGATAACGTCAACCGAGCTCCATTCGACCACCTCCAGGCTGGGCAGGCTCTAGCTGAGTTCGTCGGTGATCTCCCAGGAGGAGAGGAGTCTTACCTTGAAGCGCTCAGGGCATATTCTGACAAAATGTATCAGGGTATAATATCAACTCAAGAAAAACCTTTTTTCTTAGATAAAACCCCAGCATATGGCCTCATCTTACCTTTCATGGCTAAACTTTACCCCGAGGCTAATTTCATCATATTGACTCGCAACCCATGTTCGGTTTGGGACAGCTATGCCCAGTCGTTCTTTGATGGTGATTATCAGTCGGCGAGGGACTTCAACCCTATCTTAAACCGTTATGTTCCAGCGATGGCTGACTTCTTGCGAAGAGCAACCGTACCGTTTCTACATGTCAAATATGAGGATGTTGTCTCAAACCCAGAAGAGACTCTTAAGTCTATCTATTCTCATATAGGTGTTGAGCACGAGCCAGAATCCGCAAATTATGGTAGCGCTCCTAAACCACCCACGGGAGGCCTCGGTGATCCGCTAGGTGTCCAGAAACACAGTCGTCCAGTTACCAGTTCACTTAACAAGTGGGCAAATAACGTCGCTATCGACTCTGATAAGGAGGCCATGCTCCGAGAGATGGTCTCTATGCTGGATGCTCGAGATATTGTCTCTTGGGGATATGACAAAAAGAGGCTCTTTGAGCCACTAGCTGCTGTCGACCTCTCAACAGCCCGTGAGTCAAGAAAATCTGCTAAGCGAAAAGATAGGTGGGCCAAGTACAAACTGCAGCGCCGACTGTTGATATCTCTTCGACGCAACATTCATCACAACGCATTTGGCCGCCTAATAAAAAGGGTGAGGTTCTTCTGCGATGTTCTTCTTCGAGGTGATGGCGAGTCGGGCTGGAACAAAGATCGGTGAGTCCATCGCCCCTCTAACAGCCGTAGCAGTTCAAGATAAGGTGTGGCTCCATTACATCGCTCGAACCGATGTGCGTCATAAACGTTGACGATAAACCGTAAGGTTCAGTGGCTGTGTCTGTGTCCATTGTGGTGCCTAGAGTCATCTTCCACGAACCATAGGGTAACCCTTCCACTAAAATAGATGAGTCATCACAAGGCCACGCAATGGTCGGTTGAGGATCTCCTTCAAATATTAGGTTGAGAAAGAGATCAGAGAAATCAGTGTCAACACACCTGCGCCCGCCATTTGGTAAGCCCGAAAACTCATATGAGATGAGCAATGTGCCATCTTGTTCTGGAGTCGATGTGTCAGTAGCATTTGAGTCAGTCGTGCCTTTAGAGGTGTCAACTGTGTCGCTCCCGTCACCTGGTCCGCTGCAGCCAATGGCCATGCCTATAAGAAGCATAATAGTTACGCTATTGGTCTTCATCGTCCTTTTTTTCGTCTGATTTTCCATTTGCTTCCTCGCTGCTTGTCTGTAAGAAGTTCGCCGAGCCACTTGTGAGCCTGCTTGTAGCTTCTTATGCCAGAGCGTTGGTTGAGATAGGGAATACCAGATCTTATGGCTTTATCAGATATTTCAACCGCCCCAAAAGTCGCTACAGCTCTAACTTTTTGAGGCCCAAGTCTTTGAGCCGCAGCCAATGCTAGAGCCCCACCGCCTCCAACGCCCCATATTGCGATCCTTTCTGGATCAGTCTGAAGCTCTCTGAGTGTCTCAAACGCAGATATGATATCGCTTAATTGTACCTCCCAACTCTGATCTAAGCTCGAGCGATAACTAGCGCTGGCGCCCACGATCCCTCGCCTTGCCAGCAGGGGCGCCTGTATCTGGAAACTCTCTGGTGCACCTTCCAGCCAGCCCTCTTTGTCTATGAACATTACTGCAGGCCACCCATCTCTAGGAGCTAGATCGTTTAACTCCCAAAGATCGATGTTTTGTTCTGGCTCTGGGCCGTACTTTATGCCTTCCCAGATGTCCATGTCGAAGGTTAGTGGGGCCTGTATAAGCTCGATACCCCTCTTTACTGTCTTGACTATAGGGTGAGATGGTCGTCGAATTATCGATGTTCCAGCTTTGACCACGGCGGTTATTACCCGTTTACTTTTTCGGCCAGTTCACCAGACTCAAAGAGCTGCATCATAATATCGGATCCGCCTACGAGCTCCCCGTTAATGTACAGCTGGGGGATGGTTGGCCAGTTTTGGTAACTCTTGATCCCCTGTCGAACCTCTGGATCTGACAAAACATCAACGGTCTGGAAGTCTGCTCCAAGGTTGCTCAATATCCCCGCTGAACGGGCAGAAAAACCACATTGTGGCATTGCTGGTGTCCCTTTCATAAAGAGGACTATTTTGTTGCTTTTTACTAGGTTGTCGATTCGTTCCATTACGTCTGACATGTGATAATCTCCTGAAAAGTTGGGCTATTTCTTTGCCCATTGTGAAGGTGTAAAAGTTCTAAGAGCTAGTGCGTGAATAGCTTCGTCCATTAGTGAACCTAGGGTTCCGTAGACAAGCTGGTGCTGCTTTACAAGACCGAGGCCATCAAATGCAGAGCTGACAACTTCAGCATCAAAGTGAACACCGTCTTGCATGTCGTTGTTTACAATGGCCGTGCAGTCTGGCAGGCCTTTTTCAATTATTGTCTTTATTGTGATAGTGTCCACGTTTAATTCCTTGTGCGTTGAGAGCCACAAAACAGTTCCGCTGCCTGTCCTCTGCTTATATCCTGCAGTATTAATATCTGATAGTGATTAGTAGAATAATTTTAGTCTGATTATGTATAAGACCCTCTTAAATTGTATCCCAATTGTACGCGGTGCTTGGATTGATTTTACTAATGCGCTTGGGAGGAGGTCTGATGATCTAGCACGACATCTAGGCATGCTATTTGTGCTTGTTCCTGTCCACCAACGGATACTTGCGCCGATGAAGCTCAGAGATTGGGAAGATAGTGAGAGTTTTGCTAATGAGGTTTGTTCATATGTCGTGGAGGCGACGGAGTCCTTGGAACTAAGCTTTTCCTGAAATGGTCCACGTTTGATAGATGCTCGGAATATTGTTTTGCAGTGGCGATATTCACAGCAATAATGCATAATCTGTCGAAAGTTTAGTTTGAGTGAGTAAGGAGTAGGGTTTGATCATTACCTCATTATTATTGGCAATCTCAACTACAACCTCAGCGGCAACTATAGACGCTTGGGGGTTTGAGGATTTTGGTGCTACAGGCACGTCTCTTGTCGGAGATTTAGGCTGGACTGGTGGTTACTCCAGTGATCCTTGGTATTCTTATGACGGTTGGGCCTACGCCAACACAGACGACGGGGTGTCTGCTCAAGACAACCCCCGTTACGGAAGGGGTACAGCACAAGACAATTGGGTGCTTTATGGGAGTGAAATAGAAGATGGTCGTATTGAGGTAAATTTTTATAACTACGACGATGACACTTTCGGTGTAATTCTTGGTCACAATAACGATGATTCCTTTTACATGTTCGTTCACTCTTCTGACGCCGCTCCGCCTCCTGCGACAGATGGTTTCCGTCGAGGCACTGCTGTGTTGTATCGAGTCAGCAACGGGGTGGGCGAGGTGATTGAGGAGCAAAGGTTTGATCATGAAGATGGGGTTTGGAATAGCCTTGTCTTTCAACAAAATGATGGCACGCTGATAGGTCTAATGAATGGCGAAAAGCTATTTGAGGTCAAGGATGACAACCCCATTGGACCTGGCCTTGCAGGGATGTATGCCTATAACAATGGTTATCAAGGCGGTGGTGAGGCAGCGGTCGTATTAAATATAGCTGTTCGCTTTCTCGATGACGACGAAGATGGGGTCGCCGATGATTTGGATAATTGTGAGTTTGAACCAAATGCGGACCAAGCGGATCAGGATGGTAATGGGCTCGGAGATGCCTGTGACCCAGACTACCCTATAGATACTGGTGGGCCAATAGACACAGGTGACCCAGTTACTGATGACACTGGAGGTAATTCTATAATTGCTCCTGGTGGCGATATCACACTCATAGGTCAGTGCGGCTGCACCTCAGGTGGCGTTCCCAGTAAATCATGGGGTTATTTAGGCCTGCTCGGAGCTCTCTTCTTCAGGCGACGAGAATAAGCTCCTCTCTGCAGGACTCGATCTTACTCGAGACCATTTTAACTGGATCTGCATCATATTCGTCACGCTCGTGAGCTTTGGGAAACAGGACCCCTCTAGAGCTATTGACCAACCCTCCGAGTCCATCGTCTCGGAAGCCCGCTTTAGTTTGAGCTGCCGAGGCTCCTTGTGCACCGTAGCCAGGCATCAAGAACCAGGCGCTTGGTAGGCGATCTCTCCAAGTCTTCAGTTCATCACCTAGTGTTGCCCCTGTCACTACCCCAACGGGGCCTAGCTCACTTTCGCCAGCTAATTCTCGATTCCAGTTGTTAACCCAGCCAGCGACAGTGTCGGCTGGTGATGGGACACCTGCACGTTGAAGCTCTGAACCCCCTGGGTTGGATGTCCTAAGTAATACAAAAACACCTTTTCCGTCATCTCGGCACCTTTTTATAAAGGGCTCCATTGAGTCACGCCCTAGGTAGGGTGAAAGAGTGACGGCGTCAGCTCCGATAGGCCCAGTGTCATCTAAAATACCTCTAGCATAGGCTTCGGCTGTTGACCCAATGTCCCCGCGTTTTGCGTCAACCAGAACTAGAAGCCCCGCTTTAGAGGCCGCTCTACATGTGGTCTCTAGCGCTTCGACGCCAGGGGCACCTAATTGTTCAAAAAGAGCTACTTGAGGTTTTACTATTGCGACCCTGCCTCGCATCGCCTCGATCATCATCAATGACCACTTAGTTACGCATTCAGCGGCGATAGCTCTAGATTCTTTTGTCGCTAGACTACCCCACCGCTCCTGCATAGCGAATGGGAGCAGGTGAAGATGCGGGTCAATCCCTACACATAGGGGACCAAGTTTTGTTACTTTTTCTATAAGGTGCGTGTTGAAGTTTGACATGCGTCCGAGATAACTCGGTTTACTCGCCCCTGTCTTCTCGTGCCGAAGGGTAGTGGTCATTTGTCACACGAGTGACTTGGTGGATAGCAAAGAAAAGCCTTGAGTCTAACTTCTCTCTTATTGGCTTAGGCACTAGCATGCGGCCCTTAGAGATCGCCTTTGTAGCTAATAAAGCCATTTTTTTTATGTTTGAGTCCAACTTTGCGCTCCAAAATCGCTTACTTATTATAACATTGCATCACGGAGGAACTATGGCCAGAATTACTGACAGATACGGACGAGCATTGTCTGGGGTGATGCCAGGGCTGGTCGAGGCAGTTGTAGATCAGAATAAAGATGATCCTGCGGGAATGGGAAGGGTGAGAGTTAAGTTCCCAACGCTACCAGATGCGCCAGGATCATACTGGGCTCGGCTTGTTACGCCTATGGCTGGTAATGGTCGAGGCTGGGTTACCATACCAGAGGTGGATGATGAGGTTCTAGTGGCGTTTGTTCGAGGAGATGTGAACAGTGCAATCGTCGTTGGCTCTCTATACAACGGTGAGGATAAGCCCCCATACGCAAATGAAGATGGGGACAATAATATTCGAATGTTTAAATCTCGATCGGGTCATGTTGTAAAGTTCGATGACACATCTGGCGGTGAGATGATCGAGATCATCACTAACAATGAACAGGTGAAGATGACGTTTGATGCTAGCGGTAACAAGCTACAGGTCTACTCTGGGGGCGACATAGAAATCGAGGCTACAAACGGCGTAAAGGTTTCATGTATGAACTTTGAGGTGAAGGCGAATTCTGGCGTCACAGTTGAGGCGACGGGCTCAGCAAAATTATCTGGAGCTAGTACAACTGTTCAGGGTTCGGGCAATATCTCTGTGAAAGCCCCTTCGATTTCAATAGGGTAAAGTCTATGTTTGGAGTAATTACAGGTGTGGTTATCGATAATAAGGACCCCGAGGGTATTGGGCGCGTACGCGTAGAGTTCCCAAATGATGCTGAAGAGCCCCCCAAGAGCAGTTGGTGTAGGGTTTCGACGCCTATGGCAGGTGGAGATAGGGGCTTAGTTATGATCCCAGACGTGGATGCAGAGGTCGCGGTGGGGTTCTTGGGTAGAAGTGCTACACCAGTGGTTCTGGGCTGTATCTTTAACGGAGCTGCGGATACTCCCCCATATGCCAATGAGGATGGCGATAATAACCTCAGGCTTCTGTTCACTAACGCCGATCATCAGTTGCTATTCGATGACACGTCAGGTAGCGAGCTTATTGGCATTGGCGCTAAGGCATCTAGTGTTGGAGATGTAACTTCTGGGGCTGTTCATCAGGTGATGGACGACTCTGGAGCTAAATTAGTCCAGTGCTCTGGTGGTGATGTGGAGTATGAGGCTACAGGTTCAATATCTATAAAGTGTACTAACTTTGAGGTCTCTGCATCTGGTAATGTAACAATTGAGGCAACTGGTACGGCGAAGCTATCTGGTGCATCTACAACGGTAGAGGGCAAAGGTAGCGTGTCGGTGTCTGCGCCGATGATCTCGATTGGGCCGTAGTGTTAGTATGGGTCACCTCTAACAAACAAGACTAGGTGAAGTATGAAAGAGGAAATAACAGCCACGATTATTAATTTCCTTCGGTCTAAGATGGAGCATTCAGGTCTGAACACTGCAGCCTTAGCAAAGTCAGCTGGCCTAAAAAGGACGGAGGTCCGAAAAATTTTGGCGGGTCGAGAAGAGGTGAGCCTTAGGCAGATAGTAGCTATTTGTGGTGCGCTAGGTGTTGAGCTTTCGTCTCTACCCTGGGCAGGTGATAGCTCAGGGTCTGATAAATCCATAGCTGTTATGAAAACAGGGGTGGGCGGACGAGATCATGTAAAAGAGGTGTTCGAGCACGAGCCAATTATGGTTGATCCCTTTGGAATACAGGGGGAGCAAGCTTTTAGGCTGGCGTTTGGCCTAGGTGTGGATTTTATCTTTGTAGCGAAAACGGAAGACCTTGAAACCAGCGGTATCCCGCTAGCTGTGCTAGCAAAGTCGCCTGGTGAGATTGTGCTCAGGTTGGATGCTGCTTTCCATAGACACAATGATCCTCAGTTCACCCCAGAAGGAGTTTCTTTGGTATTGTCCTTTGACACTCTCTACACCTGTAGGATCCCTTGGGCTGCTATCAACAAAGTTGTCTTCCAACTAGACCCCATAGAGGCCCTTCCAGAGCCACCATCAGAACCTGAGGGAGATGTTGAGAAGACATTTGGCCCAGGTCTGAGATTGCTTAAAGGTTAGATTTATGCGGACGGTAATTATGGGTTCAATGTTGGTTGTAATTGTTGGATCCGCTCTGGCTTTTTCAGGTGGCAGTGATGATTCAGATGATGCTCAACCTGTTGAAGTAGTAGAGGTTGGGGGGGATGTAGTTCCAGTTAGAGACGCCGGTGTTTTTTGGCCAACGGGTCCAGTATCGGAATTTTTTGGGATTAATGAGGCTATCTCATATCCAGAGCGTAGGGAGAATGAAGGTGTGTCAGATAGCGATCTTCATGACCATTTGGCAGAGGGTGGTGAGCTTGCCATCTCTGTTGGAGCCACCTGGAGTCGTGGCCATACTGTGGCTTTCCCAAGGCTTAGCTGGGACAGGTGGGAGCGAGAAGGCCGCTCTTTTGAACGAGCCGATGCTTGGCTTAGAGCGATGCAGGCAGCTGGGCTTCAGCCAATAGTAATGATTGGCCCTTGGCCTGGTAACCGCACCCGTCAGTTTACACCTGATTTTGTCTTGGGAGAATCATGGGATGAATATTTGGGGTTTGTGTCGGCTGTTGTTGAGAGGTACGACGGAGATGGGATTGATGATATGGAGGGGCTCACTGAAGGGGTGCACCACTGGGAAATCGATAATGAACCAGACCTTAAAAATTCTAACGGTCCTAGGGGGCAGGAACCAACAGATTTCGCGACAGCAGAACAGTTTGGTGAGTTGATTGTACGGACCTCTGAAGCGATAAGGGAGGCTGACTCTGAGGCTGTTGTTTTGAATGGGGGTATCTTTAAGGTCACCAATAGGCTTGGCTACCAGTATGCGTTGGATCTCTTTGCCGAAGAGGGAGTTTACGATGCCGTTGATGTGATCTCTGTCCATGCCTATCATCACGGGCCAAGCGTCGATGGAGTTGAGCTAACTATTGCTCGGATGCAGGAGCTAGCTCGAGGCAAGCCAGTTTGGCTCACCGAGACTGGCGTTCCTTCTGTTGGCGATAACCGCTGGATCTCTGAGGACTGGCAAGGTGAAATGGTAAACCGTACGGTGATAGTCGCGTTAAGTAATGGAATTGAGCATATTTTCTGGCACACACTGTTTGACCCCCCAGCGAGAGCTAGGCGCCCTCGTGCAGGGTACTCGACCCACTCGCTACACGCTCGAACTGAGAGCGGTGGAATAAGGCTAAAACCCGCGGGGGATTCTTACCGTCGTCTTGCCGATCATCTGGCAGGCGCCGATTGGAGCGAGGTCTACTCGGTAGATATTTCAGGTGGTAGTGGAGTCTCAATAGGTGGCAGTAGGATCTTGGCCTTTCCAGAGGGTGTCAGCTTTGAAATTGATCGCCCAGTTATATCGGCCACAGAGTTAAAATCAGGAGAAGCCGTTAATGTAGCCCAGCTATCAAACGGTAGGTTTAGGGTCGAGTCTAACGGTTACTCGGTACTTCTTAGCTACTGATCGTATAGGGTATCACATCGAGTAATACTGTAGCGCTGTCAACTGAACCGTGCCGCTCTTGGTTGGATGCGATCTCTCTGATAGCTTTAAATAGTGTCCAGATCTCAATCTCAACAGATACCTCCCCAGCGCATCCTAGTTGTTGTCCTTTAGAGAGAAGTAGGGCTGGGCCACTAGCTTTAACCTTGCCTGTTTTAAGGTTTAGTTTACCATCAAAATGGTCAATTTCTAGGGAGTTTGGTACCTCTGATAACATCTGTGTTCTAGATCGATTACCAGCCCTTAAGAGTAGGTTGGAAGGTGAGAGTTTTCTATTTAAAAGATGTCCAGTGGGTATAGTCTCTGCGTCAGCGGCGCTCTCAGGGCTCTGCATTAAGGCATTTGCCTTTCCTTCTAGTACGATCGCTATTGCGGTGGGTGGTACACCTCTATCGTCAAAGGTCCTAGTCTTAACTCCACCGGGTAGTGCTGGGTCGTCTATTACGTGTAGAGCCTTGTTTCCTAATACCCCATCGTCTAGCCTACTCAAGAACGATTCCTTTTCGTCTATTTGAGGAGAAAAAGCTGGTGATATTGCGTCGATTAACCAACCCATAGCCCTCGGAGTCAGAACTAGTGGTAGTGGTTCACTGTTTGGTAAACTTACCTTGTTTGTTATTCGTGTAAGGCGTTGAGTGAGCTCGTTCCCGAATGGAATAGTGCCAATATGGGCAAACGCCCTACCGACGTTACTAGATGTAAGTGTGGCAGCGTGGCCTAAAAGCTTCACTGTTAGATCATAATTGTATAGGGTGCTCGCGCTGATCGCTTTGACGCCGTTTGTCGACATGTATGCTCGGTGTGTAAGCCTGTCGGTGTAGGTCGATTTTATGTATTCGATATTTCCAACGCGTTCTGCGGCGTCAGTGTTGATATCAGCAAGCTCCTCTCTTGTGTCGTTGTCTAGATATTTATACCTGGGGTCAAGGACTCCCATGCCCCGCTCGCTGATATCCATCTTGTCTGCGAGACAGAAGGCTGAGCATTCGTCCAATTTAGTCCCTTTGGCTGACTCGATAGCCCCATTTAGAGCTTTTGTAAGGGCCCTCTTAGTAGTGCTTTTTATCTTGAAGGTCCCAGAGCGCCCGTCAGTTAGAAAGACAGTACCAGCCGCAGTAAGCCCACTTCGTTGACTCCTCCTGTCTACGGTTTTGTTGGTGGCTGAGTAGCTGGTTTCGTCCCACGCAGAGACTATTATTTCCGCTCCACCGACACCTGCTTGTCTGGCGTTGTCTATAAACAATTGCATTGCGGATATATCTATTGGCGAGCCTTGCTGTGATGACATATCGACTCCTCAGATTTCTATAGTCGCTTGTTGCTTGGGGGTAAGCATATCATTTGTGTAACAAGTTAAAATAGAGGAGTTAAGGGTAAGGTAATGATTACGGCGATTAAACGGTTTGTATCGCCCTTTTCAACTTTGTTTTTAGGGGTTGTATTGACGATAGGTTCTACCCAAAGTGGTGCTAAATGTTAAAGTATGGCAGCCAGAAAGTTTATGGGTTCAAAAATGAATCAGGGCTTTTGGCTCAAAAATTAGAAACTCAAAAATTGGAATACTGATGAATCATCCTATTACTGGTATTTTCGCAGAGTTTATGAAGGCTGTTGAGCCTCAACTCAGGACCCCTTTCATTCAAAGACACAGTGACTCAGGCTTAATTCCAGAGTTTGAACGTGTCTTCGATATTGTGTCCAAGAGGAAGAAGGGTCAGATCATTTTGTCGGTCGAGCAGCTTGAGGAAGAGCATTATATCCTTTGTACCTGTATGACTGATCAGAGCTTCATCGTTGACACGATCAGGCTCCTTGTGGAGTCATTTGGAGGGCACTGGGAGGCAGGCTTCAACGCTGTGCTCAGGGTCGATAGAGGAAAGAATGGTGATATCGTAGGGGTAGGCGCGGATGATGCGCCACTGGAGTCTGTGGTTCAGATAGAGATAGAGAATATCTCAGAGGACCAGCTTCCAGACTTTGAGGCAACGCTAAGGAGAAACCTAGCCTTAGCCAGGTCGATGGTTTGTGATTTTGAGGAGATGACGTCAGAGCTAGAGCGTGCTGCGGAGTGCTTTAATGTCTCATCTGCTAGAGATGCCGATAATTCAGAGAGATATAGGGAGGCTGCGGGCTTTATAGAGTGGCTTTTGGCTGATAACTTCGTGTTCATGGGGCTCATCTCTAGTCAAGGTAAGTTTGGCTTCGAGGCCTCGTCATTTGAGGAGTACTGGGGAGCGGAGCCTAAGTCTGTTTGGCCTGACGCCGCATGGGGTGATTTCCCGATTAGAGTCAGGAAGAGTCATAAAGCCTCACCAGTCCATAGGAATGGTCAGATAGACGAGATTAGGATCATGGTGCCTGGTCCCAATGGCGACTCAGAGTTCCTTATTAGAGGTATGTTTACATACCGAGCTATTACTCAGCCCACACGACATGTTCCGATCCTTCGATCTCTCTTAAGCACAATCCTTGAGGAAGATCACTCATTGCCAGGCTCATGGCGCTACAAAGGGATCGCTAATGCATTTGACTCGCTTCCCACTGAGTTCCTTTTCACAGGCTCCAGGGCCCTAGTTGAGAGGGTGATCTCGCGAGTCCTCGACGCAGAGAGCGAAAGGCAAGTTAGGGTCCATTTTTCTATGGTCGAGAATGAAAGCAAGGGGTTTGTTCTCGCTGCAATGCCAAAGTGCCAGTATTCCGATGGAATCATCCAGGTTATGGAGCAGGAGATTTCAAGACTGACAGGCGCGACATACATCGATCAAGGGGTTTTTGTAGGACGATACGGTACAGTGTTAGTTCATTTCTTCCTAACTGGTATTGAAGGACTTACTCCAGATAGTGAGGAGGAGCTAAGAGGGGCTATAATAGATCTAGCCACCCCATGGGCTCGTCGTTTTGAACAGGAGATAGCTGCAGAGCACGGACCTGAGTTGGCTGATCAACTCCATACTAGGTACCGAACAGCTTTCGACACATTGTTCATGCAGCGAATAGACCCAGCAAGAGCCGCACGCGATATTCTTCTACTAGAGCAAGTCACGGATGAGAGGGCACTTATAGCTGACCTTTACCTAGACTCACAGGAGAGGGTTAACCTACGACTGTTCCAGGCCAACAACGCGATGTTGAGCCAGCTCTTACCTGTCCTAGGTAACTTTGGGCTGGTAGTACAAGACCAATTTAGTGACTTCGTCAAACCCATGGGTGGACCAGACCTCACCATAGACACCTTTAGGTTGGCCGATGTGTCAGCCTCAATGCTGGAGGGGAAGTACGAGGTGATCAATGCAATAGAGGCTGTCTTTGCTGGAGTTGTCGAGGATGACCCAGTAAACGCCCTAGTTCTTGGGGTTGGCCTACCATGGCGAGAGGTTGACCTTCTAAGGGCGATGTTGGGTTACTCAAGGCAGTTAGGTCTAAACTACACGAAGCAGCGAGCTGTTGGAATAATGCTGAACTATCCAGAGATAGTCGGTAATTTGGTTAGGTTGTTCCACGCTAAGTTTGATCCAGATCTTACAGGCAAGAGGGAAAAGGCTGTCTCTGAGGCCTCTAAATCGATCGTAGAGGCTCTAAAAGAGGTCTCGAACCACGATGAGGATCGACTCCTCCGCGGAATATTTGAGCAGATGCTGGCGGCTCTAAGAACTAACTTCTACAGCACAGAGTTATCGGAGCATTACATCAGCTTTAAGGTTGATCACTACAAGCTGCCTAGCCAGGTAAAGTCTGGCCTTAGATATGAGATCTACGTCCATCACGCAGAGGTTGAGGGATGTCATCTTCGAGGAGGTAAGGTCGCTCGTGGAGGTATTAGGTGGTCGGATAGGGGCGATTTCAGAACGGAGGTCATGGGTCTAGTTCGAACACAGATGGTAAAGAATGTATTGATCGTCCCAGTAGGCGCTAAAGGCGGCTTCAGGCTGAAGAACCCCTCGTCAGATTTTGGTGAGAGACGCGCACAGGCTGACTCACGTTATCAGATCTTTATTAGAGGTTTATTGGATCTCACAGACAACTATGTTGGTGGTAAGATGGTGTCACCATCCCGTGTTGTCTCCCATGACGGACCTGATCCTTACTTAGTTGTAGCTGCAGATAAAGGTACTGCACATCTATCAGATACCGCGAACAAGCTGTCTCAACAGTATGGTCATTGGTTAGGTGATGCATTCGCCTCAGGCGGTAGTCACGGGTACGATCATAAAATAGTAGGGATCACAGCGAGAGGGGGCTGGGAGTGCGTCAACAGGCACTTCGCTGAGATGGGTATTAACCCCAAAACTGACACATTTACTTGTGTGGGGGTTGGCGACACTGGTGGCGATGTGTTTGGCAACGGCGTCATTGAGTACAAGACAATGAAGCTGATAGGCGCATTCAACCATAAACATATCTTTATTGATCCAGATCCAGATCCAGCTGTGAGCTATAAAGAGCGTAAGCGCCTGTTTAAGGCCTGTAAGGGTTGGGATCACTACAAAGAAGAGTTGATATCTGAAGGTGGCGGGGTGTTTGACCGGAAGGCCAAGAGTATCCATTTGTCAGAACAGATGAAGCGTATTCTGGGAGTTCTCAAGGATGAACTTCCACCTGATACCGTAATTCGACTCCTAATCAGAGCACAGGTAGACCTTTTTTGGAATGGTGGAATAGGCACTTACGTAAAGGCCTCATGGGAGAGTCACAGGGATGCAGACGACGCTACTAACAACAACCTTAGGGTAAACGGCAATGAGCTGCGCTGTAGAACTGTTGGCGAGGGTGGAAACCTGGGCTTTACACATGCTGGCCGTGTTGAGTTTGCATCTAATGGAGGCAGGATCAACAACGACGCGGTTGATAACTCTGGTGGTGTCGATATGTCAGATCACGAGGTTAACCTCAAGATCTTACTCGCTGACCAGGTTGCTAAGGGAAAACTCTCGACCGAGGAGCGAAACCAGCTGATATACGAATTGACTGGTGAGATCACAGACCAGGTGCTTGAGAACAATAACGTTCACAGTCGCCAGATATCACTAGATCAAGTTCGCTCATCGAAGAACCCCTTCCCGTTTGCAAGAGCTATACAGTGGGTGACAGACCAAGGTGGATTTTCCCCAGCTAGGCTAGGGCTGCCTGATACCGATGCCATCGCTAAGCGAGCAGTAGTTGAGCAGGGCTTAACCCGACCTGAGCTGGCTGTTCTTGGAGCACACGTAAAGCTGGAGGCCGCCAAGCTGCTTGATGGTGAAGACCCTAAAGTTATCCCAGGAATGGATGACCTGATACAGGCTTATTTCCCCCCTCGGGTTCAGGAGATGTACGGCCCCGAGATTAAAGAGCATATGTTGGCAACAGAGATAGGTTTCACTGTAGCTCTAAACGGAATGGTAGTTGATGCAGGTGCCGCGGCCCTGCCATGCCTAATGGATCTTACATCCAGGTCTGTTTTAGAAGTTCTTACTTGTTGGTATCGAATCTTCAATGCTCTTGATTTCGGTAGTCTTCGAGCCTCAATATTCACATCCTCAGCCCCACTGGAGACTCAGTACCAGGCATGGGCTCAGGTCGTTGATGGCATTTTAGGTCTCATGGCTGTCGCTTTGGGGCCAGGTCAGGAGCCAGTATCAGTTGACCAGATGACTAACTGTTTAGAAAACCTCACTAACCTCAAGCGTCGTAGAGGCTTGGCCGATAAGGCACGCTTCTCAGAGAAGTCAGACTTTTTGGTTCGAAGCGGTCTGTCTAGATCACTTTCTGAGAGGGTCGCAGCTGTGTCGGACTTGACGACGGCTATGGAGACCTCAAGGATCAGAAGCGAGCGAGATGAGAGCGTCCGAGACTCAATAGTGAGATATCTGTCTATAGGTAATGCTTCAGGTTTACTTCCTGCTATTTATAGAATTGAGTCGCAGAGGGTGTCTGGTCAGTGGGAACAGTTAGCAGTCTCTATTTTGCGCAGTAGATACCTAGGGCTAATGAGAACCCTTGTAGAGTCTACTGAGATGGAGAGAGATCTCAAGCTAGGTGTTGATCGGGCCAGTTTCCGTTTGAGCAGGGGGCCAATGGAGGGTGTTCGCAAGGTCGTTGATGGCATCGTAGGCGAGGGTGCGACCGTCGGAGCTCTATTGGTAGCTGAGGAGCGGATCAGGGCGATGGTTCTCAAATAGCAGAATATATGACTCAACAATCTTCTAAATGGATATTTGTTCGCCACGGTGAGTCTGTCGCCAACTATGAGGGCTGGCTGTCAGGGTTTGTAGACGTACCATTAACGGATAAGGGTATAGCTCAAGCAGCTAACGTAGCGGAGCTTTTGAGTGAGGTAAAGGTATCGCGGATCTATTCGTCTGATCTGGTGCGAGCAAAGGAGACCGCTAGGGCGGTTGCCGAGGCAAAAGGTTTGTCTGTGGTGTCCAATTATGCTCTTAGAGAGCGGAGTCTTGGGGACTGGGCTCATAGGCAGTATTCGGATGTCAGGGCCTCGGGCGGAGGAGGGCGGCTCACCTCATGGCACGATGCCCCCCCAAACGGTGAGAGCCTTGGGAGGTTGGCTGCTAGGGTTATGCCTTATTTGAGTACTCTTGGACCATCTAATGATGCTACTGTAATTGTAGCTCATGGCGGCGTTATTAGGGTAATATGCGGTCTGTTGGACGGGGTTGATAAGGACGTCATAGGTAAGAACAAGATTCCAAACGCGACGCCAATTGTTAGGGTAGTACAAGACGGAGTGTTTGAGAGACTAGCTCGAGAGGTCTTGGGCGGCGATGGGGGCCATTAATGAAAGAGGAAGTAGGTACAGAAGAGACAAGAGTCGAGATGACTCAGATTGTTCTACCGAGCCATACCAACAACCATGGGACCATGTTTGGTGGTCAACTAGTCGCCTGGGTCGACATATGTGCTTCGGTTGCTGCAAGGCGTTTCTGTAGGGGGAGTGTTGTCACAGCAGCAATAGACGAGCTCTGCTTTGCCGCACCCGTGAAAATGGGCCACATAGTCGTCTTGGTGGGTCAGGTAAATCAGGCGTGGGGCTCTTCTATGGAGATAGGTGTTCGAGTCGAAGCAGAAGATCCCAAGACAGGGGAAAGGTTTCGTTGCTGCTCTGCATTCTTGACCTTCGTCTCCCTCAAGGATGGCGCCCCTACTAAGATACCAAAACTATCTGTGTCCGAGGGTCAGGAGCACAGGGCTGATGCTGCAGATGAGCGTCGAGCTGCGAGGTTAAAGAAACGCAGAGCCCCAGCCCTTTAAATTGGAGCTATTGATGAGCGGCAATATTGTTTTGGCTTCTGCCTCACCCAGAAGGAGTGAATTGCTTCAGTCAGTAGGGTTGAAGCTAGATATATTACCCAGATCAATTGATGAGACCCCACACTCAGGTGAACCACCAGTCTCGTTCGCAGAGAGAATGGCTTCTGAAAAGGCAGCACACGTATCTTCATATGTCATTGCAGCAGACACAGTTGTGCACCTTGGCGACATAAAATTAGGTAAGCCCGATAGCGTGGAGCGAGCGATAGAGATGTTGACCATGCTATCAGGTCGAGGCCACTATGTTACAACTGGTGTCTGTATGGGGCCGCTGTCACAGAGGGTTACCTTTTCAGTCACTACGGAGGTCTTTTTTAGGAGGCTCAGTAACTCTGAGATTGAGAGGTATGTTTTGACTCTTGATCCAATGGATAAAGCTGGTGCTTATGGCATTCAGAGCGGTGCTTCTGGCTTTGTTGAGCGGATAATCGGTAGCTATACTAATGTTGTTGGTTTACCACTGGCACAGGTGGTGGCTAGGCTACAAGATGATGGAAGGATGGAGTAAGGGTGACGATATCAGATAGGTACTCGAATGTTCGGAGTAGAGTTGACGCCGCGTGCGTTGCTGCTGGAAGAGAGCCCAGTGAGGTCACGCTCGTAGCCGTGTCTAAGACTCGCCCAGTGAATATGTTGAGGGAGGCCTTAGAATCTGGGGCAATTAACCTAGGTGAAAACTACGCTCAGGAACTTAGAGACAAAGCTTTAGAGTTGAGAGGTTGTGAGCATCGTCCAATCTGGCATTTTATCGGTCGCCTTCAGAGGAACAAGGTGAAATATGTCGCGGGAGTGGCCGACTTGTTTCATGCTTTTGATAACCTAAACTTGGCGCCTGTTTTTGAGAAGAGACGAGACACACCTCTTGATGTCTTAATCTCAGTTAACTCTGGTGGTGAGGCTAGCAAAGGAGGTGTCCCTGTTGACAAGGTAATATCCTTCTGCAAGCAGGTGATCCTAGAGCCAGGAGTGAGCCTCAAGGGGCTAATGACAATACCCCCAGCTGTCGCCAAGCCCTCTGACGCCGCACCGTTTTTCCAGATAATGAAAGAGCTCCAGTCGGAGGGCCTACGTCAGGGCCTTCCATTGCACGAGCTTTCCATGGGGATGTCTGGGGATTTTGAAGAGGCTATAAAACACGGCGCTACTATAGTGAGGGTCGGCACCGCGATCTTTGGGCCCAGGGCTTATCCAGCCTAGTAACACTCCCCCCAGAGACCACTACTGTTTGACTGAGCCAAGATCTGAGATTCCCGAAATTGTTCTAAATAACGGATGTCTTGAGCCTGCTCTATATCTTCATCATAGACTCTAGCTAGACCGTCTTTTAGCAACTCTTCGTTTAAGAAGAGCTCATCTTCTGGGTTGTCTTCGTCGACAATCCAGATGTAGGCTAGAGTTCTATCAAATACTCCGTAGCAATCTAGATCGAACTCTAAGCGGACGGTGGTGCCAGCGGGGAGGTTCTCTGTCAGCCAATCAACCGACTCCAGCCCATAGCAGCAAGCCGTAGAGTCTTGAGAGCTGCAGTCATCGTGACCTTCGTAATATACTTCAGGGGCGTCTACGCCCAATAGCCGGACCCTCTCGCCACCCTCTAAATCAATAGTGTCTCCATCTATCACATCTGCGACTACAGCCTCTCTAGGGCTGTCACACCAGTTGTTCACTAGTATTGGAATGTCGTAATAGTTACCGCACGAGGCGAGCATAAAAAGGAATAGCATTGCGAGCCCGAATTATTAGTTTGGCTGATAAGGTAACATGAGTTGCTCTCCAAACCCTCGCTGAAATCCCTGAAAAGTGCTAATGTGAACCCAGATGAACTCAATTTTGGCCAACAACGTGATCACTGATGTAGCTCTTTCAGCGAAAAATATCGCTAAACAGTACAAGATATACCTCAATGATCGAAACAGATTCTTTGAGTTCTTTGGTTACAGGCGCCGGCACGAACAGCATTGGGCGCTAAAGGACGTCTCTTTTGAGGTCAAAAAGGGCTCTTCTTTTGGTATAATAGGGGCTAATGGTGCTGGTAAATCAACAATGCTGCGCCTCCTCGCAGGTATTTCAGAGCCCTCCAAAGGCACCCTCTCTGTAAATGGCTCCTTTGCTACATTGTTAGACTTAGGCCTTGGGTTTCACCCCACATTTACTGGTCGGGAAAATATATTTCTTAATTGTTCTCTACTTGGGATTCCTAATGAGCAGGTCAAGGAGCTACTTCCACAGATCATAGCGTTTGCCGAGCTAGAAGAGTTCATTGATTTCCCCGTTAGAACTTACTCCAGTGGAATGAACCTTAGGCTTGGGTTCTCAATCGCCGCTCACCTGGAAACAGAGATGCTGTTCATAGACGAGGTCCTGGCTGTGGGGGACCAGTACTTCCAGAGAAAATGCGTCAACAAGATTGAGCGTTTCGTAGAAGAGGGCCGCACTATGGTTTTGGTATCTCATGATCTCCATGCTGTTCGCAGCTTGTGTGATACTGTGATGTGGCTAGATCACGGTAAAGTCAAACGTATTGGGCCAAGTCGAGAGGTTGTTGGGGAGTATCTGGATTTAGAGAGAGCTCGGGCTGCGAGCGGAATTGTCGTGCCTGGTCCAGTTTTAGCCCCCAGCCCAGACTCTATAGAGAACATAGAGGAGGGCGGTGTTCGTTATTCAAGCACCGTTGAAGATGCAGAGCTTAGGAACAGAGTTGTGGGCGCTACCCACATTTCCAACGCTAAGGAAATGTGGGCTGAAAAGGTCGAGACGACAACGTTTGAAGAATACGATGGTGAGCAGGCTGTGGTGATAGGATCTGGAGAGGTCCGAGTGTTATCCGTTAAGCTGTTAGATGATAGTGGGATGGAGCGAGAGCGGTTCTCATCGGGGGAGGACCTCGTTGTGGCGGTGACGTTTAGGACAACCGAGCCCGTTCAAGATCCTATCATGGGCGTGGCGATTCATCGTAATGATGGGGTTTATGTCTACGGCCCAAACAACCGGTTTGATGAGGTGCTATCAGGCCTGTTTCATGGAATATATACCTACTTTATTCATTACCCCAGGATACCGCTGTTGGCGGGACATTACCGAGTCTCAATAGCTGTTTTCGATAAGAATCACCTAAAGCCTCATGTCTGGCACAATCAATTATATGACTTCGAGGTCGCTCAACAGGTCGAGGATCATGGTTTTGTTAGATTGGAGCACGCATGGGGATTGGTGACCCATGTTGAGGGCGAAGAGGCGGATGTAGAGGACGCGCCCCACTCATAGGGGCTTTTAGGGGAACCGTGGCTAATGTAGTGCTAATAGGAAATGGCCCACTTCCCCATAGTGAGGCAAATTATGTCAGTTTTCCTCAGCTTCGTTTTGAGCAGTTTTTAAGAGGTCTATTACTGGGTGGGCACAGTGTCAGCGTCATCTCAGTAGAGTCTGGCGCTAGTGGCAACAAAATCTCTGGTGAGGGTTGGGAGGGCATCTCTGTTGAGGCGGAATCCGAAGGCTGGGTAGCAGAGGCTTTTAAGCTTATCTCAAGCGCTGAACATGATTGTATCGTTGCCGCAGGACCATACAACAGTGTGAGGTTGGCAACATTGGTCTGTGGTGAACTGCCTTTGTGGGCAGATATTCCTGGGGACCCCTTTGCTGAGGCTCAAGTAAAGGACTCTCTAAACGGTACTGTTGACGCTACATCAATTATGGCCTCAATATATGGTCCATGTTTGGCTAGAGCCGATCGGTTCTCCGCTATTTCAGCTAGCCAGAGAGCCGCACTTCTAGGGCAGATAGGTCTATGTGGTAGGCTTCCTAGCGCCTCCCTAGAGCACAAGTGGGTGAGCGTTATTCCTGGAGCGTACTACTTTGCTGGTGTAGCGCCATCAAATATGAGAGAGAGGCGAGGGGAGCAATTGGTTGTGGCCTTGATTGGAGGATACAACACATGGTTTGACGGAGAGTCATTGCTGGAGGGGTTACTTATAGCCATGGACAACCACAGTAGTCTTTCTGTCGTCTCAACTGGCGGGGCTATACCTAACCACCATAACGAGACATATGAGCGGTTTTTAGAGGGAGCTCTTGCCAGTCGTCATAGTGACCGTTTTTCTTTTCATGGCTGGGTTACTCACACCAAAGTCTTTGAGATATTGAAGCAGGCTGATGTAGGTCTGACTATGGACCGAGAGGGTTTAGAGGCAGAATTGGGGGCAAGAACTAGGGTCATCCTATTTCTTCATCAAGGATTGGAGGTGATAACAACAACGGGCTCCGATTTTACCAGAGATATGGTCGAGAAGGGGTTCGCCATAGGTGTAGATGTTGGAGATAGTGAGGGGATGTCAGTGGCTCTTGGAGAGCTTTTAGTTGAGGAGCGGCCCGAAAGAGTTGCTTCTGCTCAGTCGTATCTATCAAGCGAACACTCTATAGATGCTCTATCTCTGGAGCTAAATGCGTGGGTCTCTAGCCCATCAAGGGTCTCCCCAGCCCAGACTCCTTTAGCGCTAGTCTCAGGTGAGCTAGAGTCTGTCAAAGCAGAGCTTAGGGGCGTCTATAGCTCTATTACTTGGCGAGTATTAGGTCGATTATTCAGGACATTAAGGGGTATCTTTAGGAGATAGCTGCCTAACTTGACTTACCCCATACCTGGGGCTCGCCCTGGCCCTAGCCCCATCGCCGCCCTACGCTTGGTCTGGCGTTTGTAGACTACAGCCAAAACCTGCGCTACAGCGCTGTAGTACTCATCGGGTATCACCTGTCCCACCTTCCCTGAGGCGTAGAGGCCTCGAGCTAGCGGCCTGTTCTCGATCTGGATCACATCGTTTTCCCTAGCTCTTTGTCGCATCTTTAGAGCTAGATGGTCAACGCCCATCGCCAATATTACAGGTGCTGCGGCCTCGCTTTTTCTGTATCTAAGCGCGACAGCATAGTGTGTCGGGTTTGTTATCAACACATCAGCTTCAGCAACTGCAGCTATCATACTACCAGTGGCGTATTGTCGAGCACGAGCACGTCTGGCGGCTCGAACCATTGGATCACCTTCCATCTCCTTGCGCTCGTCCTTCACCTCTTGCATGGTCATCATTATCTGGTCACGGTTCTTCTTCCAGTTGTAAGCGAAGTCCGCGACAGCGATTATTAGTAGCAATGGCATAGCTGCGACGATCATTGCCCACGCAATATCGACGAATGTACCTAAAATTTGGCCAGCATCAAGTGTAGATAGGGCTGGGAGTTGGGTTAGTCTCTTTGAGATTGTGGACCAAGTAACAACACCTAGGGCAGCCAGTTTGGCTAGACCCTTGCCTAACTCCATGAATGGCTGTGAAGATAGATAGTTTTGCTTGAACCCATTTACGAAGTTTAATTTATCGAACTTTGGCTCTAGGGCCTTTGTTGCCAATTTACCCTTAGTCTGTGCTAAGCCCGAAATCAGCGCAGCTAGGTAGACCCATAGTAGTGGCATAAACAGGGCGGTTCCTATCAACCACATTACCTGACCACCCAGCTGTAGCGCCTCCTCTACGTTCATAGTCTGAGTGCCATCAAAACGAAAGCCTAGCTCCATGACTGTCGACATTGACTCTCTGATCATCCCGTTTGCAAAGACCAAGGATCCAGCGCCAGCAAATAGAATTGCCGCAGTACTGACCTCTTTTGATTGCGCAATTTGACCCTTCTCGGCCGACTCTCTGAGGCGTTTTTCTGAGGGGTCCTGGTTCTTTTCTTGTCCGTTTTCGTTTTCAGCCACTATATCCCCCCGACAACAAGACCCATCTTGGCTGTTGCATCCAAGAGAGCGTCTTCATGTATTGTGAGAAGAAATGGGAGGGATATACCAAGAAGTGCTAGACCAGCGACATTTACTAGGATCATACCTACTGAGAAATATACGTTCATACGTGGGGCCATCTTCGTGAGGATAGCTACGAAAATGTTGACCAGCCAAACCAGGATCAGCACAGGGCCAGCCAGCTTAACTCCAAGCTTTATGCTCGTAGCTACAGCTTCCATAAGAATAGTGCTTCCAGCAAATAGGTCTGATATTTGACCTGGTTGAACTACTGAAAAGCTGTCAACGGCGACACCTATACAGATCATGTGAATGCCCGTTCCTAGGAACATAAGAGCGGCAATTAGAGATGACAGGGTTGCAATGGCGCCCTGTTGAGTTTTCTGTAGGGGGTTGAAAAGGGTCGCCATTGCGAAACCCATCTGTTGAGACATTACGTCACACCCCAATGCAAAAGCACCAAAAATGGCGTTAACGATTGAGCCCATAAGAATCCCTACCAATAGCTCACCTGCTAGCGCTAGGGCCGTTAGCCCAAGAGTGGGCAAGGCATCTGTTACCTCCACCAAGGGGAGTATTAGGACAGTGAGGATCATCGGGCCGAACACGGCAACGTGCCTCGGAACACCAGTAGCTGAGACTACAGGCATAGAGAGGAATAGACCGCCGAGACGAGCGAATACAAGGAGCGCAGTAAATAGAACTCCTAGCTCCATCAGTCCATATCTCCAATAGATATGAACATCTCTGTTCCAAAGGATACAGCTCTGTTCATCATCCATCCGCCAGCCAAAGCTAGTACTATGAAGACAGATAGGATCTTGGGTACAAATACTAACGTCATCTCTTGAATCTGGGTCACAGCCTGGAAGACAGATATTACTGTTCCCACAATAAGTGCGGCGATTAGTACAGGTCCTGCTAGCGTGAGCACGGCCCAGATGGTCTGTTGACCCATATGTATGGCGTATTCTATAGTCATCGTATGTTAGACACCATGCTAGTTATTAGGAGCCCCCATCCGTCCATTAGGACAAAGAGCAGTATCTTGAATGGCAGGGAGATTACAACTGGTGGAAGGACCATCATACCCATACCTAGTAGAATAGAGGCCACAACAATGTCGAGCATAAGGAAAGGTATATAGATCTTCACCGCTATTATGAAAGAGGTCTTAAGCTCTGAGAGGAGGTAGGCGCTCGCTAAAGCAGAGGTGGGGATCTCTTCAACAGTTTCAGGGCGCTCCATGCGGGCTATACTAAGGATCGCCGCAAGGTCGTCTCGACGAACGTTGTCGACCATGAACTCTCGCATTGGTGTGATAGCATTATTGAAGGCTTCACCAGTCTGCATTTCACCAGCCATATATGGTTGGACCGCGGTCTCATTTACTTGAGAAAAGGTCGGCTGCATAACAAGCATGGTTAGGAAAATAGATAGACCAATGAGGACCTGATTAGGAGGGGACTGTTGGAGCCCGAGAGCCTGGCGGAGAAGTGAAAACACGATGATGAATCGTGTAAAAGGGGTCATTACGAGAACAACTGCGGGTAGAAAGGTCAGCGTCGTAAGGAGCATGACCAGTCTAACAGCGGTTGAAACCTCGTCACCTGTCACATTCTCTGCGAGTTGAGCTACTCCAGCATCGAGTCCACCCGCGGCATCTTGTGCCATGGCCAACTCTGGGCAAACCAGCGAGGCGATCAGTATTAGGGCCGTAGCCCTAATGAAATGACCCAAGCGCTTCATTATGCAGTGATCCTGATGCGAGAGCCTCTACCCTGATCATTCTTTCGTTCTGCGAGGACTTCGTCTAAGACAGCCTGAGCAGCCCTGCGCTTCTCCTCAGCGGTAGTTGTCTCAATGTCAGCGGCCAGTACAGGAGGGTTATATCCTCTCTTCTTACGGAATCTCGGCATTTCGTTGGCGTTACTGCGGCTCTGTCCGTAAGCGGCTGTCTGCTGGTCATCTCTCAGAGCCTGAGCTGATAACTGTGAGACAGTGGCTGGTGAGCTCTGTGGTGCGAATTGCTTTGGTGTGGGTGCTGGTTCAGCTTTAGGTTCGATATTTGGTTCAAAGACATCCATCTGCTCAGGGAAGATAGAGTCAATAGGGCTTATGTCAGCGACTAGGTTGACACCCTTGTCTCCACTGCCCAGCAGGAGTCTACGAGTGGTGCCGTCAGCAGCTGTTACGTCTACGAGGACTACCGAGGCTTGGCCAGCGATAGTCTTACGTGAGACAATATTAATTGGATCTTCATTCTTATTCGCAGCTACAGCTGAGAATACTTTCTTTTTAAAGAACCAAGCCCCAGCAAATAGAGCTGCGGCTAACGGGAACATTACCATACCCATGTCAGGGTTGTTCTGAGGTACGGTCGCCTCTTCAGCAGTAACGGTGGTTCCACCATCGGCACCCCAGTCAATAGGGGTTCTTACAACTGTCTCCACACCAACTGGTTCGGCTGACACTTCAGGAGTGGCCGCAACAACTGGAGGTAGTTCTGGGCCAGCTAGGCTCATCTCTGTGGTTGTTGTCGCCTGTATTACAGGGTCGATTATTGCGACGTTATCCTCTGCCAAAACTGGAGAGGATAGAGAGGCTATGATTAGAGTAGATAGGGTAATCATGCTGATTTCTCCTGTTCTTTTCCGATAAGCTCAGTGACTCGTAGAGCGAGCCTCTCTCCCACCATTACGACCTCTCCTCGAGCGAATATTTTACCGCCGACGATAACGTCTAAAGGTGAGTCTGTAGGCCTATCAAGCTCGACAACTTCGTCGTTGTTCAACTCTGATAGCTCCCTTATTGTGAGTCTAGCGCGGCCTAATTCCACGACTAAATCAACGGGGATTTCATGAATAAATGTTACGTCAGCGTTGTCAGACATTGATAGCTCCAGTTTCAGTACTTCTCGCTATTCGGTCACAAGCTGCTTTAGTTTAGTAAAAAGATTAACTTTCTTTTTCTGGCTGCCTCTGGAGTATGTTCGCAGTTATCCAACGGCTAAATTTACCAGCTCTTGGTGGTATTCGATTAAACAGCGCTTTACTGACCACGTTGGTCAATAGGTCGAGCCTTGAGTTACTCTAGATCGGTACCGACAAGTTCTGTAACTCTTAGCGCTAGCCTCTCTCCAACCATAACCACTTCGCCCCTAGCGAAGAGTTTGCCTCCGACCATGACGTCAAGTGGACTGTCCGCAGGCCTGTCCAACTCGACGACCTCATCGATTCCCAGTTCAGAGAGCTCTTTAATTGTTAGCCGAGCTCTGCCTAGCTCAACTACTAGGTCGACTGGTATTTCGTGGATGAATGTTGATTCGTTATTGTCTGTCATTCTTCTCTCAAGATAACGTACCTGACTAGAGTTGGTTCAAATCGAATAATTTTTTCACCAGTTTTCGCATTAGCCTGGACTGGAGGTGGTGGGGTTAGTCTACTTTTACTAGCTGTCACTTATCTTATATGTGACTTTTGTTTTTCCTATTGTGATTGTGTCCCCATCTCGTAATCGTTGTGTTTTTACAGGATTTCCATTCACACTAACACTTGTCATTCCCTGTTTATGAATCAAGTGGTCACGCCCGTCCCAAGTTACAGTCGCTCCAGATGTAAAGCTAAAGAACCCTTTGAAAGGAGTACCGTCAGAGCCTCCGAAGGTTAGTGGCTTTTCCCCAATGAATAGCGGATCTCCCGCCTCTCCAAAGTCAATATTGGCGAAGTTCTTTTTCCTCTCAGTCTCCCTGAGTTTCTGTATCATCGCTGGTGATAGAGCGTATGTAGCATCCTGTGCTCCAGAAGCATGGCCCCCGTATATTGGGTACTCCGCTAGGTCTTTACCTTTCCAAAGCCCTAAACTCTCATCTCCGACGAATATTAGTGTGTACTTTCCTAGGACGATAGTATCGCCGCTGTTTAGTTGTGACTTCTCTACCTTTTTGTCGTTTACGATGGTGCCGTTTTGACTTCCTAGGTCAGTGATGAACCAACCTCCAGCCGCCCCGTATATTTTGGTGTGAAATCGAGACACGGAAACGTTTGGAAATACAATATCAGCCTTCTTTCCTCTTCCTATTGTTACCTCGTCACCTTCTATATGGTGCGCTCGATCTGGTTGAGTTTTCTCTTGGATAATCAGAAAGGGCAACAGTTGTTCCTAGTCGGGAGGTGCTTTATCTTTTGGCTCACCTTCCACTAACGAGAGAGTCGGGTGAGAGCCACCTACCCGCTCCACAACCTTTATTGAGTGGCTACCTCTGCTTTCGCCAGGTTCACCAAGAATAGTTGTGTGGCCATTGATCTGTAGCTTAACTAATTTTGCGGGCCCAAGATCAATCATTCCACCTATATCCAGCGCTTTTAGCTTAGAGAGAGGTATGGTGACTTTGGCCAACTCGGCGATTGTGTGCATCTCCATATCAAAGACTCGATTTAGATCGACCTCGCCAGTACCTCTGCCTTTGGCGGTGGGCTTAACCTGTTGCACTTTGAGGTCTCTAGCGGACTGTGCTGGTATGGCTATAATCATTAGGCCGTATGGGTCGTCTGGCCTCCCAAAGTCTAGAGAAGCTGCTACAACGGGAGTAGAATTTGCCATTCCTGATGCGGCCCTTGGGTTTGTCCCTATCTCTCCAATACTGATATCTATGGGTTTTGATGAGGGCCAAGTCTCCATTAGACCAGTGATCACGTCTTGACAGGTTCTCTTAGCGATCTTCATCTCGACCTCTGTGGCCTGACGCGATCTGTACGGTGTAGTTCGCTCACTGTCTGGGTTCTCCCCTAACATTACACCTACAATTCTAGAGAGCAGTCTACCCTGCATTACAACCAGCCCAGGTAGACCAAGAGGTTCAAACCTGACCATCGCAAAGACACCACCCGAGCGACTCTCTGAGTCGTCCATAATGTTACCTACGGTCGTGACTTGAGCGACACCTAACCTCACTGGGACATCCGCTCCTGACCTGTTTACAAGTCGAGTACGTACCTTTCTGGCTACGGAGCGAAAAAGCTCCTCTAGCGCTGGTAATGATGCTGCCGCCTCACGATCAGGGTGAGATAACAGTGATGGGGTTTCGTAACCGTCTGACAAATTGGGCTCCTATTGAACAACGAATTGTGTGAAGTAGATGCGCTCGATGCGCTCTGAGCGAGGCATGTACTTGTTTAGCGCCTCTTCTAGCTCAAGCTGAAGCCTCATTTTACCATCTAAACCTTCAACGTCGGTATATGAGTAATCAGAAATAAGCTTTATCGTAGCATCTCTCAAACCAGCCCTGTAATCCTCCATGCGTTCCAATAGGGATAGCTCTACCTGTACCTCTATTTCAACACGGAGAACTCGCCCGCCACCTACGCCTCTTAGGTTCACTGTAAATAGACCTAGAGGGTATACACCGCGATCTACTGACACTGCTTCGTAAAGCTCGTCGTCATCTTCTCCGCTAGGATCAGCGACGATATCGTCACCTGATGAGGTTTCAGATTCACCTCCCATTACCTTGGAGATACCATAACCACCCCCAAGTCCCAGTATAAGAGCTGCAACTATAGATAAGATCATAGGCATCTTTGAGCTGCCAGGTTCTAATGCTTCAATTTCTTCGATTTCTTCGGGCATTTTTATGGCCCTCCTGCGTTCATAATTTCTTCAGCTGCACGAGATGTATTAACATCATCGGACACAATAATGATTTCTACACGTCTATTCCAAGTTGCGTCTTCACCAAAGGTGCTCGCAGGCTGAAAATGCGCGTGCGAAGAGGCCTCTAGTCTGTTTCCAGATATAGGACCTTTTTCTCTAAAAGCCTCTACAACTGATAAAGATCTCGCCGAAGCCAAGAGCCAGTTGGCGCGTTCGTTGCCTGTCGCGTCTGTATGGCCTTCAACTCGGATATCCCCCTCTTGCTCTGCTAATATTTCGGCTATATCCGCAATTAATGCAAACGCTGTAGGGTGGAGAGAGGTGGCGCCAGGTCGAAAGAAAACTCTGTCGTCTAGCCTTAGGCGAACCTCTTGTTCGTTTTGCACCATTCGAATAAGATCTTCTGAAATGTGATTTTCCATTGCCTGGCGTAGTCGCGTGACCAGGGGACGCATCACTTCATCTCGGATTGTCGAATCTTGGCTGTATGATGGTTGCGTTTGAATACCAACGAGCCTGGCATTTTGACCGCCCACGCCTAATGCCTCGTGAACAGAGTGAAATACAGCCTCGACTCGTTGTGTGTCGTCGAAGTTAGCCATAGCCAGTAGGAGTACGAAGAATGTCAGCAGTAGCGTTACCATGTCAGAGAACGTAGCCATCCACATTGGGAGACCTTCGTTGCAATCCTCACATTTCTTTTCTGGCTTACCCATGGAATTAGGCCGCCTCTTCCCAGCGATCGTTAGGTGCTAGGGTGGCGTTGAGTCGTTCAACCATAAAACGAGGATTTTCACCCGCCAAAATTGACAGCAAACCCTGCGCAATGAGGGTCTTTTCTGCGATTTCTTGGGCTGAGCGCTTTGCGAGCTTCATCCCTACAGGAATTCCGACCATGTTTGCGATGATTGAGCCGTAGAATGTAGTAAGCAAGGCTACCGCCATAGCTGGTCCAATCTTTGTGGGATCGTCCATCTGCTGAAGCATCTGTACTAGGCCGATAAGAGTTCCGATAAGCCCCATCGCGGGCCCATATACACCTAAGTCGTCCCAGAAAGAGATAGACTGCTTGTGTCGTTCCTCAATTTTATCAAGCTCCCCGTAAAGCACCTCTTCAACAACTGACGCTTCTGGTCCATCTACAACTAGTCGTAGGCCTCTCTCAAAGAACTCATCCTGGGCTTCGTCAGCTGCTGACTCAAGGGAGAGTAGACCCTCTCGTCTCGCCCTCTTTGACAGCTCTGCCAACAACTCTATAACTGCCTTCGGGTCGTAGTCTCGCTCCTTGAAGACGTTCTTGAACGCACCAAAAGCTGTGATCACCTGTTTAGGTGGGTATGCAACGAATACGATCCCTGTACAGGCTCCGAAAACAATAGCTACGGATGGTATATCTATAAAGGTCCCTAGGCTACTTCCCAAGAGTATACCCATGAGCACCATGCCGAAAGCTAACAGCCAGCCTATTACACTACCGAGATCCATTTAGAGTCCTGTTTGTCTGCTTATCACATGAAAAAACTTTCGTAATACACGCCAGTTAACGGAACATGTTCCATGTCCCTTTAGACTATACTAAGTTTACCAGTTCCTGTAGTGTCTCATTGGCCGCATTTACAACTCGTGCGTTTCCTTGATAAGCTCTCTGAGCTTCAATCATAAGTACGAACTGGTCCTCTAGCTCAACGTTTGATTTTTCTAGAGCGTATGATGAGATTGATCCACGTCCAGCAGTGTCTGGAATACCTACCGCAGGAGGGCCAGAGTTTCGTGTCGCGCGGTATAGGTTACCACCTTGTCGCTCGAGCCCAGACTCCGCTCCGAATAGTGCAACGGCTACTCGGCCTAGCACCAGTTCCTCACCGTTTGAGTATATGCCGTATATGGCACCATCTCGTTCCACTAGAACATTTGATAGGTTTCCAACGCCGTACCCATTTTGGTCTAATTGAGTGACTGTAGAGCTTACACCAGCCATACGCACTCCACCTTCGTTTTCAATACCAGCCGCATCAAGGCCCATGTTGAAATCTAGGTCCATTGTGTCAGCACCTCTAAAGTTCCAGGCGGTAGCCGTCGCTGTTGAGGTGAAAGCCGACATGTTTCCGTCGGAGTCCATAGTTAATGTCCCGCCTTCTATCTCGAGCGCGGCACCGTCTTCGCCGTAGTTACCACCACCGAAGTCTACATCTCCGCCATCTATAACAGCAGACCAGTTCCATGTGCTGTCCCCTGTTCGCTCAAAGAATATGGTTAGATCATGAGAGATACCGAGTGAGTCGTATACAGTCGCAGATGTTGCGAAGTCAGCTGTCGTCGACAGGGCCTCAATCGTCTCTGCGCTAGTAGTACCGTCTTTAGTGGCGTTTGTGTAAGGGGTGTCAGCCACGCCGTCACCGTCATCATCGAATGAAATATCGGCAGCTAGAATGGCGTCTAGAGTTATGGACTCAGTAGCCTTCTGTTCAATAGGAGCCGTAGACAACTGCAGGTCGCCGAGCGTGGTTGAAAGCTCGTCGTCGTAAACGTTGAACCCCTGTAGCTTTAGTCCTAGTGAGTTCTTTATAAAGCCGTCGGCGTTTAGATAGAAGGTCCCGTCACGGGTGTACATCTCAGTCTCACCGTCACTAACTTGGAAGAAACCTTTACCAGTGATGGCCAGGTCCAACGCAGATTCTGTCGCCTGTAGGGAGCCCTGGGTAAACATCGAGGCGATATTATCAAGGGTAACACCCTGTCCCATCTGAGATACACCGCCCAAAGTCCCTTGAGGGTGGGGGAACTGTACTGCAAAGCTAGGCCTAGCAGATTTGAAACCAGTGGTGTTTATGTTCGATACGTTATCACCGATAATTGAGATGGCTACGGAAGAGGCACTCAGGCCGCTCGCTCCGATGCTCAGACTTGAAAATAGGGACATTATAACTCCGTGTGTTCTATGAGACGCCGCTGTCGTTTGGTGTCTCTCAGGCATCTCTCTGGAGATATCCAAAGGAGTCCAGCCTGAATTTAATTTGTCATCCACGTGGCTTGTTATAGAGCTAAACGGCCTTGTTGTTCGCGACTGAAGCTTTTTTTACTCAGGCGCTGAAAAACATTTAGATCAGATGCGCTAGCTGTATACTAAGTATGTATTTTTAGGGCATCACAGACAGACTTTCCCGCTGCTGTATCCCTTTGAAAGTCTTTTACAGCGGAAGATAATTGGGCCTTGGATTGTAACCACGAGACCATCGCTCTGGAGAACTCCTCAAGTGGATAATTCCGCTGTTTCTCCAGGTTGTGCATTAGTCTGGTTGCAATGTGCCACTCGTCAAAACGTGCAAGCTCAGGTAGGATTTGCTCGACAGCCTGAACCAAAATTTCACTGTGTGCGTTTGGAAATTTTGTATCGATAATCTGAGAGATGGCTATCCCTTTGTCTAGTGGGAGTTCAATGGTCTCACAGAGGACTAAGAATCTCTGAATTAGACCTAATGGTCTTGGCGGTGAGGCTGGAAGCATAGGCGTATCTATTCCGAGGCTTCTAAGGTCTTCTGCGGCTTGGCGTTTCTTTTGCCATTGGCTTGGGGTCTCTCCCCCCAATAATTTTAGCAGTCGCCAGTGTTCTTCTGGGGTTGCTTTGAACCTCCTAAATGTACCTAGAAGCGTCGGTGATACAGCCTCACTCGCGGCATTTACGTCCTCTTGTGGTATTGCCATGGATAAAATCTTAGCGGCAGCCTCACGGGCGCCGTTGCGAGGGGCTAAGATTCGAGCAGCTCTTGGGCTTCCAGCATCTTCGATAAGCCCAGAGATTTGACTGATGTTACGTGCCACCCGTCCAGCCCCCGCCATTTCAGCTTTCATGAATAGCCTTGAACTTTCTTGGTCATGTCGCATTTGTGGGAGGAACACGGTAGGCACACCAGCATACATAAGCTCGTAAAAGCTGTGGTATCCTCCTGGCGAGACTGCTACGTCTATGCCTGGTAGCAGCTCCATTGGAAGGTGGTTGCCCACCCATGTTCGGTGAGGGCCCCTCAATGTGGCGCCTCTATACCCAGGGCCCGCGCAAATAATTGCGTGCCACCCGTTATCGATAATTTTTTCTATCTCTACGCTAAGCGCAGCTTGGCTTTCTTTTGTTTCACCACCCCTGAGGGTTATCGCTACCACCCGGTCTCTGACTATTCCCAGTGAGCTTCTAGCCTCATGTCTAGGAAGTAACTCTTCCCTCTCTCTGATGAGTATAGGGGAGTTGGGGGTTGGCTTAGATATCTGGTCGTAGTGTGACATGATACTACCAGCCGTTGGGGTCTCCATATCGCCTGTTATATACTGTGATGGTGTAAGTAGTACTTTATGTTTAGCGAATTCGAGCGCATGGGCTAACTCGCGCATGGAACCACTTGGGTGACCGTCTACGATCATGATGTCTGGTGAGAGGCTAGACACGATGTTTCTGATCCAGACTTTTGCTGTAGCGAGGTACCGAACCTCATCATCGGCAGACTCTCTCACACGCTCTCTAGAAGGAAGGGCAATAGCAGGTATTCCTTCCTTGCGAGCAATTGGGTCTGCATCGGATGCTGTAATTATCCAACACTCGCAGTTAACTCCTAGATAGTTCGAATAGCGACGGATCCATCTTAGGAGCGCCAATTGTCTCATGACAGGCGCCATCCAGCGACCGTTTAAGGAGTATGAAATAATTCGGATTTGAGCCACGAGTTCACCTTAGCAGATCAAGAGTAATTAAATATAGTCAATTACATTTATGACCTTTGGGTAATCATTATTTTGTACAATAGGTCATAGCGAGATAGAAGCCCTCCTGAGGAGGAATTTAATGGGCTCTACTATAACTATTAATAAAGGTTCCCTACCTGATTGCGCAGCTGAATTCGATACGCGCGATCTACCTATTGAGCAGGTTGGAATAGCGGGGTTGTCCTATCCGATAACAGTTTGGACGAAAGAAGGGTGTCCACAACATACAGTTGGTGAGCTAGAGCTTGGAGTAGGGTTGCCCCCTCACTTCAAGGGTACCCATATGAGTAGGTTTGTAGAGGTGCTGAATCGTTTTAGAGGTGAGCTCTCACTTAGAACCGTTCCTAAATTGTTGTGGGAGGTTCAGCGCCATTTAGAGGCAGAGGACGCCTTTATTAATGTAGCGTTCCCATATTTCCTGGAGCGTTCAGCCCCCGTGTCTAAGGCTAAGTCTCTAATGGAATATAGTTGTCGCTTTGAGGCCAAAAAGAGTGGTGATTCCTTGTCGTTTACTTTGGTGGTGGAGGTTCCAGTAACTACTCTTTGTCCATGTTCGAAGGCTATCTCAAAATACGGAGCCCATAGTCAACGTAGTTTCGTTGAGGTCTCAGTCAGATTTAGTGAGATGGTATGGATAGAGCAGGTTGTAGAGGCTGTAGAAGGTTGCGCATCAGCTCCTCTTTATGCGCTTTTGAAGAGAGAGGATGAGAAGTGGGTGACCGAGCATGCATATGAGAACCCACGTTTTGTAGAAGACCTAGTTAGAGAAGTAGTCTTATCTGTAAGATCCATTGATGGTGTAAATTGGCTTCGAGTTCGAGCTGAGAACGTCGAGACGATTCATAAGCACCAGGCGTACGCTGTTATAACTTGGCCAGAAGAACCTTCTCCTGTTGAGCCCACACTGCGCGTAGATGAAAACGAAAAGCCAACACCCTTTGGCCTATGGCTTAAGGGTAGGAGGTCTGCAAATGGCGAGAGCCAGAGTGGATTGGCTTCTTCATTGGGTCTATCTGCATCACTGATATCTAGAGTGGAGGCTAATGAGAAACAACTCTCGGAAGAGTCCTTGGATAAACTGGCTGCCCATTGGGGTTTAGATCCAGTCACCTTAAGGTTGCATGCTGGGTCAATTCCAGATGCCTTAGTAGAGGTAATCCGAGGAAACCCTCAGGCGTTTGTAGATTGGACGTCTAGGTTCACACAAGAGTAGGTTGGCTTAGACAGTGCATTTTGCGTCCTTAGATTTCCTGATTTTCTTACCAGTGACATTGCTCATTTATTGGGCTGTCTCTGCAAGATATCGAAACAGTGTTTTACTTGTTTCATCGCTTGCTTTTTACGCAAGCTGGCGGGTCAGCTACCTACCCTTACTACTAGTAGTTGTACTTTTCGCTTGGCTATCTGGTGTAATACTTCAACAATCAAGAACTGTTGGTGGAAAGCGCTGGGTCACGCTATCGGTTCTAGGCCTATTGATTCCGCTATTGGTTGTGAAGTACCAGGCTTGGTTGGCTGAGACCCTTAGTGCGGCCTTAGCTATCCTAGGGCTGGAGTACCAGATTCCTCAGGTCGATGTTGAGCTACCGCTCGGAATATCGTTCTTTACCTTTCAGGTCGTAGCATACGTCGTAGACGTCTATCGAGGGTCAGAAGCTGAGCGTAGCCCAATAAAATTCGTAACATTTGTTACTTTCTTTCCCCAGCTAATCGCTGGACCCATAGTCAGATCTAAAGATCTTCTCCCTCAACTCAACTCGTCTGTCTGGCTGAAACACGGCGACATAGGCACGGGTCTATTTAAGATAGGCTCGGGAATGGTGAAGAAGCTCATAATAGCAGACACCCTGAAGATAGGTATTGTATCGCCAGTCTTCTTTGACCCAGCCTCTTTTACTGGTTTAGAGGTCCTGATAGCTCTGTACGCATATACCCTTCAGATCTACTGCGACTTTTCGGGCTATACAGATATTGCCTTAGGATCCGCCAAGCTTTTTGGTATCAACCTTCCTGAGAATTTCAGGCGGCCGTACAAGTCTGCGTCTGTAGCTGAGTTTTGGCGTAGGTGGCACATTACCCTTAGTGACTGGGTCAGAGACTATGTCTATTTCCCTCTTGGGGGATCCAGAGTTAGCTCGGAGTGGAAGGTTTATAGAAATATCATTGTGACGCTAGTTGTCATCGGTCTATGGCATCGGGCCTCATGGATGCTTGTAGCATATGGCTTGCTTCACGGTTTGGCAGTGTCAATCAATAGGTGGCAAAGGAAGAGGTCAGATTCGAATACAAACCACAATAGGTTTGCGTTGTGGTGGCGGGTGGCGCTAACATTTCACTTTGTTGTTTTCGCTAGGATACTGTTTAGGTCTGAGAATTTCGTCATCGCTCAGGAAGTTTTGCAGGCTGTCGGTCGACAGTCCCTTCTTTTGCCAAGGTTCTCAGCAACAGCGATGCTTATACTCTTTGCAGGGTATGCATTACATTTTTCTCCAAGAGCTTGGATAGATACTCTAGGAGAGAGGTTTGCTGTAGCTGGGCCAGGCCTGTGGGCTGTGGTCCTAGGCGTTGTAGGGGCTTTAGGTATGTTGTTCGGTAGCGGGCAGATGCTGGCCTTTGAGTACTATCAGTTTTAATGTTTACCGGCGTTGCCAAAGGGCTTTAATTGCTAACCCCCCCACCATCACATTTCAGAGAGCTTAGAGACCTTGTAATATTCTTGGTGCTTTTCGGCGCGCTCGCTGCTGAGACGTTCTTAATACCTCAGACAGCTTCTCTGCGTCCGTGGATAGAGGGTGAAGCACTCCCCATTGTGCGTCTCGTTGAAGCAGACTCAGTAGTGGTTTTACCTGAAGAACCACCAGAGATAGGTGCTTTTGTTGGAGGGGAAGACCTGGGTAATGTAGGCTCTACAACAACCGAAGAGATTCCGATTAGTAGAGGTGTAGCCAAGGGTGTCCCATTAGATGTCCCAGTAGGTTCCATGGATGCATTTTTTCGTGGGCTTAGGGCTAGAGAACACGGGGGGCGAAGTGTCCGAGTGTTGCATTGGGGCGACTCAACTATAGCTGCCGACGGTGTTGCTGGGACAGTTAGAAGGGAGCTTCAGGAGCGATTTGGAGATGCAGGCCCAGGTTTTCTGCCTGCCTCGGTAGACATACGTTGGGTCTTTAGGCCCAACATAGCTCGCTGGCAAAGAGGAAACTGGGGGACACATAATATTGCGCAAGGGGGTCTTAGTAGCGCACGATATGGGCTAGCAGGAGCAGTGGCAACAGCGAGCGATGGCGCATCAGTTGTCCTCGGCGGAGAAGAGCGAACAGGGTCTAGAGATCTCACCTCTGTTTTCGACCTCTTCTATCAGGAGAACCCACGCGGCGGTGATTTGGTGATAACTGCGGGTGGGTATGAAGAGAGAATCTCTACCGCTGGCCCAAGGGTTGTCGATAGGTTTCATCTTTTTCAGGTCCCCAATGGTGTGGAGACCTGGAAGGTCGAGGTCGAAGGGGGTGAGGTTGTTATTTACGGGGCAGCATTAGAGAGCTCTCGCAGGGGCATAACATGGGAGACTCTAGGTGTGGCAGGCTCATCGGTCGGCTCGATGAGGGCACAGAGTGAGATTCACATCCGCGGCCAAGTCGCCCGTAGAGGACCTGATCTGGTTGTATATCAGACAGGAGGAAATTCTCTGCAGTTTGATAGTTTTGTAGAGGGTGACGGTGAAAGATATCTTGCAGACTACATAGAGATATTTGACCGACTTAGGGCAGGAGCACCAGGTGCATCTTGTTTGGTTGTAGCTCCGCTAGATCAGGGCGTGAGGGTTCGAGGTAGGGTTGAGTCTGTTGAAGAGATACCTAAAATGGTTGAGCTTCAGCGACGTGCAGCTAATGAGCTAGGGTGTGCCTTTTGGAGTGCTTTTTCTGTTATGGATGGGGGGTTCCCTGTCTGGATGGCACAGGATCCAACACTTACCTGGAGCGATCTTGTGCACCTGTCAGAAGAGGGGCGTGAACTGATTGGTTTAGCTATGACAGATGCTATACTCTTGGCCTATCGACAATGGGTTGAGGCGTTGGAGTTTACCCAAAATCAGTCGTCGGAAGGGTGAACTTGTGAGTGAATTGTTCGGGCGCTTCTCAGTCTTAGTAATGGAGAACAAGGGTAAGGCCTCAACTATCGCCTTTTTTATGGTCCTAGCTTTTCTGTCTGGACTGATGAGTTTAAAGGTTGATTTTAGTGTCTCGACTTTTTTCTCTGGAGGCGATCCAGCGACCGAACATCTAGAAGATTTTCGCGAATATTGGGGCGTTGACGACAATGTCGTTGTCGTTGTCGCTGATGCTGGAGGTGATTCACTCCTAACAAGGGAGCGGGTTACACTAATTGATGACTTGGTAGAGGAGTTATCTGATAGCAGCGCTGTGGTTAACGTCGCTGCCTTTACAGAAGTGCCGACGTATGTTTCTCGAATAGGTCGAAGAATGCCACTCTCCAGGTTGGCATCTTTCCCTGCAGAGACAGCACCAGATTTGACCGAAGCGATTCAACTTTGGAGAGATGGGTTGCTTAATGAGCCCATTGTTGTGCCAGGCTTGCTGTCTGCTGATGGAGCCTACGCAGCAATATTGGTTGAACTAAACGGTAACGTTGACGATATTTTATTGGTAAAGAGGCTTACAGACTCCATTAGGGAGATCGTTGGAACTGCACAAGGTATTGATGGTGTCAACTTCCGACTTGGAGGCATCCCAGCATTAAGAAGTACGGTCGGGGATATGATTCTGAAAGAGCAGTTTCTTTTGGTATTCATTTCGATAATGCTTATGATCTCAGTTCTTTGGATCATGTTTAGATCGGTATACGGAGTTGTTATACCGATCCTAGCAGCCGCAATACCGTCTTTAATGTTGTTTGGGTTTATGGGTCACGTTGGTGAGCCGATAGGCCTCTTAAATCAGTGTTACTTTTCATTGATCCCGGTAATTGCGATAGCTGATGCAGTACACCTTGTCTCCAGATTCCGTGAGGAATTGAGGGGTGGAGATTCGGTCGCCAAGGAGCAGGCGATAAAGTCGGCCATTATTCATGTTGGGTCCGCATGTGTCCTTACGTCAGTAACAACAATGGTTGGTTTTGGATCTCTAGGCATAGCATCAATGCCTGTCCTGCAGTCTTTTGGTCTATTCGCCACTGTTGGTATTGGCCTAGCCTTCCTGACCCTCTTGTTGGTCGTGCCTCTAATGCTCGCAGCCTCTAGGGTGACGCCCAAAGAAGGTTCTCAGATGGTTGTCGGCCTTAGCGACTCACTGGTTTCACGATTCTTGTCCTGGGTTGCTGACTTGTCTACATCTAAGCCCAAGCGGGTCTTGTGTGTCGCGTTTTTGTTGTCGGTAGGTGCTGGTCTGCTCGGTAGTCGGGTAGTGATAGACAACAGTTTATCTAATGTGGCACCAGCAGAAGTGGAGGTCAGCCAAACGAATACGATCCTCAATGATCATCTAGGCGGCATAATAGGAATATATTTTGATCTTGAGGGCCCTGAGGGTGTCTTCAGGAGAAAGGATGTCCTTGATAGCCTGTACGAGATTGAGGGACATTTGTTAGCAAACCCAATCGTTCGGGCAGTAAATGGTCTGGCTGGGACTATTGCATATGGAAGTGAGGTTTTGGGGGGTCAGAGGTCAGTGCCTAACCAGAACAACATCGATAGAGTGTTTTCCTCTTATTCAGATCTATTGACACCCGTTGTGGGAGATGGTGCCGATAGGTCTGTTATTTTTGTACGCACCAAAGACCCAGGAGCAATAGGTTTTGATGAGGCTTCCGTCGAGTTTATGGAAATAGTGGACCCTGGTCTTGCCGAATATGAAATCACTGTCACCCAGACAGGCACCGCATTGGTCGCATATAGGGGCATTAATGGGGTGGCAGGTGAGCTAAGAAACTCGCTGAGTGTTGCGTTCTTGGTTGTTACAGTTTTAATAGGGCTTCTTTTTAAGAGCGTAAGGGTCGCGGCAATCTGTATTATCCCTAATGCTCTACCCCTATTGTTTGGGTTTGGCTTCATGGGTCTTGTTGGTCTAAAGCTAGAGCCACCAACAGCTGTCGTATTCACTGTGGCCCTGGGCATCGCTGTTGATGATTCTATTCATCTTTTAGCTAGATATAGAGAGGAGTTGAGGGGAGGGGCGAGTGTAGTTGATGCAACGAAGCTCTCAATCGTAAGGGCGGGTGCTGCTGTGACGGTAACAACGGTGCTGCTGTCTTGTGGTTTTGGAATAAACACGCTTAGTTCGTTCCCTGGGACCTGGTCCATAGGTGCACTAGGTGGCGTTGTTATTGTCACAGCTTGGCTATGTGATCTGTTCGTCTTACCGCCACTTCTGGTGTTGTTCTCAGACCAGAGAAAGCAGCATAAGTAGGGCTATTGATCCCTTGACAACCTGCCATATACGTATGACTTTAGGTTATGAAGATAGAGGCCAAAAAGCTTACTGAACAGGTTAAATTTCTATGCGGCCTACAGATTGATTTTTGTATCATGAACCTTCAGGGCGTACGTGTAGAGTCCGACTATTGTGATGAGGACCTAAACTTTGCGAACAGACTAGAGAAGATAAAAGGGCCAGGTCTAGAGCGGATGATTCAGGGTGTTGTTGAGGCTAAAGACTCCAAGTGTTTCCCAACCCCAAACGGCACTACGAAATTTGTCAGATTGGTCCCAATATTTGAGGAAATAGGAGTGATTGGCGTATTGGCTGTGGGCTTTGATCAGGCGAGGGGCGGCGCTGTCGCAGAGGGCGAAAGTGATCGAATTGGACCACAGATAGAGCGTCGTACTCGACAGTTAATCGATGCTCTACAACATCTCGAGTCAGAAATGGAGGCAAGAAAACGCGCCGAGTCTCAACACAGGCAACTGGAGGCGCAGATGCTCAAGACCAAAAGACTAGAGACACTGGGTTCGTTCGCTGGAGGTATAGCCCACGAGTTTAACAATATGCTAACTGTAATATTGGGAAACATTGGACTAGTGCAAATGCAGGTGTCTGAGGAGTCACCCGCTTCAGAAGCTATAAGTAGTTTAGAGGTCGCTAGTTTAAGGGCTGCTCAGTTGACAAGTCAGCTGCTCTCTTTTTCGGGCCGAAGTCGCGGCTCTATGACAAAGGTGTCGCTATCTAAATTGGTCCAAGAGTTTGCTCCTTTATTAAGGATATCCGCTACGGGAGAGTGCGAACTTTCCATAGAGACAGCGGCTAATATTCCCAGATTTTCTGGTGATGTTGGGCAGCTCCAGGAGGTATTGGTCGGTTTGATTACCAATGCGAGCTCCTCTTACGGTCCATCAGGAGGCAAGATCTGTATTAATACAGGTGTTGTAACAATGGGTAAGAGCGATTTCCTACGATGTCATATTGATGATGGTTTTGAGGCGGGGGAGTGGGTCTATCTGGACGTGATTGATTATGGTTCAGGAATCTCGGAGATGGTCCAAAAGCAAATGTTTGACCCCTTTTTCTCTACGTCTAAAAAGGCGACAGGGTTGGGTCTGTCGGCTTGTTTGGGGATAGTGAGGTCGCACGGTGGGACTATGTCAGTCGAATCTAAGCTGACAGAAGGAACCACCATTAGGGTACTGTTTCCCGCGACCCTTGAGTCTAATGAAGATGCCTCTGTGGAACCTATGGTCATAATGGTAGTTGATAACGATCCCGCAGTTCTCGAGATCACCAGGAATCTACTTCATAATCTAGACCATGAGGCTTTAGCCGTAGGGAGTGGACAGGAGGCTGTTGAGCTATTTATGAGCCGTCACGAGGAAATAGACGGTGTGCTGTTAGATAAGACCATGCCAGGCATGAGTGGCTTGGAATGTTTTCATCAGATTAAGGCTATCGACTTCACCACACCAGTTGTGATAATGACTGGCTTTGATGAGTCTTCTGTGGAGTCCGACTTTGGTTCTGGAAGAGTGACTGCAATTCTACCCAAACCCTTCCAGGTCTCTGGATTAAAGGATGCGCTGTCTAGCATACAGCTGTCCGTGGTTGAGAACATAAAACAGGGTAAAGGTCTTCAACTATAGGCCGATTACTGTTTCATGAGTATACCAACATGGAATAGGTTTGATCACCAAAACAATCTAAGTAGTGAGCATGAGGAGGACAGCCCTGTCTTTATCCTTGCAGCGGGGTGGAGATCTGGCAGTACGCTGGTGCAGAGGCTCCTCGTGTCATCACATGAAGTTCTTATATGGGGTGAACCTTATGGGCGCTCAGGTCTAATTCAGGCGCTAACTAGCTCGGCTTGTGGCTTATCTGAAAATTGGCCAAACCAGGGTCATTTCGGTACTGAAGAGTTGTTTGACCAGCCCCAAGATCACTGGATTGCGAACCTGTTTCCTCCTGCACATGCAATGAAAGAGGCTCTTGTTTCACCTTTACACTCACTACTGTGTAAGCCAGCAAAAGAGCGAGGCTTTAAGAGGTTTGGTCTAAAAGAGGTCAGGTTACAGGCAATACACGCGAGGTTCATTCAGTGGGCATATCCTTCAGCTAGGTTTGTTTTCTTGATTAGAAACCCATACGACGCTTGGTTAAGTGCGCGGGGTTTGGGGCTCTTGGCTCACTGGAGTGGCCCTGTAATGAATGATGCCGAAAAGTTCGCAACGCACTGGGCTCGCCTCGCTCATTCTTTTTTACAGTGGAAAGATGAGTCTTCGATACTGATACAGTATGAAGAACTCCACACTATGGACTTACAGGCTCTGGCTGAGCATTGCCGAGTTTCATATATAGATCCCAGCGTTCTTAGGACAGTGAGAGGTCGAATTACAAAAGAGCAAAAGCCGCCCCTCACAGCTAGTGAAGAGGCGGCTATTCGAAATATTGCGGGCCCTCTAGCAGTCCAGTTTGGATACTTTGGGCCGACACACCGTCGCTGTGAAGACTCTAACGATCTTCGCGCAGCTCCTGGCGGTCCTCGCGTAGCTCTTGGCGACTATCTCTGAGTTCATCAGCAGCTAAGCGTTGAAGCTCTCGAAGTAACGCACTTTTTCTTTCGAAGAGTGGTCTACGAGCGGTTCCGTTATCAAATCGGGGCTGTATTTCGTTTAGCTCTTGAGCTATTTCTCGTAGCCTCCTATGATCGTTGCGCTCTTCCCTCTGATCTCTACGGTCATCAGCTGCGTCACGTCTATCGTCACGTCTAGCTTCAGCACCATCGTTCCTGTCTCGCCTTACCTCTCTTTGAGACTCTCGGACCTCTTCATTGGCCTCTTGTACCTCTTCTCTGGACTCTCTTAGCTCACGAGCTATCCAACGTTTTAGGCGAGTATCTATACTAACACGGAGATCACGATCTCGGTTGTTCCATGCCTCGTGCCAGTCATCTACAATCCGATTGAGTTGGCTAAGGTCTGTACGATCATCGCGCACCTCTTGGCGATCTTCTCGTACTTCTTGTATATCTTGACGAACCTCGGCAGTTTCAGCTGCAGGTGCAGGTGCAGGTGCTGCGACAATAGGTGGCGGTGCTGGGTGTGGGTGATGTGAAGTTGCACAGCCTACCATTGCAAATGCAATTACTACGGCCGACACTTTTGTTGTCTTTATCATTTTTTCTCCATGGTTATAAAGCCCTCGAAGCTTACAAGAGGTAGTTTGAAAGATCAACCTCTGTTAGCCCATTCAGAAAGAGCCTCCGCGATAAAAGCGCCTAAGATCTCGTGACCTGAGGCGGTAGGGTGTACGTCATCATGGAAGAGACTATTCACTCTGCCATCAAAAAAAACTGTCGGGGAGAATATGTAATCAACACCCCGCTCCTCAGAAACACTCTGCATGGTTTCTCTATAGGCATCTCTAAAATCCCCCACCCGCCCAAGTGAGACGTCTCTTGAGCTTGGCAGTGCGAGCAGAACGGCCTTTGCACCAGAGCTTTCTACAAGATCTATTAGTGTGTTGAGGTTGTCTTCGTATTGAGCCAAAGGTACTCGATGGGTAGGCGCAATAGGCATGTTTCCTGACCCCTCGATTGGTGGAGGAGGAGCGTCCCCCATCCCCTGTGTTTCAAAGCGGAATTCTACATTCTCAGGAGTACCATCTTCCCACTTGTTTCTTCTTAGCCAAGAGCGTGTGAAAACCCACGCAGCTGAGTAGCTCATAATCTCTCTAGAACCCTCGCCAAACCTTGCGTTGTCGGGGGTTGATGCCCCTTGTGCATCAGACCAAAGTGTACCAATGATTACTAAATCTGGCTTGTAGTCTAATAGGCGATGCTTTAGAGCTTGGATTGCCTGCCAAGAACTGTAGCCTGGACAGCCACCGTTTAGAACATGAATATCTCGATCAATAGCTTGAAGTCTATCTTCAAGCTGTCCACCGAAAGACTCTTCGTCGCTGACTAGGACACCGTATACTGTCGAGTCGCCCAACAGCAGCACCCTCCTCTCATTAACTCCCTTATTAATATCTATTTCAGGTGCTCTTAATCCTCTTGAGTTCACGTAAGTGGGCTGAGGAACGCCGAAGTCACTCTGGCTACCGCTCAGGGCTCGCCAACCAGTAAGATCATCACCTACTAAATTTGGCTCGTTTGGCAGCGCTTCCCCATGGTCTACATCGCGAGAGTGGTCTGGAGGCATGAAGCCTGGGCCGACAACTCTAGCGGTTACTTCAATCATCGCTAGTGCTAGGACAAGAACAACGGTGGAGTAGACGATCTTTCTGCGCATAAAAGCTTACTCTTCATCCCCTTGGAACTCTTCCATCAATTCAACAATCTCAGCTGGTGGAACCCAGAGCTCTGGGTCGATCACAGGGTTTACCTCCATGTTCTCTAGAGTCATCAATATCTTCATGGCACCTGTGGTCTGGCTGACGATTGATGGCATCTGTATACCGCTGAATTCTGCATATTCTAGTATTTCAGTTGTGACCTGCATTTCACCCACCGCTGTTAGCTGGGTTGTGGTTGAACCAATAGCAAGACCGCTCTCCACGGAGAAGAAGATCCTGTCTTCTTTGCCCCAGTCTGTGGTGGCCACAACCAGATATGCTGGCTCATTATTGAACTCGGTTAACTCCATGGTTTCTCTGACAGGGTACCAATCGCCATAATGCGCGGCAGCTAGTGGGTCGTTATCCATCTTTAGCGCCAGAAGTTCATCACCTTCTATTATTCGTGGTCCTGTTAGCGAATCTACGGACCAACCTAGGTCGCCATCCACAACTGTTTGTCCCTCAGAGGCACCTGGAAGTGAGTGGGCGACATAGAGCCTCTCACCGTTCTCAGAGAATATGTTCATAGTCCCGTTCATCCCAGCCAGCGGTATGCTGATCTGAATTACGGCGGAGGTGTTTTGTGCGGTCTCAAGCGTCTCAATCCCACCAAGAGCCTCTAGGTTTCTTGAAAACAGTGAGTCTGCCGACGGTAATTCAACCTCGGCTTCTTGTGTCTCGGCTGGCTCATTACTGGTAGAGTCTGTCGATGGTGAGGGTGGAGTTTTTGGTCCACAGCCTATTGTAGTGATTATTAGTCCGAGAACTATAGCTTCGATTGTGACTTTCATTATTCTATCTCCGATATCCACATAATAGCTTGGTTTAGCACAGGGTCTTCTCCCGAGAGTAGCTCCGCTCTTGTCAGCGGGACCACCTCATCTGGAGTTACTCCATAACCCTCAATTCTCTCTCCGTTATGTCTAATCATATTGAATATCACAAATTGGAGAAGATCTCCGTTTGGTAATGCCTCAATTGTGGAAGGTAGGGCCATCCCTGCGGTGGTTTGCCCAAAAATCCTACCCCTGTTTAGATCTTGAATACCTGCCGCCAGAAATTCAGAAGTGCTGGCAGAAAGTTCGTCGACAAGAAGTGCAATCGGCCCATCGAAGCGCTGTGATCTGGGTCTAGGAAATACATTAAGAGTTAAGCGCGATTCTCTATCATACATCTCACCGAGGTTGTTGTCTCTGGTGGACACTAGGTGACCAACAATGCCGCCCGCCATGCCGCTAATGCCACCTGGATTACCTCTGATATCGATGATTATCCCATTTGCTTCTGCTTGATTAAACGACTGCAGCGCTTCAGTGAACTGGGGAATTATGGGTCCCATAAAGACATTGAAATCAATAAGGCCAATATTGGAATCTTCTAAAATCTTTGCATTAAAGTTTGAGATGACCTCTGGAAGGTGACCCAATCGCACAGCGTCTCCCTCTCTGTAGGTAGGGTTTATTGACAGATCGTGCGGTGAATTTGAGCCGTCTAAAAAAGTGATGCTAACTGGCTCACCTATGTCGCCATTAACTAGGGAATTTAAGGTTCTGGCTACTATGAAACGAATACTTTCAATTCCTGATGATTGTCCTTGGTTTTCGGGAATCGAAGCAGAAAGTGAATTTATAAGTGTGTCAACGGAGTCACCGTTAATCGTCTCTAAAACCCATCCAGTCTGAACACCTATGTTCGCTGCTGAGGAGTCATCTAGAACTCTGAAAACGGTCGCTTTAGGGTGTCCCTCTTGATCTGGAACCAGCCTTATGTCAATACCGTTCGTCCAGAGGCCAGATGTCTGACTGGGCTCACCATCTAGATCCAGCGAGTCTACGATGATGTTGTTGTTGCCAGGTATTATAGCGAAGTGTGACTCACCTAGTCGGCCAACGAGCTCATTCAGGATCGGCCTTAATTCTTCTGGGCTACTGCACTCAAGGGCTCTAGGTCTGAGCTCTTGACCCACCTCGAACCAGTTGACTCCACCCATGTCAGGGTCGTAGTAAGTTGAGTCGATTCGCTCCCATACGCGGTCAAACGTCTCAACTTGAACGGCGGTGTTATCAACATCGTTAGCGAGGATGTTTTTTGTCTCTGGAAATGCTCCATCAGCCTGGTGACGGCAGGCAGACAAAACCGTGAACAGTAACAAAATTATAAGAGAATGATTGGTTATCTTTGAGTGGTAGTGAATAATATTGGTACTGTGCACGTTGACTCTCTGTTGGTTCTATAAAACAGCTATAAGCAGAGAATTGCATTTGCGGTAATTCAATGGAGGTAGAGTGGGTATTGGTCGTACAGGTGTAGTGGCCCTCTTTATAGGAGTATTAGCTTGCATCTCTGTACCATCGGTCTCCCAAGCTTCAGAAGGCTGGAGCAGTCGGCCATACATGAACTTAGGTGGAGGATCTGGTTTCGCGAGGGTTGTCTCGGGAGATGACAGCTCCCTTGCTTTATCAATAGGGTCCGAAGCAGGTTTTACTTATAGCCAACGTGATGGCTCCTTGGGTGGGAGAACAAGAGTGGGCGGATCTTGGGTCGGCGGAGTCGGTAGTGAGGGCCGAGAGCTGAGGGTCGGGACATTTATTGGTCATCGTGGAGCATTGATAGGCTACGAAATAGGCGCTGATCTGTTTGAGAACAACCTAGCTACTGATCGAGTCGCCTTAGCGACGTCTGCAGGAATGGATTTTCCTTTGAAACTGATTGTAGGCCCAAAATTATTGGAGGGATTTGTCGCCTTCACTCCTACTTATCTTGTTGAGGAGAGCAGAAGGGTTGACTGGGAGGCTGCAGGTTTTACAGCGGCATTGGGGCACGAAATGGAGTTGAGTGCAGGTCTCGCGCTCAGGCTTCCAATTGTTGGAATGTCTGTTGCCTACAGCGAGCGCCAGGTGGCTGGTGGGCGAGTCCAAGCTTTGAAGTTTGGGGTCGAGTTCTGAACTATGTGATTTCAGATTTGTTCGCTTTCCAACCTATTATTCCACCAATAACTAGCCCGATCCCTACATAGAGAATCGCCAGGATCTTATCTGTTAGAGGATCACTAATAGTAGGCTCAGCAGCTTCAGTCTCACTATTGTTAGTCGTCGTATTCGTTAGCTCTAATCTGACCGGTTCTTCGGGGCTAACATCGGAAGAAAGGTTACTCGTTACCTCGCCTCCTCTTAGGTAGATGTTTAAAGATGGGCTCTCTATGTGTCTTGTGATTGATACAACAGTCTGAAATATCTGTATGCCATTTGCATCGTAGAGTATCACTGGGGTGTCACCGTTGGCGCAAGCAACCGCAGAGGCACTAAACTGTTCGTCGTTAGCTGCTGCATCTGGCGCAACACCATCGTTTTTGAGCTCGACGATGGTAGCCTCATTACAGACTTCAATAGTGGGGTTGTTGTCTCTGTACTTATCGATCTCATCCCATACTTTTATAATGAAGGGTCCTCCTGTTGGGTCGATGTCTCCAGCTTCAAACAGACCCATCTCGGAATTGCTACGATCAGGCTGGGCTTGAGTAGGGATTGTTGCCAAAGCGGTGTTAGCGACCAAGCTTACACACATGCAGAGTAAGTAAAATCTCATTCTAGAACTATATCACAGCTTGAATAAAACTGTTTATGCAAGAAAAGCCCCTGTAAATAGATGCTGTTTGCTGTTTTCGGGGCTATATTCAACGCCAGTGAGGTGTTTTATGAGGGTTCCGTTTTTAAGTGTGTACCTAGTAACAGTTGGAATGCTGGTTGCATGCGATCCAGTGGTAGTAGATGCACCTTTAGATCTTGATAATGACGGTCTATTGTCAGACATCGAAGAAGAGATAGGATCAGATCCGCTTAATGCGGACTCTGATGGTGACGGTCATCTAGACGGTGCGGAGTATGAGAGCGGAACCGACCCTAATGATTTTGAAGATCACCCTTACATGGGTGGCTGGCAGGTTAACCGCTGCGACGTTGACCCTCTGCCCTCAGGCAACGGGATAGGCGATGTGACACAAGACTTTGCGCTCTCTGATCAATACGGTGAAGAGGTCTCTCTCTATGACTTTTGCAACAATACAGTGCTCTTAATTACTGGTACCTATTGGTGAGGCACATGCAAGGCTGAGGCCGCCGGTCTGGAAGACCGTTTGACAACTTACCAAGAGCATGGGCTGATGATAATTTCTGCTTGGTCTGAGACCGAGGAGCGTATATTGCCTACTCAGGAAGAATTGGCACGCTGGGCCGACACGTATGGAATATCGACACCAGTTGTCTCAGATCCAAACTCCTCAGTATATTGGCGATTTGGGGGAGGTTCTCTGCCTGATGGGGCCCTTATAGGCCCTGGCGCTGTGGTATTAAACACAGGGTTTATCACTGATGGCATGATTGAGTCAGCATTGGGTCTATAGGCTCGTTACTGTCAAAGTAGATTTCCCCTTTATTAGTTAGGGGTATGTATAACTCAGCTTCAAAGGAAGCCTTTGTGATCCTATTTAGAATTTTTCTCCTCCTTATTTTTCAAGTGAGCCTATCATATGCAGGCGAGCTGACCCTGTTGTCCTCAGGCCCATTGGTGGCTGATGGTGAGACTGAGAGTGTTGTTCAGCTTTATCACCCAGAAATTTTTGAAGATTCTCGTTTTAGGATTAACTCTACAGGTGGAGAGGTCATAAGTAATCGCTCTTCAGATGATGGGGCTGTCAGCATCACTCTCCTCCCAGATTCTGGGGCTGAAGAGATGGTTTTATCTGTCAGGCTGACCAATGGCTTTATTCTGAGACCTAGGTTTAGCCTAGAGGAGGATGTGGTAGTACCTCTGCAGGGTGCCGTTTCTGGTGCATTGGTCGTGACGGTTGAGCCAGAAGTCTTGCCTCCAGGAGATCGTAGGGCTGTATTAACGATTCAGGGTGGTGGTGACGTAGCGGTATCGTCGTCGTCAGGAACACTTGGAGATGTCAGAAATAACGGTGATGGTAGTTGGAGCGTCGATTTTACCGCGCCGATAAATACTAACCCAGAGGAGGTCGTTTTTGCGGCTGTAGATCGGCTAAGAGGTGGCAGCGTCGCCGCCTCAGCCTCTATTGCCTTGGGTGTGGTTCAGAGCTCGACCTTTGAGGGCCCCCCTGGCGGCAGGGCCGTCCTGTTCGTTGGGGAACAAGAGTTTGGGCCAAGCCTCATCTCACCAGCAGGTACGGTGGCTTTTGATGTTCCGCTGTATCCAGGAGTGAACGAATATACGCTTCACACTTTTGCGCCTGGAGGCAGAAACGAAGAGATAGGCGCTTCTTTGACGGGGTCTTATGATGCACCGATGGTGTTCGCACCGTATGCATCACCGCTAGTCGTACCAGCAGGTGTTCCTTTTGAGCTTTCGATGGTTATCAGGAATGGATCTGGCGCCCCATTTACAAACATTTCAGCAATTGAAATTGATAGCACATGTCTCTCGTCTATCCAGATGATTGAGCCAGGCCTGTTTAGCCTTACGTTGACACCGCCTGTACTTGGTGGAGACTTTAGCGCAGAGGTTCGTGTCAATGGGGACAATGTGTCTGTAGAAGGTACAGGTGTTGTGCCCTCACCACTCCTTAGCGCCTCTTCTGATCCTGCACAATTACACCCAGATACATCTAGAATCACCGCAACGGTTGAGGTTAGAGACCATACTGGTCAGAAGGTAGACGTACCGCCCAACGACATAGCCTTTGCTGTGGATGGAGGTACAGTCCGAGGGAGAGTTAGGCAGGTTGAAACAGGTGTCTTTACTCGAGAGATAGACGTTACAGATGATGAGCAGTTGCTTTTTACTGTCCTGCCCCCAGTAGCTCTTTCTAACAGGACCCCAGTGGATTTAAGTGTCTGGACGGGCGTTCGAGGTGAGGTCGCAGCAGCTGGTGCAGTAGTCCCGCTATTTGTCATTGCAGAGGATGCCTTTGGCTTGCCTGTTGCAAATCAGCGAATACAGCTGTCGACCAATTCACTTGGGTCATTACCAGCATCTATGACAACTGGGGAGAAAGGCGTAGGTGTCGTATTCTTTAGGCCTGCGTTGAATGACCTGGGGCCACTCAGGCTAACTGCGACAACAGATTTTGATACCTCGAGCACTTTCGTTTGGAGGATGCCGGAGGGTGTAGTACACACACCAGTGCCTCTTGGTAATGTGGACGAGAGAGCAGCCGTTGAGCGGTGGAGAGGTAGCCTACCTTTAGTTACAGTTCGCCCCGCACTCGTAGTGGCTCCAGCTGTTGTAGATGTCGTCGATGTTGTACCTTCTACACCTGTCAATATACCTGCTACTATTGAGCCCGTAGAAGAAGAGGTAGCCTCTGCTGAACAGGCGGTAGTGGTGCCAATCGAGGTGATTGAGGAGCCTACGGTACCCAGTCCCGCTAGACCCGACCGCCCAGCTTTCGATGGTATGAGGGCAAAGGTCAGAGTTGGTATTGTTCAGATGGATCGTTCATTTACACAGTCCAGCAACGAATCCACTGAAAATGTTCCTTCAAACGCCACATTCTCTGAATCCCTACCGATTGGAGCCCTTGGTCTGCGATTCGCAGGTCAGATATCTATGGGCGGACTACTTACAGATGTGGATCTATCAATGGCCGCTCACTCCATAGACTCTGGGAGCGGTGGGAGCCTCAACTATGCATACTCACTTACGGCAGGTGGGGTGGTGCAGAGGCCCTGGAAAGGAGGCTTTTTGTGGGAAGTGGGCGGATGGTTCCATAGAGGTGATGGGCTTACGATGTCTTATAACGCCGACCAAACAGCGCTGATTCAGACACCGAACGCCTTTAACGGTCTTCGTGTGGGCGGCGGTATCGTGGGTCAATTAGGACCTCTAGATACACGACTAAGGATCGCCGAAACTTTGGCTCCGTTACCTGTAGCTACTCATTTGGCGGCGAGGGTCGACATGGAGGTCCCCGACACCACGATGATGGATAAGCCAGTATGGGGTGCACTCGACACCACCTTGGATTTGCTCCACCGGTCTAACGAAATAGGTGACGACAGTGCCTTTGTTTTCGAGCGGCGTATCGCTGTAACACTGATGGTTGGTATCGACTTGTAGTAGTAATGTCTTCGGGTTGGCGTCTACTTGCGATACATTGGAAGGGCACGAACCCAACGGACCAAGATGTTTGACTCTTTAGAGCTATTTCTACCAGATGATTCTCAAGAACTGGTAGCTGAAGGTGCTACGCGAGGCACCTTAGACGGTAGAAACGTCGAGGTTAGATTTGTAGAGGATTTATCTACGGTAATTCAACTCTCAAGCGTTGAGGGGCCTGGGATACCTTTGCTCTATGGAGCAGGGGTACATTCAGGTGTCCCTTGGTATGCAACAGAACAGATGGAAACCCTTAATTTAGCGGATTTAAGCTCCGATGATTTGGTCGACCTATTCCACACTTTAATATCGGCACTGAGTGATGCCCTAAGCGTTGGGTTGGCTCACGGGTCCATATCATGGAAAACAGTAAAACGTTCAGAAGGTAGGTTTGTATTAGACTGCTGGAAGGGTGTAGATCATATTGGACCCACAGAAGCAGCGTGGAGAGGCGATTTAAATCAAATAGCATCATTAATACTCTCCAAGGATGCCAATAGTCTTCCTATTAAACCAGGTCTAAAGGTCTGGGCAAAGCAGTTGGTTTTGCCTTGTAAGGATTCTCGTAGCCTCAGCTCACCAGCTGGCGCTATGAATGCATTAACCACCATCATGGGTCCGCCGAGCACTAAGATCAAGAGGTCTCTGGTGACCACAAAGCAAGATATGGTCGGGTTAGGGCTCTACGCTCATAGGCGACAGGAGCTCTCAGGCAGGCCTGCAGAATTGGCTCGCTTAGAGGGGATTCTAGAGTCCACTAAGAAGCAACGTTCGGTTCATACAGCGGTTATTCATGGACCATCTGGGAGTGGTCGTACTCACCTCTGCCACACACTCACCCGAACTGCGCTGGCAAAGGGTTCAATCATACTATTAAAGGCTCGCCATGGTCCTTTTGCGGGTTCGATGGATGGCCTGCGAGGTATGCTCGTAGATCTTTTTGGATGCAACGAGCTTGATGATGAGCGTGTTCGTGGAAATGTTAGTGCTGGTTTGTCGGCATGGGGCCTTTCAGGTGAGCGTTATCTCCAGCCTTTGACCGACGCTATTTCCAAAGGTCAGTTTCCAGCTCCTAGGGCTCGATACCAACTGTTGAGAGATTTTATTGCTGACTTATCCCAGATAAGGCCAGTTGTTTTATGGGTAGACGACGCTCAGTGGGATGCTGACACCTTAGCTTTTAGTCAATTATTGCGGCAAGAAGAGAGAGGAAGGTTAGCCTTATTGTTGCTGCTGGTCGTTAGAGAAGGGTGGCCTTCAGAGGTAATACGCGGAGCGGCTGGGCAGACAGTACCAAGGCAAGGGCCAAGGACTATATGGATGAATATTCAGCCACTTCTTATGCCAGAGAGAATGTCGCTAGCTACTGAGGGTTTGGGTCTAGAGCCTGACCTAGCGGCGCTTGTCGCTGGAGGCTCTAGGGGGTTACCTCTTGTCGCTGTTCAGTCCTGTATAGACTGGGTGGCTGAGGGGCTGATATTTTCAGATGGAGATAAAGTTTGTGCTAAGGGAGACAACCTACCTGTTCTACGCGGTGGTCTCAAGAGTCTCTGGAGTTCTAGGGTGGGGGCTGTCTCAGAAACCAACGCCAACGCTGAAAGGTGCTTGGAATTGGCGGCAGCGCTAGGTTCGAGGTTTTCATCCAATGATTGGCGTGCCTTGTGTGGTGAAAGAGGTGTCCCTCTGACATGTGAGCTTGAGCAGCGTCTAATGCTTTCGGGATTAATTCTTCCTGTCCACTGTGGCTGGGTCTTCGTTCATGAGAGTCTTAAAGACTATTTGGATGAGCTGGCTCGCAGAGGCGGTAGGAATTTTGATAACCACAGAGCATGTGCCACTGTCCTAAAAAATGATAAAATATCGGCTAGTCTAAGTGAGAGGATCGGTCGACACCTTCTTGGGGGGGGACGAGGTAAGGAGTCCTTACCCTATCTCTTGACCGCGGCAAAGCTACGCGGATTAGGCGGTGAGTTTGACCTCGCTCTAGGCTTAATTGCCTTAAGAGAGAAGATAATGAGGGATCTTTCTTTTGATAGTGAGGATTCTAGGTGGGGTATTGGGTGGTCCGCGAGAGCCGACCTGCTGAGAGGTCAGGGGTTCTTGGACGAAGCTGGCCGAGCCGCTGACAAGGCTCTTGTAAAGGCACAGGAGTTGAATTGGACCTCTGTGATTCCTTTAGCCATGCGATCATTAGCGCTTACTGCGCTTGAGACAGATGACCTAGCTTCAACAGCTCCTCTGTTGCGTAGGTCTAGAGAATTATTTGAGCGAGCAGGGCAATTTGAAGAGTCATTTGACTGCACCTACTGGCAAGGCAGGGTCGCGCTGCGAGGCGGGAATCAGTCTGTAGCCCAGAGCCTATTTGCCCAGGCCGTCGAGGGTTATAGTAAAATTGGTAATAAAGAGGGAGAAGGTGAGGCCAATTATTGGCTTGGGGTAAGTCTACGTCAACAGGGTAAGCTTTCAGAGGCCTGGACAGCCTTTACTGAGTGTGAGGAACTGTTCAAAGCAGTATCGTCTACATCTGGGGCCGCTAGTGCTATTCTTGGTAGGGCAATAGTACACCTGTTTAGAGAAGAGATGGATGAGTCTGAGGCAGCATCTCGTCGAGCACACATCCTGTATTCTAGCCAAGGTGACGATGTGGGCGTCGCTGATAGCTTAAACGCTCTGGCGGAGGTTGCGAGAGCCAAGGGAGATCTAAGTGAAGCGGAATTGAGGTACAGGCAGTCAGTTAATTTATTGTCTAGCCATAGAGTTTCCAGGGCTGTCTTACCGCAGCTGAATCTTGCTCTAGTTGTCTTGCAGAGAGGTGATTACGTCGAGGGTAAAGAGTTGCTCGACGCTGTTGCGACAAAGGTAGAGCATCAGGGAAAGAGGGCTCTACTTGGTGCCGTACATGCATTGTATCTGGTGGTCGCAGCTAGCGCGGGGGATGCGTTGATGTGGGCCAAGAACCTTAGAGCTGCGACACTGCTACTTCAGGAGACGGGTGCTGTCGATCCGGACATCGCATGGGCGACCGAGCGAGCAGGCGAGCTTTCGGCTAAGAATGGACGTGCCGCTCAGGCAAAAGCAGCATGGGAAGTATCATATGAACAGTGGTCTAGACTAGGCCGTGACGTTGCAGCACAGCGAGTTCTAGATTTATCTCTCAATCTTGACTATTAGTCAGGCTCTCTTCCATTAGGTAGCCTATCCCACGTATAGTCTTTATGATCTTATGCGGGTGTAATTTCGCCCTTATGTTTTTTATATAAACGGCTACTATGTTAGTGTTTGGATCGTGTTGTTGACCCCAGATGTCCGATAAAATCCTAGTAGATGACATAGGCTGGCCTTGGTGAAGGGCCAATGAAATAAGTATTCGCTTCTCTCTATCTGAAAACTTAGTTGGAACACCATCTACCCAGACATCTCCTTTCAGATCTATAGACAAAGGTCCGCAAGACAGGTGCATTGGTGGAGCCGTTATTGATGATTTTGATAGTGCAGCGACCATTCCTCCTCGACTAAATTCAATTCTGCCACTTGAGTATGTCGAGTATTGTTCGGGCCAGCCACTGTTTGTCCCGTGAGTAAAGATGGCGGGTAAGTACGACTTAGAAATTGGGTTTTTCTGGGATTCTGATATTTCAGCTCCCTCTCCATCAGGAAGGTGGTCCTCTAATAGAAAGGCGTCAACCTTAGCTAATTCCAAGAATTCGATTGCCGATTGGACGTCATTTGTGACAACAGCAACGTGACCAGATTCAGATATGACCTTCTCTAAGTTGTTTAAGGTTGTGGGATCACTATGGACTATGAGAACCAGCAAGCCTCACCCATCCTTTTTGTTGGGATCGTCTAGGATGTACCCTAAACCCCTTACAGTCGTGATCATCTCCTTACCAATCTTGTTTCTTAGGCGATTGATGAAAACGTGTACCTTGTCCAATGAGTCTTGCTCGTGCTCTCCCCAAACCTGTGCCAGTAACTGGGCGCCTCCAACTACTCGCCCAGTACTAGATGCCAGTACCAGAAGTAGTGAGAATTCCTTTGCTGTAATTTCAAGAGGCTTATTGTCTAACCAGGCTCTATGCCCAGTGGGATCGATCCTCAATAGGCCTATGTTTATTCCGTGAACGGAGGCGTGTTTGTAGACTAGTCGATTTAGCCGGAACACGAGCTCCCCAAAAGAGAAAGGCTTGCCTAGGTAGTCATCGGCGCCTGCCTGTAGACCCTCTAGTCGGCTCTCTGGCTCATTCATGCTTGTGAGCATAATTATAATTGTCGTAGCGTCCTCAGATCTGATCTTCCGTACAAAGTCGAGACCGTCACCGTCGGGTAGCCTGCGGTCGGCTACAATGGCATCGAAGTTAGTGTTCCAAAGCTGCTTTTCTGCATCTTCAATGGTCTTACTCCAAGCGGTAAAGTGTCCCTCTTGTGTGAGACCTTTTTGTAGGAATTGACCCAGTAGAGGTGAGTCTTCTATTATAAGTATCCTCATGCTAGGGTCTTCCTTTAGGAGTGTGTATCGAGGCGGGTGTGGCCTCTAGGTGCAGAATACTTCTAATATCTGTGTAATTCATATTACTGTAAGATTGAGTATAGATCTAGGTGGTATCATACTGACAGAAGTCTCCCTAAGGGGCGTTTTGAAGTGTTTTAGGGAAGAGGTCTCTGCTGAGGAGCATGATGCGCCTCTTTCCGCCAGTCTCAATACTCTTCCTTCTCGTGGCTTGTGGGGGAGATGTTGGGACTGGCCTTCAAGCCACAATAGTCTCGCCTTTAGCTGGAGATGAGGTGGTAGAGGCTACCCCGACCCTCTTTGAGGGAATGGTGACAGACGATGGAAAGTCGTTGATCCGGCACAACTCTGTGTGGAAAGTGAACGATCGAGTGGCCTGTAGGTGGCAGGATATTGAGCTTAGTGGGTACACTTCATGCCTGATCTCTATGAGAGATGGAGAGGGGGTAATTTCCCTAGAAGTTGAAGAGCCTGGTTTGGCAGGTCAGTTGGGGCGTTCGTTTGAAACCTCTATTTCTGTGAACCTGCTGCCTCTGCCTGGAACGCCTAATTGTGACATAACTTCGCCATTGAGTGGAGATAGTTCGGAGTCTGGAAGCGATATAGTTTTGGGTGTCAGTATTTCTCAATTGGAGGAGACAGCCAGCGGTCTTAATGTCCAGTGGAGCAGCAGTATTGATGGCGACCTAGGTAGTTCGCCAGTAGACGATAATGGTAACTCCGGTATGTCTGTACAGCTGTCGGACGGGACCCACACGTTGTCGATGTCTTTTGATGGCGGCCAGCTTGGGGTTTGTTCTGACTCAGTTACTTTTGGGTTGGGAGATCTACCAGACGTATCGATAACCTCTCCCCAGTCAGGGGCTCTCCTTAATGAAGGAGATGCTTTGTTAGTTGAAGGCATTGGGGTTTTTGATAGCGGCGGACAAGGAAAAGCCGAATGGACATCAAGCCTGGATGGTCTACTCCTCTCTAGTACCCTTGCTAGTGGAGAGGTTGTTGGAGGGACAGTTGATACCCTGTCTGGTGGGCTACACACCTTAGAACTCACTGTGACGGACTCAATGGGCTTGTCTTCATCCGCTACCGTGGATGTCACTGTGAATGGCGCACCCTCAACCCCAATTATCTCTATTGAGCCCGAACCAGCTCTCACAATTGATGACCTGTATGTGGTTTTAGACTCTCCAGGAGTGGATCCAGAGGGTTCTACTGTTACTCACACCTATAGCTGGTATGTTGATGATATTTTGTATGGCACGGACATAACCACTGTACCCGCAGTAGACACAGACCAGGGCCAGGAGTGGAGAGTGACAGTCAGCGCCTCCGATGGAGTCGTTACTAGCAAACTAGCATCTGCCTCAATGGTAATAGGAGGCTTCTCTGGCTGGGGTAGCCAGTCACAGAGCGTGACTTCTGCCGATACGGTTTTTGCGGGCGAGCTTCAAGATGATGCTGCTGGGTATGCCCTTAGCTCTGGCTGCGATTTTGATGGCGATGGCTTAGATGAGCTCATTATTGGCGCTCCTGAAAACGATAACTATTGGAGTAACGGTGGGAAGACCTACATTGTTTTAGGTAGCGAGATAGTATCAGGGGGCACAATTGACCTTTATTACGTTTCGCACTCGTTTTTGGGCGATTCCTCCACAGAAGAGAGTGGTTCTAGCCTTGATTGCGGAGGTGACCTAAATGGCGACGGAACTCCAGATCTTATTGTAGGCGCACCTGGTTGGGATCTAAACAGAGGCGCGGCGTATATAATCTCTGGCTCAGACCTGGGAGCTCCCGCAGAGAATAGTTTGGGGGATGCTCACACGGTAATTAGAGGAGAGTCTAGCTCAGGGATGGCTGGATCTAGCGTGTCGTTTGCCGGTGACGTTGATGGTGATGGCCTGGACGATGTGTTGATCGGCGCATGGGCTAATGATGGGGGCGGAACCTTTGCTGGCAGAAGCTATCTTTTTTATGGATCTAGCCTAACAAAATTAAACGTCACACACAGTGCTTCGGATGCAGACGCTATTTTCACTGGAAGCGAATCGGGTGATCGTTCTGGAGCATCTATATCAGGTGTGGGAGATATTGATGGAGATGGTCTAGACGACATAATAGTCGGGGCATATGGGTATGATTCTGAAGTTCTGGGGGCTTATACAGGAGCCGCACACATATTCTCTGGCGCCGCCCTTCAGGGTCAATCCTCTCTTACACTAAGTAGCGCCGACTACCTCCTTGAGGGTGAAGAGGGTGGTGATTACGCGGGGTACAGTGTTGGATCAGCGGGAGACATTGACCAAGATGGATTGTCTGATATCTACGTTAGCTCGGCAGAGGCAGAGGGCTCAGGCGTTGTGTACATTGTTCTAGGCTCAGATCTGACATTTGGGAGCACCAGCCTAACAGCAGCTTCAGTTGCTTTTATTGGTGAAAGTAGTGGAGATAGGTCTGGGGTGGCTGTTGTGTCTGACACAGACGTTGATGGAGATGGTCTTATCGATATTTTGATCGGCGGATATAGTGTAGATGGTAGCGCCAACAACAGCGGTAGAACCTATGCTCTACTAGGAGATGGCTGGGGTCTTGGATCAGATGTCTTCATGGCTGACTCTGACTGGTACTTTGATGGTCTCTATTCCGACGACAATTCTGGATTCGCTCTAGCATCAGGAGACTTTAACGGCGACGGGCTTGCCGATATTGCCATAGGAGCGCCAGGGGCTGGAAAGTCAAAGGGTAGCAACGGCGAAATTTACCTGATGTTCGCGCCACAATAGCTAGACCTGTGCTACGTATTAGCCAAAGATAGTAACCAGACAATAATTATAAGCTGGGCCTACGTCTTTCCTTTGCGCTAATAGCGTATAAATTGGCAATTTGAGGAGGAACGCTAATTGGATCAGTCACAAGAAGAGGTTTTGAAACCAGATATTGAGCCGAATGACTCATTCTGGCTACCTTTAATAGGGGTTGTGAGCGCAGCTGTATTTGCAGTGGTATGTTTCCTTATGTGGGGTCCTCGTCCAGCGGGTATACAAGGGTCCATCGACGTATCGTTTCTCCCATATTTTAACGCCGCCGTTAATTCCCTTGTGACAATTGTCCTTATTGCAGGCTGGCGCCTTGCTGTTACTGGCCGGCTTCGAGCACACCGTAAGGCTATGCTAGCGGCATTTGGGCTGTCTACGGCCTTTCTGGTCTCCTATATAGTCTACCATTCAGTGCAGGTGGAGCCAGTGGTCTATGACGGTGCAAACCGAGGACTATACCTGTTGATATTGTTAAGCCATATTGTCTTGGCAGCCATAATTCTCCCTTTAGCCCTAGTCACCCTCTATCTGGGTCAGAGTGATCAGCGAGCAAGACACCGAAAGTTGGCAAAAATCACGATGCCTATTTGGCTATATGTCTCGGTTACAGGGGTGGTAATTGTGATGTTAGTTTACTGAAGACTCATGCTCAATACTGACCGTTTTTGGCGATCTCTGTGTCGATAATGAACTGTTCTTCTGCAGAATTGTTTGTGAATTTCATACCGAAGACCCATGAGCCACCAATGGGGTTTGGAGGTGAAGTGTGATGGCAAACTGCAGACACTGAAGTTTCAATAGATCCTAATTGTAGCTTCAGGATAATGGTCAACCTCTCTGGAATAAACGAACTGAGCTGTATTGAGCACCCATCTGAGGAGAGGTTTTGTAGGTAGCCTTTGATCTTGTTTGCTGAAAAGCCAGGAAGGCCAGTCACATCCACTGTACATCCGTTTGAAAGTGGCGGATAAACGGCCCTTGGTTTTAGTCGCCGCTCCTTAAATTTCAAAGTCCTGGGTTTTCTTAGTAAGAGTAATTTCATCTTGGTAGCGTTATCTTTTTTCTCCGCTGGCTGATGTTTTTGAACATCAATTACTGTGGTGTGGAAGTTGTAGGTCCCCTCTGTTTTTGTGATTTGCACAAAGAGAGGCTCGCCTTCCTCAAACCAGATACAGGTGGAATTATCGATTAGAACACTCAGGCCTTCACCTTGTATGGAAGTTTCCGCGGGAGAGATGATCATTATTGGATTTTCACCACGGTGAAGAGTCATGCTTAGGAGCTCTCCGATAAGGGGGCGAATAGATGGACTACCCACAGCAAATTCATCGCTGGAGTCCTCTGAGTTTTCTGTATTGCCTGATCTAACAACAGCTTTATTTGCTCTGGCTATCTTGAAATGATCGGGGAGAGAGACCTCTTCGGTTATTATTGGCTCTGAAAGAATCCAAAAAGCCTCAACGAACCCTTTGGCAGTTAGTGGTGTGAACTTTAGTGTTGACTTGTGAGTCTCCAAGAAAATATCTGTCTCCGATCTCTCTTTACTCTCCATACTAGGGTTGATGGTTGTCAGGTCTATAGAGATGAGGTTTGAAGATTCATCTGGCCCATTAAGCGGGAGAAAGAACACCCTTGTATCGGTTAGCGCAATCCATCCACAGATAGCTGTGTTTTCGTTATGCCAAAATATTGAAGGTGCCGTTAGCACTATGGGCTCGCCAAGGGTCAGGTGTAGCTCCTCTTCCCAGAGTGTGAGTAGTTGTTCAAACCCTCCAGACTCCTCCTCTAGGCTTTGGAGCTCTCGATTGAGACATGAGGTGATTCTGTCGATTAGCTGGATAAGTGTCACCATTGGTTTGGTTAAACCAAGCGTCATTTCTTCCTTATCTGTCTCAATGGCTAACTTTTTCGCCCCTAAGATCTCCATTTTCTTTATTGATGTGATCTTAATGGAGTGAGTCGCTGCCCCAAGCATCGTAGCCATTCGACCTTTTGGGGTGAAGGAGAGTTCTCCTTTTGTCATTCGTGCCAAGCCGGGTGTGGGGATGACTCCTTGATGATGAGAGCATTTTATCTCAATATCATCCTCGTTGAGAATCGCTTTGGGTGTAGCGGCTTCCCTGATATCTAGGCCTAAAGCACATAGTTCTTGGTTAAGCTTCTCTACGATTGGGCCACCAAACAGATGCCTTTCACCGTCTATAAAGATCTCTAGAAGCTTTTTTACCTCTGACAGTTTGATCTGTTGAATCTGGCTGAGAGGTACGTTGATTACGGGAAAAGACCATATGTGAGTCTCCAATCCGCCGCGAGGGGTGAAGAAGAACCTTTTGTTAGTAAGAACAAGGTCACCTCGGGTCGCGATTAAGTTGTTGTTATATAGGGTCGCAGAGCTCTCTAGTATGGGTTTTTCCCCACTTGGTAACAGGGCTGTGTTTCCGACCCTTTGCTCTAGCATCGACTCTAGTCTAAGGTGCAGCCTAGCCGCGCCCCTGCCAGCAAACTTATACTCTCGCCCGCCTTTTTTACTGCTGAATACAGTCAGTGTACGCTCTATTCCAGCCAGTGTAACTTTGGTTATTGTTTGAGTCTTTATGGCAAGGTTACGTTCGCCAATTAGCTTATCCAGTCGCCCAGTAGGCTCAAACCTCAGCACCTGACTAGAGAGTGTTAGGAGACCTGCCACACCAAGAGGTCCACGCATTTTCATGCATGTTACCTGAATGATTGTCTCGTTTGGGTCTTCTAGTGGCAATTCTGGGCTCACTCTTCGTCGTGGCTTACGATAAGTTTAGCACAGTGTGTGTAGGTATGGTTGCGTTCTTATTATGAACACACCTGGATGTTTATTCAAACAAACACCCTTCTCTTAGGCTTCGACCTTTTTGAACTCACCATTCTTTAGGCTGGTCCAGTACTTGTCTAGCGCTTTCTTAACTAGGCCAGAGAGCAGGACTAAGCCGAATATGTTCGGGAATGCCATCCCAAGTATCATAAGGTCGGAGAAGTCCAGAACATTACCAAGCGGTAGTACTGTACCTATGAACACACAGGCCAAGAAAAGTAGCTTGTATGGGGTGCTTGCCTTGGGACCGAAGAGGTAGGTTGCACACCTTTCGCCATAGTAGCTCCAGCTAATCATAGTTGAGAAGGCAAAGAGCATAACTGCTAATGATAGTACAAGTGGGAACCAAGGAAGCACCGACTCAAATGCAGCTGAAGTCATTAGGACCCCGTCACCAGCATGGGTTAGGTAGGTTCCAGTAATTACAACGACAAGGCCTGTCATTGTGCATACAATAAGGGTGTCAATAAACGGCTCCAAGAGCGCCACGATACCCTCTCGAACAGGCTCACTAGTAGCTGCTGCCGAGTGAGCTATTGATGCAGAACCAGTTCCAGCTTCGTTTGAGAAAGCTGCTCGCTTGAAACCTTGGACTAACACACCGATAAGTCCACCGTAACCGACGGCAGCAGGTGTAAATGCCTCTGATATAATCTTCATAAACGCAGGCCCCACGGCACTCGCATTTGTTAGGAGAATCCAGGCTCCAGCTAGAATGTAGATACCACACATCGCCGGCACGATTCTTCCAGCCGCGGCACCGATTCGTTTTATGCCCCCTAGGATTACTAGCCCTACAAATCCCATCAGGATTACACCGTATAGCCACAGCCTATCTTTTGTTCCTGCGTCAACAGCCACCCCATCACTGGTAGTTCCAGCCGAGACACCAGCTATTCTAGCTACACTCCACGCAGCGTCACTGGCTAATACTACCCTTCCGCCGTCAGTAGACAGAACAGGGATTGGCTCAGAAGACTCTGTATTGGCTGGGATAATTCCAGCCTCGGTAGTACGGAAACTTATGCTGTCTCCATTAACGTCTGTTACAGATAGGTTGGTGTCTTTAGGTACGTTAATTGCGTCCATACTAGCTATCATTGCGCCAGTATTGTCACGGTCTAGTACAACCACTGTCTCGACTCTTTCACCACCGATTATTGGTACGACCTTTCCAACTGCAGCGGCAGACTGGTTTGCTTGGAACATGTTGCCACCACCAAGAGATCCGCCAATACACATTACGGCAAAGATCACCGCCAATGCTCGCCCGAGCCTTGGTTTACCGAGCTCTGCGAGTCCCGCGTGTAGGTACCTCATAGGTCCACCAAGAACGTTTCCGTTTGTGTCAACTGTTCTGTACATCTGCCCTAAGCTACATTCAGTAAACTTGGAGGACATTCCCAAGAAGCCAGCCATTACCATCCAGAAGACTGCTCCAGGTCCACCAAGGCCTACTGCTATCGCTACACCAGCTATGTTACCAAGGCCTACTGTTGCTGATAGAGCCGCTGAGAGTGCCTGGAAGTGCGATATTTCACCTTCATCTTCAGGATCATCGTAGTCTCCCTTGAGTACCTCGACGGCATGTGTAAACCCGCGGAGGTTAATGAACTGCATGCGCAGAGTGAAGTAGATTGCCCCAAGTACAAGCCATATGACAACTAGCGGGAATTGGCGGTTCTCTGGATTAGACAGAGCTCCTTCCCAAGTTACTGAATCGTGGCCTCGAACAAGCCATGAGTCTGAGATGTCGTCCTTTGTTTGGGCGATCCCCTCCATACCATCAGCTCTAACGTGGCTTCCTGTTTCGATAGGCATCAACACAGGCCAAAGCTCATCGGTGACCTCAAATGATACGGGGATTATCTCCCAGGGACCGTTACCATCTCGGAGGACTACAGGGAAACTAGCAATGTGCGTAGTAACAACGAGGCCTTCGGTTGAGAGGTTGTCCTCTAGTGCTAATATACCCGCGTTTTCCACCAGCCATTCGTCAAGAGCTACACTGCCTGGGATACCAATAGGAGAGTCGCCAAGATCAAAGGCCGCAGCATCAATGTTTCCAGTCTGTATACTTGCCTCTAGTACTCCATCTATATCGATAACAGATAGTTCGACTCCGCTCTCAGTGGTAACGGCAAGTGGCTCACGGGGTGCAGGTCGCAACATGTGAGTTCGAAAATTGTTAGTGTTGTGGAGAGTTATGTTTTCATCAGCTACGCCCGTAACGACCCAGGTTGCATCGAGAAGACCCGCCGCCGCTAGTTCGTCTGCCTGCTCAGGTGTGGTGAGCCCAGCTAATTCGAATTTACCCTCATCATCCAATGATCCTGTAGCCAATAGACCATCTGCAGCTGTACGTTCTATTGCGTTGTCCCAAAACATGACATCCCAGAACATAAAACTCGCCAGAGGACCTACAACATATTGGCCAAGTTTGGCGTCGAAAGTCTCAATGAGTGATGAATCCTCTTCACTCTCTACTTGGGCTTCTGCGGCTTCAAGGGAATCTGTCGCCTGACCGTCAGTATTCTGAACCTCTGAGGCAACTGACTCGGTAGTGTCTGGCTCTGCGAGTGTGGTGGTACTAAATAATAGTGTAGAAAGGGCTACAATAATCCGGTGCATTTCTTCCTGCTCCCAAGTGTGTGATCCCAATGGAGGTATCTGGTTTTAAGCCTATACACAAGGAGGACTGTTTTGCCTTTGTCTGCCAACCCTTTTTTGAGAACAAATAGGTACTTATGAGTTAGTGCTTTAGATATGAAGAAGAGGATCCCATCGTTTCTGCTGATGATCGCAATGATCATATTTATGTGGTGTTGGTGCCAAGAGCAGTTTGTGGCGCTTGGCGCTCACAGGTTGCAGTGGGGTCAGGATTTTGCCTTCTTTCAGAGGATCTTGAACAGCGCTGTCGCTGGAGGAGAGTGGAGCTCTTCGCTATTGTTGGAGCCCACTGGGTTCTTCTCTATGGTACATTTTCATCCTATTTTGGCCGTAGTTGTCCCACTTTGGGCTCTATTCTCTACGCCTAAATTACTCTTGGCTATAAATGTCTTAGCGGTGGTTTTGACGGCCTGGCCTCTGGCTAGGATTGGTACTAAGCAGACTAATAGCTCTGTTTTTGGCCTGTGTTGTGGTGTAGCGTGGTTGGTCTGGCTCCCCGCCCACGGTGCGGCCATAGCTGACTTTAGGCCTATGGTCTTCTTGATCCCAGGGTTAGCTTGTGTGGTTGCGGGAGCCATGGATGGCTCGAAGCGGTGGCTTTTGTTTGGTGCAGTGCTCTGCTGTATGGCTCGAGAGGAGGCCTCCTACCTCCTAGTTGTGGCTGGTTTGGTCTTGTCGCTTTTCCCGCTGGGTGGCGGTAGGCGCAGCGGATTGGCTCTTGTCGGGGTCGGTGCCGTATGGTTTGGGTTTTTGTTAGTCTTTAAGGAGAACTTCTTCTTTCACTTCAACCCAGTAGAGACCATCAGGGGCTTTGGTAGTGGAGCGAGTGTCCCGCCTGAGCTGACCGATGCGCGGGTAGGGTTTGTGAGGAGCGCTTGGTTGGGGGGCTATTTAGCTGCTCCGCTATCTCTCAACACCTTGGGGATAGGAGGAGGTGCCGCCGCCTGGCTATTCACGGACACTCACAGAGAGTGGCACGCTATTACTGGAACGGTGGTCTATCTTAAAGACCCGCTCTTAGTGGTAATAGCCGCTGCAGGTACCCTTGGGGCTGGGACCTTGGTTAGAAAGCGCCCGAGTGCAGCGCTACTTGTTGGCTTGGTGATGATCATCTCAAACCAGCTAAGCTATTCCAGTGACCGAGCTAGGCTAAAAGAGCGCCATTCTAGCCTACGGGCCGAAGCTGAGTCCGAAGATGTAGCAGAGATTAACCGCCTGATCTCTTCTGTTCCCAAGAGCGCTAGGGTAGCCACGGATTATCGGTTGATAGCAGATTTTGCAGATAGGGCAGTCCTGTGGAACGTTGCTCACCTCTATATGGAGGACGCTCCTCCGCCTCACTGGGAAGATGACTGGCCGTTGACTTTGGAGCTCCTAGACACTGTGGTGCTGCCTATAGATGATCCGTTTGTGGATAGGCTTAGTGGTGGCTGGGGACTAGTAGACCAAGGTGGTGGTTATGGAGTCTGGTTGCGAGAGGGTTAGCGCTAGCGCCCCTGCCCTGACCCAAGCTCTCCGTCGCTCTCTGGGCAGACATCAACCTCCTCGCCCCGCAGGGCTGTTAAGCCTCGATTGAGGCACTCAGTCATGCGTTTTCCAACGCACCATTGTCGCAACTCCTGCCACGCGGCCTCTTGGTCGTGGAGCGCTTGGCATGCTGGGTCGTCGCTATTATCCGCACAGCTAACCAAGGCGCTGTTTGGTGTAGCGCAGACCGCTGGGCCGTCGTCCCAGCCCCAAGAGTCACAGCCCCCAGAGTCTACGGCCTGTCCGTGGTCGTGGAACGTATGCGGCGTAAATGGTGCCTGTCTTGTCTGAACCCTGTGGGTGCCACCAGCTACCAGATACCTTGTCGCAAAAGAGCCATCCTCAAAGCGCTCGTCTAGCCTCGCGTTGCCAGAGGCGCGACAGTCTCGGCCCTCACCACAGGCCCAACCTACGAGTTGCTCATCGTTTAGAACCCACTGAGAGATGACCGCGCCGTAGTCCATCACCCCTGTCTCCGAGTTTTGGCAATCGGGCATAGAGCCAATATCGGTGCTCTCGTCTCTAGCGCATGCGTCGCGGTTTGGTTCATCGCCGTAGATGAAACGCCTGTTTGTTGTGGGGCCAGCGACAGCCAGCTCGTACTCCGTGAAGGTACAGAGGCGTCGACCAGCGAACCCACCAAGTGTAAGCAACTGCTCAAACATCTGAGCGTCCCATGTGGTCATCCCGTCCGCGGGATTGGGGCCAGACCCAGGAAAAGGAGCTGTAGCTATACAGTAACCATCAACTGTAACCTCGTGCTCAGTGACAACTGGATCGTGCAGGTCAGTCTGTACCCAACAGGCAGTGGCGCCATCTGTAGCGGCAATAGCCTCGGGGCACTCCAACTCTGGCGCCTCGACTACCTCCATCTGGGTGGTGTCTACAACCCCATAGGGGAGAGGTAGCTTCATGCCTGTGGTGTAGGTGCCACCTTGTATGTAGCGCATGCCCTGAGGGCAAGGTTGGCTGCCGTCGTTAGCGATAGGTGTGGTAGCTACAGCTACTGGTAGATCACTGGGAGTGGCCTCGGGTGTAGAGGGCTCTCCGCCCGAACAGCCAGTCATTAAAAAAACGATTGAGAGTCTAATCATATAGAGACAATAACCAAAAATAAGAGACGGGGAGTAACCGTCTTAGACAGCTACTCCCCGTCAGAGTCTTTTACGACTGCAGACTTTCTACATACGGTATGCGAAAGCCAGCGCGAAGCCTAAATCGCCAGTTACATCATTTACAGCCAGACCGAAGTCCATGTCGTCCATGTTGTATCCGAACCCAAGGCCGATAACCTGTGCGTCAGCGATGCTTGTAGTCACTCCACCAGCCATTTCAACAAGGTTAGTGTCAAGGTCTACGTGCATGTTGTCAGCCACTTGGTAGGTAAGACCTAGTCCAAGATTAACTCCGATATCACCACCGTCCATTGTGTAGGTGAGGAGCCCGTCGCCAGTACGAACCGCGAGACCATCCATAATCGCATAGCGTGTGCTCATGTCAACGCCAATAGATGCAAAGCTCGATGGAATGTTCAGGCCCGCAGCCACGTCGAGGCCGTCACCAGACATTACGCTATAGCCAAGACCTATGTTTACATCTGTGATAGCTGCGCTGTTCTCGATGTCAAATCCAAGACCATCAAGGCCAATAGACATACCTTCCATCACACCATATTCAACTCCAACACCAACCGTACTGAGGTCAGTGCCGAGGCTAGTGTGAATAGCGCCAGCGGGCGCAACGAGCGGACGCTCGATTTGTGTTGTGCTGTAGTCACCCGCTAAGGCTGTAGAGCTTGAGATAAT
>Ga0115011_10000096_pt1 | contig 83003 bp, 69 predicted proteins | sample TroAtlMetagenome_2_FD_88705 | JGI IMG/M metagenome (GOLD analysis project Ga0115011, IMG submission 88705) | Marine eukaryotic phytoplankton communities from Atlantic Ocean - Tropical Atlantic ANT8 Metagenome | ecosystem: Environmental > Aquatic > Marine > Oceanic | place: Tropical Atlantic... | reverse complement strand
TGGAGTTACTGGACCTTGCTAATACAAAGGTCACGGATAAGGCAGTGAAGTTCCTCGCAGGGAAGTCAACTCTAACCGTGCTATATCTCACAGGAACGGTGGTAACCGATCAAGCGGCAGCGGATCTGGAGACGATTATAAATTTGGCGCTTCTGGAGTTAACCGGAACCAATATGAGCGCCGAAGTTGTGGGCAAGGTAAAATCCAGTCTTACAAAACTTCAACCTTAAATGTTTGTCAACTTAGTAGTAAGGCGGTTTAATTATGCGACCCTGGATTCTTTCCGAAGCGAATTATGGTTACATCAAAGAGAATCCCTATGATGTAGCGGTGCTGCCAATGGGGGCAACGGAACCTCATAATCTACATCTTCCTTATGGAACCGATCATTACGAAGCTGAGGATATTGGCTCTCGGGTTTGCGAAGCTGCCTATAAGCAGGGAGCGAAGGTGGTATTGTTGCCTACCGTTCCCTATGGAACCGAAACTAACATGCGTCACTTCCCTCTGGCGATGAATCTTTATCCGACGACGTTGTTCAAAGTGATCGGAGATTTAGTTGAATCGTTGGTGCGAAGCGGGATTCGCAAGGTTGTCATTCTCAATAGTCACGGTGGAAATGAATTTAAGCCGCTGTTAAGAGAATTGTCAGGACAGACTGAAGCCCACCTGTTTCTGACGAATTGGTTTCGTATGCTAGAGGACGTTTATCACGACATTTTTGAACATAAGGAGGATCATGCGGGTGAAATGGAAACCTCATTGATCCTGGCCTATCGCAACCATTTGGTAGCAAAAAATGAAGACGGCTCGTTATATGCGGATGATGGAGCTACCCAGCCGACCCGATTTGAAGCAGTCAATAAAGGTTGGGTCGGTCTCACTCGCCAATGGGATCTACTGACAACCAATAGTGGTTCGGGGTATCCGCATGAGGCATCCGCTGAAAAAGGTGAGAAATTGATGGATGTTTTAGTAGAGCGTCTGGGAGGATTTCTAGTGGAACTGGCGAATTCACCATTAGATGAGAAGTTTCCGTTTTAGAAGCGGAAAACGACTTAACGCAGTAAAAGAGGCGGGCGCTTTAAGTAGCCCCCGCCTCTTTTCATGAGTTCGCTTAAGACGAAATTTAGTTGTCAAAAGCATCGTCAAACTGGACATCAGAAGGAGAGATGTCGACAGCTTTCGTGAAGGCACAGGCTTCGGTTGCACCCTGGTCACGCTGCATGCCACAGTCTTCCCATTCGATAGAAAGTGGGCCAGTATAGTTGATGTCATTGAGCGCTCGAACGATTTCTTCGAAGTTCACTTCACCACGGCCTGGGCTGCGGAAATCCCAACCACGACGTGGATCACCAAAGTTTAGATGGCTACAGTTAATACCTGTGCGACCATTGAGCGTGCGAATGGCGTCTTTGATGTGTACGTGGTAAATACGGTCAGGGAAGTAACGGATGAATTCCACGGGATCAACGCCCTGCCAGATTAAGTGGCTTGGATCGAAGTTGAAGCCGAATTCTTCACGGTGATCAACAGCTTCTAAAGCACGTTCGGCGGTGTAGATATCGAACGCGATTTCAGTGGGATGTACTTCCAACGCGAATTTGACGCCGCATTCACCGAAGACATCGAAGATTGGGTTCCATCGCTCTGCGAATAGATCGAAGCCGTCCTGGATCATGGATTCCGGAACAGGTGGAAACGAATACAGTAGATGCCAAATACTTGAACCAGTGAAGCCATTCACAATGTCGACACCAAATTTCTGTGCCGCGCGAGCTGTATTTTTCATTTCTTCGATCGCACGCTCATTGACGCCGGCAGGATCGCCATCACCCCAAACATGTTCAGGAAGAATCGCCTGATGACGCTCGTCGATGTTATCGAGAACTGCCTGGCCAGCTAGATGAGCACTGATTGCTTTGCAAAGGAGGCCGTTGCGTTCCAGTTGCTCATGCTTTTCAGCACAGTAGTTCTCATTTTCCAATGCTTCGACAACATTAAAGTGGTCACCCCAGCAGGCGAGTTCAATTCCGTCGTAACCAAATTCTTTGGTCTTCTGACACATTGTCTCTGCTGGGAGGTCCGCCCATTGGCCGGTGAATAGTGTTACCGGACGTGCCATGGTGTACTCCTTAGGTATATATGAATAGTTCGATGATTTGAATTGTATATAACGTGGTGGTCATGTCTTTTATTTTGATGCTGCCAGCGATGAGTTACAAGTCCCGAAATCATCTGTGGTAAGATGTAACGACTAGCTCAAAAGAGATTCCAGTTGATCGACCAGTGATGCAAACTGCTGCAACGCAGTATCGACTGGTTTAGGTTCTTCCATGTCGACTCCGGCCTCTCGTAATAAATCCAATGGATCCTTGCTGCAACCACCTTGAAGGAAGTTCAAGTAGTCATCTAACTCTTGTTGCCCTCCATGCAGGACTCGTTTGCTAAGTGCAATAGCCGCAGATAATCCGGTCGCATATTTGTAAACGTAGAACGCTCGATAGAAATGTGGAATCCTGAAGCATTCAAGTGACAGACAGTCGTCGATAGCAAAATTTGGTCCGAAGTAATCTTTTAGTAGCTGACCATAGACTTCCCGGAAGGATTGAACGGTTAGGGGCTCCCCGCTTTCCGCCATCTCATGAGTAATTTTTTCGAATTCGGCAAACATCGTCTGGCGAATGATCGTACCTCGGATAGCGTCGATATCACGGTTGATCAGGTAAGCACGCTCCCGATCATTCTGAGCATGTTTCATCATGTAGTCACTTAGCAACTGCTCGTTAAAAGTGCTGGCGACTTCGGCGACAAAGATCGTGTAGTTGTAGTACTCAAAGCTCTGATGTTTCGAACTGTAATACGAATGCATTGAGTGGCCCGCTTCATGCGTCAAAGTGAAGACATCGTTGAGTACTGCGGGTTTGTAATTCATTAGGATGTAGGGGTCGCCGACATAGCTCCCGGCACTGAATGCCCCACTTTGTTTTCCGGCATTCGGGTACCGATCGCACCAGCGTCCTCTGAGGCCTGCTTCCAATACTTCACAGTAATTGCTTCCCAGGGGTTGTAGGGAGGCAATGACCAAATCAGTGGCTTCATCCCAGTTTCGGTTGACTTGAAGATCGCTAATGATTGGTACGTAGGTGTCATAGTGATGGATTTCATCAAGTCCCATCAGGTTGCGTCGCAGTTCGTAGTATCGGTAAAGTGCGTCGAAGTTGTTACGAACCGATCCAATCAAGCTGTCATAGACACTTTGAGGAACATTGTCTGGAAAAAGGGCTCCAGTGAGCGCGTTATCGTAACCACGGGCTCGCGCATAATATACATCCTTTTGTATTGACCCGCTCAGTGTTGCTGCTAGCGTGTTTTCATGAGCTTCAAACTGGCCGTAGTACTGGTGAAAGGCAGTTTTACGAACGTCCCGGTTCGGCGAAATAAGAAACTGACTAAAAGTCGCATTGCCCAGTTCAACTAATTCACCATGCTCATTCTCGACTTCTCCGAATTTGAGATCGGCATCATGAAGTTGTCGAAAGGTTTTGGAAGCTGACTGAGCCATTTCGGCTTGCATCGCCAGAAGTTCTTCTTCTTTTGCACCAAGTGTGTGAGGGCGGTAACGCAGGACTCGTTCAAGTTGAAGTTGATAGTGCTGTAGGCATTCTGCTTGCCTAAAGGAATCAATGGTATCTGAGTCGATCGCCAACAGTTCCGGTCGGATCCAACTGGCAGCCTGAGCTGCTCGGGCACCTAGATTTTGCATCCGTGCCTCCAACGCCTGACTTTCACTGTTGGTCTGGTCCTCAGTGAGGCGAAGGAAAGCGTAATAGCCAAGTTGTTCTAATAATCGTTCGATTTCGCTATCGAACGCGAGCAGTTCTGCAAGAGTTTCAGCGTTTTCAGCTAGTCGTCCCTGGAAGGCGCTGTACTTCTCCAGTTGCTCTTCCGCCAGCGCGTAGTCTGTTTCCCAACCGTCATGATGGGCATAGAGACTGGAGAGATCCCAGGTATCAGATTCAGCGACAGTGCTACGAGGTGGTAGTGATTTTACAGTTGCTTCACTCATGAGAATGTTCACCTAAAAACGATAGTTAATTTTTATAAGGGAGGTTTATTACCAACGCCAAACACCGGCTCCCCATGCCAGTCCAGCTCCAAAACCGCTGATTAATAGGTTTTGGCCCGGCCTGACTAACCGCTGTTCGACCGCTTCGGCGAGTGCCAGTGGAATACTGGCCGCCGAAGTGTTTCCGTATTGATCCAGATTGACGAAGACTTTATCGGATGGCAGGCCAAGGTCATTGGCTGCGGCGTCAATAATTCGGATATTAGCTTGATGGAAAATTGTCAGATCGATTTCGTCAGCAGGCAAACTCGCCGCATCGAGGACCTGATTGACTGAATCGGAGAGTGTGCGGATCGCCCATTTAAAAACGCTTCTGCCATCCATTTTTAGATACTGCAAATTCTCAGCAATCGTTTCTGCAGTGGCGGGGCATCGTGTTCCACCAGCAGGTTGTTCGAGAAGTTCCGCCCCGTGCCCGTCGGCTCCCAGGGTGTATGAAATAAATCCCTGTTCTTCCCCGCCTGGTCCAATGACCACGGCTCCGGCGCCGTCACCAAACAGGGGAAAGGTTTTTGTATCAGCCGGATTCACTGTGCGGCTCATCAGATCGGCACCGATGATTAATACTCGCTGGTATGTGCCGGTTTTAATGAACTGCATGCCGGTAACCAGAGCGTACATAAATCCGGAACATGCGGCTCCCAAATCCATCGCGGGAGCATTGGAGCCGAGCATACGTTGTACGTGGCAGGCGGTTCACGGTGTGGGCTGATCAGGAGTGATCGTTGCCAGTAGAATCAGATCGATTTCAGAGGCATCGATCTTACCGTTTTCCAGACAGCGTCGAGCCGCTTCATATGCGAGATCACTGCAGGCCTGGTCATCACTCGCCCGACAGCGGGATTGGATTCCGGTCCGCTGAATGATCCAGTCTGCGTCGTAGCCAAGTTCGGCTAAGGCCTCATTCGCAATAACGTTTTCGGGCGTATAACAACCAGAGGCCAGGATTTGTACGCCAGTTAACGAATTTACCTGACGACTTTTCGAAGCCACGACAATCCTGTCCTGGTTACCAGTCTCAGCTTCGGGTTGGACGTGATGATCACTCATGCAGATTGTTTGTTAGGAAGAGATTGTCGGATAGCGAGATGAGTGCAACGGGATTAGACGAGTCGGTCTGCAACGTCGATCCAGCTTGCGTTCTCATTGGACTCGAGCACTGCGTCAGCAATGATTTGAGCATTAAGGCCATGATCAAAACTGGGCATCGCATCGCGTCCTTCGGAAATGGCTGAACAGAATTCCCAAACTAAATCGTAGCGGAAGACATCCGCCGGTTTGCCTTCGCGAGGGTCACGAGGGCTGTCCGCAGGTTTAAGAAATTCTTCGGGGACCTCGACCGGTGCGACATCTTCGCCTGTACGGCCAAGCCAGATCTTATTGGGTTCATGCAGGCGATAGCGTACGGTTGCTTCTGAACCGTTAATCTCAGCGAGTTCATGACCGAAACCATTAAAGCCGTAACCTTTGGCGACAGTCGTGCCTTCCCATACTCCAACGCCTCCGTTTGCGAAGACTCCAATTAAAGCGGACCAGTCATCCACGTCTGAAGGAGGGCATTCCTGACCCTCGACAGTGACATCACGAGGGCAGAATTGGGCAACACCACCACAGAGTCGGTCGATTTTTCCCATCAGATCCATGGCAAAGTCTATGCGGTGAATAGTCATGTCGAAGAGATCGCCAGCACCGGCAGTCTTTTTGTATTGCCGCCAACCCCAACTTGTTTCTGGCCAGTCCAGAAAACGCTGGCTACGGAAGTGTCGAGGTTGACCGATGGCTCCTGATTGCACCAGATGACGAATGTAACGCATGGAGGGAGCAAATCGGTAAGTAAAGGCTGTCATGTGAACTACCCCTGCTTCTACAGCGGCATCTCGCATTTCGCGAACCTGTTGAGCGTTGAGGGCGAGTGGCTTCTCACACATGATGTGTTTCCCGCCTTTGGCGGCTGCGATGGCTTGTTCGTGATGAGTAAAGTTAGGAGTTGCAATGATGACCGCATCAATATCCGGATCCTCACAGATTTGGTTGAAATCAGTCGTTACTTTTTCGATTCCCCAATCGCTTTTGCGTTGCTCTAAAAGAGCTTCACTCATATCACAGGCGGCAACCAACTCGGCTCGTGGATCAATGCTGATACCAGGAACGTGGTGGTAATCACTGACAGCACCAGCACCAACAATAGCGATACGAATACGGTTTGAAGATGTCGACATAGCGGCGAGTTCCGAGTGTAAATAGGGTCAAATTAAAAGATAAATGATGATGGTCGGCTGACAGGCTAATGCTCTGAAACAGAGACGTATAAAGCAGTTTAATGCGTTGTTTGAGTCACCAACACACCCTTGAGCTTAGTATTTGCCTGCTGAGGAGTAATTAATTTTAGTGGTACCCCCCCGAAATAGGGTGTTTGACTTGGAAGGGTGGAATTATCTTGAGTTCTTTAGCCGATTGCGAATGTAGCCCATTGTGAGGAAGACAACAGGTTGCTCGCTGTAAAAGCTTATTAAAAATCAAGACGATATCTATGTGCATTCTTGCCATTCAATATAAATCGGTGCCGGAAGCACCCATTTTGGTTGCTGCTAACCGAGATGAATTTTACGACCGCCCGAGTACAACTCCTTCTATTCAGTCTGGAAAACCCCGCATTTTGAGTGGTGTTGACCAACAGGCTGGAGGAACATGGTTGGGGGTTAATCAACACGGTTTATTTGTTGCCGCCTGCAATCGACGGAAGTTGATTCCGCCAGTGGTACCACGTTCGCGAGGAGTACTGTGTCGTGAATTACTTCGCAGTGCTTCAGCCCAGGAAGCGGTGGGGTTAGCGATGGATGAGCTATTGAGCAAGCGATATGAGGGTGTCAATTATATTATTGCTGACGGAGAGACGGGTTGGGCTGTACATGGTACGGATGAACCTGAAGTTGTTCCACTTAAGGAAGGGCTTAATGTCATCGGTAATCGCAACCTGAATGATCCCCGGGATGAACGTTGCCAGTTAGCCAATCGCCTATTGACACTTCAGACACTGGATTCATCGGTAAAGTTTCTGGCTGTCGCCAGCAAGGTGTTTGCTCGCAGTCCGGTTTCACCAATGCGCCCAAGTATGGTGCTTCGCAGTAATGATCGGGGAACCGTTAGTTCGACCCTTTTGGCTCTGGGCTTGAAACCTAGAGACGCTATCTATCAGTTTGCTTCGGATGCTCCCGACGAAACTCGTTATGAAGATTATTCACCCATGCTGCGAGACATCTTGAGTCGTGGCCTGCGTGAAGCTCGTGCCAAAGCTAACGCTTAATGGCGTTTCGCCACCCCGAAATTTCCGAGGTGGTTTCGCGATCGCATTGGGGGCCTGAGCTGATGACAAACTCAGATCATTAAGTTCTCTGCAAGTTTCAATTTCGTTTTTAGATGAAGTTGGATAGAGGCGTTCGTCTGCTGTTAACGCTACACGTGACGTATTACACTGTAGGGTAAGCTGCCGTTTTACAGAATTCATCAAAAGCATGGAGGTTTGGAAGCTCATGTATTCCAAAGAAGCACTTAAAGAGGTTGTTCGTGAGAAAGCCCTTGAATTCGGAGATTTTGTTCTGGCTTCGGGTAAGAAGGCAAGTTTTTATCTAGATTGCCGTAAGGTTACTCTTGATTCGCGTGGTGCTCGTCTCGTCGCTCAAGGGATTCTGCAATTGATTGGTGATGAACTGCCCGATGCCATCGGCGGTATGGCAATTGGAGCTGATCCGATTACCGCCTCGATTCTGACTGAAGCTGATATGCAGGGTAAGTCGCTTCGTGGATTTATTGTTCGCAAGGAAGCGAAAGGGCATGGTAAAGGAAATCAAGTTGAAGGCCCTGTAGACTCCGGTGATCGTGTTATTATCGTGGAAGATGTTGTTACAACCGGTGGTAGTAGCTTGAAAGCCATCGAGCATGTCGAGGCGGCTGGCCTGAAAGTTGAACGTGTAATAGCGATTATTGATCGCCTTTCAGGAGGCCGCGAAGCTTTTGCTGCGAAGGGATATGAGTTGCAAACGCTCCTCACCATCGAAGATTTCGGCATTTCTCTGGAGTAGGCCTGTGTTCAGCTCACCAGAATGAAAACAGGGATCTCATCTCCAAAAAAACACCAAATATCAATTCCATTTTATTTGTATCTTTACCCGAATCGGTATTTTCACAACGAGTGGTTTTCTCGTACTATTTGGAGTGAATGTACGTGATATTTAAGCCTGTTAGTGACTTATCCTCCGCAGCGAGTTTTAAACTTTGTAGTGAGAGGAGAGTTGTAAATTGGCTGGACGGGAATGAGGTCACGCATCGCTTAACAATACAGGACTTGGCTAAAACAGCAGTTGCAGGGAGAACAGGAATCCCACAACTCCAAGAATGGCTAAGGCGACCCACCAAAAGGGCCGGCCTTGCCAGGGATTGTAAGCATCCGCTGAAGGGGTAATGAACATCCCGCAGGCAGGGCACACGTCAGCGAATTCGTAAACCTCTTCACCACATTCAGGACAGGCCAAAACTTCGGTGGGTCCGTCATCCCAAACATCGGGTTCGGACCACTCGTCGTAATCATTTTCAAACTCGTCTTCGTATTGCATGGGTAATCGAGTTGGGTTGAAAAAATGCGTTTATATTCTGGGTACACAGACTCGAAATGATACTTATGTTTCATTCAAGCTAGATACATTCTAACGAACACAGGTTTTCGTCAGGGAGGACGAAAATGCAAAAGGTCAAAACACTATTCATCTTTACTTTTATGGTGGTCATTTTATTCGGCGCTTATCACGTCATTTATACGAGACCAGATACTCCACCTCCAGAGGTGACGAAGGACACAAGTGACTTGCCAGACAGTTTGGAATTGGACCTTGGAACCGAGATTTCGGCTGAAGATCTTCTTAATGGTTTGGATCGCGATTCCAGTCTGGCGGAAGAGAATTCCACAGTGACTGCCGCTGATAACGGTCAATTTGAATCCCCGGCAGCAGGGCAACTTAGCGAGGGAGTTGTAGCAGGATCCACTGAACTTCCAATGGAAACGCCGGTTTTGGAAGAAACCGCAGACAAGAGCGACATTGAAAATCCATTGATGGATACAGTGGATACGGGCATTGACGCCAAAGAGTCTACGGATAATTCTCAATTTGTAATCAATCAAGAAACCACCACAGACGCCTTTTCTGTTCCGGAATCAAATAATGATGAGTTTCAGCCAGGCGGTGGAGCGGGCGCTTTTCCCGTTGTGACAGGCACTGATACGAACGACGCGTTTACGATTGACTCGCCCGCACCATCCATCCCCCCGACAGAAGATAATGCATTTAATTTAGATGCGAACGTCAGCTCCCAAAGTCAGCTTGAAACGCCAGCTTTCAATGATGGTAATGTGACGCCGGCTAATAATTTAGGGGAACCAAACGCAATTTCGACTCCTTCGGCTTTCGCCACAGCTTGGGCTGCCGCACAGCAACAAATCGAAACGGGCTATTTACGGGAAGCTTTACAGGCGCTCTCAACTTATTACAGCAGTACTGAATTGACCCCGGAGCAACATAAACAATTGCTACCGGTACTCGACTACCTGGCGGGCGAAGTTGTCTACTCTCGCAAACATTATTTGTTCGAAGCTTATACTGTCGGACCGAACGATTCATTGGAGTCGATTGCATTCCAACTGCGTGTTCCCCCTCAGTTGTTGGCAAACATCAATGGCTTACGAGATCCATCTACCTTAAACGCGGGGGAGGAACTGAAAATTGTTCAGGGGCCTTTCCGCGGTGAAGTGAATGTCAATGAACAGAAATTGACTTTGTTTGTCGGCGCACTTTATGCCGGTCGATTTCAGATTGAAATAGGCCGTGAATTCAAAGGCCAGGCTGGTCAGTACTCCGTCTTAGACAAACAACAAGATCGTAGTTACTATGCTGCCGACGGCTCGATTGTCCAGGGTGGTGCAGTGAATAATCCATACGGAAAATACTGGATGGATCTGGGGGGAAGTATCAGTATTCATACTCAGACCCAGGATGTAGCTGTTCGCAAGGCTGGACTAGGTAGCATCAAGCTCAATCCAGTGGACGCCCGTGATGTCTATCACATTTTGAGTGCAGGTAGTCAGGTGACAATCCGCTAAGCTCGGTAAATTACTAGAAACGCTCAACCGTGCCAGAGGAGTTAAGTATTGCCCCGCAGTTTCTTTCGTATTTCTTCCAGTCGGCGGCTTAGCTCAGCTTCAAACCCGCGATTGACCGGATTGTAGTATTGCTTATCGACTCCGAGATAATCAAACGCGGCAATCCCATCGTCATGATTATGGGCGTACTTATAACCTTCGCCATGACCAAACTGTTTTGCGCCTGAATAATGCTTATCGCGTAGCGCTCGCGGTACCGGTACCGTGCGGCCGTTACGTATGTCGCTCCGAGCTTCGTTGATTGCAAGTGTTGAGGCATTTGATTTGGGCGCACATGCTAAGTAGGCAACTGTTTGACAGAGGGTGAGTTGGCATTCAGGTAGACCAATGAACTCACATGCCTGCATACACGCGACAGCTACAGAGAGGGCATGTGGGTCCGCATTTCCAATGTCTTCGCTGGCCAGAATAACCAATCGCCGGCAAACAAAGCGTACGTCTTCCCCACCTTCCAGCATGCGTGCGAGCCAGTAAATACCAGCATCCACATCACTGCCGCGGATACTCTTAATCAATGCACTGGTCACGTCATAATGTTCATCGCCGCCTGCATCATATTGCATAGCCTTGCGTTGAATCGATTCCTCAGCCAGGGCGAGATTGAATTCAAGCGGAAATGTGCCGCTCGAGAGCACTCCGATTTCCAGAATAGATAGAGCTCGTCGGGCATCACCATCTGATACTTCCGCGATGAACGTTCTGGCCTCTTCAGTTAAAGTTACGTCATATCGCCCCAAACCTCGAAATTGATCGCTTAATGCACGGTCAAGTAATGGCTCGAGGTCTTCTACTGCCAAAGGCTCGAATTGAAAGATTGTACTTCGGCTTGTGAGAGCGTTATTGACAGCAAAAAACGGATTCGAGGTTGTGGCTCCGACCAGAGTGATAATACCGTTTTCTACATCAGGTAGCAGAGCATCCTGCTGCGCTTTGTTAAAGCGGTGGATTTCATCGATAAACAACAAAGTTCGAGAGCCACCCGCTCGTAATTCATTTTGGGCGGTCTCTAAAATCTCTCGAAGATCTTTGACCCCGCTGGTAACGGCACTGAGCTGACAAAATGTGCTTTTAGTCTCAGTGGCAAGAAGCTGTGCGAGTGTCGTTTTTCCACAGCCAGGTGGACCGTAAAAGATAACAGACCCGAGTCGGTCAGCCTGTAAAAGTCGGCTTAGTAACTTGCCATCTCCCAAAAAGTGCTGCTGACCTACGAATTCAGTGAGATTTGTTGGGCGCATTCGAGCCGCTAGAGGCTTTGCTCGTTCCAGATTGGATTGTTCGGATGCTTCAAACAGTGAATTCACAGGAGGTTTTGATACCTATTAATAACGTTGAAAATAAAGAAAACCTTGCAGAAAATTGTACGGATTTAGGAAGAACTTACCACTAATACTATAGAGCCTTTTGTGTACTGAAGTGCAATAGGCAGAAAACAATCTAAATGGATTCATGGAAAGAAATAGGTTCAACCATGCGATTAACATTACGGACGATGTTAGCTTATCTGGATAATATTCTAGAGCCAAATGATGCCGAGGTATTGGGAGCTAAGATTAGCGACAGTGAGTTTGCTAGTGAGTTGGTTTATCGTACTCTCAGTTCGACTCGTAAAGCCAACCTGAACGCTCCGCCGCTGGAGGGTCGAGGTGTTGGCGGCGATCCAAATTCAGTCGCTGAATACCTTGATAACACGTTGGATGAAACACGTATTCCAGGATTTGAAAAGGTTTGTCTGGAATCGGATATGTTCCTGAGTGAAGTGGCTTGCTGCCATAACATTCTTTCGGTTTGTATTGATCAACCCGTCACGGTCGAAAATGAGACCCGGGATCGGGTACTGAGTTTGGTCGAAGCTTCTCTCGCTAAGACCGAAGAGTTGGTGGAAATTGAACCCCAATCAAAGTTTGCCCTCGATACCTTGATTGAACCGAAGCCGGCCGGTGCTCCGGAATATATAAAGAAAAAAGCTCATCCTCTTTGGCAAGCGACGGTCATCATAACCTTTTTTAGTTTGATGTCGATTATCGGTTTGCGAGCTGTCGGGCCATTCGATACGACACATCCCTGGATTGGTTCCATGTTTAGCGCAGCGGTTGAACCGGACAATATCGATAGTGCCATGGGTGAAAAAGAGCAAGCAGACGGTACGCAAGATGATCAGACATTGAATGTATTACCTGAAAATGTTGTCCAACCGATAGCAGTGTCAGAAGGGCGAAACATTACTGAGCCGGTAGGGTCTCCGGAGGTTGTTGCCGCAAAAGATAATCCGACGATTTTTGCACCTCACGAATCTTTTGCGGAGTTACTGTCGGATAGTCAGCCCTTGTTACGCCCGTCAGATGGGGTGTTCGTAAGATTAGTGTCGGGCAGTTTGATAAACGTTGGCGATACTGTTTTGGGGCTGGAAGGCTTCCGTCCTGAATTGTTGTTAAAGGATGGGGCGAAGTTAACACTTGCCGGTGCGACGAAAGTAGAGTTCTCGTGGATGGAGAATATTCGTTTGGGACTACAGGTACATCATGGCAAAATTGTTATTCGGGGAAGCGACAACAGTGATCTTAAAATTCGTTTGCAGGCTGGTGAAACGGCATTCGATCTCGAGTTCAACGGTGACTCCGCGGTGGCTGCCTTAGAGTCTGTGCCATTTCAGGTGGCCAATGGAGAGATAAATCGAGCAGTGCGTTTGTTTTGCAGTAAGTCAGTGACGATCACAGGGGGGGAGGTTATGCAGGAGACACCGGAGGCCAATCCTGAAAGCGTCACAGTCTATACAGTCTTTTCAGGAAATACGTCGATGACTCAGGCTTCGGCTTTTCCAGACTGGGCAAACGGGTTTGAGTCGGACTCGATTATGGAACAAGCTCGTACTGCGTTTATTGATCGGTTATCGACGTCTGATGATCTGGTCGAATCGTTACAGCAAGTTTATGAAGCCCATCGATTGATTAATGTTCGCCGTCTGGCTGCCTATGGCTTATTAGAATTGGGAATTGCCAATGCTGCAGTTGGGCTTTTGGATAATAGTGATTACCGAGCACTTTGGCATCAGGATGTTCGATTGTTACAGGAATACTATCATCGCGATATGGCTAGTCGCAGTTCAGTTGAGACAGCTTTGAGTTCTTATTCAGGTGATAACACCGAGCAGGTTCTGTCTTTTTTATCCGAATATGATGACGAACAATTACTTGCGGGCGTGGCGGATGAGATGGTTCAGCAATTAAAGTCCAAGGTAACCGCTTCACGAGTGATTGCCTTTGAACGTCTTAAGCGAATCACCACTAAAACATTGCTTTATAAGCCCCAGGAAAGTCCCCAACGGCAGACACTCCCAATACGTGAATGGGAACAGTTGCTATCAGAAGGTAGACTCATCAACACGAACCAGAATTTTGTGATGGGCCTGCTCTCTCAGTAACGGAAGGTGCAAAGGTGGCAGAACGTTCAAATTCAGGTGGATGGTTGAAAAATACCCCTGTCACCATTTAACTCACCCCCCCCTCAAGGCAAACCACCACTTTCACAGAACGCGGTGTAAATACTAAGAGTCCAGATGAGTTTGTATTTGACAATTTGGGTTGGGGATTGCCGTGATTATAAGTGACAGTAAGAGAAATCTGAGGAATCGTGAAAAGGGCGAAAGAGTGACCCTTTCCTCCTTGCTAGGATGGGGGTAAACTAAGTTGGTCGAACTGTCAGAGTTTGACGGCCGATGGTTTCCTAGCCAACGCGTTCGTTCTCTGGTGATTTGGCCACAATTGCACAATCTAAGAAGCAATGCCGAACGGCTGAGGTCCTGTCAGAAGGGCCGGGCCAAAAGCCATGACGGCTTTTTCTTCTCCGACTAGTTTACCTTTTTGGTTACTCTATTCAAAAGGAGGGTGAGCATGCTAATTGGTATCTCTGCAAGGCACGGTCATATAGGTCACCGCACTCAAGAGCGGATTCAGGGAAAAATCGGAAAATTACTTCGATTTTATAACCGTTTGACGTCTATCGAAGTGACGGTCGATTTGGAGCATCGAGAGAGCCCTGTTGCTGAAGTCCGGGCTACTCTTGAACGCCACGACGATTTTGTAGCGACTTATACGGCACCAAGTATAGTAGCTGCCGTCATGGGCGCCGAACGGAAATTGGAACAGCAAATAAGACGTTACAAGGATAAGCAGAAACACAAACTTCGTTCGCCTCATGGTAAGCGATCGGTGGTGCACGATTTTAGACCTGAGGTGAACTAAACCATTCGATCTTCCCGTTTACGGGATGGGTTAGAAGGTAGGATAGTAAACCAGCAACGAATTACCATTTGTGCCATAGATAGTAAAGGCTGGCCAGCGTTACTTGCTACTGATTCCATACGAATCAGAGTGAAGGATAGAATGCGACTGGTTAGGTAGTTCGACATGTAGCTGAATGCTCTGTGTGATAATCACGCTAGGCATCCAGTCCGTGAAGTAAGTTAAGAATCGTTTTCATGCCCGTAGTATTAAAACGATCTTTAGTTCCCTTCGTTGGAAGACATGAGTTCCCGATGTGCTATTTGTGCAAGCGGAGCCGGTGTTCTATTTCCGTCTGACAAATCCGCAGGGTTGATTGAATAGGTTAGATTAATCTAAGGAATCAATTGCAATGAAATTTGCAGACTTTATGTGTGAATCCGCTATTTGCGTGGATATTAAGGCAACCGATAAAGTCGGTGTCATTCAGGAACTTGTTAATTCGTTGGTTTCAGCAGGTCAGGTCAAGGAAGAAGACCGTGACTCGATTGTTGAGGCAATCATGAAACGAGAAGAATTGGGAAGTACCGGCATCGGACGTGGGGTAGCTGTTCCTCACACAAAACATTCAAGCGTTGAAAGCTTGATTGGAACCGTCGGCGTCAGTGCCGAAGGTGTTGAATTTGACAGTTTAGATGGAGAGCCTGTCCAGCTGCTATTCCTGCTGGTATCTCATCCGGATCGCCCTGGTGACCACCTGCGTGCTCTGGAGAATATCTCTCGTCAGCTTCGAGATGATACATTCTGTCGTTTTCTCAAACAGAGTAAGGCGACTGGTGATATCGCTCAGCTACTAGAAGAAGCGGACAACAATCAGTTCGCTTAGGCTTGCTTAGCATTCATTTGGGCTGCCCGTTGTGTCGGCCAGTGTTCACGAAATGCCCAACTTCGATGGGACGAATTTGTGATGCGAAAAGAAACTTGAATGGTGCTACTTACAGTCTAAAAGTAATGGAAACTAAGAAAGACAAACATTTAGATAGGACACGAGGATCTCGAGAAATTGATCATGTCATCGGACATACGAACGAAGTCGGTAACCATCTCGAATGAGGAGGGCTTGCATGCCCGTCCGGCCAGTTTGTTTGCGCAGATTGCAAATCAATTTAATTCTCAGATTTCAGTTGCTCGCGGAGAGGAATCAGTGGATGGTAAAAGCATCCTTTCGATTCTTACTTTAGGAGCGACCCAAGGTGTCCGGTTAATTATCCGGGCAGAAGGTACGGATGCAGACCTGGCTGTGAAACAGCTGAGTCAGTTGGTCGAATCAGGTTTTGACGAATAGAACTTTGAGTATGAAGTCGAAGCCATGAAAAACTTCGACAAACTAACCTTGATTCAGCACATGGCCACTCCGTTGAAAATTCTGCCGTTAAGCAGACATTGATAGTCACTGCTTAATAGGACTAAACGTACATTTTGCTGCCGGAGGCATTGATGCCGATGGCGGTTACCGACACCCACCGATCGTCTTCGAACTGGTAGAAGCTATCCATAGTTTGAAGATGGATGGGGTTTGGGTGTAGGTACGAGGAATGTAATGCAGATACTTGAGGGTATCCCAGTTTCTCCAGGCGTGGCCATCGGAGAAGTTGTGGTCATTGATAACGAGGGATTTCGGATTCCAACGCGTTTCGTAACTCGAGATGCCGTGGATGATGAAATGCTGCGCATGCAACACGCATTTGATAGCGTGGCGGCCGATATCTCACGTAATCAGACAAGAATCTCAAATCAGCTTGGTCAGCACTATGGTGCTATTTTCGCTGCTCACCTGCAAATGCTTCAGGATCCGACATTGGTCAATGAAGTGACTTCCATGATCACAGCCAAGCATCATTCAGCTGAATATGCTGTGTCCAAGACGCTACGTCGTTACGCCAAGATCTTTCAAGAAATGGATGATCATTACATGGCAGAACGAGCTCATGACTTCTTTGATCTGGAAAAAAATCTGCTTGGTAAATTGCTTGGTCGTCGTCGCGAATCTCTGAGTAAGATTTCCACGCCTGCGATCGTGCTGGCGCATAATTTGACGCCGAGTGAAACCGCGAAGCTCGACCCTCGCTTTGTCTTGGGATTTGCGACAGAAGTAGGAGGCCCAAGTTCTCATACGGCAATCGTTGCGAAGGGGCTTGAAATTCCAGCTGTGGTAGGGACCGGCCACTTTCTGACGGATGTATCGGGCGGTGATGTTGTCATTGTTGACGGCGATCATGGTCAGGTTATCCTCAACCCTGATGATAAAACGCTTCATCGTTATCAGGAAGAATTAGAACAACACCGCAGTTTGGCTGCGGAATTATCCGTGTTACGGGATTTACCGGCAGAAACAAAAGATGGTGTTCGTATCCAGTTAGGTGCTAACATCGAGTTTCCGCACGAGGTAAATGCCTGCCGCGAACGCGGAGCTGACGGCATTGGCTTGTATCGCACCGAGTTTCTTTATCTTGGAGCGGACGAAGAGCCAACCGAAGAGGATCACTACCGAGCGTATGCTCATGTGATCCAGTCCATGGGTAATCGTCAGGTTGTTTTTCGAACACTTGACTTGGGAGCTGACAAACTTGGTCAGTTGCCGCGGCATGAAGAAGAGAATAATCCGTTTTTGGGCGTTCGCAGTATTCGCCTGTCCTTACGTAACCTGGATTTGTTCAGAGTCCAGTTGCGAGCATTAATTCGTGCGAGTGCCCTAGGGCCAGTGCGAGTCATGTTCCCGATGATTGCTACATTGCAGGAGTTACGTCAGGCCAAGATGCTGTTGATTGATACCATGGAAGACTTGATCGAAGACGGATATGAGCTGAAAGAAAAGCTCGAAATTGGAATTATGGTCGAGGTACCATCGGCCGTACTGATGCTTGATAAGTTCCTCTTAGAAGTGGACTTTATCAGTATCGGGACGAATGACCTCATTCAATACTGCCTGGCAGTGGATCGTAGCAATAAGGATGTGGCCAACCTATATCGTGCCAGTGATCCGGCTGTGTTAAGGCTGATTCAGTCGACGATTCTTCAATCAGCGGAATTTGGTGTTCCGGTCAACCTTTGTGGTGAAATGAGTACATCGCCTAAGTATGTACCTTTACTACTCGGGTTAGGCTTACGCTCTTTGAGTGTACCCCCAAGCTCTGTACCTGAAATTAAACAGGTCTGTCGGAGCGTGAGTATTGAACAATGCGAGGAGATTGCGAAGCGTGTGATGGATTTAGAAAGTGCGCTTGAGGTTGATGCCTATCTCACCGATCAACTGAGGCAAATCTTTCCGGAATTGGCGATTTAACGCCGCGAAAGCCGGAGAGCTTTGACCTACAACACAACGAAAGAAAACGAATGAAAAAAGAAATGATAATCAATGTAGCTCAACCCGAGGAATGTCGGGTGGCTGTCATCGAAGATGGTCAGCTTGAAGAACTACATGTGGAACGTGCTAGTCAGGATAATTACGTTGGTAATATCTATAAGGGAAAGGTAGTAAACCTAGAACCCGGTATTCAGGCAGCGTTTGTGGATTTTGGAGTAGGGCGTAATGGCTTTCTTCATATTAGCGACGTCGAACCTCAGTACTATCGTCAGGGTGGCTATGACCCGAATGTACCTGTAGAAGAACAGAATAAAGATTTGGCCGTTCACCGCCGGCCACAGCGTGGCCGAGGTCGCAAACGTCAATGGAATGGCGGCCGTCCTCGTGTTAAGCCTCCGATTCAACAGATCTTCAAAAAGGGTGATGAGGTCGTCGTTCAGGTAATTAAAGAAGGTATTGGGACGAAAGGACCAACGCTATCAACCTACCTCAGTATCCCCGGACGCTATCTGGTGCTGATGCCTTCATTGGGGCGTATCGGAGTTTCCCGCAAGATTGAAGATGATAAGCAACGGCGAAAGTTACGTGACATTCTGGTTGATATAGATCCACCCGAAGGCCTAGGGTTTATTGTTCGAACAGCAGGAATGGGGCGAAACAAAAAGGAATTGTCCCGTGATATGGCGTATCTAATTCGGCTTTGGAAAGCAATTGTCCGTCGACTGAAAAAGTCCAATGCACCGACGGATATCTATGAAGAGAGTGATATTATCATTCGCACGATTCGTGATACCGTCAGTGGTGAAATGGATGCCATCTACATTGATGAGGAAGATGCTTATAAACGTGCCAAAGATTTCCTCGAAATGGTGATGCCTAAATTTGCTGATCGCTTACAGTACTACGATAAGACACGGCCAATTTTTCATAAGTACAAGCTCGAAGATGAGATCGCTCGGATTTACAAACGTGAAGTGCCTCTGAAAGAGGGTGGGTCGATTGTGATCGATCCAACGGAAGCCCTGGTTGCCATTGATGTGAACAGCGGCAATTTCCGGAAGACGGATGCGGATGCTGAAGAAACGGCCTACCAGATGAATCTACAGGCTGCGAAAGAAATTGCTCGACAGTTGCGACTGCGTGACCTTGGCGGCGTGATTGTGAATGACTTTATTGATATGCGCAAAGAGAGGCATCGCCGGGGAGTGGAACGGGCTTTGCGTGATGCGATGGGGCGAGATCGTGCGCGTACGAAGATTCTGCGAACCAGTCCCTTTGGATTAATCGAGATGACGCGGCAGCGAATTCGTCCTAGTTTGAAACGTAGTGTCTATGACGATTGCCCTTGTTGCGGTGGTCGAGGCCTTGTGAAGACTGCCGAAAGTATGGCGATCGAAGTGGTTCGGAAGTTGATGCTCGCCTGTCGACGAAAACAGATAGCTAGAGTGACTGTCCGAGTTCATGAGAGTGTCGCAGCTTATTTGAATAATAAGAAGCGACGTGAAATCATGAAACTCGAAGAAGAAGGGGGTATGGTCGTCCAAGTTCTCAGCAACGAAGGATTGTACCCGGAACATCTTGAGATGGACTTCCGTGATTCCGATGGAAAACATGTTAAAGTCTAGTATTTGAGTTTATAAGGCTGCGAGAGACTTAATGGAAAGTTGCAGGGATTCCTAAGTTAGCCCCTCGACGAAGTCTGGGTTTTGAGATATTTTTAATAGTTCGCTAGGTGTGTTTTTACGATGCGTTAGACTAAGTTCCCCAGAGAATGGGTGACAATCTCCTCGAGTTCGTGAAAGCTGTCGCTGAAATATTTAGAAAAATAAAAACTGTTAACCGTTTATTCAAACACAGATAAATACCATGTACGCAATCATTGCCGACGGTGGACGTCAGTACAAAGTAGAAGAAGGTCAGGAACTGGATATTGATCTGCGAGATGCAGATTCTGGTGACGAAATCACTTTTGAGCAGGTTTTGGCTGTATCAGGTGATGATGGAGTGAAGGTTGGTCAGCCTGTAGTCGAAGGCGCTTCCGTGACTGCTGAAGTTCTTGCGGAAGTCAAAGGCAATAAAATTTACGTCCAGAAATTCCGACGACGTAAAGATTCAAAACGTCGTACCGGTCACCGTCAACGATACACTCGTATTCGTGTATCAAAGATTTCGGGCTAAACTCGACAGTTATCAGATCGAACAAATTTCCAAGAGCCTCCGATTTTTCGGAGGCTCTTGCTATGTCGGATGCGTTGATGTGTCAGTTTGGGCGACAACACAATTCATCGGAGCTGGGCTTCTTTAAGATGATGGTTCGTAAATTTCTAACAAAAGCAGAATGAAGCGTTGCACTGAAGGGAATACCAGAAGACGTTAATGCCCGTGTTCTTTGGCATGCAATGCGGCGTGTTCATCTTCATCTTCAGGACGGTTATCAAATCCGCGTTCTGCTGTAAACTCGAGATGATCGAGAAACTTAACATTAGCACATTCATCAATATCATCGGTATTGCACGCAGCATGATCAGGGATCAGGAATCGATAGGGCCCACCGGCGTTTACATCAAGTGCCTGACCATCTTTGGCATACTGAATTAGCCCGCGATCTAACACGGCATCCAGAGGAATACTTGCATGGAAATTATCTAGGCTGCCGTGGAGTCCCAGATACCGAGCTTCTTCAGAAGGCTGGCATAAGGTCACCAGACCCTGAAGGGTGATAGCCTGACCATCGCGCCCTGGCATCACTGTAGCAATATTATCTACCTGATGTTCCGTGGGTACCTGGCTAAAATCGTCAAAGGCTAGCGATAATTCGCTGGCAACCAATCCTGTAATTCGTAACATTGTCATGGAGTAATATTCCTATCTGGTGAGTCGTTGTTTTTTAGTGTGACGATCATGTTTTTTTCGATAGCTGATGCGTCAACGCCGTCAATGATCTTGCAGACGGCAATTTTTTCTTTGATACTCACCACTTCCAACACACAGACTGGGAGCGTAACGACATCTAAGACTTCACCTGTTTGCGGATCTGAAATAGTCTTCCCCAACTTGCTACAAACAAGTCGGGAGCCTACTGTTAGCCCTGCATTGGTGCCTGCATTTAGGTAAACAAACTGAGCATCGAAATCGGCTACCCGAGCTTCCCAGGGATGCGAGTTTATTTTATTTGTAGTGCGAGTTACTGCTAACTTGACGGCTTTGGCAACGGCCTTGCCAACGGATGTGTTTTCTATTTTTCCAAAATTGATATCGAAGCCGCTCAATTTGTTTGGCTTGGCATCCTGATAGGCAAACCCCAGATTCAATCCGGAACCCACGGAAGTTCCATCAGATCTGTGCGAAGCAATGATCTTTCCGGAGCTAGTTTCGATCACCCGCACCACAACGGTCGCTCTTGCCGTTGTGCGATTTGTGCCAACGAGTACGTCAAACCCATCTCCTCCGAGCCCCAGTTCACCTAACCCAAATTGTAATCCCTGGCTCGTTCGCTGAGCTACGTCGGTCACCACAACCTCAAAGATCAGTTGCGCTCCGATGTGCCTAACATTTTCGAACATATTGGCTTCGGTCTCCAATGCCTGAATATTGAGGCGTTCAACCACAGTAAATGCTTCCGAGTTCACGAGTTCATTGACGACTAATTCATCCACCCCCGGAAACTTGAATCCTGGTTGGTATTTAGGCCAGACGGCCACTGTTTTACGTGGACCGACGGGCTTTGTGGGCTTAGTCCCGACCACAACGGTGTCTTTGCGTTTTGGTGTCGGACGAGTGTATTTGGGTCGCCGTGGCGCTGCAGCCAGAATGGAACCTATCAGGCTGACAGACAGTAGGAAAAGTACGATCGTTGTAATTTGTTTTGGAAATCGTCGCATTGATATTACTCGTTATACGAAACGTGTAGCAGGAATTCTGCTAGCCGTTTATTCAAAACCGTATGCACCCGATGGTCGGATATCTACTCCGGTACGACGGGCAATACGGCTGTTGGCAAGGAAGCGTGGTTCGACGGACAGTTGCACGCCGAAATTGTCTCGGCTTTCATCATAATTGACTCCCACGCGTATCAATAATGACTCACCGATACGAACCATTGATAAACTTTGCCCAATATTCCCGGAGTCACCGAGGTCAAAAGAGGAGCCTAAAATGCCAATCCACTTCTGACTCATTTTATAGCTTAGTGCGGCGTTCACAATATGACTGGAGATCGGGCCGTCAATCATGCGGTACCCCAAATAGAATCGTCCTGTATCGGGTCGACTAATCACGCCACCAATACTGGCAGTTCGCAAGCCTTCATTAAAGAAGTCAAAATAGCCATCGGATAGCACCGTGAATCGATCGCCGACATGCCAACGATAATCGTAATCGAACAGCCCTGCATGTTGCCCATGGTTATCCTCTCTATCCGGAAAGAGAATCATTTGAGCATGTAGGACCATCCAGTCGACGACGTGTTCTTTCCCGGGCAGCCCACGTTTAGTTTGCCAACGCTGTTCGGTGGACAGACGAAAGGCCATGGTGTCATCCGCTATTTCCGTTGCCGGAGAGGTCACTAATCCCTGCATGTTTGTCCGATAAGCAAAGAAGCGTTCATCCCATTTGGCACCGATGTTTTGTCCGGCCAGGCCTCCAAAGGTGTCGAAAAAGAATCGCCGTCGGAAGTGTTCCTGAGCATCATCATCCAGTGCGTCATATCGTGGGAACATTGTCATTTCTTCACTGGCGTCAGCCCAGTAGGCATCCATCGTCCAGTTGATTTTGTGAGAGACGCCGTTGACGTTAAACAGTTTACTCTTGATATTTGGATCCGTCCGAGTCATTGGAAGATTTGCACGTAGACCAAGCTGGCCGTACGTTCTGGTGGCTGACTGATGATTAATGTCTTCGCCCCAGTAGGCCACTTCACCAAGCATGTAAGGCACAACTTTGACAGCCCCCCATTGCATTGGCATGTCGATTTCCTGTCGTGAGGCAGCACGTAATCCGTTGTAGAGCTGTTCTTCACCTGCCATTAAATCAAATTTAGCCAGTTCTCCTGGGTCGTCAGGAGCATCCGCCGTTTTGAGTTTGGCATATCCAACGTGCGTGTGTTCGTACCAGGTCAGACGATCGGCAAAAAGAGATTTACCGAGCCAGTCATGAGTAAAACGAGGAAGCCAGTCTGTCTGCGTGTGAAAATTGTTGGTGCGAATGTTGGTGTCGATTCCCCACGACATATTTTCAGTAATGCGTTTTAGTTCTATTCCTGTGATTTGGTCTTTATCCTCATCCCACTCACGTTCGTAGTATTGTTCCAGAAAATTGCGATCTGAGATGACACCGACCTCACCTGTTAATTGGTAACCGTCACCAAGTAATTGACGGTGATTCCAAAAGATACGCCCTCGGAAATCTTTTTCAGGATCCAGAGCTCGGCGGTCTCGCCCAAGATTATCGAGTCCGGAGTCTTGTAGCCCCCAGGCGTCAAACTGCCCCTTGGCTAAACCGGGAAGATTAAACATGTCATCGCGCTGATAGTCGTACAGCGTTCCGATACCAACGCCTCGCTCGCTCATAAAATCGGCGGAGAGTGACCACTTGGTGTTCTTCGGTGGACTTTCCACATTGAACAATTGGAATGCATTCCAGTCGATCAGTAACTGCTGACCATAAACTCGGTCACTTTTAAAACGAATACGATCCAGATAAAAGGCTGGGGAATCAAGTCGAGTTGCCATCACGGGCCAGTAGAAAATGGGCACACCGCCTACAAACAGAAAATTGTTTTGACTCTCAGCCGTGATGTCATGGTTATAAACTAGTTCATTTGTTTTTGGGTCACGTCGTTGCTGGCCGGTAAGAGGGTCGATTTGTTTTACCAGCTGATCGTTGATTTGAATCTCATCAGATTGGAACCAATACGTTGGAATACCCATACGACTGGAGGTAATGGCTGCTCCGTAGGCCAGAAACTTCTGTTTGTTGATCTGCTGCAGTACATCCGCTTTGATTCGTAGCAACCCTTCGTATTCCGCGACTGGAGTTAAAACCTCTGCGCTGAGAATCATTCCATACTCTTCCGTCACGTTGTAATACATACGGTCGGCATAGATCACCCGGTCTCCCTGTCGGAAGATAATGTTTCCTTCTAGGTAGAGTTCCAGTGGAGCATCTCTGTCAGTGACTTCCCCGCCCTGTAATTGTCCTACGGCGGGTCCCCAAACCACCATATTGTCTGTTTCTATTGTGATTGCCCCCGAGTCACCAGTAGCCGGAGCCTGAAATCCTTCGATCGTCGCTCGGATACCTGATTTGGCGACAGCTATCGTTCCCGTACCATCGGGTGCGTTATCAATATGTAAGCTCCAGTCGACGTTACTACGTCCCTGTATCCTCAAACGGTGGTCACCAAGCGATACTTCGTTACTGCGATTATCCGCACCATCACTATTGATGGTGGGAGCCTGAAAGCTTGCGGATCGTAGCTTTGGATCGGGTTGTTGCATCGAGCGTCGCGCAATCTCTTGGCGAGCCTGACTCGCTCGTTGAAACAGGCTGGATGGTGCTCGGCCGGTCTTTTGTTGGTTCTGGATGTTAATTGAAACATTAGTGAATGTGTAAAGACGGCCAATCCATTGCTTATCCTGAATTACACTCTCGGTACGTATCGGTTGGTTCTGTTGATCAAATCCCGTAATCGATTGCCGTTGAATCTCAACATCCGATCCTTCGAGATATGCGATCACTTTGTGTGGAGCTCTGGATGAGGCCGTTGCTCGGTCGATCCAAATGACCGCTCGATTACTGGTAGCAGAGAATAACCCGTGACGAATGACGCATTGTTCTACTTCCCAGATTTCATAATGACCCTGATTCCAAAAGTTTCCTCGCTGCCCTGTGATCAGTATTGGTGTTTGAATATCCTGATCTGCAAACTCGATCTGTTGCCCATGAACTTGATTGGTAGAGAGACCGCCGAACAAAAGCAAGATCGTGATAACAACATGCCGCGCAACGATTCCTGCGATGTCAGTGGAACCTGACATAGCTAGTAGAGGCGATTTGAGGTTGGGACGAGCCTGATACAACACGATTCTAGATCGGCATCCTTGCCAAGGATCAATGGAATATGCAAGGCATTGTGAAAGCGCTCGCCAACAATCCTTGTTGACGACACTGAGATGCCTATAATTCCGAAAATTATAGGGATTTCCCCAGTCTGTAACAATGCGAATCGGTTAGGTGTCAGACTTGGATTTGGGGCCTAGAAACGAGACGGCAGCAACCAAACATAGTAGAGGGATAAGAGGTGCTCGCATTCGCATGTTAGACCAGAAAACTGCATGCAAGAAAGTAAAAGAAAGAGCGATACAAAAACCGGCAAACAGACCTGAATGAAACCATTGTCGAAAGTGAAATAGCGTGAAATGAAGCACAAGCAGGTAGATAAGAGTGTACCAAATACCAATAGCATATCGCTCAGTGTCACTTCTCTCAGGCATTGCTGTGGGAAGAGGAGTCCAAAATGCTTTCACGCGAGTGAGGCAGCCAATCGCGAAATCGACAGGATTTTCTTTAATATGGTAAAAGGCCACTGAATAGGTAAAGTTGTCACGTTCGGCTTCGTTTCGTTTGACAATGGGTTGCTTTAGAGAGGCTTCGGCTGACCAAAAATCATATCCGGGATTTTCGGAGATATTAAAACGCCTCACGCCTTCATCGAATTCATCCGCAGCATATATGGATATGTCCTTATTTAACTGTTGGTAGTACAGTGGGTTATTACCTAGTAGAAGCGTGTACCCTCCATGAGTAGTTGCGAGAATTGGCTTATCAAACAATTGGTAGTTTCGATAAATCCAAGGGATCAGCGTCAGTAGTATTAAGCTGCCAATCGCAAAACTCGTCATTAATCTTTTTAGTAAACTGGTCTGTGAAATTAGCAGTAGCAGTATCAGGCTCAGCAATGCATACACGTAGAATGTTGGTCGACAGTATCCCGCTAATGAAAAGCTTAGTGCCGTTAGAAGAGTGTTTAATGCCCCTGGAGTTTCCAGTAGTTTGGCCACTCGGAGCATCGTTAGTACGGCCAGAAACGTTGCCAGTGTTTCAGTCATGATCCAGGTCGATTGGTGCAACAGAATTGGATCAATCATGACGAAGATACCAGCGAACCAACCTGTCTTCTCATCTTTGATATGTCGGCCTAAGCAGAAAGTTAGCCAAACCGTCCCCATGGCTAATACAACATGTAAGATCATAATCCATGCTTTCGCCGTCAGTCCTACCTTGAGGCCAGCGGCAATGAGCAATGGGTATAGGATTGGCCGAAATGCCGTAGGCTCACCATGAAGTTGGTAGGAGGAAGAATCTGCGAGGGTTTGACCAAGATGCAGGTATCGGTCAACATCGCGTTCCAAATTTTCCGAAAACTGATCTCCCAAAATCAGCAAAATCGTCGCACGGAAAACACATACCGCTAGCAGCAACCAGAGCAATTTGTTTTTCGGTTTCGTGCTCATAGGTTTTATCACTGTTGCAAAGCGTAGATCACAATGTTAGTACCAAGTTTGGCGGCATCTTTTTGAAGATAGCCTTTGCATTCCAGCGAATTTTGGTTTTCCAACGCGCAACTCAGGTCAAAGGGAGAAAACGCCACGGCCAGGCGCCCGTTCAGAATAATCCCTTCGACGTGAGGAGTCACCAAAGACTCGCGGGCTTGAATACGTTGCCCGTCCATTTGTGTTGCCGGAGATCGGAGTGTGATTTTACCGACATCAAAGCCACCAAAGTCATTGGTAAACATTTCGTGATCTGAAGGGAGGCGGCGCAGAACTTGTTCCGGGAAGATTATTCTCATTTCCCGACGGAATGATTCAGTGAATTGCGGACTGGCGCAAATCGAGTCTCCGAAGATAAATCCACCGTTCTCCACAAAAGTTTTGAGAGCTTGACGTTCGGCGACAGACCATTGGAAAGTCCGTCGGCCATGCAAGAACAAAACTGGATAGCGTTCCAGTGTATCCGTAAGGGAAATAACCTGTGTTCCCGCCGAGACTCGAATGCCGGCTTCTTTTTGTAGACTCGCCAGCAAGTTGTTGAGAGCATTAGGGGCGTCGTTACTCCCGCCAAGATGACTGATTTTTGGAATTTGAAGTGTTTTACGTAACACAGATGTGCTGTCGGTTGTATCAAATGTCACCTGCGGGCGTTCCAGTTTTTCTTTGAGTTGACGATTGGTTGCATACGTCAAGACATTCGTGCCAATTGCCAGTCGATCCCGAATGTCTCGCTGAATATTGTCGGGAATCCCTGAGTCCGGTCGAGGATTATACAACTCCCAGTAGCAACCCAGATCAATTGATGCGTAGACAATACTTGTGCGACAGCAGGACTGAATCCCGTGAAGTTTGCCAATAAACTCAGGAGGTATGTTTTGATCAGCAAACCATATAGCGTGGTCAGGTGGTAGTGGAGTTAGTTGACTGTCGGGGAACAGTTCAGCCATGGCTCGCCGGAACTCCTGATCGAATTGCACATCTCCGCAAGCATTCTCGACGAATAGGAACCCGCCTTGATTAACGTATTGTTTAATTAACTGTCGATATTTTGGTGTCCAGGACAAGGGCCCCTTGCCACTGAGAAACAGGACAGGTGATTCCATCAGGTCAGAAAGATTGGAGATGCCCAGTTCCAGAGTCTGCCAGGTGAGATACATATCCCAGCGCTTCTCGGTCTGCATCACAAGGTTTTGCAGGTCCTGTGGATGTTGATTCCATTGCTGTTCTTCACCATAAGCCAGTTTGGAAATGGCGATAGGGCGACGTCCTTTGGCAAGGAATAATAGGGCGAACGATGAGGCAATCATAGGGTTGCTTTCACCATGCGAAAGGCTTCCACGCCAACTACCGCGTAGCTGATCTTGCAACCCGACGATGTGCTCACATCCCATGCGGTACCAGTCAGTGTTACCGATAAACCGCGTCCCGGTCAGCCTTCCCACTCGTTCAATGCAGTACATTTGATAGTAGTAGGCTGAACTGGATGCCGTGGATCCGACTTTAATATTACGTCCCAACCAGATCATCCCTCGATCGATAGCATCACGTTCGGGAGGATCACCACAACAATTTACCTGCCCATTAGTAATCCGGTTCTTTTCGTTACCGGCTTTCCCACGAGTCACCACGAGAGAAGCAACGCCGGCGCAGGTCATGCTGATAGTTGGCTTCGCCCCAAATTTGGAATCATAATTCCAGCCTCCATTGGCAGTTTGTCGGGAAGTCCAGTACTGTTCAGCTTTGGTCCAGGTGGAATTAGGGATGAGGATGCCTTGTCGTTCGGCTTCATAAAGTGCGAGTAGAGCGAATTGACTGTTAGACGGATCGGAGGAAACACTTTGTTCCAGATACCCCCAGCCACCGGACTCCGTTTGTGTACCTACCAACCACTCAGCCAACCTCTTTATATGTAGCTTATCCTTCTGCGGCTCGGCCTGACAAAAAACCATCAGTTGTAGTGAGACCACATAAGTCGTCCCGGAGGCAGGTGCAGAACGGATGTATTTGAGTGCTTTGGACACGGTCTGGTCTTGCCCATCGTAGCCGCAATTAAGAAGAGCCAACGTGGTAAGACTGGTCACACCGTTAGGGAACAGTACCGTCCCGTTGGGAGCAGCAAAGTCAGGATAGGAGCCATCCTCTTTTTGTTGGCTACGTAGGAACTTAACTCCTTTTTCTATCGCGGTATTAACCTGTTGTGCTGTAATGTCGGCCTGTGCAGAGTTCAGCGAAGTGCCCAGGACAATCAGTGCTGTCAGTGCGATCGTGAAAACAGATTCGATAGAGGTGTGACGAAACATTGGTGTCCCGATAGGTAGTGGTTATCAGCAGTGCTAACGAATTTAATGGGCAAAGTTATTTTATGTAGTTAGCAGCTATTTACAGCGATTCGAATATTAATTTAGGGATGAACGATAAACAAGGCAACGTGAATCTGCAAATATGACTGGTCACGGGTCTTATAAAGTCGAATTGTTATGGACATAGAACGAGACTTATTCAATGATACGCTGCTGGAAAATACTTTCATTACAGGAACAAAGAGACCGTGTCGAACAGTCAAAAGAGCTTAGGGGACATTTTGCAGGAGTTCGCACATCATCGCAAAGTGATGCAGCAGGAATTGCAGAAAATCATCATTGGCCAACACGACGTAATTGAGCAGTTGTTCGCGGCCATTTTCACGCGAGGTCATTGTTTGCTGGAAGGTGTTCCTGGTCTTGCCAAGACATTGATGGTTAGTACGCTTGCTAGAATTCTGGACGTGTCATTTAACCGAATTCAGTTTACTCCGGATCTCATGCCGAGTGACATTACCGGGACCAATGTGCTGGATGAGGATGACCAAGGCAAGCGAGCGTTTCGTTTTGTGAAGGGGCCTATTTTCACCAATATCTTGCTGGCAGATGAAATCAACCGAACACCACCGAAAACACAGGCCGCTTTACTACAGGCAATGCAGGAGCGTGAAGTAACCATCTCCGGTAAAACTTATGACCTGCCTCAACCGTTTTTTACAATTGCCACTCAAAATCCCATCGAACAGGAAGGGACCTATCCACTGCCGGAAGCGCAGTTAGATCGCTTTATGTTTAACATCAAAGTTGGTTACCCATCAGCAACGGAAGAAGAACAGATTCTGGCTGCGACAACACGCAACGAAACTCCGGAAGTAAAAAAGATTTTGTCGGCGAAAGCAATTATCAATCTGCAAAAGCTGGTTAATAGTATTGCTGTCAGTGAACAGATTATAAAATACGCAGCGCGACTCGTTCGAGCGACTCGTCCAGATGATAGCGAATCTCCGGAATTTATCCGTGAATTAGTTGATTGGGGAGCAGGCCCTCGTGCCGGGCAATTTCTAATTCAGGGTGGTAAGGCCATCGCTGCAATGGCCGGTAGATTCAGCGTAGCTGTTGCAGATATTCAGCGGATTGCCGTGCCGGTATTACGTCACCGTGTAAGTACAAACTTCCAGGCTCAGGCTGAAGGAATGGACACGGAGGCGATTGTTTTGAAGCTGCTTGATGAAATACAACCTCCAAATGCGGAAAAATACGAGTAAACGCAAAGACCAATGACCGCAGTAGAATCTTATCTGAAACCCGAAGTAATTACTCAGATCAAGCGACTTGACTTGCGCGCTCAATTTGTCGTGAAAGGATTTTTGCAAGGTCTGCATGCTTCCCCCTTTCAGGGATTTTCCGTGGAGTTTTCCGAGCATCGACGCTATGCGTACGGCGATGACCCAGCAAATATCGATTGGCTGGTATATGCAAAAACCGACAACTATTACGTAAAGAAGTTTGAGGCCGAAACTAATATCACTGGCTACGTGGCGATGGATTTAAGTAAGTCTATGGGTTTTACCTATCGTCAGGAACTCACTAAATTTGATTACTCTATCTGCTTGGCGGCTGCCTTATGTTACCTGATGATTCATCAACAGGATCCGGTTGGTCTAGTCACGTTTGATGAAAAAATAAGGAACTGCTTGCCTCCTAAATCCAGAAGATCACAACTCGCCAACATTCTGTCGCATCTATCACAACTTAAACCTGCCGGTCAAACGGATATAGCCATGAGCCTTGGACAATTAGCGGCCATGTTAAAGCAACGTAGTTTGGTCATGGTGTTCTCTGATTTTCTCACCGACACCCTCCCCGTGTTTCAGTCTCTCCGAAGGCTTCGTCATGGAGGACATGATGTCATTTTATTTCATGTTCTAGATGAAGCTGAAGTCACGTTTCCGTTTGACGGCATGGTGCAATTACATGATCCGGAATCAGAAGAAACCCTGGTAGTAGAGGCAGAGGGTTATCGTCAGGACTATGCTCAGGAGATCGCAAGTTTTCGTGAAGAGTACGCTACCGAGTGTCGCAATCTGGGAGTCGATTACGTTCCCTTAGATACAAGCATGCAATTTGATCATGCTTTGATGGAGTACTTAATGAGTCGGCGTAGCCGTTGTTAAGTTTGGCGGGAGTGTGGATTCTATGGCATTTTTAAATTCATCGCTTTTGTTTGGCGGGTTGCTTGTAGCATTGCCACTGATTATTCATATGGCGATGCGTCGTAAGCCTGTACCGTTGCTATTTCCGGCTTTACGATTTGTTAGACAAAATCAGGCTGCTAACAAACGCACGCTGAGAATGAAGCAATGGTTGTTGTTGTTTCTCCGCTGTCTGCTACTAGCTGTCCTGGCACTCGCGTTTACAGGACCCTCCGCGGAACAGACGGTTGCTGGTAACTGGATTGTCATCGGCATTGTTTCCATTGCTGTGATGCTGATAGCTGTAGTCAGTGTTGCTGCGGTAATGTCCCAAGTAACAAAGATGATTGTCATTCCCTTGCTCGCCGCATGTGGTGTGGGCTTGCTGGTCGATGCGTACCTATTGATTAAAGTAACCACGGATGAGCAGACCGTATTGATTGGTGATGCAGATGCTGCTGTCAGCGTTGCTTTGGTTTTTGATAACTCTCCCAGAATGTCTTATCAATTGCAGGGTAAGACCAGACTAGAGGAAGCTGGGGAGATGGCTGATTGGTTAGTCAGTCAATTACCTGAATCGAGCGAGATTGCTGTTCTTGATCGCAATGCTCGAAGTGTCGCCTTTAATGTAGATCTCAATTCGACGATGAATGCGATTCAACAATTACAAACAGAACATTCCCCGATTTCTCTACAATACAGCTTACAGTCGGCCATGGATCTGCTGGGCACTTCAAGATTGGCTAGGAAAGAGCTTTACCTATTTACCGATTTGACCGAGTCAGCGTGGGACTCGATTGGAAAAGGTTTGCGAGAGGATCTGGAAGAACAGCAGGTTGAATTGTTCCTGATTGATGTTGGGGTTGAGGAGCCAGCTAATGTCGCGCTGGGTACTCCGGAACTTCTGGATGAAGTACTGGTTGGCCAGGGGGGGACAGAAGTAAATATTGATGTTTCTCACATAGGCTTAGAAACCACTCGTACGATTCAGCTCGTTATCGAAGAATTCGACCTAACACTACCGGTGATCACCGATGGACAATTAGAGACACCGAATGTTCGTGTATTAGCGCAGCAGGAAGTCTCGTTTGCCGCTTCCGGAGCAAAGTCTCGACAGAAGCTGTTTTTCTCACTGAGCGGACTACCTGCAGGAGTGCATCATGGTCAGATTAGATTACTTGGTGGTGATGGATTAAATATCGATGATGTTCGTCATTTTACCGTGACGGTTGAAGCAGCAGCGGAGATATTGATTATTACGGTCGACGGAGTACCGACACGATTTTTTACTCAGGCGATTGCTCCGGAATCAGACAGGCAAATCGGCCGGGCAAAATATTCGTTTTCGATTATGCGTGAAGGCAACGTCAGTGAACGGCCACTCCAGCAGTTCTCCAGCATCGTGTTGATTGACCCTCCTCCACTTTCAGCTGAGGCGTGGCAACATTTAGCAAATTATGTAGAACTAGGCGGATCCTTAGGAGTGTTTCTCGGACCGAACTCAACTTTGGAAAATCTATCTCAGACAGAAAATCTGACGGAGTTGCTCGGTGGCAAGATTCAGCGACTTTGGCGAAGTGACGAACGAAACTTCCTCGAGTCACAGGCGCCGGAGCATCGTATACTGCGTGAATTTGCGTCCCTTCAGGGCTCGGTCCCCTGGGCTCAGTTCCCCGTGGTGCGGTATTGGCAAATAGGAGAGTTACAGGAAACAGCTCGACCTATTATGAGGTTTAGCCGAGAAGCGACTCATCCCGCAATTATCGAAAATATATTCGGGCAGGGAACGGTGATCACGATGCTGACTCCTGTTTCTGAGCCGTTGAATCTGGAAAATCGCACGGTTTGGAATCAGTTGGCAAGCGGCATTGACAACTGGCCCTACTTTATCCTGATCAATGCAATGGCAGATACGCTGGTAGCCAACCGAGAATCTCGTTTGAATTATCAGGTCGGTGAAGTTGTGGCTCTACGCAATGATGAAGGGATGTTTCCGGAAACATATCAGTTATTTACTCCGACTGCTGATCTGCAGGAAGTCCGGTCTGTAGAAAATCAAATTCAAGTGTCATTCATCGAATCGCCAGGCGTGTATCGCTTAAAGGGGCAGATGGCTGGCCCCATACTCAGAGGCTTCTCCGTGAATACGCTAGAAATATTCAGCGACTTACAGAGGCTCAGCCAGCAAGAGATAGATGCTAAACTTGGTGCAGACAATTACCAGTTGGCGAGAAATCAGGAGGATATTTCATTTAGTGTGAGACAGCGTCGGGTCGGTCAGGAGTTCTTTTCACCGCTCATTCTTTTTGTCGCTATGTTAGTCCTCCTGGAACATATCATCGCCAGTCGCTTTTATGCGAAAGACTCTTCTGATACGCCAGCAGAGGAAGGAGTTTAAGCGATGGAAAGTTGGTCACTAAATCCAATCTTTGGCAGTCTGGTGACGGTACTGCTGACAGTTCTGATATTGTTGTTAGTTGTTTTGCTGGTCCGACCTTATCGTAGTCTAAGTAAACCGCGTCGTTTAATTTTGCTTGGTCTTCGTATTGCCGTCATTCTCGTGTTGTTGACTTCCATGTTGCGCCCCCGAAAAATCGTTTCAGAAACTCAAACGCGACCGGCTAATATTATTGTGTTGACCGATGAGACCGAAAGTATGCACCAGCCATCCGCTCTGGATGATGTCAGTCGCTGGGAGCATCAGAAACGGGTTTGGGAAGATACGGCTCGCTTCTTGCTCAGTAGCAAACAGGATGTTGAAACCAAGTGGTTCGGTTATACAAACCACATTTCCACGCAGCGTTGGGATTCCGAAAGAGGTATTGTCACACAGGCAGAACCGACAGGAAAATTTACGGATTTAGGTGCTGCGATCCATGAAGCGGTCACCAGTGAGCCTGGAGAACAGGTACATGCGATTGTCCTAATGGGGGATGGACGTCAAACAGCCTATCAAGGTGAAGTGGATATTCGTCAGGCGATGAATGAGCTTCGGAGGCGAGGTATACCTTTGATTGGAGTGCCTTTTGGACGTGAAGGAGATGTCCTGCAATCGAAAGACATTGCTATTGAACAGTTGCCTCAACAATTCCGTGTCTTCTCCGGGAATGATGTGCAAATCAATGCAATTGCCCGTTTGCGAGGTGTACTTGGGTCACCAACCAAGGTGAATTTAAAGCTGACAACAGAGGAAGGCGCAACCGAGGTGGTGCAGACTCTTGAGGTGATTGCCACCGAAGCAAATGACATTCAGCCTGTTCAATTCATACTAACCGCTTCAACCCCCGGGGTTTACATGTTGGAGGTAGAGGCTGCTTCCGCTGAAGGTGAAGTCCTGTTATCAAACAATCGCCAGGTCGCTTATTTGACCGTGCTGGAAGGCGGCCTAAGAGTGTTATATCTCTATGGCAATCGTTTAGGTGAACAGTTAGAGATGAGAAAGAGTTTAGCATCCTCGCCGGATATTGAGTTATCAGAGAACTACATCCGACACTTTTCCCCACAGAATTGGCCTGACCCTCGCACGAATGTTTTGCAAGATCAGCAGTATGATGTCTTGTTGATTGAAGATGTTCATGCAGATGCGATTGGAAAAGACAATTTAGAGGCAATCGCGAAAGCGGTGGAGGATGGTAAAGGATTGATGATGCTTGGGGGTTATTACAGTTTTGGTCCCGGGTCCTACCGGGAGTCACCACTAGCATCTGTCTTGCCGATTGAAATGGAGGTGTTTGAACGTCAGGAAGTCGGAGTGGATCTACCTATCCGGGAAGCTTTCCATATTAACCGTGAAGTGGATATGAAGCCTGCCGTCTCGCATCCTCTGACAACTCTGGGAAATACCGATCAGATTTGGCAGCAATTACCGTCCTTACGTGGAGCGAATCTGTTTCAGGGAGTGAAGGATTCCGCCCAGATAATTCTGGAGTCGGATAAGGCTGAACCGCTGATGGTGACGACGCAGTATGGGCTTGGGCGTGTTGTAGCATTTGCTGGTGACTCGACTTGGCAGTGGGCTCGTAGTGGTTTTGGTGATGCGTTAAGAAGATTTTGGCGTCAAAATGTTTTATGGCTGGCACGGCGAGAGAACCTGCAACAGCGGGATGTCTGGTTGAAGCTCGATCAACGACGTTTCGCGTCCGGAAGTGACATTGCTTTTGAAGCAGGCGTTGATGTCCTAGGTAGTGAAAAGCCTGTTCCCGATTCACTGGAGTGGACGATTTCGTTAGTTTCTGGTGACGATCAGCAGCGAATACCAGTCACGCGACAGGGAGGATCGTGGGGTGGCAGAATTAAGGAACTGGATCTGCCGGGTGAGTATCAGTTAATAGCAGGAGTCAAAGAGGGCAATGAGTCGCTAGGGCAGGCGCGTGTGAATTTCCAGATTATTGATAATCAGCCGGAGAGAAATAATCCACGGGCGGACTTTCAGCAGTTGAATCGGTTGGCTGAAATGACCGTCGATCAGGGAGGCAAAGTTGTTGTGCCGGACGAGCTCAATATCACGCTTCAGGGAATTATTGATGGGGCTAGTCAACAAGAAGTGGAGGTTCAGTTGAGTTGGCAATGGGGATCCACATCGCACAGTGCCTGGTTTTTGACAATTCTAATCAGCCTCCTGCTTGCTGGCGACTGGATGTTGCGAAAGAAATGGGGCCTGGTCTAATGGCAGGATGTCTTTAAGACAGCACGTCCCACTCGGAATCCTGATATTTGTTATCCAGTAAATCCTGATGCAAAATCTGTACTGGTTTCGGGATGTTGCCTACTGTATTTGCTGGCTTCCAGTGGTCAGTAATCGCTGACTGAATCTCGTCCATAGATCGTTCTAGATTAGTAACGAACTCCGCATGGGATCGTTTTTGCCGATAGTCCGGTTGCTTGGGTGGCGGAAGTAAGGCGTCGGAGATTCTCTTTAGGTTGAATTCACACAGCAGTGTTCCGTGATATAGAATGGCATCACGCTTGAGACGCAGGCTGTTTCCGGAGAATTTTAAATTGCCAATTGCGAGATCGCTGATCCCCAGAATGCAGCAGGGGATTCCAATCTTATTTAAGGCGGTCGCCATTTGCCCCAAAACGAAATCATGGCACCCCTGAATTTCTTTGAGTTGACCGTTTAAATTGCTATTAAGCACAATGCTATACATTAGGCAACCGGGGCCGGTTAGGATTGTGCCTCCACCGCTTGGCCGACGGTAAACCGGAATCTTGTGATGACGACAGTATTCTTGGGCAGCTTCCTGCTCCAGTTTGCCACTACGTCCCATCACCACGGCGTTACGTTGTGGCTTCCAGAATCTAAGAAATTGTTCACCGGTTTGTTCACTGCATAGCAATAGGGCTTCGTCGAGTGCGATGTTTTTGATCACCGAGTCGTATGTGATGTCTAACAACTGCATCAATCAGCTTTGTTGGTCAAACTAAGGGGAAAATTGCATAGGGGAAACCGCCGCAAACGACTGAATCATCTTGACGGTATTACTGCTCAATCTACACTAAAATCATACTCTTCGGTGCCCTCCCCAGCACGGTGGAGAAGTATTCTTTGTCCATTGGAGTTTAGATCTTTGTCAGATCATCCAGAAAATAAACAACTTACACCTACACCGGAACCTAATGCAGCAACGCATGCGTTACCGGATGTCCAACCTCCCCAAGCGGGATTTTTGGTGCAGTTATTCTTGATCCCTATGGTGATTGTAGCCGCAATTATTTGCGTCTGGTTGCTTTTTAATGTGATCTCTCAGAGTGAGTCGCCCACAGAATTGGTGCGTGGCTTGCGAAAGATGGACAGTTCTAGCTGGCAAAAAGCATATACGCTGTCCAATTTACTTCGCACGCCAAATTCACAAGAGTTAAAGAATGATCCGGAGTTAGCGTCTGAGTTAGTCTTGATTCTCGATTCGCCATTAGATGTCGAGGTGGCGGACCCAAATCTGGTGAAGTTAAGAGTGTTTGTCTGTCGTTGTTTGGGCGAGTTTGAAATTCCGGAAGGTATGAACGCGTTGATTTCTGCCATGAAGAAGACGGATACGGAAAGCGAGATCGAAATTGGACGTTCGGCTGTTGAGTCACTTTCTATTCTAATACAGAATTTGGGGCCGGAATCTCAACGTCAGAATAAGGAGCTGTTAGCGGCATTGATTGAAACATCCAATATTCAAGCACAGAATCCCGGATTGCAAATCAAAATAGATCAGTTGCGAAGTACAATTGGTTTTGCCTTAGGCGTTTTAGGTGGTGAGGAAGCGATGGCTCGCTTACAGGGAATGTTGTCTGATTCGTTCCCGAATGCTCGGTTTAATGCAGCAGCTGGTTTAGCTCGCCATGGCGACTTGTCAGGTAAAAATGTTCTATTGGAAATGTTGGATGCTGAAAGCGAAAGTGTAGTAGCCGGGGAAGCGTATAAATCAAGCTATGACTTCAAGCGTAGTGTTGTAGCCACAACAGCGATTGATGCGGTTTCGGCCCTAAGCAAACATCACGAGACATCTGAATTGGCGGAGTTGATCTCGGCCATAAAAGCAGCAGCTGAATCAGAGGTGTTTGGTGGTAAAGCGAAAGTGTTGGCTAAGGAGCTTTTGATGACGATTGAAAAGTCCTAAGCCTTTTTTGATGAATCGATGTTAACTCTGGGTTATGAATCTTAGAGACGGCATTCATAGTCGTTTGGCGATTATCCCTTTTTGAGTAAACGTAATAGAAAGTAACTCCGAGTTGTTGTTGTGACTGTAGCTCCTCTTCCATTTCAAGGTAAGCGAATCGCGTTTGTGGGTAAACTCGGCGGTGTTAGCCGTCGACAGGCCCGGGCGTTGATTACAGAGAATGGTGGCTTCGTTATGAATCAGGAGGATTTGGAAGAGGCCAATGTTGACATTGTCATTATTGGTGCAGACCAATGGCCTCCCACGACCCCGGAGGAATTGTTACCGTCATCGGTTCTCTCGAGTGTGGCGGAAGAAAACTGTGAAGTGATTACTGAAACACAGTTTTGGGAGCGTTTGGGTTTATTGACAGAGGATCAGGCCATTCGGCGCTTGTACACGCCTGCAATGCTGGCTGAAATGCTGGATATTTCCGTTGCCGTCATTCGCAGGTGGCATCGACGGGGTCTGATTGTTCCGATTCGTGAAATACATCGTTTACCTTACTTTGACTTCCAGGAAGTCGCGACAGCTCGCCATCTGGCGGAACTTCTAGAAGCAGGCGCATCACCTTCAGAGATTGAGCGTCAGTTAGAAGAACTGGCAAGATATGTTCCTGATGTGGAACGACCGCTGGCTCAACTCTCTGTGATTGTCGAAGGCCGACACATATTGCTGAGGCAAGGGGAAGGGTTAGTTGAGCCAGGTGGACAGTTGCGAATGGATTTTGGTCCTCTGGAAGAAGTCGCCGAAGAACAGAATGTTATTGAAGTCACTCGCGATGACGTGTTACGAGTGCTGGAGCGGGAGGATGAAGGAAACCCGCACATTTTGGCATTTGATAAAATGGTTGATCGGGCAAAGATGCCACAGAATCCAGAAGAGATTTTGGCACGAGCTACTGGGTATGAAGAAGCTGGAGAATTAGATCTAGCGATCGATTTGTATCGCAGCTTTTTAGCTGGTTATGGCTTGCGGGCTGAAGTCTGTTTTCAATTAGCCGAATTGTTATATCGAACGAACGACTATACGGCAGCCCGTGAACGCTATTACATGGCGATTGAGTTAGACGAGAATTATGTCGAAGCTCGTGCAAATCTGGGTTGTGTTTTGATCGATACAGGGGAGTTAGATCTGGCGATTGCTGCATTACTCGGGGCCCTTAAATACCACCCAGATTATCCAGATGCCCATTATCATCTGGCTAGAACGCTGGATGAATTAGGGCAGACCGAAAAGGCTACCGATCATTGGCGTGCATTTTTGGTATTAGCCCCGGATAGCCCCTGGGCACAACAGGCACGGGATCGTCTGCGATAAATTCAATTGGTTATCAGAGCCACAACTGGGATACAATAGTGGTATCCCTATGAGTGCCCAATATGTTTGAAAATCAGCAATTGTACGAACAGCTAAATGAGCTATTCTTTAGTTACGAGCATGTCGAATCCACGACATGGTTGTATTTGACGACGTTGCTTTCGATTGCTGTCTTCTTCAAATTTGGCCGCTTCTTTAGCATGCGGAATCTGGATATCCTCCTGCTTTCGCTTTTTTCACCCTGCTTTATGCTCGTCTCCTTTGGGATCACAAATGGTTTCGAGGAAATCGTAAGGCTTGGCTATGTCACCCTTTGGGTCATGGGTGGAATTTTCATGCTCCGTATGTTTTACGACTGTACGATGGTACGTCGCCCACTACTGGAACCAAACTTGTCCGCTGGGGGATTGTCATTTTTAGTTTTCGCATTGTTTGTATTGTTAGTCAGCAATGTCTCACTGGGTTATATCGAGAGTGATGCTGAGATCCTCCGGGATCTAAGTTCTCCGCAAATGCCGGGTTATCGGATTCTTGAAGATCTCCCTCCCGTACCGGTCGCATTTTGGGAGACGCCTTTCGAGTTGAATCAACAAAGTGGAAAATCCGGGGTGTATTCATTTGAGATGAGTCAGGCGCTTTCACTGGGCCTAGTGATTGCAGCCCATTTTTTCGTGGTGGTCGGGCTGATTCTTGTAGGGTCGGTTCACTTTGAGAACGTGCGTATGGGACTGGGAGCCGCCGTCATTTATTTGTTAATTCCGTATACCGGCGAGATGGGAGGGCACGTTGATCACGTGCTCCCCGGTGCTTTCCTCGTTTGGGCCCTGTTGTTTTATCGCAAGCCAATGATCGCCGGATTCCTTTTATCCCTTTCATTCTGTATTTATTACACTCTGTTCCTACTCCCTCTCTGGGTGAGTTTTTACTGGCAACGTGGAAAGACCAAGTTTGGTCTGGGTGTATTGTTGGGTTGGGGACTTTTAGTGCTAGGGCTATTTCTTACGAAGAGCGACGTTGTAGACTTTGTGTCCCAAATGAAACGTATGCATGGTTTTTTGATGCCGCAAATGAATCCAAAATTTTTGCAGGGCCTATGGAGTTATGGCTGGGCACCGGTTTATCGCATTCCGCTAATCACTGCGTTTATTATGATGAGTATTACTTTTAGCATGTGGCCTGCTCAAAAGAATCTTGGCAGTCTTACTAGTTGTACTGCCGCTTTGCTTTTAGCAACTCGTTTTTGGAATGGAGAAGGGGGTGGGCTTTTCCTCGGCTGGTCTCTTCCGCTGATTGTCCTCGTCATGTTCCGACCTAATCTGGAAGATCGGGTGATGCTAAGCCGCGATGCCGTGAGCAGTTACGGAGATTAGGGGTTTAAATAATGAGTCAGTCAGTCCAAGACCATAAGTCAGATCCTGTTGAATCGATCGGCATTGGCGTCGTGACCATCAGTGATACTCGTACGCTCGAGACGGATCGGGGCGGGAGTCTGATTATCCAGTTAATCGATCAAGCCGGACATGAGGTCATGCGTCGTGAGATTATTCCGGACGAACCAGATGCGATGCGATTGTTATTAAGCGAGTGTGCTCAACAGCAGGGGATCCAAGCGGTTCTGATGACAGGTGGAACTGGTATTTCCAATCGTGATCAAACCTATGAAACGGTCACGGCATTGTTTACCCGGGAAATCCCTGGGTACGGCGAATTGTTTCGCTATCTAAGCTTTAAGGAAATCGGTTCTGCAAGTATCCTATCTCGTGCTACTGCGGGATTGATCAATGAATTGTTAGTGATCACCATGCCGGGATCTCCTGCTGCTGTGCAATTGGCAATGGAACAAATCATTCTCCCGGAATTGAGACATTTGATTCGGGAAGCCACTAAATAATATCTAGGAATATCATCATGGCAGAATTAGCGAATCTAAATCGAGAGCGGTTACTGGAGAGGTTTCTTCGGTACGTCAAAGTAAACACGACGGCGAATGCTGAAACTCAGATCTATCCCAGCAGTGAAGGTCAGTGGGAATTGGGGAGAATTATACTCGCTGAACTGGAAGAACTTGGGGCCCAAGACGCTCATGTAGATGAGTATGGATTAGTTTGGGCGATGATTCCTGGTAACGTTGACGATGCTCCTACCATTGGCTGGAATTCACACCTAGATACATCACCTGAGACGACAGGGGAAAATGTGAAGCCTCACGTGATTGAAAGTTATGAGGGTGGTGATATCCCGCTGCCAGGAGACTCCTCTAAGGTGATTACCATTGCGGATAGCCCTGAGTTAAATGACTTAATTGGGAAGACACTGATTACCACGGATGGCACGACATTGCTCGGTGGTGACGATAAAGCGGGCATCGCTATTATCATGGAGTCCGCTCATTATTTAACAGAGCATCCTGAGATCAAGCATGGCCCGATTCGAATTTTGTTTACTTGTGATGAGGAAATCGGCCGTGGTGTAAATCATGTGGATATCGAGAAGATGGGAGCCGTAGCTGCCTACACGCTTGATGGAGGCGGCGCGGGCGACATTGATGTGGAAACGTTTTCGGCTGACGGCCTGTCGGTGAGTGTCAAAGGGGTTAATATCCATCCTTCGATTGCCAAGGACCGAATGGTAAATGCGCTACGGGCCGCAGGTGCTTTGCTTGAACGATTACCGCGGGATCAGGCACCTGAAACTACGGAAGACCGAGTTGGTTTTATTCACCCTTATGTCTTGAATGGGGGTGTTGCTGAAGTGACTATCAAAATCCTTCTGCGGGATTTTGATACGGCTCAATTACAAGAGAAAGCTGACTTGGTATGTGAAATTGCGAGACAGGTTGAGAAGGATTACCCAGGGATCACTATTGAAGTTGATCATCAAAAGCAATATCGCAATATGGCTGATGGGCTTCCAAAGGAACCTCGAGCAGTTGAATTCGCAAAACAGGCTCATGATGAGCTTGGTCTTGAGTACAGGCTCAGTTCGATTCGAGGAGGAACGGATGGTTCGATGCTTACTGAAAAAGGACTCCCAACTCCCAATCTATCGAGTGGTCAACACACTCAGCATTCGCCACTGGAATGGGCATGCCTGGATGAAATGATCCAACAAGGTCAGGTACTTATCCAAACAGCAGTCGTTTGGGCAAACAATAGCTAGTCTTAGTTTAGAGCTACTTAGCGTAGTTCTTGCGAAGTCGCGACAGTCAGCTTCAAGTAGCGATTATTACGAAAGATTTATTGATGAGCGATATTCGTTTTTTGGTTTTTGATATCGAAACGGTCCCGGATGGGGAACTGATTTCTCATATTCGTTATCCGAAGGAAGCATTGCAGCCTCAACAGGCAATTGAAAAGTACCAAAAGGAGCTGCTAGATAAAAACGGTTCTGATTTTGTACCTCATACTTACCATTTACCGGTTTCGGTTGTTGTCGCAAAGGTTAATCAGGCTTATGAACTGGTAGATTTGGTCGCATTGGATGAACAGGAAGGGCGACCACATATCATTACCCAGCATTTCTGGAAAGGTTGGGAGAAGTATCAAGCGACGCTTGTCACGTTCAATGGCCGCGGCTTTGACGTTCCGGTGATGGAATTAGGTGCATTCCGCTATGGAATCTCGCTGAAAAGATGGTTCTCTCTGCAATCGAAAAGTTTTAATCAGCCTCGCAACCGCTATAACTTTCAGAGCCATTTTGACGTTCAGGATGTTCTAACCAATCATGGTGCGTCACGAATGTATGGTGGCTTGAATCTGATGGCTAACCTGATTGGCAAGCCCGGGAAGATGGATGTTGCTGGAGATATGGTTCACCAACTGTACAACGAAGGTAACCTTCAGCGTATTAATGATTATTGCCGCTGTGATGTGCTAGACACCTATTTTGTATTTCTTAGAACCAGTGTTTTGACTGGTGATCTGACTCTTCAGGACGAACAGAGAATTGTCCGTGAAACCCAGGCGTGGTTAGAATCCAAAAGTGATGAGTTTCCGATTTATAGACAGTATCTTGAGAACTGGGGTGACTGGCAAAATCCCTGGGAAGATCAGGACCTTACTCCAGCGGGTTAAACCAGATACTCGTCTTCCGGATCGAATTTCGGTAAGACCATAATGAGCACTTTCATTTTTCCAAGGGCTCGATGGTGCGTACCCGGACGAATGATAATCGCCATTCCCGGCTTCACAGAGATGATCTCATCATTAAGTTGCATTTTGGCGTCCTCGTCACATTCAAGAAAGAAGTAGGTCTCCGTGAGTGTTTTGTGGTAGTGAGTTTGCGCCTCCGTGGAGATTTCTGTGACATGAATGGTTCCAGGGAAATCATCCACCTCAGTAAAAGCACGTCTCGCTGTACCGCAGGGGCAGGGCACGCCTTCGATTTGTGAGAAGTCCGCTATTTCGTAAGGTGTTTTCGAGAGTTCGGTCACGTATGAATTCCAAGCCAATGAGTGTTGATAAGTCTTTACCCGCTCAGGCCGCTGGCTGAAAAACAGACAGCAAATTCATCAGTCCACGTTGATAGGTTGCGGGGGTTTTCTTTATTTAATCGTTACAGTTTATCAAAATCTCATAAATTCCGTAGAACAGTAATATTCAAGATAAACGTTACCCGATAACAAATGAAATAAGGCTGTTGTACGGTTAATCCACGTTAGGCGGATTTGGAAATATGAGAATTACGAAAACCACCATTGCAATAATAATCTTTTGTTTCTTTACCATGCAGTTAAAGGCTAATGAGCCAATTGACGTATCCAAAACCGTGCGTCAGGGAGCATTGCAGGAAGCTTTGGAATTGATCATGAAAGATCTTTCGGGCACGTCTTTATCAGAAGTCAATCTTGGGCTGAAACTTGATCTGAAATTAAATCCTCTACCACCGTTGAAGAATCTTAACGCCACATCCAGGCCAGCTAAGGGTGATACTCCTAAGCCGGCGACCAAACCCAGCGCAGGTAAACGCAAAATTCTCGCACCAATTGTGAAACCATCTAAGTTCCGATTTGGAATATCAGACCAAGAGATTTAAACTGGTAGTTAGTTCCACGGTTACCGGGAACTTAATTCGTGCACGATGTCAACCAAGGCGATGGCATTTTCAACAGGAGTCTGCTGTAAGACACCATGACCTAGATTGAAGATGTGGCCCGGTCGCCCAGCAGCCTGGTCCAATACTTCTTGGGTGCGACGGCGAATCGTATTTTGATCAGCTAGAAGAACGAGCGGATCCAGATTGCCCTGGACTGAACGGTCATGCCCAATCGTCTCCCAGGCGTCATCCAGACGAATTCGCCAGTCCACTCCGACAACTCGGGTGCCGGCTTCTGCTAATAAGGGGAGTAATGCTGGGTTACCGGTTGCGAAGTTGATGACCGGTACGCCGGGTGTAATCTCCGCGATGATCTCCTGAATGTAAGGTAGTACATACCGTCGGTAATCGTCCGTGCCTAAACAACCCGCCCAGGAATCAAACAATTGAACACATTGTGCGCCGGCAGCAATTTGTGCGTTGAGGTAACGAGTGATCGCTCGTACGAATCGCTGCATTAGTTCCCGCCAGGCACCTTCATCACGATACATGATTGTTTTAGTGTTGAGGTAGTTACGGCTGGAACCACCTTCGATGGCGTAACTAGCCAATGTGAACGGAGCTCCTGAAAAACCAATTAATGGCATATCTGCCGGTAGTTCGAGTCGAGTTTGCTTCACCGTTTCCATTACGAAGTCGAGTGACTCAACACTTTCCAATTCCATCACGCGTTCGATGTCTTTAACTTCACGAATGGGGTTATGAATGACAGGACCTTCCCCTTTAGCAAATTCTAAATCGAGCCCCATCGGCTCTAGGATGGGAAGCAGGTCAGAAAAAATGATTGCTGCATCGACGCCAAGTTTGGTAACCGCCGTTACCATGATCTCAGCACATAGGTCGGGCCGTTTACACAATTCAAGGAAAGTCGTCTGACTACGGATATCCCGATACTCTTTCATATATCGTCCAGCCTGCCGCATTAGCCAGACGGGAGTGACTTTAGTTTCTTCACCGCGGCAGGCTTTCATAAATGGACTGTCGTACCAGGGTGCATGAGGGTCGAGTACATCTGAGCTCGGGCCGGATAGCATATGGCGAATCCTCTTCTTTCTCTTTTTTAATTCTTTGCTTTTACGAGCGGCGGTGATGACCATCGGGCCCATCTTGGGTTTTTCAGGCTCCAGATCCACCGGTAAAGATAAATGACGCATCCATTCGGTGGTTGTCGGACCAATCGAAACGATAACGCATTTATCAAATTGTGCTTTTAGTTCATCTTCGAGACCAAGTTGGCCGGCTAACGCGAATAGGTTGGTTGACTGTTGAGCTGATGTAAACATTAGCACATCTATCTCCCCAGCAATAATGGCCCGAATGTTCTGTTCCAGAAGAGATGTATCTTCCGGCAATTCCCAACGATAGACTTTAACCGTTTGGATGTGAGCCCCACGCGCCTCCAGTCCGGCCACCAGACTTAGGTTAGGCTTCCCATACTCCTGAAGAGCAATCCTTAGTTGATTGACCGACAACTGCTGATCCAGCGTTGACAGTACTTCTCGCCAGGTATTGGGTGATGGTACTTTGATTGTAGGCGTAATGCCATACGCTTTCATGGCAGTGACAGGTTTTGGGCCACGCGCTACAGTTGTCATGTCTTGCAGGCAGTTGAGGAATCGTTCTATATCTACATGACGTTCAATAGCACTGATGAGGTGCTTAAATCCGACACCGGTCATCACGATGAGTACATCGACTTCACCAGTGATGACTCTGTTGGCCAGATCAATACTGGGTCTGTTTTCTTCCAAAGCGACTTCTCGCATTGAGGGACTTACATGCGCAACCCCGTTATTGCGTTCGATGAGGCGCGCCATGTCATCCGCGCGGCGACTTTCAAACGCTGCTATGTGTAGACCTTCGAAATTCGGCTCTTGGGAGGGAGTGCTCATGGTTCTTTCAATATAACTAAGAGATACCGAATTGAGAGGGTGTCTGATGAACTGCATATTCAGCAATTTGTTCGTGGGGCACGGTTCGGTAATTATTCGATAAAGTTTAGAGAAATGCTGAATTTCAGCTCAGGTCCATTCTGATCTGGACGATTCAGTTATCACGCGGCAGGGGTGCCGTGATGTTGGCATATGATAAAAGTGAACAGGGAAGTTCGTTATAAGCCACTGACTAACGCAGGAACGGCCTAGAAAACAGCTAGAAACTAGGCAGGTAGGGAATAATTAAATGGTCCGTCGTATTTTTGATTTCCAGGCAGCTCAAACTAAAGCAATCGGACAAACTGCAGTACTGGACCATTTGGAGCAGGAAACTCAGATCATAGTAAAACTTGGTGAAATCCTCCCCGCATTAACAGATGCGTTATTAACCCAACGAGCTTGGGTTCAGGATTTTGAAGATGATCAAATCGAGGTTAGCACTGATCTTTTTGAAGTGATTCAGGCATACGAGCGTATGCGAAATGCTGCCTGATTGTCAGGTAGCAACCTCGTCCCGTGGCTGGTAGATTCGGGACGGCAGGTGAGATGAATGGGCCTTCGGAATGGCGCTCTGCGGGGAGCGGTACTCCGAAGGCTTTTTCTTATTGCCTGCGATTGCTCAAATCGAAACAATGTAAGGAGTAAATCCTCCACAGAGAAGAAGACTTGTAAGGAGATCATGTGATGAGTGAAGAACAAAGTCAGGAACGTATCGACGATTTGATCTTACGTATCCGTAATTCTGCTCAACGACTGGCCGATGACCATCCCGCACGGGGAGATATGAAGATTCTCAGCCGTACTTTGCGAGAATTACGTTATGCCTTTAAGGTTTTTGCTCCCTATCGCAAGCATCGCAAAGTCACTGTTTTCGGTTCAGCTAGAACTCCTGCGGGTGAAGCAACCTATCAGGCTTGTGTTGACTTTGGCCGTGCCATGGCTAAACGGGATTGGATGGTCATCACGGGGGCGGCACATGGAATCATGGAGGCCGGGCATGTAGGGGCTGGACGCGAGATGTCGATGGGCCTCAATATCATGTTGCCCTTTGAACAATCGGCTAATGCGATTATCGATGGTGACCACAAGCTTGTGAACATGAAGTACTTTTTCACTCGCAAGCTGATGTTTGTTAAAGAGTGTGATGCTGTAGTTTGCTATCCTGGTGGATTTGGCACGATGGATGAAGCGATGGAGGTGCTCACTCTTGTTCAGACCGGGAAACGAGATGTAGTGCCGATCATTCTGGCAGATGCTCCGGGTGGTACTTACTGGAAGACGCTGGATGAGTTCATTCGTAAAGAGCTCCTCGCCGGCGGTATGATTTCACCTGAAGATTTGCATTTGTATTCGGTAACAGAAGACTTTGAAGAAGCCGCTGATGAAATCATGCAGTTCTATAAAAACTATCACAGCATGCGATATGTTGGCCGGGACTTAGTGTTACGCATCAGAGAACCGCTGCCACAGGAATCGCTGGATATTGTCAATCGCGACTTTGCAGATATCCTCAACAGCGGTCAATTTGTGCAGACAGATAAGCTTGAAGAAGAAGAGGATGATGAGAATACAAACGGATTAACTCGTCTAGTAGCGCACTTCAATCGCAGGAACCATGGACGTCTTCGTCAATTGATCAACTTTATCAACACTCAGATGTAGTGGAGATTACCTGCAAGTTTATCGGCTTAAGAAGTTGTTGCCTTCATTACCCCTGTAGCAAACCCCAGTAAATCGTTGGCACCGCGGCAGGATTCGACCAATTGAGAGTAATCTCCTTTGGATTCGCAAAGTTCCAGTAATGACGGAGCGAGACCACTGGTACGTTCACCTGGTTGAATAAGCTCGGCGGTTGCTGCGATGGCTTCATCGACTTGGCCAATTCGATTTAGTAGGTCGATGTAAACTTCCACCGCCAAGGTACCCCACTGGTTACGTGGTACATCGCTTGCCTTCTGCTTGAAGTGTATCAAAGCGTTGTCAATATTTTCCCCCAGCAGTGCCTGATAGTACAAAGCATGGTCAGGGTAGATATCCGTGAAAGGTTCATCACCTTCATATTGAAATTGAGAATTTAGCATTCGACCGTAGTGAGTCAGGTCTAATGCTTTTCTTAAACTCGCTTCATCTTCCAGAATTCGACTGAAGCGTGTTGTTGATGCAAGGTGAGTGGTATCGATATGATATGCATGTTCTCCAAATAGCCATTCGCGATCTGCAACCAAACCTTGCAGTGTGGATTCTTCCGGTTCCGCTTCGCTACGATGAGCGATATCTGACTTAACATTGTTAAACAATTCAGCGTGGACATGATCTAACAGGAGTTTAGCAACTTTCCGCTGTTCAGGTTTTGATTTGTGAGCCACGACTGTTTCGTAAGTGGTAATGGAATTACAGGTTCCATAACTGTCCAGTACGATCTGAAACCCGCGTTCAACATCAACCCCCTCCTGAAGTAAAACCTCAACTAACTCGTCGAGATTGCTTTCACCGACCTCCACCTGATCTAGAACCTCTTTGACCGCCTGACGATCTCCTACCGGGCGCATATACATATACCCTTCTGAAATACGTCCCTCCTTTAGCAGGCCCATACCAACCTGGCGGCATGCACTGATAAGACCATCCTCAAGAGCGGTTCGCTGTGATTCTTCTAACTCGTCGCCGGATTCACCATAGAGCAAAGGAAGGCCGATACTGTGGCGGACCTGCATTTTCAATGCTTCAAACAGTTCGTGATATTTTTTTTCTTTTACTAGCCCGGAGATCAACTGTCCTAAAACAGCCTCCACGCCACCGTTTTGCATACTGGTTTCGAGTTGTTGAAAGAGCGAGTCTGACATGCGAAATCTGCCTCTATCACGTCTATTTAGTTGATGATTGGTATGTCTTCTATGGTAGCAGGAAGCAGGGGGTAAACAATTAGGTATGTGGACAATTCAACCTCCCAGCTGAAGTGAAATTCAGCCTTTACACCATGGTTTTCATCATCGCGGTGAGGAAGTTTGCCGAGTATGCCAATCGACCGGCTGTGCCCATGTTGAAAGGGGGTGGAATTCCGGCGTTCAACGGCTGTGCAGCCTTGCTTATCGGTGTCCGCAGATTTATGTTAAAAGATACCGAATTGTTTGTTTTCTGATAGAAAACGGCGGGTTCCCGGTAAAGAAATTTATTGCTTCTTTGATTTAGGAAATGACTATGCGTATGCAGCAGTTTCAGAGCAAGTGGTTACATTTAGCCTCCGCGTTGCTTGTTATTCTGTTTCTCGGAATTGGCGGATGTTCGGACGAATCAACCAACAGCACCCCTGGTGGACAGCCTGAAACACCGACCGAAAAAGATGGTAGTGATCCTGACGCAGAAGCATCTGGTGAAAAGCCTGCCGAACAGCCAGTGAAGGAACCAGTTGAAGATCAAGTGACAGAACCGTCAACGCAGCCATCCGAGGAAGAAGCTGCAACCAATGCGCCGATGACACTACAGGGTGAACCGGTTGAACGAGACGGAGTCGACTGGACGTTTTGGCGTGGGCCTGGGTCAAATGGTACCTCCCCGGAAACCGGGTTGGTCGATGACTGGGATCCGAACGGTGGACCCGGAAGTAATGTTAGTTGGAAGAGAACAGACTTAGGTGGGCGAAGTACTCCCGTTATTATGAACGGTCGGCTATATATGCTGTGCCGCGCTGAGCGTGAGTCTTCACGCGAACGTGAACAAGTTGTTTGCCTGAATGCCGCCACGGGTGAAACAATTTGGACCAATGTCTTTAACGTCTGGCTTTCCGATGTACCCGACACGCGAGTTGGTTGGAGTAACGTTACTGCGGATCCTGAAACAGGTAATATTTACACCTTAGGTGTCTGCGGCTTCTTTCAATGCATTCACGGCGAAACAGGGGAAACAATCTGGTCTGTGCCATTGCACGAGCGCTTTGGTTTACTGAGCACATACGGTGGTCGAACCAATACTCCGGTCATCGTTGACAATCAGGTAATCATCAGTTCGATCGTGATCGGATGGGGTGAAATGGCAAAGCCAGCTCACCGTTTCATTGCTTTTGATAAGACAAGTGGTGAAGTTATCTGGTTCAATGGTACCCGACCACTGCCTTATGACACGACGTACAGTACTCCAACGGTAACAGCACTGGCTGGTCAGAAGTCGTTGGTGTTTGGTTCTGGCGATGGGGCTGTTTGGGCAATTCAACCGCGAACGGGTAATCATATTTGGCAATATAAATTCTCTCGACGAGGCTTAAACGTATCGCCGCTTGTTGTTGGAGATAAAGTCTTCAGTGGGCATAGTGAAGAAAATGTAGTTGGCACTTCGATGGGAGCCGTTGTTGGGATCGACGCGACAGGAAAAGGGGATGTGACGAAGTCCCATGAGCTTTGGAAATATGAAGAAGTTATGATGGGTAAGTCTTCCCCACTTGCGATTGGTAACCGACTGTATTGTTTTGATGACCGTGCCAAAGTTTATGTCTACGACATGGAGTCAGGGGAACAGATTGGCCGCAAGCAGGCACTTGGGCGAGTGATGCGTGGTAGCCCTCTGTATGCCGATGGAAAAATTTATGCAATCGGTAATTCCGGTAACTGGGCAATCTTCCAGCCTGATGCAGAAGAAGGGTTGGTTAAACTGGCTAGTGGTCGATTGCCAAATAGTGAAACAATGAATGCCTCACCGGTGGTTTCTCACGGGCGTTTGTATATTGAAACCAGTGGTGGTTTGTACTGTGTCGAGGATACCGAGAAGACCTCTGCTGTGGCGGAAGTTGTCGTTCAGCCCGAAGAAACCGTTTCCGGCGACGCAGTGGCAACTCATGTTCAGGTTGTACCGGCGGATGCTTTGATTCGTCCTGGACGGTCTCAGGAATATAAAGTTCTACTTTACAATGCAGCTGGTCAGCTAATTGGTGCGGCAGAAAATGCCGAGCTTTCAGTAGATGGTTACGGTGCGATGGAAGGAAATACCTTCCATTCCTCAGCGGATGCAGCGCATGTTGCTGCTTATGTCACGGCCACGGTTGGTGAACTTTCAGGACGAGCTCGAATTAGGATCGTACCAGACCTGCCATGGAATTTTGATTTTGATGATCTGTCAGCTCCTCCAATTACATGGGTTGGAGCTCGTTATCGTCATGTAATTCGTGAAGTGGATGGTAGTAATGCCATGGTCAAAATTACGACTATCCCGAAGGGTACCCGAAGTCGTTCTTGGATGGGCCATTCAGATTTATCTAACTATACTATTCAGGCCGACGTTAAAGGCGCTCGTAACAATGATAAGCTTCCTGATATCGGACTGACCGGTCAGGGATATTGTCTGGACATGCAGGGGGAAAGCCAACGATTACAGATTCGCACTTGGGTTCCTCAGGAACGGATCGCTAAAACGGTAGATTTTGCCTGGAAAGAAGACCAGTGGTATACGTTGAAATTTCGGGTCGCAGTGGAAGATGGTAAAGCAGTATTACGAGCGAAGGTGTGGGAAAAAGGCGCCGACGAACCATCGGAATGGATGCTGGAAGTTACGGATGACGTTCCAGTAACTCAGGGTAGTCCCGGACTTTACGGTAATGCTAAAGACGCTGAGATTTATCTGGATAACATCACCGTTACTGCGAATCAATAAAACAAGTGAAGAGACAACTTAGAAGCCCACGAGTTGATTAGATTGAGGTCCCGTTCAACTCGATATAAATTTCGGACCGGAGAATTGATAATGAAGAATGCAAGAGTTATCGGATTACTTACCCTATGCTTTTTGCTGGGATTGTTCACCGTGGCGACGATTTCAGGTTGTTCGGAGAAGAAGGACGGTACCGGCGACATTCAGCAGGAAGCGACCGACGGTCTGCAGGAATCGGAAGCCGATCCAGACGACGATTCTGATACCGAAGAAACCGCTGAAGAAACAGCCGCTAATCCGGCAGACCTGTTCAACTTTAAATTAGATGACAAAGGCGATCCTGTGATTGCCCCCGGGGATTGGGGTCAATGGGGCGGCACCTCCTATCGAAATAACACGCCTGAAGCGACAGGCATTCCCACTAACTGGAACGTGGGTCGCCGGGATCGTGAAACGGGTGAATGGTCTGGTCAGGAGAACATTAAATGGGTTTCAGCAGTCGGTAGCCAAACTTACGGTAACCCGATTGTTGGTAGCGGCAAAGTGTTAGTTGGTACAAACAATAGTGGTGGCTATCTCGCCCGTTATCCTTCTGCAACCGATCTCGGGGTTTTACTATGCTTTGATGAACAAACCGGTGACTTCCTCTGGCAGCATTCCAGCGAAAAACTAGCTACAGGTCGTGTTCATGACTGGCCACTGCAGGGAATTTGTAGTGCACCTTACATGGAAGGTGATCGCATCTGGTTCGTTTCCAGCCGGGGTAGAGTGGTTTGTGTGGATGCAGATGGTTACTACGATGGAACAGACGATGGTGAAATTACCAGTGAACGAGCACGTTTGTTTGATATTCGAGTCAATGAGGATCCGGCAGCCGACCAGGTGGCTCCTGCTGTCACTGCTTTGAATGAAGGTACGGTCAATGACACCTTGCGAGCTGCGACCGCGAAGGCGGGAGTTGTTCTTCCTGAAGAAGTCTCTGTCGTCGCCGACGACGGTGGCAAAAAATGGACTCTGACGGCGAAGATTGGCGACGAAGATCGCACTGTAATTGCTCAGCTTATGGGCCCAAAACTGAGTGTCTTCAAAGTGGTGACTCCGAATGACACAGAAGAAGCTGATACGCTTTGGGAATATGACATGATGGGCAATCTTGAAGTATCCCAGCACAATATGTGCTCCTGCTCTATTACAGCGATGGGTGATCTACTGTTCATTAACACCTCCAACGGTCTTGATGAATCTCACATCAATCTCCCCTCTCCAGATGCTCCTAGCTTCATCGCGATGGACAAAAATACAGGGGAAGTTTATTGGACTGATAAATCACCATTCGACAATATCCTACACGGTCAGTGGTCTTCGCCCGCCGTAGGTCTTTTTGATGGAGTACCACAGGCGATTTTCGCTGGTGGTGATGGTTGGGTGTACAGTTTCAAAGCTGATAAGGGTAATGATGGTGTTCCCGAATTACTTTGGAAATTTGATGCTAATCCAAAAGTAAGTAAATGGATTCTGGGTGGTCGTGGTACTCGTAATAATATTATTGCTACCCCCGTAATCTATGACGGTCACGTCTATGTTGCTGTTGGTCAGGACCCGGAACATGGTGAAGGTGAAGGCCACTTGTGGTGTATCGATCCTTCTAAACGTGGCAACGTTAGTCCTGAATTGGCAATCGATGTTGAAACCGGTGAAGAAATCGAACACCAGCGTCTTCAGGCTGTTATCGAAGAAGATGGTCAGGTTGCTCGTGATAATGAGAACTCCGCAGTGGTTTGGCACTACAGTGTAAATGACGTGGATGGTGATGGTGATATCAATTTTGAAGAACAGATGCATCGTAGCTGTGGAACTGTTTGCATCAAGAATGACTTGCTGTATATCTCAGACTTCAGCGGCTTGTTCCATTGTCTAAATGCGAAGACTGGTGAGGTCCATTTTACCTATGATATGTTTGCAGCAGCCTGGGGTTCTCCACTGATTGTTGACGGCCACGTTTACATTGGCGATGAAGATGGTGATATTGCCATCTTTGAACTGAGTGCAGACGCTAAAGATCCAATTGAAGAGATCAATATGGGTAACTCAGTCTACTCAACACCAGTCGTTGCTAACGGAACTCTTTTCATTGCAAATAAGACTCACATCTTTGCAATTGCAACGGAAGGCGAAGCGGAAGCATCTGCTGAATAGGCATCACCTTAGACAACAAAAAAAAAGCGTGGCAATCCGATTTGATTTGCCACGCTTTTTTCGTGAATGGAAAGTTACTCGTCCTCCACCTCAATCTCTTCCTTGCGCTTTTGCAGGAAGTGAGGGGACTTCTTACTAAGCGTTTCGACCTTAGCCAACGCCTCTTTCTTTTCATGGAACTCAAATTTTGCGACGGGTTTCATAGTAGAGCTGAATACGACCCAAAATATCTTCTTGATCGTTTGCTTACGTCGTCGTCGAGTACGTTTTTTAGGTGCACTACTCCCAGCGGCAGCTTTGACAGCAGCCTTTTTCTTTTTAGCCGCTTTTTTCTTAGGTGCAGCCTTCTTTTTAGCCGCCTTCTTCTTAGGAGCAGCCTTCTTTTTAGCCGCCTTCTTCTTAGGAGCAGCCTTCTTTTTAGCCGCCTTCTTCTTAGGAGCAGCCTTCTTCTTTGCCGCTTTCTTTTTCACAGCCTTCTTTTTAGCCATTTGATTCTTATAGATGGAGCCACGAAAAACCTATCTTTCGATAGGTTATGGGGCAGATTTCCCTTGGGTTTCATTGGAAACCTGCCATTAACAAGCCTTATGATAGCGAATTAACATTAAATAAATCAAAGCCAGATTGCTTGTAATACCTACCATTTGGTCAATTGAGAGGCTGAATCTCGTGTAAGTCGCCTGTTTTACGGCGTAATTGCCCGCAGGCAGCGTCGATATCATCCCCTTTTCGCTGCCGAAACTGAATATTGATGTTGGCTCGAAGCAAGATCGCTCGAAACTCACTGATCGTCTTCGAGGAAGGTGTACGATAGGGCAATCCAGCCACTGGATTATAAGGAATAACATTAAGTAATATATTTCTGGATTTCAGTAGCTTTGCTAATTGGTGAGCATGCTCTGGTTGATCATTGATATCTCTAAGAAGTACGTATTCAAATGTTAAGCGACGGCTCGAAACATCAAAATAATGGTCAGCGGATTCAATGATTTTGTTGATGCCAATGTTGGAGTTGACCGGCACGATCTCATCTCGGAGTTGATCATTTGGGGCATGTAATGAAACAGCCAAGTGATAGCGGCTGTTTAGATCAGCCAGACGTTTGATCGCTTTTGGTAACCCAACGGTTGAAATAGTAATGCGTCGTGCACTGATACCCAAACCGTCTTCAGCACTGGCCTGATCTAGTGCTGGCAGTAATCTGTCAAGATTTGCTAGTGGTTCGCCCATACCCATCACGACGATATGACTTAGCCGTTCTTCCTCGGGAAGTAGCCGTTGCAAACGTAGCATCTGTTCTATGATTTCGCCGGACGTTAAGTTGCGATCAACGCCGTCTAGACCACTAGCGCAAAAGACGCAGCCCATGGCACACCCAACCTGACTGCTAATGCAGATCGTTCGGCGGTTTTCTTCTTTTAGCAGGACGCATTCAATCCTGCCACCATCGGCTAATTCGAGTAGTAGTTTTTCTGTACCATCTTTGGACTTTTGATGTTTCACCACCTTGGTGGTCCAGATGATGTAGTCTTTCTCGAGCTGGTCACGGAGTTTTTTGGGTAGGTCACTCATCGCATTAAAGGATCCGGCGCGACCTTGGTACAGCCAACGCCGGATTTGTTTAGAGCGATAAGCCGGGAATTGCTGTGCCGTTAGCCAGTCGCTTAGCGAATTGTCAGGGTTCAGGATATGAGTCACGATTTAGGGTGCCAGAGGGTCGACCTGTGGATTGTGTTGAGAAATTAGTTGTTGAATTGAGTTGTCCTGCAAAGCCGCCTGAAAGTCCTCAAGCGATTCTAAAACCATATGGCTACAGAACTTCACTACCCAATTGTGCGCCATAGGACTGATGGTGATGACAATTTTTCGATTTCGATACGCTTCCCACATTTCAATGGCCGTTCCCATAGAAGCTTCTGGAGCGAACGCGACTAGAATATCGATTTCGTGACCACACATATGATTGTGAAAATAAAACGTTCGCTTCCCTGTAGTGTCGTCGTAATCGATCGAATCGTTGTGTCCCGCCAATGGATCATATACTTTGGCTTCTTTGAAAGCATTGGTAATCCATTGAGATAGTAATGTTCGGTAGTTTTGAGTGTGTAGTTTGGGATCAATCAGTGAGCCCTGCATGATTCCCGCAATAAAAAAATTCATTAACATCGGTCCTGAAGCAGTAGTAACGTAATCTTCGTAAAATAAAGTGACCTTACATCTTTGTAATCGACACAGCTTTAATTCAAAAGGTATGAAATCGTGGCGGATATCCAGATTCCCAAAAGAACAAAAAAGGAAAAAGAAGCTCTCATTCGTCAGGTGATTGAGATGATGGCTATTCCGGGTAAGAGCGGTGAGGAGCAGGAGATTGCGGAATATATCCGTAACCAGTTAGTGGATGCCGGTGCGGACCCAAAGGCGATTCGTACAGATACGGCACATCGTAAGACTCGGATCAAAGGCGAGGTGGGCAATCTGGTTTTCAAATTACCTGGCACATATAAAGCACCTCGACGTATGCTTAGTGCCCACATGGACACGGTTCCTATCTGTGAAGGCTGTCGCCCGAAACGGGCAGGTATGAGGGTGACATCGATTGATAAACACACGGGTTTGGGAGCGGATAATCGAGCTGGCTGCGGGGTCGTTTTATCGACGGCATTGGAAATCTTGCGGCGGGGTCTCGCTCACCCTCCTTTGACCTTTACCTGGTTTGTACAGGAAGAAGTAGGACTTCAGGGATCACGACATGCCACTACCAGTTTGTTTGGAAATCCAGAGCTTGCCTTTAACTGGGATGGTGGTTCACCAGTGAAGATGACGGTTGGCGCGACAGGAGGCTATCGGATGACCATCAATGTGCAAGGGCTTGCTTCCCATGCAGGTGTTTGTCCCGAACGCGGCGTAAGTGCCATAGCAATTGCATCTTTGGCGATTGCGGATTTGCAGGAAAATGGTTGGCATGGAGCGATCAGGAAAGGGAAGCAAACAGGTACCTCCAATGTGGGTATCGTACGGGGAGGTGATGCTACGAATGTTGTCACCGATCATGTTTATGTTAGAGCAGAAGCACGAAGTCATAATTCCAACTTCAGAAAACGAATTGTGCGGGAAATTGAAAAAGCCTTTGAGCGAGCAGTAAAAAAAATTAAGAATGTGGAGGGGGAACGAGGAAGTGTCGAGATTGAAGGATTCTTGGATTACGATTCTTTTAAGCTTGGCCCCAAAGAACCCTGTGTGCAGATAGCTTCGAGTGTCATCAGGTCGTTGAATTATGAACCGTTACCTGCCATTGCTGATGGCGGGTTGGATGCCAATTGGATTACGAAGCATGGCGTACCGACGGTCTCTATGGGCTGCGGTCAGTTGAATGCTCATATGGTGACGGAAACGTTAAGCCTAAAAGAGTATTTGCTTGCCTGCGACATTGGTTTGGCGATTTCTCTTGGCGCTGGGGGGTAACGAGATGCAACCTGATGATGAGTTATGTCTGTGCTTTCATATCACGAAACGCAAAGTTGCTAATTATATACGAGTAGAAAAGCCGCGCCGCGCATCACAGATTAGCGAATGTTTTGGCGCCGGTACCGGTTGTGGATGGTGTCGTCCTTTTTTACAACGACTGTTTGAGCAGGCGGATCAAGCAGGAGATGCCGCCAGTGAGTTACCGGATCGGGAGGAATATTCATCCCGGCGTAAAAAATATATGGATGATAAGAAACAAGAGCGAAACTCTTAAGTACATCTTTGTGTTATATCTCCTGTGATTATAGAATCCTACTTTTGTTTGCTTGTAGCATTCAATTAAACTGAATTCCGATTACTTACTTTGTTTGGCCCCGCACGCGAATTTGAACAAACCTAAAGATCCCACGGTCGACTATGCTGAATTAGATCCGGATGTCCGGCTCATGCTGCAGGTGCGCGACGATAATGCAGCAGCCTTTGAAGAACTCGTATCACGTTATCAGGTGCGTTTGGTTTCTATTTTTGAAAATATGGTGGGCCGCCGAAGTATGGCAGAAGATTTGGCCCAGGAAGTCTTTTTGCGCATCTATCGAGCCCGGAAACGTTATACGGCTCGCTCCAGATTTTCAACGTGGCTTTATCGGATTGCTCATAATGTAGCCAGTAATGCCCGAAGAAGTCTGGCTCGTCGAAAAGAGGTCAATGTCGTTGCTGCTTCTGATACGGAATTGTCTGCACAGCCTTTGACTCATATGGTCAAAGAAGCAAGTGGCCTGATGCCAACACGGCAATTGGATAAAATCGAACGTGCTCAGATTGTGCGTGCCGCCATGGAAACGCTAAATGAACGTCAGCGTATGGCTTTGTTGCTTTCTAAGTTCGAAGGAATGAGCTATGAGGAAATCGCAAATGCGATGGAATTAAGCCTGTCAGCAATTAAGAGTTTGCTGTCTCGGGCCCGAGTGAACCTCAAAGATATCTTGTTGCCGTATATCCAGGATGGTGTTTTGCCAGAATCAGTTGGGAAGTCATTGATTGAGGATTCTGATCCGGAACAACAAGGGGAGGAGAAATAGTGATGGCAGAGTTTGATGAACACGTAGGAAAAACTGATTTGCCGGAATCTGACCTTGTCGATCGGGAAGGTCAGCAACTCGTGGCTTATTTGGATGGTGAGCTGGATGAAGAGACTAACCGCGACATAGAACGTCGATTAAGTGATGATCCGGAGTATCGATTGCGTTTGCAGCAACTGCAGCACGCCTGGGACTTGTTGGATGAACTACCGCGTTTGAACTGTGACGAAGGATTTACTCGTAGTACAGTAGAATTTGTTGCCTTAAGTGCACGCCAGGAATTGCAAGAAACACAACAGTGGTCGCGTCCGGCAAAACAGAAGACACTGTTCATTCGAGCGGTCATAACGGTTGCTGCGGGAATTCTGGGCTTATTTCTGGGCGATTGGTTCTTTGGTCGAGAACAACGTCAGTTCCTCGAAGATTTGGAGGTGATCTCAGAGTTTGATCAGTATCGATTGACCGAAGACTTTCAATTCCTGCAGGACTTAGAAAGGTCTGATGTTTTCCATATAGAGGAGTTATCCAATGACGAATAAATGGAATGTGCTCCCACTTCTAGCATTGATACTGGCGATGATGAACCTGCCGTCGGTTATTAGCCAGCAACCTTTGCCTAAAACAGTAAAAGACTTACAACAACTCCCTCCCAAACAGAGAAATGAATTGCAGCAAAAGAAGGTGCGATTCGATCAGCTCAGTGAGGAAAAGAAAGCGGGCTATCGAGAATTCAATGCAAAGTTAAATGCAGCTCCAAACCAGCAACGTCTACGTGCAGTGATGATGGCCTATAGCAAATGGCTTTTGGATTTAGACGTCAGTCTACGTGAGCGTATTCTGGCGATGCCTCTTGAGCAACGTTTGCAGGAGGTTGTGCGCTGGGTGCGTCAGGAGCAGGAGCAACGATTCAAAGAACTTTTGGATACTAATCTAAAACATGACGATCTACTTCAGGTTGGGCAATGGTTTGACGGTTGGCTTGATCGTCAAACTGAGAATCTCGTCGAGTTAGGTAAATCGATTGAGGATAAGGTAGCTCAGGAAATTATTGGGCAAACGAAAGATGCAAGGCAACGCGGCACGATAATTGTCTTTTATCTTCTCAGGGAACAAGGAGATATGAAGTGGAATGATTGGTTTGAGGATTGGCAAACCGATGTTACGAGTCTGATGGGTTCTCTTTCAGAAACGGCCCAGTTGTTTTATGCCTCTGCAGAATCTGATCAACAACGACTCCAATTACTTCTACGCTGGGGCTATTATTCTTTTGTAGCTGAAAGTATGCAGGGTGTTTCAGATGATGAACTGCTGGAATTTTATCAGAACGAGATGTCCCTGGAAGACCGGGAGATTCTTGATCGCCAACAGCCCGCCAGCGTGTTTCCGATGTTGCGCCGTTTCTATTTTCAATATCGGATGCCCGAGGTAATCAAGCGGATGTTAGCACCAACGGAGTAGTTGTCTGATTGATCATTTTCAACAGATGGTGCGACGAAAACTGAAATCGATGAAAACTGTCGGAAAACGGTCTAAATCTTTCTTATCCTGGTGCTTCGGTGTTGTCTTGAACCGAGTTGAATTCGTATTCTATGTCAAGATATTAACCAAAATCAAATAACTCCCTAGATATATAGACATACGGAGAAGGAGCGACATTTTGATCGTAGCCGCGAACACAGCCAGTTTTTCAGATTTATCTCTGAGTGACGCGTTACAGCGAATTGCGGATTTAGAATATACCGCCGTTGAAATTTCGATTACTGATGATAGTAGCCATATCACACCAGCAGATGTGGCTCGTGACCGCAATGAAGCACATGCGATTTTACGCAAGTCTCACCGATTAGAAGTGACCAGTTTTTATGTTGAGATTGGAGCTGTGGGTGATGAGCATTATCAGCAGTTTGAAGCGATTTGCGAGTTAGCCAGAATCTCTAAAGTGGTGACGCTAAACGTTCCTTCGGCTGAGTTAGGAACTCCGTTTAATGAAGAAGTTGAACACCTCCGACGTTTGGTTGAAATTGCCAATGATTATGGTGCCAAAGTTTGTATTCGGAATCAGAGTGGTCGACAGGCTTCTGATCCGGACACGATTAAAGTGCTTTGTGACAATGTCGACAATCTAGGGTTGGCATTCGACCCGACTATCTATATTTGTGGCCCAGATGCTGGTAAAGACTCTGATAAGGTTCTAGCCTATGTTGGTCATGTCTATTTGCGTGATACAAGTCCTACAGAGTTTCAGGTTAAAGTGGGCCAGGGTGAAGTTGATTACGGTAAGATCATTTCGCAATTGAGTGCTCTAGATTATCGTCGGGCACTATGTGTGGATGTGGTAGAAACCCCCGGTATTGAACATTCGGCTGAAATGCGGAAAATGCGGCTTCTCCTTGAGAGTCTTCTCTAATCCTGAGTGATTCATCTTATTGCTTAAAGCTAAAAGCGATAGAGATGTGTATGGACGAAGCATTGATTTCGCGCGGCTTGCTACCGATAATGAGAGTTCCTTATTAAATCAACAATGGGATTGTTTTGTGATCCCGATAAAGACACCGTGTATCGAGGAGTAGATTGATGCGTCATAGTTCACGCCTACTAAGCTTGACAGCCTTTTTGTGTTTAACCGTGACTGGATTCCTGCAGGCAGCAGGTAAATCGGGAGTCGAAGTGGAAGCTTGGGGTAAAACACCTGAAGGTCAGGAAGTTAGTTTGTATACGTTTAGTAACAAGAACGGCCTGACTGTCAAAATGACTAATTATGGGGCAATCGTTGTGTCAGTCGAAACTCCTGATCGCAATGGAAAATTAGCGAACATTAATGCCGGGTTTGATAATCTCGACAGCTATCTTGCAGGGAGTCCGTATTTCGGATCGACGGTAGGCCGTTTTTGTAATCGTATTGCCAATGGTAAATTCTCAATCGGTAATAAAGAATATACACTGGCTCAGAATAATGGTGATCATCATTTGCACGGCGGCGAACAGGGCTATGACAAAGTTGTCTGGACAGGCACTCCGGTAAAACGAGGAGGAGCTAAAGGTGTTGAATTTAGTTATCTAAGTGAAGACGGTGAAGAAGGCTACCCAGGTAATCTGGCGATTAAAGCGACTTACCTGCTAACGAACAATAATGAACTGGTAGTTGATCTGCAGGCAGAAACAGACGCTGCGACTCCAATCAACCTCACCAATCATAATTACTGGAACCTTGGTGGTGTCGGAAGTGGTACGATTCACAATCACCTGCTGAAAGTGGAAGCAGACAAATCTCTTGATGTTGATGAAGATCTGATCCCAACGGGAAAATTTAATGACGTACATGGCACGCCATTAGATTTCAAAAAATTCTATAAGATTGGTGCTCGAATCGAACAGAACAATCTGGAGCCCAACGGATATGATCATTGCTTTGCACTTCGTCGTCAAAATGGGAAGATGGCTTTAGCAGCAACGGTGAAAGAACCAAAATCAGGTCGGATGATGAAAATTTATACTGACCAGATAGGTCTTCAATTCTATTCAGGAAACTTTCTAACTGGTGATGAGGGCAGCGGCGGTAACGATTATCAAACGTTGTTCTGCTTGGAAACACAACACTATCCCAATTCACCAAATATTAAATCCTTTCCGACGACCATTCTCGAACCTGGCCAGAAGTATCATCACGTCACAATTCATGAGTTTAGTGTCGAAGACTAAGATCTTTCATAGCCGCTAAGTAGTAAGTTAAGCACCACGATTGGCCCAATACACTCTGGAGCAATCGTGGTTTTTTTGTAATTTCAGCTACCATCAGTGTACAGATGTGCACTACAATGTCGATACTAGCATTAGATTACTGCTTTCCCTTAGCAAGATGGAGTGAAGCTTAGGATGGCCCCAACAGATACGCTTACTGCACGCCAGCTTTCCGTTTACGAATTTATTCGAGATAAGATTCTCGACCGTGGATATGGCCCCACGGTACGAGAAATTGCGGATGCGTTTGATATCAAATCACCCAACGGTGTGATGGGGCATTTGAGAGCCTTGGAAAAGAAAGGGTTGATTCTGCGTGATAAGAATAAGTCTCGAGCTATCGAACTAACCCCTGAAGCTTTAGAGGAGCAACGCGGCTTACCACTGGTGGGCGTGGTGGCGGCGGGTTCAACAAATTTGGCTTTTGAGCAGAGTGACCGTATCGACTTCAGCAATATATTTAATGGGAATGAACAATTTGTGCTACAAGTCAGTGGTGACTCAATGATTGAAGCTCACATCTCTGATGGTGACTATGTGGTCGTGAAGATGCAAACGAATGCCATTGACGGCGAAATGGTGGTCGCTCAAACCGAGGAAGGGGAAGCCACACTGAAGTATTGGCATCCAGAGAAGAACCGTATCCGGTTACAGCCCGCCAATTCATCGATGGCGCCGATCTACGTTTCTCGTGCTAGCGTTTTGGGGGTTGTGGTTGGAGTGATCCGTCAGGTTTAAGCAACATGAGAATATTAAGCAGATTTGTCTAGCTGGTTGTTGAGCTTGTTGTAGAGTGTTTTGAGTGACACCCCTAATTCTTTGGCAGTGTCAGGCTTATTGCCGTCGTGACGCTTTAATGCGTTGCTAATTGCCCACGTTTCCAGTTCCCGTAATGTCTTTCCAGCCAAAATTCCATCGGTTGTTGGTATCGAATCGGGGGTATTGATCTCACCACGATGGATTCTCTGCGGCAAATGTTGAACGCTGATGGGTAATTCGTCGCAGAGAATGGAAGCGTGTTCGATAACGTTAGCCAGTTCGCGTACGTTACCCTTCCATTCTGCTGTTTCGAGGGCGGCGATGGCATGTGGCGTAAACACATGCTTGAGGTGTTGAAGCGTGTCTTTAGAAGTTGCTAGAATTCCTTGTTTGCGTTCATAAAGGTGGGTCGCTAGCAGAGGAATGTCATCACGACGCTGTTTCAGCGACGGAATTTCAATTTCAAAAGGATTGATGCGGAAGAGTAGGTCTTCACGGAAGTCGCCGTTCGAGACCATATCTTCCAGATTCCGATGGGTTGCACAGATAACACGGATATCGACGTGAAATGTCTGATTGTCGCCAACACGACGAATTTCCCCGCTCTCTAGTACACGTAGTAAGATAGCCTGAACGCTCTTAGGTAGTTCACCAATTTCGTCCAACATAATCGTACCGTGATTAGCCATTTCAAACAGGCCGGTACGCTGGGTATCAGCGCCTGTAAATGCTCCTTTACAATGTCCAAAGAGCTCACTTTCGATCAAGTTTTCTGGTAACGCCCCACAGTTTACAGCGACGAAGGGTTGATCAGCCCGGTCGCTTTGATTGTGTATTTCACGGGCTACCAATTCTTTGCCTGTACCGGTTTCACCACGGACTAAAACGGTGGAGGTTGTCGGCGCCACACGGCTAATGAGCGACTTCACCTGTTGCATTAAAACGTTGTTGCCGATGAGTTGGCTGTTTCCTTCGGCACGTTGCAACTGGTGGCTGACTGCTTTGACTTTTCTCGCCAACTGTTGTTTACTTTCGATGCGATGAAGGAGAGCTTCTATCTCAATGAGCTTGCATGGTTTGGTAAGATAATCAAATGCTCCGTAACGTAATGCGGCGATAGCAGACTCAACCGTACTTTTCCCAGTAAGAACGACGCATTCGATTTCGTCAGAGAGTTCGTCCGCTTTTCCTATTAGCTCAATGCCGGACATGCCTGGCATATCCAGATCAGTAATCAGACAGTCATAGTGATCCTGCTGCAGAGCGTCTAGAGCGGTTTCTCCATTCGGGCAAACAGTGACGGAATGCCCCATGCGAGGTAATTCATAACTAATAAGTTCTTGCAACGATTCTTCGTCATCCGCGAAGAGAACGTGCAATCCTTTAGGCGACTTGGTTTTGTTGGCCGTCATGGGCATCGTTTTCCTGGTTTAGTTCGTGAATGGGTAGTGTGACGACGAATTGAGAACCTTTATCAGGGCCGTCGCTCGTTGCTGAGATTGTTCCACCGTGTTCGCTTACGATTCGATAAGTGATAGAAAGACCTAGTCCTGTCCCTCGTCCATCACGACGTCGCGTGAAGAATGGCTGGAAAAGTTGCTGTAAAACTTCCGGACTCATACCGCACCCGTCATCGGTGATCGTAATACGACATTGCCTGTCATTGCCATCGAGTTTCACTGTAACAAGCCCAGCATCATCAAGGCTATCGAGGGCATTTGTGATCAGGTTGAGCATGACTTGTTTTATTTCCTGAGCATGGATGACAGCCACGATGTCACCTCGTTTGCATTCGAATTGGACTGATTTCTCTTTATACTTGCCAACGTGCTTGATGAGTTCCAGGGTGTCTTCAATAATCGGCTGAATGGGCGTTTGCTGACGCTGCGTTTCACCGATGCGAGAGAAGTCGAGTAGACTTTCGGTAATACCTTTACAACGGAATGCTTCGTGTTGAATGCGTTGGAGGTATTTGCGAATGATTTGCATGTTGTCTGAATTAGATTCTTCATCCACTGATTTTGCCAGTTCCGTCATACGCGATTCTAAGGATTCAGCACACATAGCAATCGAGGCAAGAGGGTTGTTGATTTCATGAGAGACACCAGCGGCCAGAAATCCAACACTTGCGAGTTGCTCACTGCGAATGGCTTCCTTGGTTCTGATTTGAACCTGATCGTCCAGATCATTGCGGATTAGCCGGAAGTTTCGAGTCATATTGTTCATGGCGTCTGCTAACTCGGCCATATCGTCATCGGTATCTGTTTGGATTTGGAATTCGAGGTCTCCCAATGCGACGCGACGACTCCCCGAGATTAGTTTATTGAATGGTTTTAGAATCCAGGCATGCCCAAGTCGGATTAACTGGACAAGTAGGGCTGTGGCTGTGATCGTGGTGATCCAGGTTACGACGATCCATGTTCGGTACTCTAGACGCACTTCATCGACGAAGGACCCCATCCTCTGTTGAAGGATCCTTGGGACCATGTCGGATTTTTGGGTCAGTAATGTCATGGATCTCTGAATGGCATCCGAAGAGGCTTGCGAACCTAAGGCATTAGGAACCTCCAGCATTTCGTGCACATTTGCTAGTTCGGCCCGAATTTCCTGGACAAGCTCTAATTCCCGTTGAGTATCATTGATCGTCAGATCGCTATCTTCGGCATTATGCAGCTCCTGTTCATAAGCATCGATGCTTTTGGACAGCAATGTCATATGTTCGGAAATTTGATCAATCGTCTTTTGGTGATCGTTTTTAGGATGGGTCCTATAGCTTTCCAGAACGGCTTGCAGATTATCCGTATGGTTACGAAGATTCTCAGAAAGAGGTAGTTCTTCAGCACGTTTGCTGATACTCCGAGCAAGACGGCGGTATGAATAGACGCCCTGAAAACCACTAAAGGCCAGCGTTCCGATAATAGTCATCAGCATTCCCAGACAGACGATGACTTTATTCCGAATTGTCCATCTCATTGTGCGAGCCTCTTTAATACCCTACTTTCGAATCAGTTTCCGAATCATCCATAGTCCAACGAGAAAGAAGACAATATTTCCCATCCAAACGCTGTAAGGAGGTAGTTCCCCGATCTTGGCTTTATTGACCCCTAGTTGGAAGAATGGATAGTAAAGAATGACGATGGGAAAGAAGACTGTGGCGAAACATGTCCAAAAGTCAGCTACCCGTTTCCGAATCGCATAGGTCGCTCCAATTAATACGAAGGCTAGACAGCAAAACCCGTTGGCCCAGCGGCGATAAGGCTCAGCTTCGTATCGGTTTAAGGCAAAGTGGGCGCTGCGTAGTTCCCTAGCGTTGTTTTTCCAGCTACTGCCTGTCAACTCCATTAAGTCACCTGTCAGTAACTGCAGGCCCGCTTTGGCTGCAAGAGATTGTTTGATCTCTTTGATGATTGTATTTTGATCTGAGATGCGTGTAGCAATTTCCCTTAGGGCTGTATCGGATGGACTATGCCCGGACCCCGTTTGTCCAGCCAGAGAGGTTAACGGCAATTCGTATTCGAATTGCTCTGGCCATTCCCCAAAGAATTCCGAACCGATATCAAATTGAGTGTCTTGCAGCACGATTTTAAGTTGGTTGTTATCCGTGTTGAGATTTAGATGGGCTCGTTGTGCTACAAGGGTGACGGGGGGAGATCCTTCGTCATTGTGTAACGAGATGGTGGGACGAATGAGTGTCTCTCCCTCGACGTCTTTGACATGGATGGAAAGCGATGACGTTGAGAAAGCACGTTGAGTTCTGAGCATACCGTAGGCAATATCTTCGAAGCTTTGTAGGACGACTCGATCGACTCCACGACGTCCCCAGGTAACGGCCACATCATTGAGCCAGACTGAGATTAGAGAGCCGACAAACGACAGAATAATGGCGGGCCAGATGGCTACCAGTGGTGAAATTCCGTTGGCTTTCAACGCCACGATTTCATTCCCACCCGACATCCGGCCGTAGACCAGACACGTTGCCAGGAGCATTGTGGCAGGAATTGCCATGCGGAATACATCGGGAAGTAAGTACGGAATGAGGCGCAGCACCGGCACCGGCCCCAGACCCTCCTGAATGGCTCGTTGGGTGAGCAGGATGATCAGCAATAGGATGGTTAATCCTATTAGTGTCATCAAGAATGCTTTAATCAGCTCCCAGCCGATATACCGTGAAATGAGTCCCAAACAGAATCTCCGATGATTTGTAAAAGTTACAAAACTTATCGGAACTCTACCATTTTATGAAAACTGAGGAAATGTTGATCCTCGTTCCAATCTCCGTTACTTACGGAATTCACTCATGATGTACGTAATAGCTTTGGCGATATTTCCAAAGGACTGCGCGAATTTACCACTCTGTAGTTGCTCCGTACTTTCAACAAATGCTTCATCAAACGGAGCCCAATTGAACTTATTGGGGTGCCGTTGAGCTAGCTTGCGAATTTCATTGGCAGTTTCCCCCAGCGACTGCATGATCTGTTGGTTGGGGAGACAGTCAGATTGTGTGTGAGGTCCAGAACCAAATCTAAATTCGGGTGCCAGTGTTTCACCGGATTCAATTCCGGCTCGCCCCAAGGCAAAACCAACTAATGCAGCCGCGATCCCGGCAGCTAATACTCCGATGCCGATTAATGGCTGCATGGTAATTAATAACAGACCTGCGAGTCCGAGTACAATACTTGTCACGAGGACAGCTGGATGTAAAGGTCTGGCAGGCTCAGTCGTTTTGCCAATGACTAATGGCGTGGCGACCTGATGATTTGTTATGTATGTCTCACCGTGTATTTTGACAATGATGATGGTGATGTTGTCAGGGCCACCACGAAGATTTGCTAGATCCAATAAAAACTGCGCTGCTTGTTCAGGAGGTAGTAGTGCTATGGCGGCACCAATTTCAGCATCGCTGACTTCGCCACTTAGTCCGTCACTACAGATTAGGTAGCAGTCACCATCCTGAACGGGGAAGGGGCCTTCCAAGTCGACTTCGACTTCCTGGTTAGGCCCAAGGGACCGAGTAATCACATTGGAAGGGACATTCTCTATATCTCCCCCTTTAGCTTTCAATTCCCATTGCAGGCTATGATCAAACGTTAGTTGCTCAATTATCTTGCCGCGTTGGCGATAAACGCGACTATCACCAACATGCCCGCAAATAATCCCCTGAGGCAACAGTAGGATAGAACTGCAGGTCGTACCCATATTATGGAAATCGGGATTCTCTTGACCTTTGCGATGGATCTCTGAATTAGCTTTGGCAATGGCTTTTTTCAGAGCTTCCGGCGGAGACAAATCCCGATAGACCAGATAGTGATGAGGAATATGCTCCACGGCATCACGACTGGCCAATTCGCCTGCGGCGTGGGCTCCCATTCCATCACAAACTACAAACAAATGCCCTCGGTGATCAAAAGCATTCTCCTCACTTTGAAGGACAACGACTGAGCTATCCTGATTGGTAGCTCGACGCATGCCTTTATCAGTTACCTCAACAACCGTTAAGGCGTCATTCCAGTTGTGGTTGTGCTTAACCATGCAGTTTAGGCCAGTGGTGGGACATTAGTATTAATATTTAATAATAAACTATACAACGTATTTCGGCTAAGGCGCACTGCGAAGCTTGGAAAAAGCGTGTAGTTGATGATTGCTAGTGACTACAAAACCCGTAATTGCTACACTTTCCACCCGGAATCTTTTCAAGGAAAGTAAGATGTTTCGTATTTCAATCTCGTTAATCCTCTTCTTGGCAATTGGATTGGCATTGAGTCAGCCTGTCGATGCTGCAGTACGACGTCGCATCACGATTAAAACTTCGCCTCCCGGAGCCTTAGTTTACATTGACGATCAGGAAATTGGAGTAACCCCTGTCTCTACATCGTTCACTTATTACGGTGCACGTAAAATTCAGATTGTGAAAGATGGATACGAAACGGTTACAGTTTTGCGGAACATAAAACCACCTTGGTATCAGATTCCGGGGATCGATTTTTTTACGGAAAACTTAATCTCACGCGAATTTCGAGATGAACGATTGTTGCAGTTCAAACTCGTTCCTTTGCGGATTCGTACAACGGCAGAGTTGATTAAACGAGGCCAGGAGTTGAAACAGCGCGCCGGCCAGGGAGTCGTTGCTCCTCTAGGAACACAGCCGCGGTCACTACGACAATCCTATCCAAACATTCCGGGGAATCCGGCTGTTCCGACTAATGGTCGCAGGCCTGCTCGGTTATCCCCCTCACAACGACCGCCAGCACGATTACCACAACGGTGATTTCACGCCAGTTCCGACTGGTCGCCGATCTAGCATGCCGCTAACACCTAATTGACGCGGATCTGTGGCGATCTTATCTGAAAAGACCCGCAAGTCGTTGAGAATTGGTCGCATCCGTTTTGTCGCTTCTTCAATGTTTGTGGTTGTTCTTTTGATACTGTAGTAAAGCTCATCGTCATGCACAATCTTATGCAGGCTGCCTTCTGCATTATTAAGTGTTGTTACTAGTTCGTTCATCTGGGTCACCGTACTATCAAAGTTCTCCACACTTAAAGTGATGGATTCGACTAACATTTCCCCGCGTTCACCAAGAGGACGCGTGAATTTCTCCAGATGCTCCAGATTGATCTCAGCCTTCTGTCCCACGGTTTCGAAGTACTTCATCGTTTGCTCAGCGGATGCCAGAGTGAGTGTTGCCTGACGCAGTACAACCGGTATCTCGTTTACCGATTCTTTTAACTTTCGCCGAGTTTCTTCATCACCAACGATTGTGTTGAGCGAGTCCATGGCGGCCTCAAATTTTTGCATCGCTATGTTGGTTTGCGCAACAGCTTGTTGCAAATCCGCCTCAGTATCGGTAAATGATTCGTTGAGATTAGACATTAACGTTTTGAATTCACCGGCGGCTCCTTCCACCCCGGTTCCAGCTCCTTGAAGTGATCCGAACGTTTCTGACATATTCTGCTGCATGTTCACCAGCACAGTCAAAGGATCATCCAAGACAAGCCCGTTACTTATCATAGAACCAGCCGTGATTGGTTTTAAGCTTTGCGCCTTTTCCAGTTCATCCAATGAGCCATTGTTGTCTTTATCAAATTCTGTCAAAAGTAAGCTAGCAGGTTTAGGGACGAATTCCAGAATAGCAGCCCCAGTGAGTAGGGAACCCATTTTAATGCGACATGACTCATGATTCCGAATCACCACACCTTGATCCACCGAAATCGTCAGAATGACACCGCCATCTGATTTCAGCTCGACGTCCATTACGCGGCCAATTTCGACACCACTTTTTCGCACGGTCGTGCTTTCCCGTACTCCAGGGGCAGACGGGAACTGGACCATGATCTCGTAACCCGAGGTTCGCCAATTGGGAAAGGCTTCGAACATCACCAGTAGAGCTAAAGTGATCATTCCGGCCAGCATAATCACTGCGCCAAGTCGTCGTTTTAGTTTCTGATCATTCATGGTATTGGTTTCAAGGCAGAACGTGCTTGAATTAAACGATATTTAATTCACGTAGCCTGCTACCTGCGTCTCCTTGAATGAATTGTTGTACACGCGGGTCGGTGCAATGCTCGATTTCACTTGGCGGGCCGTCAAAGATGATTTGTGATTCATGTTCGTTCAGACGTTGGAGTGGATAGAGCATGAGTATACGATCGGCGACTTTACGCGCGGTCTTCATGTCGTGCGTTACCAAAATACTAGTGACACGATGCTTAAGCCGACTACGCATAATCAACTCGTTAATGATGTCGCTGACGATCGGGTCGAGTCCAGTGGTCGGTTCGTCATAGAGGACTAATTCCGGTTGCAGAATAAGCGCTCGCGCAAGTCCAACACGCTTCCTCATTCCTCCCGATAAGTCGGCTGGATGTTGTTTCAGTGTTGTATCCGGCAGACCAACTTCTCGTAGTGCCTGTTTAACCAACTGAGATTGATCATTGATCGATAGGTTGGTCCTGGTGGAATTGGACGAGGTGTGCATCAGTGGAAAAGCAATATTTTCGGCCACCGTTAGACTGTCGAACAGCGCTGAATTCTGAAAGACAAATCCAGTGCGACTTCGCAGGCTTGATAATTCTTGCTCGCTGAGGATGCCCAAATCCTGTTGGTCAAATAATACGAACCCGGATGTTGGTTTTAGTAAACCGACTAAGGTTTTAAGAAAAACGGTCTTGCCACAACCACTTTCCCCAATGATTGCGACTGTTTGACCATGGCGTATGCTGACGGTCAGATCCCTTAAAATATGCTTGTCTCCAAAGCGCATATTGAGCTTTTGCGTTTCCACCAGATGTTGGGAAAATGGGTGATTCGTATTGCTAGTTGTATCCGGACTGTTTGCCATTAGAACAAGGAAGCTCCCGCCGGGTTGAAGTAATAATAAAGTTTGTCGAGGCTGATACCTACAAACAGATCCATGACAAGGATCAAGACGAAGCTGGTAACAAAGGCGGCAGTGGCGGCATTGCCAACCCCCTGAGCACCTCGGTCACTATGGAACCCAAAGTAACAACTTACAATCGCGATACAGCCACCGAAGAAGAGGCTCTTGACAATGCCAGCCAACAGGTCAAATCCAGTGACGTACTGACGGGAAAACTCAAAGTATTGATGAGCATCGATATGTAATATGTAGTGACTGTACGCAAACCCTCCGACGATACCCATAAAATCAGCCATCAATGTGAGGACGGGAATTAGCAGCAAAGCTGCGAAGACACGGGGCACAACCAGAAAGTGAATTGGGTTAACTCCCATACTTTTCAAAGCGTCAATCTGCTCGGTCACTCGCATGGTTCCCAGTTCTGCAGCCATCGCACTGCCCACTCGCCCTGCCAGCATCGTTGCTGCCAGCACAGGCCCAAGTTCACGTACGAGTGTGAGGTTAATCACGGCGCCCATCCGGCTTTCCATTCCGATTTGGCTGAATTGAAAGAAACTTTGAACTGCCAGGACCATTCCGATGAACATGCCGGTTAAACCCACGACTGGCAAACTAAGCACGCCGATCTGATAGCCGGCTTTGACAAATGTTCCTTGTCTTAACTTCAGTCTGCAGCCCCAAGAAATGATTTGGAATACAAACAAGCTAAGATCGCCAATGAAGAAGGTGACTCTGTCAAATCGTTGGAAAACAGATTCCCGGAACGAGAGTGCGTGAGCCACCCCGGCGTTTTTCGGTATTTTCTGTACTTCTGGAATTGATGCCATCTTATCCGTCCAAGGAGTTTGAAACTTCTGTGATAAGCGTGCGCAGCACGGGACACAGAACCTTTTATTGACTTCGGATAGTTAAGATAGAGAACTTAAGGAAAGAATTCCGTATTTAACGAATTTAAGGACGTAGGAGTCCAATTCGCGTAGGACGGTTTATTCTTCTTCCCGCTCTTTTTCCGTGCTGTCGTCGCTTCCAGCTGTAGCTACTGTTGCCACGGCCTCTTCCTGATCTTTGGCGATCTTTTTACAGAATTCGCCTTGGAAATCGAGTCGTTCAATGCGTTCGTGGTCGCTATCCCATTTGGCGTCCACCAGGATTTTGTTCTTTCCGGTGAATTCACCCTTAAGTAATTCCTCGGAAAGGGGGTCTTCAACCAGACTCTCGATAGCACGTCGCAGCGGACGAGCGCCATAGTCAGTGTTTGAGCCAGCATTGACGATGAATTCGCGTGCGTCATCGGTCAGTTCTAGAACCATTTCCAGATCGGAGAGGCGTTCACGAACTTTGGCCAATTCCAGATCAACGATCTCTTTCAGATCGCTCACATCCAGATGGCGGAAGATAATCGTGTCATCGAGGCGATTGAGGAATTCCGGACGGAAGACTCGTTCGATCTGCTCCATGACACGTTTCTTCATAGCTTCATAGGAAGCGTCGTTGTCAGGAGCCTGAAAGCCAAATGAGGATTCGTTTTTAATGGCTTCCGCACCAGCATTGGTTGTCAGAATCAGAATCACATTCCGGAAATCTACATTTCTTCCAAAACTGTCAGTCAGGCGTCCTTCTTCCATGACCTGCAGTAACATGTTGAAGACATCAGGGTGAGCCTTTTCGATTTCGTCGAGAAGGACAACAGCGTATGGTCGTCGACGGATCTTTTCGGTCAACTGGCCACCTTCTTCAAATCCAACGTATCCCGGAGGAGCACCAATCAGCCGACTGACATTATGCTTTTCCATATACTCACTCATGTCGATATGAATCAAAGCATCTGAATCTCCGAACATGTATTCGGCCAGTGCTTTGGCCAGTAATGTTTTACCAACACCGGTAGGACCTGCGAAGATAAAACATCCTGTAGGCCGGCGGGGATCTTTCAAACCACTACGACTACGACGCACAGCTTTGGAGATCGCAGTGACCGCAGCGTCCTGACTGATAACCCGTTCATGCAATTCATCTTCCATTTGCATCAGGCGTTCACCGTCTTCGGTGGAAACCCGAGTGAGAGGAATACCGGTCATCTTTGAGACGACCTCGGCGATGACTTCTTCGTCAACAGTCCCCAGGGTTTCTTTTGACTTTTCTCTCCATTCCTGCGTGATGGTGTCTTTCTTCTTGCGCAGCTTGTCGGCCTTGTCTCGCAGAGAAGCGGCCTTCTCAAAGTCCTGATTGGCGACCGCTTCTTCTTTCTCGTCGTTGAGTTGCTCAACCTGTTCGTCAATTTCTTTCAGGTTTGGTGGGCGAGTCATTGTTTTCAGTCGAATACGAGCACCCGATTCATCAATCACGTCAATCGCCTTGTCAGGCAGACAGCGAGCTGTGATGTATCGTTCTGACATTTCAACAGCAGCCTTCAGCGCTTCATCGGTAAACTTTACTCGATGGTGCTCTTCGTATCGCGCTCGCAATCCTTTCAGGATTTCGATGGTTTCTTCTTTGTTCGTCGGGTTAACAATAATTTCCTGAAAACGTCTGGCAAGGGCGTTGTCTTTTTCGATGTACTTACGGTATTCGTCGAGCGTCGTGGCACCAATACATTGGATTTCTCCGCGAGCTAAAGCTGGCTTCAGAACGTTAGCGGCATCGATTGCCCCTTCGGCACCGCCGGCACCGACCAAGGTGTGCAATTCGTCAATGAAGAGGATCGTGTTTTTGGCACGACGGACTTCATTCATAACGGCTTTAATACGTTCTTCAAATTGTCCTCGATACTTGGTGCCCGCTACCATCATCGCCAGATCGAGCACGACAATTCGCTTTTCCATTAACAGGTCAGGTACATCGCCATCCACAACACGTTGAGCAAAACCTTCGATGATGGCAGTTTTACCAACACCGGCCTCACCCAACAGCACGGGATTATTTTTTGTGCGACGGCAAAGAACCTGGATTGCACGTTCGATTTCTTTAGCACGGCCAATGACCGGATCTAGCTTTTTAGTTTTCGCCAAAGCGGTGAGGTCGCGCCCAAAACTATCAAGTGCCGGTGTCTTGGACTTAGAACCCTTACTGCTTGAATCCGACGAGCCAGATTCGCTACGTGAGCGTTCCTCGCCGTCTTCGCTGTCGAGCCCGTGTCCCAAAAGGTTCAGCACTTCTTCACGAACGTCTTCAAGTTTAAGGCCAAGGTTCATCAACACCTGAGCCGCCACGCCCTCTTGTTCACGCAACAGGCCCAATAAGATATGCTCAGTACCAACATAGTTGTGGTTCAGATTACGAGCTTCTTCCATCGAATATTCGATGACCTTTTTGGCTCGTGGAGTTTGAGGTAATTTGCCCATCGTCACCATTTCAGGTCCACTTTGAACAAGCTTTTCAACCTCGAGGCGGATTTTTCGAAGGTCTACGTCCAGATTCTTTAAAACGTTAGCAGCAACGCCACTACCTTCCTTAACCAACCCTAAAAGTACATGCTCTGTTCCAATGTACTCATGATTGAATCGCTGAGCTTCTTGGTTTGCAAGCTGCATAACCTTGCGTGCTCGGTCTGTAAAGCGTTCGTACATAGGTGACTCCTAAACTCGCTCTTGTCTCATCTCTCATGTTGTACTTCGAAACTACCGAAGGTACACACAGAACACAAACTCTTATGTAACCAACATAACCGTAATTTGCATTTTGAGGGATACCACACCACCTTTCAGGGGGGCAGTCTTTTTCCCATTTATTTGACTATGCTGCATGGGTTATTTCGGAATCCTCCAATTTGGAGAGAATTCTATCAAGTAACTCCACCTCCCGCGTGATCTCGAAATTCCATTTTTCCGCTCCATCCCATTTCTGGAATTGAGTGATCTCCACTAAAGCTTCTTCGTAACGTTTTGTTAAGCGTAGCAGAGAAATTTGGAGTAAACGGGACTCTAAGTCTCCCGGGTATTCTTCTAATGCACTCTCCAACAGTACTTCACACTGTAGCCAGTTGCCTTTTAAGTATTGGTTTCGTGCTTTGATGAACAAGTCATCTGTGATGGTTTGGGATGACTCTGCGTTGATTTCTTCCACGGCGTCCGAAGAATCAGCACGTTTTTTCCCATCGTTAATGTTTACCAAATTCTTCGAGTCATCCGTAACTTCCGTCGTATCAACGACTTCGCTATGACGTTGCTGGCTCAACTCCTGCTGATGACCGTAATGAACGGTTACAATAATGCCGTCGAGGCATCCACCAATCCAGAAAGCTAATGCAACTAACAAGCCTGCTGCCTGAAGGCTTCCATCTATCTGGCCCGCAAGTTGGAGTTGGACGATGATTGCCAAATTGAAAATCACACCAAATCCTGCAGCAATTGCTAATCCCGTCCACTGACCATGAAGCCAGAGTCTGGATAATCCAGGCCATATACAGGTGATCCACTTCAAGTGTTTCATCAGGCGTCTTAACCTTCTAAAGCAATAAGGACATAGGGCTTAAATGATGTCATACTGGATTTTAGGTGTTTTCCAACATTTTCGACAACCACAGTTAGTTCCTTATTCAATTCCTGAGAACCTTTTACTTTGATATTCATCCGGATAGACGGGAAGTGGATGCAACTGACAATTTGGCAGGTTTGACATCTTAAACAAGCTGCTTTTCAGCCGAAATAGACTGCCATAAATGGTCAAACTATCATCGCATCACTAGACTATTAGATAAAGCAAACACCGTTCCAAAACCGGTGTGAAGGCTGTTATTTCGATATAGCTACCAGGACTACTCATTCATGACTGATGAGCAAAGCAAAGTGTTGAGGATCATAGACGCGAACCTCAATCGTTCGATGGAAGCTATGCGGACCATCGAGGAATACACTCGGTTCATTATCAATGATCGTCCTCGGACCGAAACTCTCAAGCAGATGCGGCATGACTTACAGCAGTTGGCTGAGCATTTGCCATTCGCGGAGCGTATTCTTGCTAGAAATTCTGTCAGAGATGTAGGACGTAGTGTGACAACGGAAACCGAGTACGAACGGAAAGACGTTTCCCATGTTGTTTCAGCTTCTCTGGGGAGATTGAAGCAATCCCTGCGATCGATGGAAGAATATAGCAAAATCTTGGATGCCGAAGTTGGCAGTGCTTTTGAAAAGCTGAGGTATCAGACTTATGATTTGGAAAAGGATCTGGTAGTTCAGGCAGTAGCCAACGAGATTTTCGAACCGTTGACTGTTTATGGGTTGGTAGCAGGTGGTGCAACTTTGTCTGAGTTTGAGAGTCATGTTGGATCCTTGCTACTGGCAGGTATCGATGTCATTCAATTACGAGACAAACAACTCGACGATAAGACGTTATTAGCAAGAGCACGGCATTTGCGAAAGCTTATCGATGGAGAGATTGAACGCGCTGGACGACCTGTGCTCATGATTGTGAACGACCGTCCGGATATTTGTCGGATATCCGGAGCAGATGGGGTTCATTTAGGACAGACTGAAATTTCGCTTCAGGATGCTCGCCAATTGCTAGGAAATCAATTTTTAATAGGAATTTCGACTCACCACCCTGAACAGGTTGAACAAGCTATTCGGGATGGTGCTGATTACATCGGGTGTGGCCCAACGTTTCCCTCCACGACCAAAGACTTTAGTGATTTTCCAGGGCCGGAGTTTCTTACCTGGGTAGCATCAAATTGTTCATTGCCAGCCTTTGCCATTGGCGGTATTGACACCGACAACATCGAGAAGATTGCAACGTCTGGTTTTAGGCGCGTGGCTGTCTCTGGTTGTATAGGCCCGGATAGTGAGCATCGCAGGGTTATTGAAACTTTAAAAAACACCATGGCTCGCCATCGGTTAGTTCCCGCTGATTGACCCCGGAAAGCTAGAAGACCACATGCATTACGAAGTTGAACAGAAGTTCCGAGTGATCCACGAGTCAGCATTACTCGACCAACTTGAAGGCCTGGGTATTTGCTGGGGTGAGACAGTGCGTCAGGAGGATGCTTATTTTAATCACCCGCTTCGGGATTTTGCAGAAACGGACGAAGCGTTGCGTGTGCGTTTAGATGGCTCTGAGGCAATGTTTACTTATAAAGGTCCACGCATTGATTCAGCCACCAAAACGAGACAGGAATTGGAATTGCAGATTGCTAATCCCGGTACTGATGGAGCCTCGATGAGACAGTTTCTATTGACTCTCGGCTTCACGTACGTCCACAGTGTGGTCAAGCGGCGAAGAAAAGGAAGGCTAAGTTATCAGCAACAGGAAGTGGTCGTTGCGTTCGATGAGGTGCAAGGACTGGGCACATTTGTGGAATTCGAACGGGTTGTTGCTGAAGATGGCTTGGTCAATGCCACCTCGCTATTAACACAACTTTCTGCGTCACTTGGGCTAGAAGATGGCATTACGACCGGTTATTTGGATATGCTACTCCGGTAAGCTTTCACCGAAGCGTGGTTCGGGTATCCGAAACGTCAGTAGCCAGGCCACGATCAGCATTGCAGAAACGGCAGTGAATAGCGGTGTGGGGGACTCAAAGAAGTCCATGGAATAACTGACCAGTGGTGAGAGGATAGCTGGAATCGCTACGACGAGTCCCAGCGTCGCTAAGTATCTTGGATGGTTTTCTGTTTCCGTCAACTCCAATGTGTAGTTGGATAAGATGCCGATAGAAAATGGAGTCATCCCCACCAGGACAAAAATGATCCAGAAGTAGTCACCACCCCAGGTGGGTTGGCTTATTAAAAAGAGGGTTAGTAGCGGGGTGGCAATCATGACGATCAGAAGCAGCCTGAGGACAGTTCGGTTTCCTCGCAGATCGGCGATGGGGCCTAAAACCATGCTGAAAGCTGCCATGCCAAGATTTTGAGCGATCACCCAAGGCATGAGATTGTCGAGCGACATCTTGAGGTATTCTTTGGCGATCGGTTGGTAGTGAGGAAACAACATAATCGAGGTATTAGTGAAGGCTCCGACTAATGCAATACGACGAAATCGCGGGTCTTCCCGAAAAGTGCGTTTTGCATCCTGCCAGGCATTATGAAGACGGTTTGTCGCCCTAAGACGGTGGTCTTCAGGTTCAATGACAGCCATAGCAACGAAAGCTGAAACAACAAACATGCCAGCCGCAAAAGCAAACAGCCCAAAAAAGTTATGCGGACCTTCTGCAGGTAACCACTTAGGGAACAGCCAATAGGCCAGACTGACTGAGGCAATGGCTCCGATAACATTCCCAACCATCATAAGTCGGCCACGGCGATTTGCCCGAATGAGCTTTCCCTGAACGGCTCGGGCAGCAAGATTATGGACGCCAACGATCATAAAAAATAAGGCATAGATCAACAGGAAGACTATGGGCAGCCACCGGGCATTTGCCGATAGATTCCAGATGCATGCAATGGCAAAGAAACAGACCGCCAGCAAAAACATTGTTAGCGATACGATGGTTTTCTTATATGGAGCCCCTCGTATGTCTGAAGAGAGCAACATCGGAGGCACACTTTGGCCGAACCGGTTGAACAATGGCAGGAACCCTCGCACCCAGGCAGATACTCCTAAAGCATCAAGAAAAGCAGGCATCACGATACTCTCAGTCTTGAAAATCCAACCACATCGCAGTGTGATCTGATAGAACGCCATCACCAGGAAGTTATGGCGCTGAACTTCGGGTGCCGCGGCGGCTTCCGGAATATCGTGAATAGTTGCCTTAGGTGACTTAGCCATACTTATGGTGTGACACCTCTTGTGGCTCGTGTTCAGGGACTGGTTTAGAGTTCCAGTACCATGCCAGAATAGTGCCCGTAAACATACAGAAAAAAGTATAGAAGGCTGGCGCAATGGCGACGGTTGAATCCGGGGTGGTGAATAGTTGCGTCGCTAACGTGGCACCGAGCCCGGCGTTTTGCATTCCCACTTCAAGTGTCAGGGCACGCTTCATGGGATGGGTTAATCTCATCAAAGAGCCCCCAGTAAATCCGCCGAGGTATCCCAGAATGTTGATTAGCAGTAAACAGCCAAATACCATCATCGGTAGTGCAGCCAGATTGTCACGAGACTTGCCAACGACCGTGGCCACAATCAAAAGAATGGCTAGGTTGGCAATGTTAGAACCGATGGTTTTTGCCTGAGATTCATATTGAGGGAGTAAGCGGCCCATGGAGAATCCAGCAATGACCGGTAAGACGACCCATTTAAGCAATTTAATGGCTGAGTCGAGATAAATGCCGCCTGAATCGTTACTCGCACTTTCAATTACCTCGCGTGTAGATTGGTCAACGACCGAAGCGGATATTGCCAGCATGGTGGGAACGGCGATTGGTGACAGGATGGTGGCTAACGTGGTCAGGCTGACGCTGTAACTTGCATTGCCTTTCGAGACTATCGTGAGGACGTTAGAAGCCATCGCTCCCGGGACACAGCCAACAAGGATGACCCCCACCAAGGTTTCTCCTGAAAGCCCAAAGGCCAGTCCAGCTCCTAATGCCAGCAATGGCATGACGAGAAATTGTGTAAAAGTCCCACCTATAATTTTGGGCCATTGCGAAGCGACCTTTCTGATCTCGTCAATAGGTAGCATCCAGCCGACGCCGAACATCGTCACGATGATTAGATAGGGTAACGATTGGGCGGTGTGTTCGAAAGGATCGAATTCAATTCCAAAGCTGGGCCAGTAGTACGCTGTGAGAGAGAGTAACGATAGCCAGATGAGCAGAAACCGTTGTATAAGTCTGGTCATTAGGGATAGTTGCTTCGCGGGAGTGAATGATTGGAAAATCGCATTTTAACATTGAATAATACCGAGGCGGTACTCCAAACGGGTGTTGAAATGTAAATCTGCTATACCACCAATCTGATGGATGGTTAATAATTTGTGCCAGAAGTTCTACAGCTTTATTGTGGCAATAGCAAAGGTAGTGAGACAGGTTATGAGGATCTTCTTTTCAGTTGGTGAGCCAAGTGGTGACTTGCACGGTTCCAATCTGATTCAGGAATTGAAACGTCATCATCCGGACATTGAATGTGTTGGTTTTGGTGGTCCTCACATGCAAAAAGTGGGCTGCAACCTCCTGTTTGACCTGACTCAGTTTGCCGTGATGTTTTTTGTGCGAGTGTTATTGAATCTGCCTAAGTTCTTCGCACTTGCTAGGCAGGCAGAGAAGTACTTTAAGGACAACGAAGTTGATGCTGTCGTCCTGATTGATTACCCGGGCTTCAATTGGGCTATTGCTAAACGTGCCCGTCGTCACGGGATTCCCGTTTATTATTACGGGGTTCCGCAACTCTGGGCCTGGGCGCCATGGCGAATACGCAAAATGCGGCGTAATGTTAGCTATGCATTGTGTAAATTACCGTTCGAAGAGAAGTGGTACCGGGATCGTGGATGTGACGCCAAATATGTAGGGCATCCATTTTTTGACGAATTGGTTTCCCACCAGACTGACAAGACGTTTATAGACGCCATGCGAAATGGCGAAGGGCCGCTAGTCACGATTTTGCCCGGGTCTCGTACCCAGGAAGTTGAAAGCCAGTTGCCGTGGTTTTTGAAAGCAGTTGAGCAGATTCAAGAGCGTGTGCCTGATGTTCGTTTTGCGGTGGCGGCGTTCAAGGAGTCACAGGCAGAATTTGCCCGGGAGCAGATAGCCGCAGCGGCTCTCAATATTGACGTTTACACGAGTCGAACTCCTGAACTGATGCAGGCAGCTGATTGTTGTATTGCCTGCTCAGGAAGTGTGTCACTGGAATTGATGTATCACCAAAAGCCGACGGTCGTGTTGTACCACATGAGTAAGTTACTTTATAAGTATGCGAAATTTATGGTAAATGTTCGCTATATCACCCTGGTAAACCTCCTCGCATCCTCACAGCCATTTGTACCACTCGAACGTGACTGGCATCCCGATGACCCTGAGTGTGAAGATATTCCAATGCCGGAATATCCGACGTGCACGGATAAGTCAGCGGAAATTGCTAGACATGTGATTCAGTGGCTCAGTGAGTCAGAAAGCTATGACGAAAGCGTTGCTCAATTGGCAACATTGTCAGAGATGTACGGACATCCGGGTGCCTCACAGCGAGCCGCAGTCTTTATACTGGAGTCGTTGACCGGAAAATCACTTACCGTAACCAAGTCTGCAGCCTAATCGGTTGTCGCGGATTGTTCTGCGGTGTACGTTCGATAGGTAAACAAGGGATTCTCAATTGCTATTAGGTGAACCAAACAGAACCGACTTCGATCTCGCTTTTCGTTGTTTCGGAATACCAGTCCGAGTGCATCCCGGATTCTGGGCGATTGCCGCATTACTTAGCTTGCCGGCCGGGCGTGAGCCTATTCCTGTTCTGGGTTTTGCTTTGGCAATATTCCTTTCTATTCTGATTCATGAAATGGGACATGCGTTAGCTTTCCGTAAGTGCGGCATTCAGTCACATATTGTTCTCTATCATTTTGGTGGTTTAGCTGTACCCGATTCGGTTTCCAACTATGTAGGCTATGGTCGACAATACTCTTCCGGTTCCAAAATATTCGTGACCGCCATGGGGCCTGGAGTACAGATGCTGTCCGCGATTCTGTTGATATTGTTCCTTCGTGGAATAGGGAAAACAGACGGTTTTCTAACCGGTATCGTGGGGATTCCCGCTGCCTGGACGGGTGATCCTGTCGGGTCTCTTCAGGATCTTCGCAAAGTGAATGGTGCAGTATTACCATGTTATCCCATTCAGCAATTTCCGGAACGAAGTCAGGCCGCACTGGGATTGGCTGATAAGAACCAAGATGGATTGATTACGCGAATCGAGTTGGTAGACTACGAAGTAGAGCTTGAGGCTGTGGCGAAGTTTGCAATACCGATGTGGAAAACGGTCGAAGGCAAACCCCCAAGATTATTTGTTCCTCGCGAAATGCTCGAGCACTTTTCCGGAACGTATTTTGAGCTCCTGGATCGGGCTGATCGGGGCCCAGACAAGCTTATCCTTTGGGAGGATGTGGTACGTGGCCACCTCCAGAGCATCCAAGTACAGAATGAATTCCTTTCGATATTTTGCTTTGGCTTTATTCAGATTGGATTGTTTTGGGCTGTGATGAATCTTATTCCCGTCTATCCACTCGACGGTGGCCAGATCGCTCGTGAGTTGTTTGTTCTAAGCCGCGCACCGAACGGAGTGATCAAGTCTTTGAAGTTGTCGATCGCATGCGGTGTGCTGACCGGTTTGATAGGCCTAAGAATGAACATGACGTTCATCGCCATCATGTTTTTTCTTCTCGCTTACTCGTCTTATCAAATGCTTCAACGAATGCAGGGCCGGTACTTTTGAGAAACTAGCATTGCATTAAACTTGCGATGTAACGTCTAATAACCACTCAACAAAAAGTTTTGATTTCTGCAGAGTGGGATATTATTGTTAAAAAAACATTGCATTAATTCCGATGATGCTTACAAATACTATTGTTGAAGATTAACTTGTTTAACGATTCAGCAATGGGTCGTAAGCGAGTGTTAAGGAATTTCGGTTGTTTGCAAACGTTTAGCCAATTGTTTGCAAACAACGACTTGCGACATAGACACCGTAGAATAAATTTCGGAGGACATAAACGTGGCCAAGAAAAAAGCAGCTGCTAAAAAGAAGGTAGCTAAAAGAAGAGTTGCCAAAAAGAAGGTAGCTAAGAAAAAGGTAGTCAAGAAGGCTGCTCCAAAGCGTAAAGTTGCCAAAAAGAAGGTAGCTAAGAAGAAAGTAGCTAAGAAGAAAGTAGCTAAGAAGAAAGTAGCTAAGAAGAAAGTAGCTAAGAAGAAAGTAGCTAAGAAGAAAGTAGCTAAGAAGAAAGTAGCTAAGA